>JABLTK010021879.1_pt1 | contig 39947 bp, 39 predicted proteins | sample 7160131 | NCBI WGS metagenome assembly JABLTK01 (sample SAMN14651221, study PRJNA627086) | human gut metagenome | isolation source: feces | host: Homo sapiens
CAGGGGCCGTGGACGCCGTGGCAGATGTTCGCCTACGGCATGGCGGGTTTCCTCGCGGGGCTGGCGTACCGGCTGCACATCATCGATCGCAATCGCTTTAAGCTTTGCGCGTTCGGCTTTCTGTGCATCGTGTGCATCATCGGGCCGATTCTGGATCTGTGCGCGATCTTTACGATGGCGAGCACGATCAATGTGGAATCCTGGGGCGCAATCTTCCTGTCCGGCTTGCCGGTCAATGTGATTCACGGAATCGCCGTGGCGCTCACGATGCTGCTGTTTGCCAATCCGCTGCTGGATAAGCTGGATCGCGTTCGCGTGAAATACGGTATGCTGGAGGAAGAAAATGCGCTTTGACAGCTATCATCCGGCGATCAACCTGATCTATTTCGTATCGGTGATTGCGGGCACGCTGTGCTTTCTGCATCCCGTGTTTCTGGCGCTTTCGTATCTGTGCGCGTTCGCGTATTCGGTGAAGCTGAACGGGCGGCGCGCGGCGATACTGAACCTGTCCCTGATCCCGCTGATCGTGCTTTGGACGCTGTTTTACGCCGCGTTTAATCATTTCGGCGTAACCAATCTGCACCGGAATTTCATCGGGAACCAGCTCACGCTGGAATCGATCGTATACGGCGGATCGATCGGCGTCGCGCTGGCGGGCGTGATCATGTGGCTGGAATGCATGCATGCGGTGTTCTGCACGGATAAGATCGTATATCTGTTCGGACGCGTATCGCCAAAGCTTTCGCTGTTTCTGGCGATCATTCTGCGCATGGTGCCGAGAATTCGCATGCAGGCACAAAAGTCGCAGCGCGCGCGGCAGTGCGTCGGGCGCGGGATACGGCAGGGAAACATTCTGCGCCGCATCCAAAGCTTCATCAGCATCTTTTCCGCGACGCTTACCTGGACGGCGGAGAGCATGATTTCCATTTCCGATTCCATGCGCTGTCGGGGGTACACGCTGCCGCATCGCACGGCGTTTTCGATCTATCGGTTTGACAATCGCGATCGCAGCTTTGTGATCGGACTGTTTGCGTGCCTGAGCGTGCTGCTTGCGGGCATGCTTCTGCATCAGACGCGCATCTATTACAATCCGCGCATCATTCTGAATCGCATTACGCCGCTCTCCGCGGTGTTCTATGTGGCGTACTTCGTACTGTGTATGCTGCCTATGACGCTGCAGATCATCGGCGAGATACGCAGTTCGATTCAAAACAGAGCGTGATCATTTTACGGATTGCAGCGCTTGCAGGGGATGTAACCCGCGGAAACGGCGTCCTCGCGGCTCTGTAATTCCACCTTGTTTTTCTCCTTCATGGAATCTACGGATGAACAGTCGGCGTAATGAAACTTATGGCTGTTTCGATTCCCGATGTACGGCGCGGCGGCGGTATTCTCCGGTTCGGGGGATGCGGTCGCCGCGTTGTTTTCCTTTTCAGTCAGGAATTCGATCGAATCGCCATCACTTCGGCAGATGATCGTTCCATTTGTATCCGTTCGATAAACCGTGCTGCCGTTTGCTTGAAGGCGGTTCAATACCCGCTCCGATGGATGCCCGTATGCATTATCGCCGACGCTGATGATCGCGTACTGCGGCTGTACGGCTTCCAGAAACGCATCGCTCGATGATGTATCGCTTCCGTGGTGGGCGACCTTCAATACCGTCGCGCCCACGTCCGCGCCGCTTCGCAGGATATCCGCCTCGGCGGCGGCTTCGATATCTCCGGTGAACAGGAAGGACGTGCGCCCGTAGGTGATTTTCAAAACGATCGATGCGTTGTTATCGTCTGCATAGGTGCTTACCGGCGCGAGGAACGTAATCTCCGCGCCACCCAGCGTGCAGGTATCGCCTGCCTGCGGAATGATGGGCGCAAGTCCCTGCCGCGCCGCGTATTTGATGAGCGATTGAAACGTTTTCGCGTCGCTGCTGCTGGCAGATGAATAGATCGCGCCGACGCGGCAGGCGTTCAGCGCGGCGGAAAGCCCGCCGATGTGATCCGAATCCGGATGCGTCGCCACCATATATTGAAGCGCATCCAAACCGAGCGTGTTTTGAAGATACGAATAAACGAATTGACTCTGATTCGGCTGCCCGCCGTCGATGATCATGGCTTTGCTGTCGCACAGCACTACGGCGCAATCGCCCTGTCCGACATCCAGATAATGAATCTCGATATCGGCGTGCGCGGACGCAAACATCGCCAAGAGCAGCAAAAGAGCAAGAAAAACGCTGAAAATTCTTCTGTTTCGCATAAAATCCCTCCATATACCATGCATATGTGGAAACAGGCCACTTTATACCTGTCAATTTTCGCATCTACAGCTTGAAAACGGGCGCGCGGATGTGTTATCATAAGGGGTGTAAGGTGAGGTTTCTGGGATACGGGTATTTGATGATGGAGGGAAGAATCATGAAAAAGACGATCGCATTTTTGACGGCGCTGATTTTCATGCTGACCATGGCGTGCGCGCTGGCGGAGGAAATTCCCATGCGGTTGACCAGCGTCCAATGGGACGGCAGCGTGGTGGGCAAGTGCTTCGCGCCGCAGGATTTTCAGGTGGGTTCCGATGTGAGCGTATGCACGGCGGCGCAGAGTCTTGCCAATCCGCTGCTGCTAAATATCAACGCGGTATCGGCGGATGGAAGCATTTTAATGGCGTATGCATCCACGCGCGATTACATCCAAATTCTGGAATCAACGATGGGCGGGGCGACGATGAAAACGCATGTGGACGGCCAGATTGATACAACCTCGCTGACCCCCATGCTGCAATTCATGTATGCTTCCGGCTATTGCGATTATATCGCCACCTCCACGATCAACGGCGTTCAGCTGGTCATCGATTCGGAAAACAGCTATCCGGGATTACAGGATACATTTATGCAGGCGGCACAGAAGCTGTACGATGAAACGACGTCCATGACCGCAGGATTGGGAATGCAGGTGGAGGATGCGGTGGTCGATGCATGCGAACGCCGGTATTCCTTCGAATATGAGGGAACACCGTATTATCTGACCGTCGCGGCGGGTATCACCGGTATGCAGATTCTGATGGAGATGCAGGGCGTTTACGGCGGCTATACGGATAGGAGCATCACCTGGGGTGCGCCCTATACCTATATTTTCCTGTGCCCGCAGGCGCAGTACGATCAATATTATCCCTGCTTTTCGCTGTTTGCGGATAACACCGGTGCGAACGATCAGTTTATAAACAGCAATACGCGCCTTTCCGCGGAAATTCGCGAAAGCGTGCTGGCGTCCCGCAGTCTGGACGGCGCGGCTTCCTACAGCCGCAGCGTGCTTTCCGATGAAGCCGCCAAGGGCGATGGTTATTATGAGGATCGCTATACGGATTACATCTTCGATAACAACGAATATACCCTGTCGGACGGCTCCTCCGTCAAGGTTTCTACCGCGTATGATTACGTTTACGAGGATTCGAACGGCAACGTCATCGTGACCGACAGCGCATTTGTCGAGCCCGCAGGCTCCACGCGCCTGACGGCGAAGCATTAATCAAAGCTGGGTCAGGAATGAAAATGGTATGAAGCTGAAAAAGATCGACGGCGAATTTTCGGTGTGCCAGGTTTCGGATTATTCGCAGGTGCGGTTGGACGCGCGGTATTGCTTCATCGGCAAAACGGACGCGGAAAAATCGCTGGTATGCCTGACGGCGGACGTTCCGGAAAATGCGATCGCGCGGGACGATGGCTGGCGCGGCTTCCACATTGAAGGCGTGCTGGATTTTGCGCTGATCGGAATCCTGTCAAAGATATCTTCGATCCTGGCGGAGAACGGCATATCGATATTTGCGCTGTCCACCTACAACACGGATTACGTTCTGGTCAAACGGGATAGCTACGCGCGGGCGCTTGCGATTCTGGCGCGCGCGGGTTATACGATTGTGGAAGATGAACAAACCAGGGAGATGGAAGCATGATTGCGATTCGCGATGCTGTGCTTGCGGATGCGCCGCGGCTGGTGGAAATCTATGATTATTATGTAAAGAATACGGCAATTACCTTTGAATATGTCACGCCGACGGTAGAAGAATTTCAGGAACGGATGTGCAAAACCATGCGGCGCTATCCGTATCTGGTGATTTTGAAGGATAATGTGATCGAGGGTTATGCATATGCGGGCGCGTTCGTCGGCAGAGCCGCCTACGATTGGTCATGCGAGCTTTCGGTCTATCTGGCGCACGATGCGCAGAAGTGCGGCATGGGGCGGATGATCTATGAAGCGCTGGAAGGCGCGCTGCAATCCATGGGCATTTTGAATTTGTACGCCTGCATCGGCTATCCTGTGCAGGAGGACGAATATCTGACGGCGAACAGCGCGCAGTTCCATGCGCATCTGGGCTTTCAGAAGGTGGGCGAATTCCATCGCTGCGGCTATAAATTCAATCGCTGGTACGATATGATCTGGATGGAAAAAATCATCGGCGATCATCGGGAAGATCAGCCGCCGATTATGCCCTGGCCGGACAAAAATCGTAATTAAAAACAACGGGGATGCGAACGGCAATTCTGCCTTCGCATCCCCGTAATTTTGTGTGTTTTACGCCGATTCGCGCTTGATCAGCTGCGGCTGCAGGGTGGGCAGTACGTCCCGTGCGGATGCATCGAAGATCGTTTTGATCGCCAGCGCACAGATTTCCTCCAGCGGCTGGGCGATGGTGGTCAGCGCGGGAATGAACAATTCGGCGATCGGAACATCATCGTATCCAACCACGGATACATCGTCGGGCACCTTTTTTCCGGCGTGCAGCAGTTCGCGGATCACGCCGACGGCAATCAGATCGGAACAGGTGATGATGCCGTCGTAGGGAAGCTGCGCAAGCCGCTTGCCCAGATTTTTGCCCTCGTTCCATTTATCGTTCGGGTTCTTGGTGGTGAAAATATCCTCCTCGCGGAACAGACCGGCGGCGCGCATGGCTTCGATGTAGCCGTTCCGGCGCTCCTGCAGCGCATCGATATCGGAATTCTGGTGCACATAGGCGATGCGCCTGCGCCCAAGTCCCAACAGATGGCGCGTGGCCATATAACCGCCAAGATGGCTGTCTACGTTGATGCAGGGAATACCCAGCTTCGTGCAGTATTGGCCGCCCTCGATTGCCACGGCGGGCTTGCCGTAATCCTTCAGCAAATCCCAGCATTTCGAATTCGTGAACTGATACAGCGTGATGATTGCATGTACATTGTAGGACATCAGACTGCGCACGGATGTTTCCTCGATCGTACCATCGTAGGAGGTGGAATAGATGATCAGGTGATAGCGCTTCGCCTGCAAATCCTCCTCCAGAATCTGCAAAAGCCGCGCGTAATATTGATTGACCACATCGGGAATGATGATGCCGACGATTTTCGAGGTATTGGTTTTCAACGCCTTGGCATTGTAATTCGGTTTGTAGTTCAACGCCTGAATCGCGTTGTTTACGCGATCCTTCACTTCCTGCGATATGCTTGCGGAACCGTTGATCACATAGGAAACGGTTGGCTGCGATACGCCGGCAAGCCGGGCTACGTCCTTCATGGTGGGGGTGTCTTTTCGCATATGAATACCGCCTGTTTGTTCTTGAGTCATCAAACTCCATTTTTTATTATAGCACATCATGGCGAATTTGATAAGTTAAAAATAAACATTATATAAGTAAATTATAAATACACACAATAAACGTGAAATCTGATAGAGCCACATGCATAAATATTTTCAACAAAGTGTGAAAAAGTATTGACAACAAACTTGAATTATGATACTATACAGAAAAAGAAATCAGGTACGACCTGGATTAATTTTTCGACTATAGTTTATACGTATAAATTAAGGAGGAAGAAAATGAGCAAGATCAGAGAGGTATTTACCAAGGGCGAAGGCATTCTGCGGCTTACGCCCACCTGGGTTCCGCGCCCGTTCAACCGCCCCGGTCGCCGTATCCGCCTGCATCCCGATGATTATTATGCGATGGGCATGGATCGCGGCGCGATCGTAGAGCGCTGGTTTTCCTCCATTACGCACGTTGAAACGAAGGGCGCGGGCAAGTATGAAGGCATGAGCTTCGTCAACGTGGACGATACCGCGGAAAACGCGATTCTCTTCAAGGATTTCGTGGATGAACTCGGCGCCGATCTGATTGGACACGAATTGATGGATCGCTTCGGCACATGGCCGATGTATTCCAAGTTTTATGATTATGAATGGCCGCTCTTCCACCACATTCATCATGGTGAGGAAGCGTGCAAACGCTACGGCAACGTAAAGCCGAAGCACGAACATTATTTCTTCCCGAAGCAGTATAACCAGACACTGGGTGCGATGCCGATTTCCTATTTCGGCTTTGATCCTTCCGTTTCCCGCGAAGAAATCAAAAAGCGTTTGGAAAACTTCACCAAGTGCGATGGCCGCATTACCGAACTGTCTCGCGCGTTCCGCATCGAACTGGATACGGGCTGGTATACCCCCGCGGGCGTCGTCCATGCGCCGGGATCGCTTTGTACCTATGAACCGCAGTGGAACAGTGATGTGATGGCGATGTGGGAAAACGTGGTCAACGGCGAAGTATTCACCTATGATGATCTGGCAGGCTATGTGCCGGATGCGGATAAGAACAATCTGGATGTGATCATGGATGTGGCGGATTGGGAACTGAACACCTGTCCGGATTACCGAGAACGATTCTTCCGCCGCCCCGTGCTGGAAAAATCGGGCGAAGGCTGGGATCAGAAGTGGATTGCCTACGGAAACGATTATGTGGCGGCGAAGGAATTGACCATCAAGCCCGGCTGCGAAGCGGTGATCACGGATAAGGCCGCCCACGGCGCGCTGGTGATCGAAGGGCACGGCAAATTCGGCGCGTTCGATTGCGAAACGCCCACGCTGATTCGCTATGGCGAACTGACGGCGGATGAATTCTTCGTATCCCGCGATGCCGCCGTGCGGGGCGTTCGTATTCGAAATGAATCCAAATATGAAGATCTGGTGATCCTGAAGCACTTCGGCCCCGATTGCGGCATCCTTCAGATGAAGGATATACAAAAGTAATCCCGCTTTCTGTAGGCAGGCTTGCAATTGGGAGATGCGAATATGCAAAATCAAGTGATCTACGAACTGAAAAACGTTTCGAAATCCTATCCAGGCGTGAAGGTATTCGAAGATTTCAGCTTCAATCTGCGCGCCGGAGAAATCCACTGCATCTGCGGTGAAAACGGCGCGGGAAAATCCACGCTGATTAAGATGCTATCGGGCGCGCACGCGCCGGATTCCGGCGAAATCATCTTCGAAGGCAAAAACGTGGGCAAACTCACGCCGCGTGCGGCGATGGAAATGGGCGTGCAGACCATCTATCAGGAACACAATCTGTACCCCTATCTAACGGTGCAGGAAAACCTGTTCAGCGGCAATGAAATCCTGAAAAACGGCAGAATCGACCGGAGCGAAATGAAGCACAGAACGATTGAGGTTCTGGAAATGCTCAGCGCCGATATTCAGCCGGAGGACGTGGTCGGCCGTCTGGGCGGCGGCGCGCAGAAGATGGTTGAAATCGCCCGAGGCATGATTCAGAATGCAAAGGTGCTGATCCTGGATGAACCCACGGCTTCGTTCAGCCAGGTGGAGATCGATCATCTGCTCGCCTGTCTGAAACGGCTCTCGAAAAGCGGCGTGAGCATCGTTTACATTTCGCATCATCTGGAGGAGGTATTTGAAATCGCGGATCGCGTAACGGTGATTCGCGACGGCAAATGGATCAGCACACGCGCGCGCAGTGAAATCACCGAACAGAGCCTGATTTCGGAAATGGTCGGCCGCGATGTATCGATGTTTTACAACCGCGAAGATGTGCCGGTGGGCGATGTGGTTTTCGAGGCGGAAAACATTTCCGGAAACGGCGTGGAAAATTGTTCGTTCTGCGTACACGCGGGCGAGGTGCTGGGCATTTACGGCATGGTTGGATCCGGTCGAACGGAGCTTGCCGAGGTGCTGTTCGGCGTGAAGCGCGCGAAATCCGGCAGGATCAAAATCCGTGGGCAGGAGGTACGGCTGCGCACGCCGCGGGATGCGATTCGAAACGGCATGTGCTTTATTACCGAGGATCGGCAGGGCACGGGATTGTTTCTGCATCATTCGCTGGATCGAAATATCCCCTCCGCCAGCTATATCGTAACCCGATCGCATCTGGCGATGCCGCGGGATGATACCGCGATGGCGAACGAATACATCGGCAGTCTGGGCATCGTAACGCCGGGCGCGTATCAGCGGGCGGTGAACCTTTCGGGCGGCAACCAGCAGAAGGTGGTTCTGGCGAAATGGTTCGCTACGCAGGGCGATATCTTCATCTTCGATGAACCTACGCGCGGCGTGGATATCGGCGCGAAGGAAGAAATCTACAAGCTGATGACTGAAATGCTGCGGCAGAGGAAGGCCGTCATCATGATTTCATCGGATATGCCGGAATTGATCGCGATGAGCAACCGCGCCGTGGTCATGCGCGGCGGAAAAATCGCCGGCGAGGTCGGCAAGGCGGATATGACCCAGGAAACGCTTCTGAAATACTCGATCGGAGGGAAGGCTTGAAATGAAAACGGGAAAAACCGCCCGCAAATTGCTGCATCATGAAAATGCGCCGATGCTGCTGGTTCTGCTGGGGTTGATCGTACTGGTGATTCTGATGGAGGGTTTCTTCGTCAAGGGCGGGGATTTTTCATCGATCGCGTTCGTTCGCGGGCTGAATATTTCCAATGTATTGGCGCAGGTTTCCATCACGGGCGTACTTGCCATCGGCATGACGGTGATTATGCTCAGCGGCGGTATGGATTTATCCTGCGGCCAGATGGTTTCCTTCGCGGGCTGTCTGCTTTCGTTCCTGCTCGTCAAGCAGGATTGGGCGCTGATTCCGGCGATGCTGGTGGTAATTCTATCGTGCGTGGCGTTTCAGGCGATTGCGGGTTATATGATCGCCAAAACCCATCTGGAGCCGTTCATCGTAACCCTCGGCTTTATGAGCATCTATCAGGGTCTTTCCTATCTGATCACCAATGGGCGCGAAATTACCATGGGCGATCAATTGCGATTCGTGAAGAATGTAAAGCTGTCCTTTGGCGAAAGCGGCTTTTACATCGGCATACCGGTGCTGGCGCTGCTGGTGTTTACGGTGATCATGTGGCTGGTATTGAAATATACGAAATTTGGCCGCTGGATCTATCAGGTGGGCGGAAATGAAAATGCCGCGTATCTGTCGGGCATCAACGTAAAGCGCTTTAAGGTGATCCTGTACGCGCTGAACGGCCTGTTCATCGCGCTCGGTACGATCATCATGCTGGGGCGCGTCGGCGCGGGCAGCCCTACGATGGGCAGCGGCAAGGAAATCGACGTCATCGCGGCGGTCGTCGTGGGTGGAACGGCGCTCAGCGGCGGCAAGGGCAATATGTGGGGTACCTTCATCGGCGTTCTGCTGATGGGCATCATTTCCAACGCGATGAACATTCTGGGCGTAAACCCATACTACCAGTATGTAATGAAGGGTCTGCTGATTCTGATTTCCATTTACATCGGTTATCTGGGCAGCAAAGGGAAAAATATGCGTTGATTCGATGATTTTGCGGTTCCATTCCGGAAGCGTTAAGTCTATAATAAAGGAGGAAGTACCTATGAAGAAACTGTTTGCACTCATTCTGATGATCGCCCTCGTTTTGACCGCATCTTCCGCCCTCGCTGCGGGTCTGGAAGGCAAGACCATCGGCTTTATCAATGCCGGCCCCGATGATTACTATGCCGCGTTCGGCGATGCGCTGGTGGTACTGGCGAAGGCGAACGGCGCGGAGGTCATCGAACTGAACTCGAACTACAGTTCCGAAACCGAACTTGCGAACTGTCAGGATCTGATCGTAAAGGGCGTGGATGCGATCGCGGTGATCACTGCGGGCGCGGCGGGCTCTGCCGCTACGATCAAGGCCGCCAATGAAGCGGACGTTCCGATTTTCTTCATCGTCGGTCAGCCCGAAGTAGAAGAGGGAACCGGCTATCAGGGCTGGGTATCCGATAACTACATCATGATCGGCTATGAAATCGGCCAGTGGGTCGCGAAGAACTATCCGCAGTCCAGCGGCAAAATCGCGCTCGTGCCCGGCGTATTCGGACAGAACACCGCCGAAGGCGAAATCGTGGGCTTCAATATGGCGCTGACCGAAGCCGGTATGGAGGAATGCTATGTTACCGCTTCCGGCGAATGGGCGGCGGCCAAGGCGATTCCCGCCGTAGAGGATCTGATCGCATCCGGACGCGATATCGATGTGATCTTCGCCTGCAATGAAGAAATGGCGCGCGGCACCATTCAGGTGCTGGAAGAAAACGGCCTGAATGAAAAGATCGCCGTGGTTTCCATCAACGGTAAGGAAGAAGGCTGGGAATGGCTGAAGGAAGGAAAGATGATGGCGACCGGCATGGATTGCCCGATTCTGGATGCGGATCTTTCCGTGCAGCAGATGATTCGCTACTTCAACGGCGAAGAATTTGAAGTGGATCTGCAGATCAAGCCCTCCAATATTCTGACTAAGGATAATCTGGATGTCGCGATTCCGTGGGTGATGGATGATTACCTCGCCGCGCGCGAAAACAATGTGTTCACCTGGGATCTCGCTGCCTATGAAGAGGCGTATCGCGCGAACATCGAACTGTTTGAACAGTTCCAGGCCAATCTGGAGGCGTATCTCGCCGCGAACTGACGCGCGCCCAAACCGGTATAAAAGGCGTATCCGTTTCGGCCATCGCCGCGCAGCGCTGCGCGGCGGTGGCGCCCTTCGATTCGGAAAAGCCATAAAAGCGAAATAACCATACCTGAAAACAGAAAAGGAGAAGTTGGCATCATGAAGAAAATTTCAATCAGTTCCTGGGCAATTCCGCAGCCGCTGAACGAGCTGTGCGCGGGCGCAAAGAAAATTGGCTACGATGGCATCAGCCTCGGCGGATTCCCGCCCTTCGGTGCGCATCCGGATATCGTCGATACCCCCGAAAAGAAGGCCGCTCTGGTGAAAATCTTCAAGGATAACGGTCTGGAAGTAGCGGATTACGCGCTGGATATGTGGAAGTACGATTCCCTGAAGCAGACCGCCGAATGGCGCGCGGAATATACCCGTGCCCTGAAGTGCGCGGCGGAATTGGGGCTTACCAAGATCATGCGCGTGGATACCTGCACCCCGCCCATCCTGCCCGAAGGCATGACCTATGATGAAGTAAAAGCGTTCTTCGTAAAGCATTTTACCGAAATGGCAAATGAAGCCGCGGAATATGGATTCGATGTGGTTTGGGAATTCGAACCCGGCTTTATGATCAACGAACCCAAGAATGTAAAATGGATTCTGGATCACGTGACCGCGCCCAATTTCTCGCTGCTGTTCGATACCTGCCATGCGTACAACTGTGCGCTGGGGCATCGCCACATCGAAGCGGGCTGCAAGATGGAAGGCTCCGTAAATGAATTTATCGATATGGTGGCGGGCAGGATCGGTCTGGTTCACCTGATCGACTGCGATGGAACGCTGAATGATACCGGCACATCTACCCATGCGCCCTTCGGCGATGGCAACATCGATTTCGATTCCGTCATCCCGCACCTGCTGAACGAAGGCGGCTATAAGGGCGATTGGTGGGCGATCGATCTGTGCGAATGGCCGAATGCGTGGGCGGTTACCGAGGATTGCTTTAAGTTCGTAGACGCGCTGAATAAGAAATACTGCAAGGATTGCTGATCGGAAAGTGAGGATGAAACATGACGGGTAAGATGTGGGTAAATCGCTTCATGGAGCCCTATAAGATGATCTATCGTCAGGAAGATATTCCGCAGATTCAGGATAATGAAATACTGATCAAGGTAAAGGCGTGCGGCATTTGCGGCTCCGATCTGGTATACTATAATGGAAAAAGTCCGCTGGATACGCCGGATGGCAAGGGGCCGCTGATCCTCGGCCATGAATTTTCCGGCGTGGTGGCGGAGGTGGGCGCAACGCCCAAAAAGATGGGGCTGTTCTGCGAAGGCGATCGCGTGGCGGTCAATCCCGTAATGCAGTGCAACGCCTGTCCGGCGTGCATGCGCGGCGAATTCAACGCCTGCACGCATCTGGAGGTCGTCGGCACCATGTTCGACGGCGCGATGGCGCAGTATGTAAAGGCGAAGTATACGCACGTGTATAAGATTCCGGACGAGGTATCCTTCAAATCCGCCGCGCTGGCGGAACCGCTGGCGTGCGCGACCCACGCGGTGGATCGTCTGGACGTGGGTCTGGGGCAGACCGCCGTTGTATACGGCGTTGGCGGCATTGGCCTGATGATGACGCAGCTGGTGCGCGCGGCGGGCGCGGGCAAGGTAATCGTGGTCGCGCGCAAAGACTTCGGCCTGAAAAAGGCGCTGGAATGCGGCGCGACGCACGTGATCAACAATACCGATCCGAATTCACCGTATTATGCGGCGGATGTTCCGGCGAAGGTCGCGGAACTGAACGGCGGTGTGCTGGCGGATCGCGCCATTCTGGCGACGGGCAATATGTCCGCGCTGCAGGATGCGCTGAACGTTACCCGCGCGTGTTCCACCATCGTGTACTTCGGTCAGGCGGGCGCGGATGATGTGCTGCAGGTGCCGGTACTCGCTACGCTGAAGAGCGAAAAGACGCTGAAGTTCTCCTGGCTCGCGCCGCTGGTGTGGGATAAGGTGTTCAAGCTGATCGCCTCCGGTCAGGTAAATCTGGATCCGATTATCACCCATGAATTCTCCCTTGAGGATGCGGAAAAGGGCATTCGCTTCATGCTCGAATCGAAGGAACCCAAGGTAAAGGGCGTAATTCTGGTGGATCCGGATCAGGCATAATTAAATTGCATACATATCAAAAGAGGCTGTTGCAGAAACGGCCTCTCAGACCACTGACAAACCCCGCAAACGCAGAAATTTCGTGAACAACTTCTGTCGAAGTTGAAATTTCTGCTTACTGCGTCAACCAAACTTGCAGACTTCGGTTACATACGTCTGTGTATGCGCCCTCATCTGCAAGTTTGTTTCCTTGTCTTGCGGCGTTTCTCAGGGTCTGGCAGTCTGTTGACTTTGTCAACATCCTGAGAGGCTGTTGCAGAAACGGCCTCTTTTGGTTAGAATCGAATATTCATTTCATCGTGCAATTCCGGAGAATGATAGGGGATTGACCGCTTGAATTTATTCCTTCCGTTCAGAAGCGCAAATTGCGCGCGGTTCTGGTGCACCGGATAGCGCAAAAGCGCCATTTTTCCCTGCGAAAACAAATATTCGCTGTACGATCCCTTTTCCAGCGTGCCGGTCATTACGGCGACGCCGCCGTTTGCAAGCACCTGATCGGCGATCGCCCGCGCCGCATCCGTGCGCAGCTGCGGATCGCTTGCGAATACGATTTCGCGCCGCTGTCCGCTGTAAGGCTGCACCGGCGTATCAATTTGATTTGGTTTATACCAGAATCCGCCCGCGCGCTGCATGGTCAGATTTTTTAAAAATACATCGTCCGCGGAATAAGCAGCGCTGCGAAGGTGATCGGAAAACAGCTTCAGAATCTCCAGCCCGCGCCCGTACTTCGGCACGGGAAAAAGCAGCAGCCCATGCATGGACAGCAGCCTTTCCGTTACCCGAACGAGATGACCGCACGCGGCGTAATAGGGCGTTTCATCCAGCCCATAGGCGCAGTCCAGCACCGCAAGATCGATCCGCTGATCGCGGATGGGGTCGCAGGTATATACCTGTGTATCTTCCGTAGCCGCCGTTCAGTACGGCGATTCGATCGCTCATGCTCATCGCCTCCGTCTGATCGTGGGTTACGAAAACGGAAGTGATGCCCAGCGCGTGCGTAAGCTCCGTCAATTCGTGCCGCATTTCCTCGCGGAGCAGCGCGTCGAGCGCGGACAGCGGTTCATCAAACAGAATGCAGATCGGCTGCACCGCGATGGCGCGGGCGAACGCCACGCGTTGCTGCTGACCGCCGGAAAGCTGATGCGGATAGCGCTTTTCAAAATCCTCCAGATGCACGGTGCGCAGTGCGCCGCGCACGCGGCGTTGTAAATCCTTCGTATTCCCGCGCGCGCAGGCCGAAGGCTACGTTTTCAAACACCGTCATGTGCGGCCAGAGCGCAAAATCCTGAAACACAAAGCCCAGATTTCGCTTTTCCGGCGGCAGGTTGATCTGGCGCTTCCTTGAAAAAACACAGGTATCGTCCAGATAGATTTCGCCCTCGTCCGGTGTTTCTAAACCGGCGATCATCCGAAGCAGCGTCGTCTTGCCGCAGCCGGAGGGGCCCAGCAGCGTGGTAAAGCTTCCGTTTCGGATCGTCAGCGTCGTGGGATGAATGACCTGCCTTTTGTCAAAGCTCTTTGCAATCTGATTCAATCGAATTTCCATAGCGTTCCCTTTCCTTTGTTTATAAGGATAAGGATGATGTGTCAAATCTGCCATTCATGGGAAGCCAAATCCAAGTGAAATCATAGAAGGTGCATGCGTTTCTCTGATGTGCGTATTTTTATTCGCAGGCGGTAGCATTCTTTACCGTGCGGGTGTATGCTGATATGCAGAAAATATGCGGAGGGCATACGGATGCTGAAGAAACTGGCGGCGCTTATGCTGGCGATCGTCATGCTGATTTCGCTCGCGGGCTGCGGCGCGCCGAATCGCGCGGAGCGCGGCGCACAGACGCAGGCGGCTGTGCAGATCGATGAAAACGGCAGCTATTCGGGAAAGGATCAGGTCGCGCTGTACATTTATACCTACGGCCACCTGCCGGATAATTACATCACAAAGCGGGAAGCGAAGGCGCTGGGCTGGACGGGCGGATCGCTGGAACCCTATGCGCCCGGAAAATGCATCGGCGGCGATCGATTTGGCAATTATGAAGAACTTCTGCCCGAAAAGAACGGGCGAAGCTACACCGAATGCGATATCGATACGCTGGGCGCGAACAGCCGCGGCGCGAAGCGGATCGTATTTTCCAACGATGGATTGATCTATTACACCGCGGATCACTATGAAAGCTTTGAGCTTCTGTACGGGGAGGATCATTAAAATGCGCTTTGTGCTGGATGGCGCGCGGATACCGGATCGCGCTGCGCTGCACCGCGCGCTTGCAGAGGGGCTGCGCTTTCCCGAATGGTACGGCGGCAATCTGGATGCGCTGCACGATTGCCTGACCGACATTTCAGAGCCGGTAGAAATTGAAATCTGCAATACGCGTGCGCTGGAGGCGGCGCTGGGGGGCTATGCGCGGGCGTTTCGGCGCACGCTTACGGACAGCGCGGCGGAAAATGAAAATCTGCGCGTTAGCTTTCGGGAAGCGGATGGATCGCCTTTATTGATATAAGATACGATATACGAACGATAGATAGGGGTATGGGGATGAAGAAATCATACACGGGCGATTTTTCGCAGGGCAGCGTTTCACGCGCGATCCTGCGCATCGGTCTGCCGATCATGGCGGCGGAACTGGTGCACGTTTTATACAATCTGGTGGATCGCATGTTTATCAGCCATATGCCGGAGGTGGGCACGCTGGCGCTGACGGGCGTGGGCGTGGCGTTTCCGCTGATTACCATCATATCGGCATTTGCCAATCTGTGCGGCACGGGCGGCGCTTCGCTTACGAGCATTGCGCGCGGCGAGGGCGATGTGGAACGCGCGCGGCTGATTGAAGAAACCGCGTTTACGATGCTGATCATCATGGGCGGCGTGCTGACGATCGTGATGTATGCGTTCGCGCCCGCGCTGTTGGAGGTGTTGGGCGGCGATGCAAAAACGCTTCCCTACGCGGTTGAATATTTCCGCATCTATGTGCTCGGCTCCATTCCGGTGCTGATCAGCCTGGGCATGAATCCGTTTATCAATGCGCAGGGCTTTGCCGGTACGGGCATGCTCACGGTGGTCATCGGCGCGGTGCTGAATACGATCCTCGATCCCATCATGATCTATACGATGAACATGGGCGTTCGCGGCGCGGCGCTGGCGACGATCATTTCGCAGGCGGTCAGCGCGCTGTGGGTCACGATGTTCCTGTGCGGCAAAAAGCCGATTCTGCCGGTTCGCCGCCTGCGCATTCATGGAACCTCCATGCGCGCCATATTGAAGCTGGGCGCGACAGGCTTTACCTTCAAATGCACCAACAGCCTGACGCAGGCGATCGTGAATATGACGCTCAAGAGCTTCGGCGGAACGATGAGCACGCTGTACGTGGGCGCGATGTCGGTGATCAATTCCCTGCGCGAGGTTGCACAGCTGCCCACCACGGGCGTAACCAACGGCGCTTCGCCCGTGATGAGCTATAACTTCGGCGCGGGCAAGCCGAAGCGCGTGTCTAGGGCCATCGGCTTTACGCTCACGGGCACGCTGGTGATGAACAGCATCGTATGGGCGCTGGTCATGCTGATTCCCGAACGGCTGATCGGGATCATTACGCCCGATCCGGAAATCATCCGCCTGGGCGCGCGCTGCGCGCGCATCTACTTCGGCGCGTTCCCGTTCATGTCCCTGCAAATGACGGGACAGAATACCTTCGTGGCGCTGAACCACCCCAAACACGCCCTGTTCTTTTCACTGTTTCGCAAATTTGCGCTGGTAACGCTGCTTACGCTGCTGCTGCCCCGCATCGGCTTTGGCGCGGAGGGCGTTTTCTGGGCGGAATTCATATCGCAGGTCGTGGGCGCCAGCGCCTGCATGATCTGCATGTATATCTGCATCTGGCGAAAACTCAGATATTTTCCAAGTCCCGACTAAATCGTTTACGCGCAGCGAAGCATTTCGCGGCGCGTATTCTATATGGATTTCAGCATGGCTTCCTGTTCCCGATTGTAGGATGCCACATAGGCGGTGGGGGACATGCCGGTCAGTTGCTTGAAGGTTTTGCTGAAGTGGTAGATACTGTTGAAGCCTACCTGTTCGGCGAGTTCGCCGATGGAGATGAAGCCGAATTCGAGCAGATCCTTCGCGCGGGCGATGCGCTTTTCCCGAACGTAGTGCATCGGCGATGTGCCGTAGCACGCGGTGAACAGCTTTCGGAAGTATACCGTGCTGATGCCGGATTGCGCCGCCACCGTTTCATTGCTGATCATCGGATCGGTGTAATGCGTTTCCAGATATTCCACCGATTTGGCGATGCTTTCAAAACGGTCGATCGGATGATAGCTCTTGCTGGAAATCGTATTGATGTGCGCCATGATTTCGTAGAGCAGGCTGAAACAAATCAGCGCGGAAGAATCATTTCGAACCTCCCAACGTTTGTTGATCTTGCATAGAAACGATGCGAAGGTTTTAGACACGTCCGCGGCGATCATCTGGAAGCTGTCGGGCATGCATTCCGGATTCAAAACGTCAAAATTCAGCGAATAATGGCAGCAGTTTTCCTCGCAGGACAGATCATAGCTTACATTTTTCGGAATGATCAATACGTGCTGATTGTCCAGCACATAGGATCCCTGATCGGATGTAAACCGCAGAACGCCGTATTCCATGAAGATCAAACCGTAGCCCCTTCGATTTACAAGGCGCTTGATGTGCCCGATATTCTGCCGCATATGGAAGATTCCCTGAATTTCCGAAACACACGCGTTGGATAGAGTCATGCGCCGCGCTCCCTTCCCCAAATGATCCGTCAAAACGCCGTTTTTTTTACGCTATGCAACAGTATAGCAACTATTCGACAAAAAAGCAAATTAAAATATCAAAATGGATAAAATTATCGGAATTCACATTTACAAGCATATGTGGAACTGATACAATGAGATTGTTAATTTGTTCGGGTATGAAAAGTTCATATATTGTACGATATGACCAATATCGTACTTCGGCGCGCTGGCTTTTATTCCGACAAATTCGAGAAGAACCCCAAAGCTAGGAAATGTAGAAAAGGAGCAAAAACATGAAGAGATTACTCGTACTGGCACTGGCAATCTGTATGCTGGCGTTTTCCGCAGCGGCGTTTGCGGAGGAACTCGACTACAACTTCACGATCGGCTTTTCCTCTCTGGGCAACTACAACAACTTCTGGGTAAACGTGAATGAAAGCATGGTCAAGGCGTGCGAAGAAAAGGGCATCGAACTGCACTGGACGATCGATGATCGCGATGCTTCCAAGATGAAGACCGCCATCGACACCTTCGTAATGCAGGGCGTAGATATCATCGTAGACGGCACCGTTCTGACCGAAACCGGCACCGCGATCGCCAAGGAACTGAAGAAGGAAGGCATCCCGATGATCTCCATCGACTGCCTGTATGAAGATTGCTACTTCTTCGGCATCAACAACGCGGCGGTGGGCGATACCATCGGCGAATTCTCCAAGGGCTGGATCGAAGAAAACTGGGATGGCAAGCTGGATGCGATCCAGGTGCTGTTCAACGAAGCCAACGGCGAAGAAAACAAGCTGCGCGTTTCCAACGCCGCGAACCTGCTGATCAACGCGGGCATCGTGGACGAAGCGAACGTGGTTTACACCAATATCAATTCCTCCGGCGCGACCGTAACGGACGTTTCCTACGTGCGTTCTCTGGTTGTAGACTATCTGACGGCGCATCCGGAAGATAAGAAGATTCTGATCATCGCCCAGACGGACGACCAGGGCACCGCGGCGAATTCCGCCGTTCTGTCCTCCAACCGCACGGACGAAGTTACGATCGTTTCCATCAACTGCGATACCGCCGTTGTGGCGATGCTGCAGGAAAAGACCGGCTCCATCATCGGCACCTTCAATGCAAATCCCCAGGGCTATGGCTCGCAGGTAATCGAAGCGTGCGCGCGCATTCTGGCGGCGGAAAAGGCCGGCGAAGAAGTCGGACCGAAGTTCGATAACCAGGGCGTGGTCGTAAGCCGTGAAAATGTTTGGGATTTCTTCCCGGAGAAGGTTGAAGGCTAATTCGATTTAAGCATCGTATCCGGAAGGCTGTCGCTCAAGCAGCGGCAGCCTTTCACAGTAAGGAGGCGGAAGCATGGAAACCGTCCTTAAAATGGAAAAAATCTACAAGGCTTTTCCGGGGGTTGTGGCGGTAAACAAGGTTGACCTGGAAGTAAATCGCGGCCAGGTGGTGGCGCTGATCGGCGAAAACGGCGCGGGCAAGAGCACATTGATGAAGATTCTGTCCGGCGCGTACACCTGCGACAGCGGCAAAATCTTTATCGAAGGGCAGGAAATTTCAGGGTATACGCCCAAGCAGGCGATCGATTACGGCATTTCCGTAATCTACCAGGAATTGAATTATATCAATTATATGACCGTGGCGGAAAACATTCTGCTGGGCGATTTCCCCAAGCGGAAGCACGCGAAGTTCATGATCGATAAAAAGGAAATGGCGCGCCGCTCGGTGGAAATTCAGAAATTGATCGGCATTGAATACATCGATCCCACCACGCCGATGAACAAGCTGACCGTGGGCGAAAAGCAGCTGGTGGAAATCGCCAAGGCGTATGCGCGAAACGTAAAGGTGCTGGTGATGGATGAACCCACCGCCGCGCTGAACGATCGCGAATGCGAAAAGCTGTTCAATCTGATCGAAAGAATGCGCGCCGAGGGCAAGGCGATCATCTACATTTCGCATAAGCTGGATGAAGTGCTTCGCGTGGCGGATTGTGTGGTTGTAATGCGCGATGGCGAACGCGTGGGCGGAATGCCGATCGCGGACGCCACCAAGAATAAGATGATTTCGATGATGGTCGGGCGCGAAATCACGGATATGTACCCGATTCACGATCGCCGGAAGGGCGAAATGCTGCTGGAGGTCGAGGACATGCGCGGCGATTTCCTGCGCAGCGTTTCCTTCAATCTGCACCGCGGCGAAATCATCGGCTTCTTCGGCCTGATGGGCGCGGGCTGCGATGAAATCGTGCGCACGCTGTTCGGCGCGATGCCCGGCGAAAAGAAAATCAAAATCCACGGCAGGGAAGTGCAGATCAACAATACCGCGGATGCGATCCGCTGCCGCATGGCGTATGTTCCGGCGGAGCGCAAAAGCGAAGGTCTGGTGCTGATGCACAGCGTAAAGCGCAACGCCACCATGCTGCGGCTGAAGAATCTGCAAAAGGGGCTGCGCCTCGATGGACGCATGGAAGAAAAGCTCACCGACGAATGGGTAGATAAGCTGCGCATCAAAACGCCGTCTACCGAGGTCGCCGTGGAATCGCTTTCCGGCGGCAATCAGCAGAAGGTGGTATTGGCGAAGTGGATGATGAACAATCCGGAAATCCTGATCATGAACGAACCCACGCGCGGCATCGATGTCGGCGCGAAGGCGGAAATCTACCGTCTGATCGAACAGTTCTGCAATCAGGGACTCGGCGTAATCATCGTATCTTCGGAAATGGCGGAGGTTATGAGCGTAGCGGATCGCATCTATGCGGTTTACGATGGCGAAATTCGCGGTGAATTCACAAAGGATGAAGCTACGCAGGAAAACATCATGCAGAAAGCGATAGGAGAATAAGTATGAGCGAGCAGAATAAGAAAACCGTCGGAGCCCGCATCAAAAGGGTATTCCGCAATCATGCGTCCGAATTCAGCATTGGCAGCGCGCTGTTGGTGATCTGCATCGTGCTGACTTGTTTATCGCCGTTCTTCCTTCAGATGCGCAATATCAAAAACATCCTGTCCTATGTTTCCATCGCGGGAACGATGTCGGCGGGTCTTACCGTGGTCATGCTGATGGGCTGCATGGATCTGTCGCAGTATTCGGTCATGGCGATGATCGGCATGATCGAAGCTTCCATGCTGAAGGCCGGCCTGAATCCGTATCTGGCGATTCTGGCGTCCATTCTGATGGGCGCGTGCGTCGGATCGATCACGGGCTTTATCGTAACCAAGATGCGCATCGTGCCGATTATCGCGACCATCGGTATGCAGCTGATCGCGCGCGCCGTGGCGTATCTTTCCACGAACGGCATCTACATCATGGTGGATAACCCCGTATTCTACAGCATCGGCTATGAAGAAATCGCGGGTCTGCCCTATCTGGTATGGGTGCTGCTGATCGTAAACATCGTGCTTTCATTTATCCTGAGCAACACCGCGTTTGGACGCAAGATCTACGCCGTCGGCGGCAACGCGCAGGCATGCGCGCTGTCCGGCATTTCGGTCGATAAGATGAAGATGATGGGCTACATCATCTCCGGCATCACTGCGGGCATCGCCGCCGTGCTTTGCACCGCGCAGGTTTCCGCCGCGTATCCCACCGCGGGCAACGGACAGGAAATGGACTGCTCCGCCGCTGTATATCTGGGCGGTCTGGCGGTTGGCGGCGGCAAGGGTTCCATTCTCGGCACCTTCATCGGCGTGGTATTGATCGCCGTGCTGCTCAACGGCATGACGCTTCTGAGCATCAACGCCTATTATCAGGTGCTGTTTAAGGGCCTTGTGCTGATCGTGGCGGTTTACATCGATCAGGTGCGCCAGATGCGCGCGCCGAAGAAAGCGCACGTTTCATGAATCTGATCGTCGGCTATCAGCTGCGATCGGATGACCGCCTGGTTCGGTGCATTCTGGATCACCGAAATGCGATCGGCGAGGTGTATTTCGCATGGCCGGGCGTGGCAAACGGGCGATCTACGATCGGCCGCCGGATCGATCTTGCGCCGTGGGCGGCGCTCGATCGCCAGCGCTCGGAGCTTCAGCGCATCGCGGAAGCGGGCGTTCGGCTGAACCTTCTGTTGAACGCGAACTGCTATGGCGCGGCGAGCCTTGCGCGCGGCTTCTATTCGGAAATCGGCGATCTGATCGATCAGCTCGATGGCGAAATGGGGCTGCATTCCATCACCACCGCATCGCCCGTCATCGCGCGCTTTGTGAAGCAGAATTTTCCGGCGCTGGAAGTGCGTGCCTCGGTCAATATGGAAATCGGCACGCGCGAAGGCGTGGAATATCTGGCGAACGTCATGGACGGCTTCTATGTGAAGCGTGAAATGAACCGCAGCATCGATCGCGTGCGCGCGTTTTCCGAAATCTGCCGATCGATGGGCAAGAAGGTTTATCTGCTGGCGAACAGCGGCTGTTTGAATTATTGTTCCGCGCGCAGCTTTCATGATAATCTGGTCAGCCACGAAAGCGAACTGATGCGGATGGACAACGCCTATGATTTCCACGGAATCTGCCGCGAATTTCTGGCGGACGCCGATCATCGAAGGCGCATTATTCAGATTTCCAACTGGATTCGCCCGCAGGATCTGAAGCGTTATGAAGGGCTTGTGGACGGCGCGAAGCTGGCGACGCGCGTCAGCGAAAATCCGGAAATGATCATTTCCGCCTATGCAGGCGGGCGCTTTTCCGGCAATATGCTTTCGCTGACCGAACCGGATTTCAGCGCGCTGTACCGGCCGAGCGTGCTTGCGGCGGATCGTTTCCCGACGGATTACTTTGAAAAAACATCAACCTGCGATCGAAACTGCGCGCAATGCGGCTATTGTCTGCGCGCGTTCGACGCAGCCGAAGAAAAACTGACCGACAATGTATTGTTCTGATTGCGGACAGAAAGAAGGAACCAATGCTTACCAGCAAAATGATTAAAGAAGCGGCGATTGCCGCCGGAGCCGATCTTTGCGGCATCGCCCCGATGAGCCGTTTTGAGGGCGCGCCCGATGAAATGGATCCGCGGCATCTGTTTCCGGAGGCGAAATCCTGCATCGGATTTGCCTTCCGCATTCCGCGCGGCGTACAGCGCGGCATTGAAGAGGGCACGCAGTTTTATCAGTATCCATCGATGGCGTATGGCGGCATCAATGAAATTTTCGCCCCTTCGGTGATGTACCACGTGGGCAAGCTGATCGAGGACGAAGGCTACGAAGCGTTTATTTATCGCAATACCGGCGCGCGCGGCTCCGTTTCCGATATGAACGGCGCGCCCGGCAACACCATTTCGCCTGAAGAACAGATCAATAACAACGAACACGATAAGAACAAAACCGCGCATCACCGCACGGTGCAATACACGCGCGCGACCCGTCCGGAAAACACCGCGCCCGATCTGCAATTCCATTTCCGTCTGGCGGCGGTCGCCTGCGGTCTGGGTGAAATCGGCTGGAGCAAGATGCTGCTCACGCCCGAATTCGGCCCGCTGCAGCGTTTGGCGTTCATCTTTACCGACGCTGAACTGGAATATGATGAAATGTATTCCGGAAAGCCGCTGTGCCGCCGCTGCGGCGCGTGCGTGCGCCAGTGCCCCGGCAACTGCATTCCCAAAATCGGCGATGAACCGAAAACGATTCGTGTCAATCTCGCCGGTAAGGAAATCGAATGGGCGGATATCGATATGTGGCGCTGCTATGCATTCTATACGCATGCGGGGCGCTATTACAACCCTTTCGTTCCGAAATCCGTATGGGATGAAAACAAGGATGGCGCGCTGGATCTGATGGAGGGAAAGAGCCAGATCGCGGATGAAACCGACGTTGTTCGGATTTATACGGCACTGGAAAGTTATTTCCCGACCTGGGTCGGTTACAACATGGCGAAATGCGGCGGCTGCATCCGCGGCTGCGTAAGCATGCTGGAAGCCAAGGGCGGCTGTATGGAGGATCGCTTCCGCACGAAGCTTCGTCGCACCGGTAAGGCATGGAAGATGGATCGCTGATAACGTGTAAGGGGGAAAATCGTGTGCTGACGAAAGAAATGATTAAACAGCGCGCCCTGGAACTGGGCGCGGATCTGTGCGGAATCGGCGATATCGCGGGCTTTCAGAACAGCCCGATGCAGCGCGATCCGAAGCAGATTCTGCCCGATGCAAAATGCGTGATCGGATTCGGCTTTCGCGTTCCGAAAATGCTGTATGAACAGATGCATCGTGGCATACAGTATTACAATTATACATCGATGGGCGTAAAATACATCGATGAAGAATTTGTGCAGATGTTTCTGCTGCGCATGGCGGCGATGATCGAAAACGATGGCTGGGACGCGTGCGTGCAGCGCAACACTTCGAATATCCGCATCAAGGGCGATAAGACCCAGAATCCGGAATTGTTCGATACCTATGAACTGAAATTTGCCGAAGCGATCGCGCTGGATAAGCCCACGCCGGATGTGATTCTGGATTTTGCGCACGCCGCGCAGGTGTGCGGTCTGGGCAGCGTTTCGGTAAAGGGCAACGTGCTCACGCCCCAATTCGGCCCCTACGTGCGCTTTGCATTCATCATTACCGATCTGCCGCTGGAATGCGATGCGCCGTTTGCGGACAATCTGTGCGACGGCTGCATGGAATGCGCAAAGGCGTGTCCGGGGCACGCGGTCAGCGATGCGGGTCTGGATAGCTGGACGTGCAGCGTGTACTATCGCGGCGGCCACAAATCCAATCCGTACATCACGGATCAGACGCTGAAGGATAATCCAGATCGGGAAGCGATTCTGGCGGGCGATATGCGCTTCAGCGCGGAATCCGCCCGCGCGGTCTACCGGCAATTGGATTTCCTGCCGTATACGGTCAACGGCTATGTGGGCTGTCTGTGCGGCAAGGCGTGCGATTACGCGTGCTATCATCATCTGGAAAGGAGCGGTAAGCTGTGCAGGAAATGAATTTGCGCGATCGGATCATTCAAACGGCGAAACTGTTTGAAGCGGATATCGTATGCTTCGGCGGCGCGGATCGCTTTCAGGGAACGCGGGTAATGGAAATCTTCCCCGAAACGAAAACGGTGATCTGCATGGCGTTCCGCGTGCTGCGCGGCGTGTATCGCGGGATCGAGGAAGGCTCCACCTATTATCAGTATTGCACCAACGGCGTGGAAATCATGAATGAAACCGTGATGCCGCGCGCGATGCTGCGCGTGTGCGCGGCGCTGGAGGACGCGGGCTATCTCGCGCTGCCGCAGAGGAAGTATCCCTGCGTTCTGGAATCGGAAAGCGGGCACAACTGCGAAGTGGATTATGAAGAAGAATACCGCGGCCGGTTTACGGAACCTGCCATGGATTTTGAGGATGCGGCGGTGCGCTGCGGCCTTGGTGAAATCGGTCTGGACGGCGTGGTGCTGACAAAGCAGTTCGGCCCCATGCAGCGCTATTGTTTCGTGCTGACGGATGCGGAATTGGAAGAAACGCCCATCTGTACCGAAAAGCTGTGCGATGGCTGCCGCGAATGCGTGCGCGCCTGTCCCGGTCACGCAATTTCGGAGGACGGCAAATGCGATGTATGGCAGTGCGGCGCGTATTATCGCGGCGCGTGCCGCGCGAAGAATCCCTTCATGCCCGCGGACGCTTTTGCGGATATTCCGCATCGCGAGGAAATCATGCGCGGCGAATACCATTTAAGCCCCGATGAGAGCATCGAAGTCATGAAGGAATGCTATTTCTATCCGCCGATCAAGCAGGGCTATGTATCCTCGATCTGCGGACGCGCCTGCGATATGGCGTGCTATATGCATCTGGAAAAGGAAAACCGCCTGCAGCGCCATTTCAAGCAGACGTTCCGCCAGCGCGCCGATTGGCGTCTGGACGAAGGCGAATAAACGGTTTAAACAGCGCTGTGAAAGGATTCAAGGCGAAATTGCCCTGAATCCTTTTATAGTATCGAAAAACGTTTCCGAAAATGCGGCGGCAAACGCAGATGCGGTGGTTGCGAAACGATGCAAAACATGCTATCCTGTATACAAAACCCCAAGCTGCGGTGGAAACCTTGCAGGAGAGCTAAGCCATGACCAACATCTATGATATTGCCAAACGCGCGCAGGTGAGCGCGTCCACGGTGTCCCGCGTGCTGAACAATACCGCGCCCATCGGCGAAGAAACGCGGCGCAGGGTGCTGATGATCGCGAAGGAGTTGGGCTATCAGAAGCGCCCCTATGCGTCCGCATCGAATCCCGCGCGCATGTCCAATATCGCGGGCGTGATCATTCCCGATATGAAATCCGATTCCTATACCAGCCTTATGCACAACCTGAACGAGCGCTTCAAGCAGAAGGGCTTTTCGACGCTGTTCGCCGCCACGAATTTCGATCAGGATGAAACCATCCGCGCGGTAGAAAACATGTCGAAGATTCACGTGCGCTGCCTTCTGGTGGTGATCGATGATACCGAAACCATATCGCAGAAGCTGATCGAATCGGTGCAGACCACGATGCTGCCGGTGATGTTTATCACATCGAAATATCTGTCCGATGTGGATGTGGATTGCATCTATCTGGATGAATCGTGGGGGAATACCATCGCCGTGGAGCATCTGCTGCACCGCGGCTACCGGCGCATCGGCTTCATCGGGGAGCCGAATACGCAGAACCGGCTGGATTTCTTTCTGGAAATCATGCGCAGGCACGGAATCGAGGTCAATCCCGATTTCATCCACGTCGGTCCGGAGCGCGGCGAGGACGGCGGCTATAAGCGGATGCGCGAAATTTTGAACCTGCCCGAAATTCCAGATGCGATCTACGCGAGCTACGATCAGATGGCGATCGGCGCGATTCACGCGCTTCAGGAATCGGGGCTGCGCGTACCGCAGGATGTGGCGGTCATCGGCTTTGATGATATCCCCATCGCGCGCTATATCTGCGGCGGGATAACCACGGTGCGCACGTCGTTTGACGATATGGCGGCGATCGTCGTTCGGATACTGACCCACCGCCTGCAGCATCCGGAGGGACAGATTCAGCAGGTTGCCGTCAAGCCCACATTGGTGGTGCGTGCAACCACGTAATGCATTTTCCACTTTCAACGCTTTCCCATTGATAGAATTTGTCAATTTTACATCGAAAATGAAATGTTGCATTGAATTATCTGCAATTCAGTGCAACATTATATTGATGTTGCGTTCTTTTTCGTGCTATATTGTATCCAGAAGGAATTGCGGAGCGTGCCGCACGGCAGAACGCAGTTTCCGAAATAGAATTTGGAGGTAATACCCATGAAGAAGCTTATGGCAATCGTACTGGTAGCTGCAATGCTGCTCTCTGTCGGCGTCTGCGCGCTCGCGGAAAGCGCCAAAATCAGCGATGATGCGCTGATCGGCATCGTGCTCCCGACCAAGGAAGAATCCAGATGGCTCAACGACCAGAAGTATTTCGAACAGTATTTCCAGGATGTGAACTATGAAATCCTGTTCAGCCAGAACAATTCCGCAACGGAAAAGACCAACGTTGAAACGCTGATCAGCCGCGGCGCGGAAGTGATCGTGCTCTGCGCGTATGATGCGGCCGCCGCAGCTGCCGCCGTCAATACCGCGAAGGATGAAGGCATCGTCGTCATTTCCTATGATCGTCTGATCATGGATACCCCCAATCTGGATTACTATGTCACTTTCGACAGCTGCTCCGTCGGCAAGGCGCAGGCGGATTATCTGATCGAACAGGCGGCGGGCAAGCAGGGCGTGAACCTGTATATGTATTCCGGCGCGCTGACCGACAACAATTCCGTACTGTTCTTTGAGGGCGCATGGAAGGCGCTGCAGCCCTACATCGCGGACGGTACCTTCGTGGTTCGCAACTGCGAAAAGACGGTAGAATTCAAGGATAAGAACGAACTGACCCGCGATGAAATGATTTCGATCATGCAGACCATCGATACCGAATGGAACATGGCGACCTGCAAGGCGCTAGCGGAGGCGCATCTGACCGCCGCGGGCGCGGACGCCAAGGGCGATGTATTCGTGCTGGGACCGGCGGATGATGATTGCTGCCGCGCGCTGTCCGATGCGTTCCGTGCGGACGCGGATGTGACCGCGCTGACCATCACCGGCGCGGACGGCGTGGAAGCCTCCGTGCAGTACATCATCGATGGCAAGCAGTCCATGACCGTTTACAAGGATACCCAGGCGCTGGTCAAGGGCACGCTGGCGATCGTGGAAGCGCTGAAGAAGGGCGAAGTTCCGGCGACCGATACCACCTACAACAATGGCGCGATGGATGTTCCCACCATTCAGGCGGAGGTCGTAACCGTAACCGCGGATAACATCGCCGAGGTGTTCTTTGCGGCGGGCGTGTATGATGGATCCAAGTTCACCGGCTGGAACTGATTCAAATCCACAACCACAATTGAATGCAATGGAAATGAGCGGTTTGGTATCGCTCATTTCTATTCAGGAATGATGAAAGCAGGGGTGCTGCAGTGAGTAACATTATTCTGGAAATGCGCGGCATTTCCAAATCCTTTCCCGGCGTAAAGGCGCTGAACAACGTGAATTTTTCCGTGGAAACGGGCGAAATTCATTGCCTTGTCGGCGAAAACGGCGCGGGAAAATCCACGCTGATGAAGGTGCTTTCGGGCATTCATAAATACGGAAGCTATGAGGGCGATATTCTGCTGAACGGCGAAATCATGAAGTTCCATTCCATCCGTGAAAGCGAAAACGCCGGAATCGCGATCATCAATCAGGAACTGGCGCTGATTCCGGAACTGACCATCGCCGAAAACATCTTCTTCGGACATGAAATCATGAAGGGACGGCTGATCGACTGGAACGAAACCATGGTTCAGGCGGCTAAGTATCTGAAGATGGTTCGGCTGAACGTCAATCCCGCTACGCCTGTGCGCGAACTGTTCGTGGGCAGCCAGCAGCTGGTTGAAATCGCCAAGGCGCTGTCGAAGCACGCGAAGCTGATGATTCTGGACGAGCCGACCTCGTCCCTGAACGAGGAGGACAGCGAAAATCTGCTGAACCTGCTGCGCGAGTTGAAGCGGCAGGGCGTCACGATCATCATGATTTCGCACCGGCTGAAGGAGGTCGTCAGCATCGCGGATACCGTTACCGTGCTGCGCGACGGCGCGACCATCTGTTCCATGTCCGCAGAAGCGGAAGAAATCACCGAAAGCAAAATCATCCGCTATATGGTAGGGCGCGATATCGAAAATATCTATCCGAAACGCGAAAACCATACGATCGGCGATGTGCGCTTTTCTATTCGCGATTGGACGGTATACGATCCCAAGCTGGGGCGCGAAATCCTGCACAAGGTAAACATGGATGTGCGCGAGGGCGAGATCGTGGGTCTGGCGGGTCTGATGGGCGCGGGGCGCACCGAACTGGCGATGAGCATCTTCGGAAACGTGCCCGGCTACCATATCACCGGCGGCGAACTGGTGATGGAGGGAAAGAAGATTCGCTTCACTTCGCCCAAGCACGCCATTGAAAACGGCGTATGCTATGCCACCGAGGATCGAAAGCGCAACGGATTGATTCTGATTCAGGATATCAAATTCAATACCACGTTCGCCAATCTCAAGGCGCTGATGAACGGCGTCGTGGTCAGCGAAAACGAAGAAATCGTGCAGACCAATAAATTGAAGGAGAGCATCAACATCAAAGCGCCTTCGGTACAGCAGACGGTGGGCAATCTGTCCGGCGGCAACCAGCAGAAGGTGGTGCTCGCCAAGTGGATATTCGCCAATCCCAAGCTGATGATTCTGGATGAGCCCACGCGCGGAATCGACGTCGGCGCGAAATATGAAATCTATTCGCTGATGAATGAAATGGTCAAGCAGGGCATGTCGATCATCATGATTTCCTCCGAACTGCTGGAGGTCATCGGCATGAGCGATCGAATCTACGTGATGAGCGAAGGCAAAATCACGGGCGAAGTATCCGGTGAAAACGCAACGGAACAGAACATCATGCGCCTCGCGACCAACATGGAGGAAAAATAAAATGAGCCAGACGACAGCCAAGATGCACAACAGAAGCGAAAGCCGCGAGCTTCTGCTGAAGAATATTCGCAATTATGCGATGTACATTGCGCTCGCGGTAATCTTTATCATTTTCCAGATTCTCAGCAAGGGCGCGTTTCTGACGGCGCGCAACATCACCAACCTGATCAATCAGACCGGTTACATCGCGGTCATGGCGGTGGGCATGACGCCGATTCTGATCATCTGCCAGATCGATCTTTCCGTCGGCTTCGTGGCGGGCTTCCTCGGCGCGTGCGCGGCGAGATTGCTCGCCGGCAATGTGCCCATGATTCCGGTCATTCTGATCATCCTGATCGCGGGCGCGCTGATCGGTTTGATGCAGGGTCTGATCATCGGCCGCGTGGGCGTTCCGGCGTTCATCACCACGCTGGCGTGCGAATTCATCTTCCGCGGCCTGCTCACGCTGGTTACGGAATCCACGGGCACCATTCCCGTCACCAATGAAGCCTTCTACAAGCTGTCTAACGGCTTTGTGCCAGAGCTGTTCACCGTCGGCGGCCTGCACGGACTTACGCTCATCGCGGGTCTTGTGGCGATCGCGCTGGTATTCGTGCTGGAGATTCGCAAGCGTCAGGAAGTGAAGAAGTACGGCTTCAGAACCGCTTCCACCGCGGTATTTGTGCTGAAGCTTGCGTTCTTCGCGGCGCTGATCGGCGTGCTGACCTACGTGCTGGCGGGCTATAAGGGGCTTTCTTGGACGATTCTGGTGGTGCTGTTGATCGTATCCATCTACAATTTCGTGCTGACCAAGACGCGCACCGGCCGCTATGTATACGGCATGGGCGGCAATATGGAAGCGGCGGCGCTCTCCGGCGTGAACATCAAGCGCACGCTGATCGGCGCGTTCGCCTCCGTCAGCTGCATGGCGGCGCTGGGCGGCATTCTGTATACGTCCCGCCTCGGCTCCGCAACGCCCACTGCGGGCAGCGGCTTTGAGTTGGACGCGATCGCATCCTGCTATATCGCGGGCGTATCCACGTCCGGCGGCATCGGCAATGTGGTCAATTCCGTGGTCGGCGCGTTCGTCATCATGTCGCTGACGAACGGTTTGAACCTGATCGGCGTAGGCATTTCCTATCAGTATCTGATCAAGGGCATCATCTTCATCTGCGCCGTCGCGCTGGATGTGCGCGGCCGCGGCAAGAAGGCAATCGGTTAATCATCATCTTTGGGAGGAAACATGAAGCACATTAAGAAAGTCGCCTTTATCTGCTTTGGCGAAATCAACACGCCGTATGAACGCCTGCAGCGCAAGCACGATGATGCGCTGACGGCGCTTTCTGCGCTGGATATGGAAATCATCGATGCGGGAATCGTGATCGATGATCCGGAATACAAAACGGCGGATGCGGCAATAGAACGCCTGCGCGGCGGGGATTTTTCATCCGTCATCGTATGCCTTGCGGGCTGGGTGCCCACGCATGCGGTGATCCGCGTGACGGATCATTTCCGGCATCTGCCGCTGCTCCTGTGGGGACTTTGCGGCTGGATGGAAAACGGCCATATCGTTACCACGGCGGAGCAGGCTGGCACGTCGGCGCTGCGTCCCGTGCTGGAGGAGATGGGCTATACGTTCAAATTCGTCTATGATATCATCGGCGAGGAAGAACCGATCGAATCGATCTGGGCGTTCGTCCGCGCGGCGGACGCGGCGAAGCGGCTGCGCAGCGCGCGTGTGGGCACGATGGGCTACCGCGATATGCTGCTGTACGGCACGCAGTACGAAGGCAATTCGATGCGCGGCCGGATCGGCGTAGAGGTCGAGCCCTATGAAATGCTGGAAATGGTGCAGACGGTGGACGCGCTGGACGCGCAGAAGATCGCGGAGGGCGTAAAATACGTGCGCGATAACTGGAAGATCATGGGTCAGTGTGATGAGGCCATCCTCGAAAAGGGCGTAAAGTACGCGCTGGCGATCGGCAAAAAGATACGGGAGCGCGGCTGGGAAGCGGTTACGCTCATCGATGTGGACGGCATGAAGAAGCTGTGCGGCTTCCCGCCCGCGATCGTATTTATGCTGCTGGAGCGCTGGTATGGGGTACTGACCACGCCGGAAAACGATGTGATGGGCAATGTGACGGAGCTCATGCTCCATTACCTCGCGGACGATATTTCGTGGTACATGGAATACTATGAGTATTTCAAGGATTCCATGCTGATCGGCACGCCGGATTATGTGCCGGTTCCGGTGATCGATGGGGAAGTAAAGCTGCTGCCCGCGGCGTTCGGCTTGCTGAACACATCGCTGCTGAACGTAAGCAGGGTGCGCACGGGCTATGTCACCTGCGCGCGTCTGGTATACAAGCGCAGCGGCAGATATGCGATGCATTTCTACACGGCGAAAGCGGAAGAAGCGCCGGCGTGGAACGAATACGGCTGGGCGGATCCCGCGCCGCAGCTGTGCAGCCTGCGGGTGTATCCGGACAGCTGCACGGTGCGCGAGTTCGCGCAGAACGTGTGCAGCCAGCACGTAATCCTGTGCTACGGCGATCAGACCGAAGCGCTCATTGACCTTTGCAAAATCCTGGATATCGATGTAATTCATTAAAAAACGGGACAGGCGGTTCTTTTCCGGAAATGGAAATTTCGGGGAAGAACCGTTTTTTGATGTGAACTGGCATAAATCTCAACGGTTGCAATGGTTTAAAGCCTCAAACAGAGGTTGCGTTTTCAGATGAACTGTGCTACAATAAATATGTATATGTAAAAGGGAATGGTAGTTTTTAAGGGCGTGAGGAGATGAACGGATACAGCATTCGGCGCAGAATCAGCGCGCTGATTCTGGTGCTTTCGCTGGCGCTGGCGCTCTTTTCGGGCGCATGTGCGGAACCGGTGTGGGGTGATCTTGAAAAGCGGTTTGCGGATAAGTACACGCTGGAATACGATGGGCAGACCTATCGCCTTCGGGACAGGCTTACGATTCTGCTGGCGATGGGCGTCGACCGCTACACGGATGATCCGCAGCCGATTGGCTATCAGGGCAACGGGCAGGCGGATTTTCTGATGCTTGTGGTCGTCGATGATGATCGGGATACGGTGCAGCTGGTGCAGCTCAATCGGGATACGATCTGCGAAATCGATACGATGAGTGTATTCGGCGAGGATCGCGGAACGCGCAGCGCGCAATTGTGTCTGGCGCACGCCTATGGCGATGGGCGCGAACAGAGCTGCACGCTCACGGTGCGCGCGGTGGAGCGGCTTTTGATGGATACGCCGATCGATCATTATCTGGCGATGGATATGAGCGGCATATCCATATTGAATGATCAGCTGGGCGGCGTGCAGGTTACGCTTGAGGATGATTTTTCCGCGTATGATGCATCGATGCGGCCGGGCGTTACGCTTACGCTTTCCGGTCAGCAGGCGGAATACTATCTCCGCTACCGCTACGGAGTCGGCGATCAGACGAACAATGCGCGTCTGAAACGGCAGCGAGCCTATCTGGAAGCTGCAAAGGATATCGCCGTGCAGAAAACGCGCGCGTCATCATCGTTTGTGCGCGATCTGTTCCGCGCGCTGGATGATAGCCTGATTACCGATGTGCGCAACGGTTACATCGTAAATCTCGCCAACAAGACCGCTGGTTATCAGATTCTTCCGATTCTTCAGATTGAAGGGGAGAACAGAACCGGCGAAAACGGGCTGAACGAATTCTATCCGGATGCGGATTCGCTCACGCAGGTGCTGATTGAGGCATGCTACGAAAGCGCGCAATAATCGATGATTCGATTGCGCGCAGCAGAAAAGCTGGATATCATCGCTGCTCAATTGGCGGCGAAATGGGCGAAATGATCAATGATCAATATGAAGTGGAGGATGGAAACAATGAAAAAGATGGTTGCATGGATCGTTCTGGTTGTACTTCTGGTTGCAAATATTGCGCTGGCAGAGGGCTTCACGCCCAGCCCGAGAATCAGCTATGTGCTGAAACCCGACCTGACCGCGACTGAAGAACAGACGAACGTAAAGATCGATGAAGCGGTAAACGGCGAAGCGGTAACCAACGTATTTGCCGAACTGGAAGCGCTGGTTCAGCAGGATGCGCCGCTGCTCGATGCGATGGACGAAGAAAGCAAGGCGAATCTTGCGCAGGTTCTGCCCGAAGGCACGGTGATCGACAGCGTTCAGCTGAGAGAGTTTATCGCCGCGAAGATCACCTTTGTAGGCGAAACCAGGGATGAAGAGGAATTCCGGATCGTATTCGATGCGCAGTATCCGGAGGATTCCGTGCTCGCCTGCCTGATCGGCATCCTGCCGGAAACGGATGCGGCAGAGGATACCGAAGCGGACGCGGAGACGCTCCAGCCGAAGAAGATCGCGCTTACCGGCTGCGAAGGCGCGGAATGGATTGCGGTGCCGGCGCACGCGGAAGCGGACGGCAGCGTTGTGGTCGTGCTGGATCGCGCGGCGCAGCAGGCGATCAACGGACGCGAAATTGTGTTTTCCATCATCGAAGTAACGGCGGCGGAGGAAGTATCTCCCGCTGCATAATCAATTTCTAAAAACGATGGAGGAAAAACCGTTGGGCAGCACAAATGAACGGACGAAAACAATTGAAGAATTCTTAGGGTACTTGCGCAGCAAGATTCTGTATGTTGTCGCGGCGGTGTTGGCGGGCGTAGTGCTGTCGGCATTCTATGTATATGTCATCGCTGTGCCGGTGTATGAGTCTACAGCGCAGATCTACGTCGTCAGCTCCAAGGATTCCGTGTTGAATCTGTCCGATCTGCAAATCGGATCATATTTGACGAGTGATTATCAGCTTGTATTCGAAACGTGGGAAGTTAACGAAATGGTTATATCCGAATTGAATCTTCCCTATTCGGTTACAGAACTGAAAAAAATGACGACCGTTACCAATCCGAGCAATACGCGCGCGCTGCAAATCACAGTTCGTTCCAAAGATGCTGCCGAAGCAGCCGCAATTGCGAATAAGTATGCGGAAGTTGCGATGGATTATATCACGAACATCATGCAAACTGAGCGGCCGACGCTGCTGTCCGAAGCGATCCAGGCGCGCAAGCCCGCGCTGCCAAAAAAGAAGCTGATCGTATGCGTTTCCGCGCTCGTATGTTTTGCGCTGGCAACGTGGATTCTGTTTGTACTCTATCTGAGAGACGATCGCATTGTGGATAGCCAGGATATTGAACGCGTGACCGGGATGATGCCTTTGGCAGTGATTCCGTTGACAGAACACCGAGAAAGTGTGAAGGGGAACGACAGGCGTGGGCGAAGTACAGCTAAAAAACTTTAAGGAACTTGAATACAGCGGAAGAGAAGCGATCAACACGCTGTGTGCCAATTTGTCCTTCGTTGGCGGGGATATTCGCAAGATCATCGTAACGAGCTATATGCCCTCCGAAGGAAAAAGCTTTGTCAGCATGAATCTGATGCGGGCGTTTGCGGATATTGGCAGGCGCGTGTTGATGATCGATGCAGATCTGCGCGGTTCGGTTCTTCGATATGAATACGCGATTGAATCGACGGATATGCTTCTTGGATTGACGCGGTATCTTGCGGGAAAATGTTCGATAGATTCCATTATACAAAAGACCAATATCCCCAACGCGGATATTATTCTTTCGGGCAGAACGGTAACAAATTCGCTTCCACTGATCAATTCGGATCGAATGAAGGCGCTGTTTGATTATACCGATGGAAGATACGATATCGTAATTGTCGATGCGCCGCCCATCGGCGTGATCATCGACGCGGCCAAGATCGCGGCATACTGCGATGGAACGCTGTTCGTTGTGGAAAGCGGCGCTGAAACGCGGCAGAATCTGAAGGATGGCATCGCGCAGATGGAACGCGCGGGAAGTACGATTCTCGGCGTTGTTCTGAACAAGTATAAAACGAATACGGATAAGGACTACTATTATTATGATAATCCTTATCGAAAGAAAAAGACCAAATGAAGCTTTGAAAAGAAGCTTTTGCAGCAAATAACGGCTTGATACGGGGCATGTGCAGGTATAGAGCGGCAAAATGTGCTGCAGCGTTACTGGAGGTTTTCCGTGGTTGACAAACAGTTACAGGAGAATAAAGAGATATCCAAAAACTATTGGATTGTAAAAAGAGTATTCGATATCTGTTTTTCATCCTTGGCGATTGTGTTGTTTGCGCCTGTCGGATTGATTATTGCACTGATCATCAAGCTGGATTCAAAGGGCAGCGTGCTTTATGTGCATGAAAGAATGGGAAAGAATTTCACGACTTTCCAAATGTACAAATTCAGAACAATGCAAAGCGACGCGGACAAGGTAAAAAACGTCTTTACCGAAAAACAGAAGGAAGAATGGCGGAAGAATTTTAAGGTTGTGGACGATCCGCGGATTACGCGCGTGGGCAGAATATTGCGCAGCACCAGTTTAGATGAACTGCCGCAGCTTTGGAACGTTTTAAAGGGGGACATGAGCCTGATCGGCCCGCGTCCGATCATCCGGCAGGAGCTTTTGCAATATGGAAACAACCAGGCGAAGCTCCTGAGCGTTCTACCGGGAATTACCGGCTATTGGCAGGCGTATGCCAGAAACGAATGCGGCTACCCGCATCGCATCGATATGGAACTGTACTATGTAGATCACGCGGGCTTTGCACTGGATACCAGGATTTTTTTTGCAACGATCGGCAGGATACTCAGCCGTAAAGGGGCGGCGTAGAGGCGGCGAACTATACGGATCAGACCGTCGGATCGACGTTTGATTGCCGAGCTCATTCGCGATTTTAAAGCGCGTCGGGAAAGATACGGCTGATGAAAGATCGACTAAAGAGCGGCAAACGGGCTGCAGGGTGATACTATATGCGATTGTTTAACTATAGTGTTGTGCTTTTGACCTGTAATGCGGAAGCTTATATCGCTGAATTGCTGCACAGCATACATTTGCAAAGCGTGCCGCCGCATGAAATCATCGTGATAGATTCCAGTTCGGAGGATGCAACCGCGCGCATCGTTGCGGAAGATAAAGCATGCCGTCTGACGATTATCGATAGAACTGCTTTTAGCCATGGCGGAACGCGCCATATGGCGATGTGCCAATGCAGCGGCGATTTTGCCGTTTTCATGACGCAGGATGCGCTTCCGTACGATCGCTTTGCAATTGAACGGCTTCTGCGCGCCTTTGATGATGAAGATGTGGCGATGTGCTATGGCCGCCAAATTCCGCGTCCAGATGCAGATCAAATTGAAAAACTGTTCAGACAGTACAATTATCCGGCGAACAGCAGAATCAATACAAAACAGGACATTGAAAAGCTTGGCGTCCGGGCATATTTTTTTTCCGATACATTTTCCGCGTATCGAATGAGCGCTTATCGTGCGCTCGGCGGTTTTGATTGTTCCGCAAAAACGAATGAAGATATGCTCATGGCGTATAACGCGCTGAATGCGGGACTGAAAACCGCGTATTGTTCAGATGCATGCGTATGGCACAGCCACAATGATACATTGAAGCAGCAGTATAAAAGAAGCAGAGAAACCGCCAGCTTTATGGCGCTGCATCCGGAATTGACTCAAAATGGGAATATAACGGGCGAAGGTTTTCAATTGCTGCGGTTCGCAGTGCGCGGATTGATCAAACGGCATAAGCTGTATTTGCTGCCGTCCCTGTTTTTGCGATGTACGGTGCGATATCTGGGGCATCGCCGCGGAACGAATATGAACAGACGGGAGATCAGATAATTGCAGCCGATTCGTATTCTGATGATTAATTCCAAAATGCAATGCGCGGGCATTGAAAACTGGATCATGAATTATTATCGGCACATTGACCGATCCAGGTTTCAGTTCGATTTTCTCGTGCATTGGCAGGAGCGCCAGTATTTTGATGATGAAATCGAGCGCATGGGCGGCAGAATTTATCGCCTGTCGATACGCGAGGATTATCGTGTAGATCGGTATTACCGGGAACTGTGCAGGTTTTTTCGTGAACACGATGAATACAAAATCGTGCATGGCCATATGGAAAGCTTTGGTGTGTTCTATTTCCACGCGGCAAAAAAAGCCGGCGTCCCGGTACGGATTGCACATGCGCATGTGGTTGGTGTCGAAAGCGGGCTGAAAAATTGCGCTAAGAATCTGATGAACAAGGGCTTTGCCCATGACGCGAACGCATTTTTCAGCTGTTCCGAGGCTGCGACGAGGTATTTATTCGGGAATCGACGAACGGTGCATTATATCAAAAATGCGATCGAGGTTGAAAGATTTGCATATAACCCGGTTGTTCGCATGCGCGTTCGGCGGGAATTGGGATTGGACGGCTGCCATGTTATCGGGCATGTCGGGCGATTTGAAATCGTCAAGAACCAGCTGTTTCTGATTCGCGCGTTTGCGGATGTTTGCAGGCGCAGGGATGACGCGCGGCTGATGCTGGTGGGCGATGGAAATCTGCGCGCCGATGCGGAGAGGGAAGCGGCCCGGCTCGGCATAGCGGATCGCGTTTTGTTTATGGGGCTGCGAAATGATCTGCCGGATTTGTATCAGGCGATGGATGTATTTGCGCTGCCTTCTATCCATGAAGCATTGCCGCTCGTCGCGGTCGAAGCGCAAACGGCAGGTCTTCCGTGCATCGCGTCTGATGGCGTGAGCGCCGAGGCGAAGGTGCTTCCGTATTCGCAGATGCTGCCGCTTGATCCGCGGCTGTGGGTGGATCGCCTGTCGGCCAATGGCGAAAAAATTGATCGCACTGCCGCCTCCGGCATAATGCGCGATAACGGATATGATTTGAACCGGGAATCAAAGGTGCTGTCTGATTTGTACATGAAGTTATTGGAGGAGCACACTTGAGGTATTTGCATTCTAACAACAGAAAAACGTGCTTTCCGCTGCTGTTTACCATACTGTTGGAACCGAAGCTGATGGTAAAATATACCATGGTGAATTTTTTGTTTGTTGCCGCGGCGGTAATGGTTTTCTGTTATATGCTGATGAATTATATGCTGGCGCACAAAATGCCGTCCAAAATGTTTCTGGCGGTCGTGGTCTGGCGGTTGTCGTTTGCGATCCAAACGTTTGTAAATCATGGCGATATCACCATGTGGGGCTATTTTTCGATCATCACGGTAACGCTCTGCATGGTCTTTGATTATTATATGCCGATTGATCCTGTGGGATTGGTTCGCGGCCTTACGCAGGTTCTTACGGCGTATCTGGTAATCAATCTGTTTACGGTGATCCTTTGGCCCAACGGCATCATTGACGGTATGTATTTCGTTGGGATTCGAACCCGGTTTACGGAACTGGTCGCAGCGGCAATGGTGTTTTCGGTTGTGCTGGATCAGCAGCTGGGGAGGAAATTCAGCCTGCGCACGGCTTTTGTGCTTGCGGTTTCGGCAGCGAGTATATTGATTGAATGGGTTGCGGCGGCGATCATCGGAATCGCGCTTGGCGTTATAACCTATTTCCTTCTCCTGCGGTCGCAGGTGTTTGCACGCGCTCTGACGCTTGCGCGCGCGCTGATGGTTTCGCTCGCAGTAAATATTGGCGTCGTCATATTTAACGTTCAGCAATACCTTTCGTGGGTATTCGTCGATCTGCTGGGCAAGGATGTAAATCTTACCTATCGAACCGAATTATGGGCGCTCGCACTGGTACAGATTGCGAAACGGCCGATTTTCGGCTATGGCCAGTGCGTTGATGGTACGTTTATCCAGTGGTGGCGCTCCATGCGGCTTTGGCAGGCGCACAATCAATGGCTGCAGCTGCTGCATGATGGCGGCATCATATGTGTGCTGTGCTTTATTGCAATCATCGTGTTGTGCAGCCATGAGCTTCGAAAGGCGAGGGATTCGCACGCCGCAAAGCCGGTGCTGGCGGGGATGATCGCGTTTTTGATCATGATGATCGTTGAGATATATTCTTATACACCGTATTTGTTTCTGATTCTGTTCCTTGCCTGCAACGTACGTTCGGGCAAAACCGATCCGATGGCGATCGAAACTGCGGGGGAGCTTGCAATATGAAGACGGCCGGTGTTTTTACCTTCCATCGCGCATGGAATTACGGCGCGTGCCTGCAGGCAATGGCGACGGTTGAAGCCTTTCGTGAAATTGGCATAAACGCGCGGATTGCGGATTATGTGAATCCAAATGAACAGGCGGGAAAACATGGCGCGGTCGCTTTTCTAAAAAACGCGCTTCTGAATAAGAAAAAATACGCGGGGCGCGCGTTTGAAGGCGAACTGTGCGATTCGGATACCCCGATTTTCAATAAAGCAGCGCTGGATTCGATTATTGATACGGACATTTTGGTTGCAGGAAGCGATCAAATATGGAATCCGGAAATTACAGGCGGATTGGACGATGCTTTTTTTCTCCGGTATGGCAAGTGTA
>JABLTK010092474.1_pt1 | contig 39740 bp, 33 predicted proteins | sample 7160131 | NCBI WGS metagenome assembly JABLTK01 (sample SAMN14651221, study PRJNA627086) | human gut metagenome | isolation source: feces | host: Homo sapiens
ATAATACTTTTAATATTATTGTGTCTTATAACTACTAATAGATATATAACAATATTAATTGAAATAATATTATATTTAGTATATTATATATATTTGTTATTTAAGAAAGATTATATTAGTTATAAAGTAATAGTTAGTAACTTAATTATGTGTTTGATAGGTATATTAGTAATATATATTGTTAATGGTAAAATAGATTTTGTTATTGATGAAGATTTGAGTAATATAGAGGAATCATTTTCTATATATTCTTTCTTTATAATAAATATATTATATAGTTTAATATTTACATTTACTAATGTTATTAAATTACTTATTAAGAAGATTAAGGAATAGTGGAGGAATTATGCTTGTATATGGAAGAAATGTAGCAAGAGAAATATTAAATAGTAATACTAAAGTTTATAAGGTATTTTTAGATAATAATTTTCGCGATGAAGAATTAATGGATAAGATTGATAAAAAGGGTTTAAAGAAGTTTCATATTGATAAGAATAAGATAGATAAGATGTGTGGTAGTAGTACTAATCAGGGTATTGCATTAGATATTGAAGAATATGGATATTTAAATATTGAAACACTTGAAAATGATGATAAAGCTAATTTTATTGTTATGTTAGATTCTATTGAAGATCCACATAATTTTGGAGCTATTATTAGAACTTGTGAATGTGCTGGGGTTGATTATATTATTATTCCTAGAAATAGAAGTGTTAGTGTTAATAGTACTGTTTATAAGACTTCTAGTGGTGCTTTAAATAATGTTAAGATAATTGAAGTTGTTAATTTAAATAATACTATAAAGAAACTTAAATCACTTGGATATTGGGTTTATGGAAGTGATGCATTAGGTAAAGATTATAGAACTATTAAGTATGACTCTAAAACTTGTTTAATTATTGGAAGTGAAGGACATGGCCTAAAAAAAATTGTAAGTAATTCTTGTGATGAAATTATTTCTATACCAATGAAAGGTAAAGTAAATTCTTTAAATGCTTCTGTTGCTTCTGGTATTCTTATATATGAAATAATGAAATATAAATAGGTGAATTATGAATTATGATGATTTAAATGATAATGAACTTGTTTATTTATGCAGTGAAAATAATGAGAATGCAACTATAGAACTTATTAATAAGTATAAAGGTATGATACTTATAATACTTAAGGATTTTCTTAAGAAATATAAAATCGTTGGTATTGAAATATCTGATTTATATCAAGAGGGTTTAATTGGTTTATTAAATGCAATAGAAACTTACGATAAAGATAGGGATGTTACTTTTTATACTTATGCTAATGCTTGTATAAAGTCATCTATTATTACTACTATTAGAAGTACATTTACCCAAAAGAATAGAATACTTAATACTTCTTATTCTCTTGATAAAATGTTTGAAGATTCTGAAAATAATTTTTATGAAATATTTAAAGATGAAAGAGAAGAACCTAATAAGAAATTAATTGATCATGAGGAAACAGTTGAACTTACTAATAGAATTAAATCTAAATTAAGTGAAAATGAAAAAGTTATTTTTGAACTTAAACTTCAAGGACTTGATAATAAGGAGATAGCTGAACTTATTGATAAAGATAGAAAATATGTTGAAAATACTATATTTAGAATAGGCAAAAAATATAAAGAAATGGAAAAATGAGGTAATATATATGTTTGATTATTTGAAAGGAATAGTTAGTAAGACTGCTCCTAATTATGTTGTTATTGATTGTAATGGTGTTGGTTATAAGATATATACACCAAATCCTTATAAGTTTAAAGAGGGCACTACTTCTATTGCTTATGTTTATAATCATATAAGAGAAGATGAAAATTCTTTATATGGTTTTATAAGTGAAGATGAAAGAGAATTATTTTTGAAGCTTATTGGTGTTAAAGGTTTAGGTCCTAAGATGGCTCTTCCTATACTTGCTACAGGTTCTATTAGCGGTATTGTAGATGCAATAGATAGAGAAAATATATTATATTTAAAGAAATTTCCTAAAATTGGAGATAAGGTTGCTAAACAAATTATTCTAGATTTAAAAGGAAAATTATCTAGTATTGAATATAGTGAAGAAAGTAATTCTAGTGAAGAACTTGTTATGGCACTTGAAGCTCTTGGATATAAAAGTGCTGATATTAAGAGTGTTGTAACTAGAATTGATCCAGAGTTAACTATCGAAAATCAAATTAAAGAAGCATTAAAATTATTATTAAAATAAAGGAGTAAATTATGGTAATTGGAATTGATATGGATGATACAATATGTTCAACTAATGAACTTATTATTGTAGAAGCAGATAAGTATGATAAAGAAGTATTAGGTGGTACTGGTGTAAAGGATGTTAAAGCATATGAATTTAATGATATGCTTGGTTGGGCACCAGAAATGAAAGGGCAATTCTTTAAGGATAGACTTGAATATATAATGTCTAGTGCTGTTATTAAAGAAGATGCTAAAGAAGTTATTAATAGACTTCATGATAAAGGGTATAAAATTATAATTATATCTTTTAGAAAAGCTAAATATTTAAAAGATCCTTATATGCTTACTAAAAATTGGTTAGATGAAAATGGTGTTAAATATGATAAAATTTATGTTGATACTGGATCTAAGGTTGATGAATGTATTGAATCAAAAGTAAATTTATTTATTGATGACAAAGAAAGTCATTGTGAAGAAGTAAGTGAAGCTGGTATTGATGTTATATTATTTACTAATGCTTATAATACTGAGGAAAATAGATTTGTAAGAAAAGATAACTGGAAAGATATAGAAAAATATATAGAGGAAAAATATAATGGATGAGAGAATAGTTACTAATCATGAACTTGAAGCTGATACTTTTGAAAAGACGATTAGACCGGATTCTTTTGATGAATATATTGGACAAACTGATGTTAAAGAAAATATAAAGGTTTTTGTAAAGGCAGCTAAGATTAGAAATACTAATTTAGATCATGTACTTTTATATGGCCCTCCTGGTCTTGGAAAAACTACACTTGCTCATATTATTGCTAATGAACTTGGTAGTAATATTAAGACTGCTAGTGGACCTACTATTGAAAAAAGTGGTGATCTTGCTGCAATATTATCTACACTTGAACCAAATGATGTACTTTTTATAGATGAAATACATAGAATACCAAGATATATTGAAGAGATATTATATAGTGCTATGGAAGACTTTAAACTTGATATTATAATTGGTGGTGAAGGGCAAAGTAGAAGTATTAAAATAGATCTTCCTCCTTTTACATTAGTTGGTGCTACTACAAGAGCTGGTGATTTATCTAGTCCTTTAAGAGATAGATTTGGTATTGTTTCTAAACTTGAATTTTATAGTAATGAAGAACTTGCATTAATTGTTAAAAGAACAGCAAGAGTATTAAATGTAGAAATAGATGATGAATCTGCATATGAAATAGCTATTAGAAGTAGAAAGACACCTAGAATTGCTAATAGACTTTTAAAAAGAGTTAGTGATTTTGCTCTTGTTGAAAGTGACGGTAATATAAATATTGATGTAGTTAAAAAAGCTTTATCAAGACTTAAAATAAATGATAATGGACTTGATAGTACTGATATCGAATATTTAATGAGTATTATTAATAAATTTAATGGAGGACCGGTTGGTATTGAATCGATTGCTTCATCTATTGGTGAAGAAGCTACTACTATTGAAGATGTTATTGAACCGTTTTTATTACAGGAAGGATATGTTAAAAGAACAGCAAGAGGTAGAATTGTTACTGAGAAAACATATAGAGAATTTAAAATTAATACACAAAGAACACTATTTGATTTTGAATAGTGTTTTTATATTAATAAAAAAAAGAATTATTTCTTATATAATTCCTTTTTATAATTATCAATTACATCATTCATCATTGATATATAATCTTTATTATTATTTTTTTCTTCTTCTGTTATTGTAAACATACTTTTAATAGGTACTTTAACGATTGAATTTTCACTTATGAATTTTTCTTGTCTTTCATTTAATGTATCATCTTCTAAATAATAAACATATTGTATAGCTTTTGTACTAACTAATTTTTTAGCTTCTGCATATGCTTTATCTATTGTTTTATTATTTTCATCAAGTGATATTACATTAATATTATATTTTGTTAAGTAATTAAATACATCATTTGTAGTAAGTATTGTTTTATAGTTACCATTTTTGCCTATATCATATAGGCTTACATCAAGTTCACTTACCATTTCATTTAAAGTTTTGTAATTATTTTCTATTTTTTCTTTTATATAAACATTATCATTATATTCTATAAGTCCTGATTTAATATTACTACATAGCATTAAGTAATTTGATGGGTTAAGCCACATACTTTCATTTTTTAAATCTCTACTCATTCCTTTTGTAGCATCTACAAGTTGTATATTATCATTTCTATTATATAAATCTTTTGCTAAATATGCTTCTCCTGAAACACCACTATATATAAATATTTTTCCAGTAGAATATTTATCTTTCTTTTTTTCTGTAACTTTATAATCACTTTTAGAACCATTTGGATAAACACTACTTACTTTTGCATAATCACTATAGAGTGCTGTTGTGGCATATTCGATAGGATAAGTTGTCACATATATATAACTATCATTAAAGTCATCATTTATATTACAACCTGTTAAAAATAAAAAACAAACTAATAAAACACTAAATATTTTTTTCATAATTTTCTCCCTTTGTAATTACAGGGTCATATCCAATTTTTCCAAATGGATGACACCTGAGTATTCTTTTTATTCCTTTTAATATTCCTTTAATTCCATATATATTTATGCATTCTTTCATATATTCACTACAAGTTGGTGTAAATCTACACATAGAGTGACAATGAAGAGGTGTTATTTGATATATATCAATTAACTTTATTAATATTTTTTTCATATATTAATTATATAATAAATTGTTTTAAAAATAAATATATTTTGCATACAAAAATAATAGTATAAATATATATAATAAAATTGATGATCATTTTAGATTAAATGAAAATACTATAGAAACTGATAATATTACTTATGAAGAATTTATGAGTGAAGTAGGTATTAGGGGATGGTAAATACTAATATACAGTTATATTCTGTATGTATTATTTTATCTTTTATAGTAAATGCTGTTATTGTATTTTTATTAAACAAAATACAAGAAAAATATGTTGGTTATATGCTTATTTTATGCTTGATTTTTTAAGAAGTGGTCATACTAATACTCTTATTAGTGTAAATCAAATAGTATGTTTAATATTTATTATAGTTAGTATTATTATGATAAGGAAAAATAATAATGTAATTTATGATTAATTATGTTATAATTTTATTGTGATTGTTATGGAGAATATATTTGAAAAATTTAATATTGTAATAAAGAATACTGCACTTTTAAAAGTCGCACTTACTCATTCTAGTTATTCTAATGAACATAATGAAGAAAGTTATGAAAGATTAGAATATTTGGGAGATGCTGTTCTTGAAATTGTGTGTAGTGATTATTTATATAATAATACAAATTATCCAGAAGGTGAAATGAGTAGACTTAGGAGTTTATATGTATGTGAAAATGCTTTATATGAATATTCAAAGGAAATTAAGTTAAAAGATTATATATTACTTGGTAATGGGATTGTTGAAGCAAACAAAACTATAATTGCTGATGTATTTGAAGCAGTTATTGCTGTTATATATTTAGAGCAAGGACTTGATACTGTTAAGCGATTATTTAATGAGTTAATAGTTCCATATATTAAGCATCACGATGATTTTTTAAAGGATTATAAGAGTTTATTACAAGAAAGTGTTCAAACTGTTAAAAAAAGTGTTACATATAAGTTAGTTGATGAAAGTGGACCTGCTCATCATAAAGAATTTAAAGTAGAAGTTATTATTGATGATTTGGTTTATGGAGTAGGTATTGGTAATTCTAAAAAAGAAGCTGAACAAAATGCTGCAAAAGAAGCTTATCAAAAAAGAGCTAAATAGCTTTAAAACTGAATAATTTCTTTTTTATTCAGTTTTTTTATGTTATAATTAATTAGTAATTAAAATAGAAGTGGTGAATAAATATGTACATTAAAAATATCAAACTACATGGATTTAAGAGTTTTGCTGATAAAATTGATATTGAACTTGATCAATTTTTTACAGGTATTGTTGGACCTAATGGTTCAGGCAAAAGTAACATTGTAGATGCGATAAAATGGGTACTTGGAGAGCAAAGTGTAAAGACACTTAGAGGTTCTAATAATATGACTGATGTTATATTTAGTGGTTCTTCTTCAAGACCAGCAGCTAATTATGCATCTGTTACTCTTGTATTTGATAATAGTGATAGAACTCTTAATATAGATTTTAATGAAGTTTCTATTAAAAGAATTGTATATAAATCAGGAGAAAATGAATATTATTTGAATCAAGAAAGATGTAGACTTAAAGATATAACTGATTTATTTATGGATTCAAGAAGTAGTAAGGAATCATTTAATATTGTTCCTCAAAATAAGATAGATCAAATATTAAGTGAAAAACCAGAAGAAAGAAGAGTTATTTTTGAAGATGCAGCTGGTGTACTTAAATATAAAAAAAGAAAAGAAGAGAGTTTATCTAAATTATCTAAAACTCATGATAATATTGAAAGAATTAATTTAATTATTAGAGAAAATAGTGAAAATTTAGAACCATTAAGTGTTGCAGCTAAAAAAGCAAGAGAATATAAAGATGCTTTAAGTGAACTTGAAAGTGTTGAGATTGCTTTAATTGCTAAGGATATAAATACTTATAGTGAAGAAGTTGAAATTAAAAAAGATACTAAACTTAAAAGAGAGGAAGAACTTTCATTAATTGATACTGATAATACAAAAGGTAGTACAGAAGTAGAAAAAATAAAATTAAATATTCTTGATTTAGATAATAAGATTAAGGAAACTAGTACTAATATATTTAAAATAAATGAGAATTTAATTGAATTAAGTAATAAGAAAACATTATTAATGGAAAGAATTAAATATGATAAAGAATCTAGTGAAGTACAAAACAATTTAATTGTACTTAAAGATAGGGAAGGTTCTATTAATAATTTAATATCATCTTTGAAATTTGATATTGGTAACTTAAAAAATAATAAGAACGATTTAGATACTAAAGTTAATGATAATAATTTTGTTTATAAAGAAGTTTTAAATGAAAGAGAAAAGGTTAATTTTGAGCTTAATAATGAAAGAAAAAAATTAATTGAAACTAAAAATAAGATTGATATACTTGAAAGTAATATTTCAAATATGAGTAAAATTCCTTATGCTGTTAAAGCTATTGTGGGAAATCCTACTTTAAGAGGTATTCATGATATTATAGCTAATGTTATAAGTACAGAAAGAGAATATTCAGTTATGCTTGATATAGCACTTGGGGCTAGTGCTAATAATATTATTACTAATGATGAAGCTTGTGCTAAAGAAGCTATTGAATATTTAAAGAGTCATAATAAAGGAAGAGCTACTTTCTTTCCACTTAATGTTATAAAACCTAAGAGTGTTGATCCTGAAACATTGAAATCAGTATCTAATATAGTTGGTTTTGTTGGTATTGCTAGTGATTTAGTTACTTATGATACTAAATATTATAATATTGTTATGAATCAACTTGGTAATATTATTGTTGCTAAGGATATAACGACTGCTATACAAATATCTAAAAAAATAAATCACAGATATAGAGTAATATCATTAGATGGAGAAATAATCCATGTAGGTGGTATTATGACAGGTGGTAGTGTTAAAAGTAATAACTCATATATTACTGATAAATATGAGCTTGAAAGATTAAAAATAAGTATTGATAATATAAATAATAATATTAAAGAATTAGATGTTAAACTTGACAGTAAAGATAAAGAATTAGATATTATTAAAAATAAAAATTATAGTATTAATATTGAAATTATTAAGGTAAATGAAGAAATTAATAATAAAGTAACTTTATTAAGAGATAAAGTAAGTGAACTTGAAAGTATTAATAATGAAATAAAGAATTTAACTGATGAAAGTTTGGATAATGAACTTAATAATATTATTAATGAATATTATGAAAATGAGAAGTTAAAGAATGAGCAAGAAAAGTTATTGGATAAATATAATAATGATAAAAATGAATTAAATATAAGTTTAAATGATTTAGAAACTGCAATTAAGAAATCTAATCAAGAATATATATCTTTAAAGAATGAAATAAGTAGTTTAGAAATTGATATTACTAAGTTAAATATGAATTTAGATAATTTATTAAATAGATTAAATGAAGACTATAATTTGGGTTATGAAAGGGCTAGAAGTGAATATACTCTTGAGATAGAAGAAAATATTGCTAGAGAAAAGGTTAGTAATTTAAGAAGAAAGATTAAATCTCTTGGCGATGTTAATTTAGGTAGTATTGATGAGTATGATAGAATATATAAGAGAGTTACTTTCTTAACTAAACAAAAGGAAGATCTAGAAAAGAGTCAAAGTGATTTACTTAATATTATTGATGATATGGATAATGTTATGAAAGATAAATTTGTTACATCATTTAATAATATTAATACTGAATTTGGTAAAGTATTTAATACTTTATTTAAAGGTGGAAGTGCTCATTTAGAACTTACTGATCCAGATAATATATTTGAAACTGGTATTGATATTATTGCTGTACCTCCTGGAAAGAATAAGAAACCGCTTAGTTTGCTTTCTGGTGGTGAAAGAACAATGACTGCAATTAGTTTGTTATTCTCAATTATGAATCTTGAAAAGGTTCCATTTGTAATTCTAGATGAAGTTGAATCTGCACTTGATGAAAATAATGCTACTATATTTGGAGAATATTTAGATAATTATAAAAATAAAACTCAATTACTTGTTATAACACATAAAAAGAAAACAATGGAATTCTTAGATAAGTTATATGGTATCACGATGCAAGAAAGTGGTGTAAGTAAAATAGTTAGTGTTAAATTAGAGGATTAATTCCTCTTTTTAAGTACAAAAAAGGTATTATTTAGTAATACCTTTTTCTTTTAATAAGCTTTCTAATTCATTATAATTTTTATAACCAATTATTTCACCAGTTTTATTCTTGTCTATAATTATTAATGTATAATAATCATTAATTGTACTCATTTGATATGTATTTTCAAGATATTTAATATCTGAATCGGTTAAGTTTTCATAATCTATCCAGTCAAGCTCAATCTTATTTTTTTCTGTTAATGATGAAATATCTGTTTTATATTCTGAATAGCTTTTTGCATCTTTTTTTGCTATAACTAATAATAATTTGTTTTCACTTTCTAATTTTTTATTTAATTCTTTTAATGAATCTGATAAATCTTCTTCATTAGGTGTATCTGGAGGAGTAGGAGCATTATTATCTAGATTATCAATAACAACTTTATTTAAATTTATTCTTACTTTAGTAACTGTTCCTTCGTCATTTATTCCCAAACCTTGTAATACATTTGTGTTATAAAAATAATCAAATTGATAATTTTTAAATATTTCTCCTTCTTGATGTCCATTTTTAACAGCTAGTGCATCTATCATAAATCTTGCTACACTAATACTAATATCTTTATCTGCTGATGTGTTTCCATATTCCATTGTGATTGTATCTTCACCAAGATAATCTTCATATATGAAATCATAAGAGGCATCTATTGTACCAGTTTTATATCTTACTGTAATTCTATCATCTTTAACTTTTGAACTAATATCTATTCCAGATTCTCTATATCTTTGAATTGTACTCAATTTATTAAATGCATCATTTGCTGGCTTTAATTGTTTTCTTATTTTACCGTGAGTACCAACACCATTTATATAGAGTATAACTCCTGCAATTGCCATTCCTAAAGCAATTATCCATATAACACCCCAAAATATTAACCTTATTTTATTCTCTTTTTTCATATTTATTTTTCTCCTATGATAATTATAAAATATTACAATAAAAAAGTAAATAATAAAAAATAAAAAAGAACTATTAAATAGCTCTCATATTCTCTTGATTTTTAAATGGATTTTTTGGGTCAATTTTATCTACGAACATTATTCCGTTTAAATGATCTATTTCATGTTGAAATGCTACTGCTATTTCTTCTCTGACTCTTTTAATTACTTCGTTTCCTTCTTCATCATAAAATTTAACAGTTATTCTAGCAAATCTTGGTACTATACCTTCAACATATCTATTTACGCTTAAGCATCCTTCTCCTTCTTCAACATAAATAAGTTCTTCTGAATTAGATATTATTTCTGGATTGATGACTCTGTATTCTTCAAAAGTACCATCATCATTTTTATAAGAAATAACAAAGAATCTTTTAAGTACACCAAGTTGTACCGCTGCAAGTCCCATACCGGTACAACTACGGGATCAATTTTTTTATCGATTTGAGCAATTGCATCATCTAATATCTCCTCTGTTAATCTATAAGATAAAAATTTAGATGAACAAAGTTTTAATTTATCTTCGTATGGTTCACACTTTTGTGTTCTAAAAAATGAATTATAGTAAGGAAGAGTAATAAATATTGTATTTAAAGTACCAGTGCAATCCCCTGAAGCTTCTACATAAACAGTTAAATAGTTTCCTTCTTCTTGACCACTTAATGTAACAGAATAATTATCACTACCATTACTTATATACACATTTTTATTAATCATTAAATACATCCCAGGAAACACATTATAAAAAGTAACAGTAAATGTTTTACTACTCATACTATATGATGTTTCATAAGTTATATCACTCGCTAAACCTTTTAATTCATTGTATTTAGAATCAGTACACTCTGCTTTAATAGAACCTAACATCAAAAACATACTAATAAATACTATAAATATTTTTTTCTTCATTATTCACCATCCTTAATAAGTACTGCATGAACAACCATTCTTCTATTTCCTCCACCAGCACAAGTAGATAATGTTAATATTTTATCTCCGTATTCAACTGTATCTTTTGTTTTAAAACCACTTCTTTTTCTAATCATTTTAACAAAAGCATTGAAGTCTTCTTTGCTATCAAAATTATCAACTAAATAATCAGTAGTATAATCTACTCTATAGGCAGCAAATATTTTAAATTTATATGATTTAGTTGGTGTATCTAAAGAAATGACCATATTTTCACTATTTTTTCTAAAACTTCTATTTAAAACTCTATGTAATGTTCCAAACATAGTTCCATTTAACATACTATGACCATAAACAATACTATTATCATCAAGATCATTCATATTATTTCTATAATCTAAATATATCCATCCCATACTAGTTTTCTTTTTATAGAAATCTCTTTTTAAATAATAACTATTATCAGAATGTTGTACTAAAGGATAAGATATATTAGTACCATTAACAACTAAATAACCTACTGTTTCATTATTAATCTTTTTTAACTTAGAAAACACTTTATCAAAAGTATATTTGTCTTTAACTTGTTTATCATTTAATTTTTGATCAAGTACAACTCCATCATTAGTTAATTCTTCTTCAGTAGTATTATCAGGAAGAGCAAAAGAACTATTAATTATTTCTTGATTAACTTCATCTATACTCATCTTTTCTATATATTCATATGATTTATATATAAGTAAACATACAACACTTACATATACAGCCATAATTGATATAAGTTTTAAATTATTAAATGTTAATTGTTTAAATAAATTATTTCTTAAAAAATCATTTGAATATAGTATTCTAAATTCACAAGTATAATCTTCTTTACATTTCTTATTTAATTCTTTTAGCCAAGCAAAGTTATTTACTATAAAGTTACCCTTATCTTTTCCTTGATGCAAAAATACTATTATATTTCTTGATTCATCATTCTTAACTAAATCTATAACATTACTTATTAATTCTTTAGAGAATACATAAATATGTATAGATTTTAAATTATAATTAATTCTTAAAAATTCTTTTATGTCATCAAGTATACCAGGATACTCTTCTCTTATTTCTAGCATTTTTCTATAATATAATGTTTCATAATCAAAAGAATCCTGTGATATCATAAATCTATCACTTACTTTATTATGATTATATAAATTAACTACAACACCTTTATTATTAAATTTATCTTTAATAAAAGATGGCATAAAATAACAATCTATTTGTTTTAAAGTATTAACTGTTAAAAATAATTCATAATCATTTAAACCAATAGTAGATGGAAAATCTAGCTTTAAATATTTCATCTTAAGTCTTATCATCATAATAACTACATATTTAAATGTAACTAATCTTCTTACATTCATAATATCTAAATTATTATAATTTTCTTTTATTTTACTAATTATTTTTTCATAATTATTGCTATAATATCTCATAGAATAATATAAAGTATTATTATTAAACTCATTCTTATTAACAAACTTAGATAATGATTCATCAATAAATTTAAAATCATATGTAAGTACATTATCTTTAATTGAAATAACTAAATACTCTTTCATATCCTATTCTCCTATTAAAATAATTTTATCACAAAAACAATTAAAAAAAAATAGATTAAATATATAAATTTAACCTATTCTAAATGCTGGTGAAACTCCAAATATATTATCTGCTCCTGTATATGAACAATTACCATTAGTATGAACAAAATAAAAATAATTATTAAAGTTTGAATTTGGTGTTCTAATTCTCCAAGGGGAAGGATTATTTTCACCATTACTTTTTATCACAGGGCTTATGTTAGTTACTGTTGTATTTTTAAATTTATAGTAATCAAGTTGTCTTGTTACATCTCTTGCTGTATCGTTTTTAATTGTATCGTCATCTTGCCACCATATTTCAGCTGTAGACAATAAATAAAGTTTATCAGTAGTTACAAAATTATCATTATCATCTTTACCATGTCCAGATATTACTCTAGTATTTATTATTCCTCTTTTTAAATTCCTTGGTAAACTATTATATATTTGAGTATTAACAAAGTTCCTTATTTTAGATGTAGACCATCCTCCAACATTAGTATTACTATCATTCATACCACTACCAGTTATAATATCTACAAATTCTATTACAAAACCACAAGCTGTTTGTGAAAAGTTTTCATTATTACACTCACTTGGTGTACTTTTATTAGCAACTCTAATTATATGTTTTCCATATGTACCCAAGTCTATTTCTTTAGTATCCCCAACATTATAAAGATCAGTGTCTTCTTCAATTACCGCATCAACTATAGTTTTTAAACTATCTTTTTCAAATGATTTAGGACCTATATATTCACACTTACCTTCGGTTACTTTATCAACTGTAAGTTCACCTATACTACTAAATTTTCCATTTAAACAATAACTATCATTACCTATAAGAACCTTTTTAATATTACCTCTAGAATCTAATTTAAAATTATATTCTAAATCATTTGATTCAATATCTAATTTGTTATTGTCATTTGATATATTAGTAATTTTATTACCCTTCATATTTTCAGATATATATTTTTTAGATACTTCTTTATATATAGTTTTAGCTTCTGTTAAAAATACATCTTTCTTAGCTTGATTAAACATATTAAGTACATTAGGAAGAGCTATAATAACAAGTAAAGCAAGTATTGCTATAACAGCTAATAATTCTACAAGAGTAAAACCATTTTTATTCATATATACACCTCTATCATAAACATTATATAATCAATTATTTAAATATTCAATTACAATAAAAAAGAAATCAATTAAGATTTCTATTCAATATCATACTTTGATACTAATTTATTAAATACTTTATAATCAATCATTTTAAGTTCACTACTCATAGCTTCAATGCCTTTTCCATCTTTTATATATATAAATAATGGAGCTGAATTTATTTGATCCTTTATTTCAGGAAATCTCTTCCTTAAAGTTTCAATATATTTATCATCCTTATTATTAGTAACATCCCAATATATTATTTTATCAGTAAGATTCTTGTTTTCTATTTCTTTATATAATCTACTTTCTATATTATTTATATCAGAAGAACCAGTATAACTTACATAAAGTATTACTTCACTACCAACTTCACTTAAAGCATAACTAAAATCATCTGTATTTATTTGACTTATTTTTTGATTATTAAATACACTTTCATTAATTTTACTGTTTTTATAATTCAGATAAAAATTTCTAGCATACAATATAACTACCATAATAAGTACTGATACTACTATAACAATAAAATAATTACGACTTGGTATTTCTTTTCTCTTTTTTTCCATATAAGTCTCTCCATTCTTATAAATCAATTTTAACATAAAATAATTTATATTTCAAATGCTTTACATAAATTTTAACATATTAATATAAAGTATGATTTTAGTATTATATTTATTAAATAATATAGAAAAAAATATACTTTTATATTATAATCTTAAATGAGGTTTTATTTATGCATACAGATTTTAATAAAGAAATAAGTTATATAAAAAATGAAAGAATAAGAAATAGTTTGATAACAATATTAGATTTATTACCAGAATATTTCTATCAAATACCAGCATCATCTACTGGTAAATATCATCCTGAATTTACTCTTGGTGAAAAAGGTTTAGTAAGACATACAAAAGCAGCTGTTAGAATTGCTTATGAGTTATTACAAGACTCATCTGTGAACAATTTTACAGACGATGAAAAGGATTTACTACTATTTGCATTAACTGTACATGACGGTCTTAAAAACGGTAGAGAACATGGCAAATATACTGCATTTGATCATCCACTTTTAATAAGTAAATTCTTAAGAGAAAATAAAGATAAACTAGAACTAACAGATAAAGAATTAGATTTGGTTTGTTCATCAGTTGAGACACATATGGGACCATGGACAACAGATTATAATGGAAATGAAATATTACAAAAACCAAAAACAAAATATCAATGCTTTGTACATATGGCAGACTATTTAGCTAGTAGAAAGTTTTTAAATATTAAGTTTGAAAATAATGATATTGTGGATTAAAAGGAAGTGATTTTAAAAATCACTTCCTTTTTAATAATAAATTTCTTCTTTCTTATTAATATTTATCTTTTTAAACAATTCATTATATTCATTTACTTCTTGTGCTTTTTTTATAGAGCAATAATTACTAATAAGTTTTCTACATATACCTTTATCTTTTTTTAATTCTTGTATTTTTTCTTTAATCTTACTATTCATAATTTACCACCTACCCTCAACATAAACAACTTTTAAATTATTAGTTTTAGCAATATTGATTATATCATCAGTAAGTTTACCTACTACTACAATGAACTCAGCTTTCATATTAACTTTATTTTTATTATCTTTATTAACCTTAATACAAGTTCCATTCTTAGAATCACTTAATCTTATACTATATTCATCACTTAATTTATTGTAACAATAACAATTTAATGATAATAACGAAACATTAACATACTTATAATTAATACCATCATCACTCTCTGAACATAATACTTTAAAGTCTTGACCTACTACTGTATAAATATCAACACCATTCTTATTTTCATATTTAACCATATCAGGACTATCTTTATAAAGATCAATAATATCATCAATACCAACTAAATTATTATTAATAATATTTCTCATATATTTTTTAATTTTATTAAAGAAATTAATACTAAACATAACATTTCTCTTATATTTATCATTCATTAAATTATTAATATATTCAAATACTATATCAATAGATAACTTATCAAACATAACATTTAATAATGATAAAAATGATACTTCTTCTTCACTAAATATTTTTGAACCATCTATTTCAAAAGATTCAATTGAATCTATATCAAATGTATCAATAATTTGTTTTATAGTTGATACCTCAAGAAAACCATGATTACCTTGAATATCATATGATTTATTAAATAAATAACTACATAATAAATTAGAATATATACTTATATCATTATCTTTAAGCATAGATAGTTCACTAACAAATTTCTTAATTAAAGTTAATTCATAACTTGGTAATTGACCTTTTCTAGTAATATTATTAAAATTACCAAATGAAGATAAAACATCAACCAAAGCAGTTATTTCCTCATCACTTAAATCACAATCAACAACATCACTTAATAACTCTTTATAATAAGTAAAGTTTTCAACTGCTCTAAATAATGATTCCTTCGATTCACCATATATATCAAATATAATCTCTAAATAAAATTTAAATAATTTTAAACTACCTTCATTTTTAACAATAAATAATAAAGTACTAAAATTAGTAAAATTATAACTATTAAAATCACTCAGTAAATTAAATGGTATAAAAGATAATCTATCATCAAATATCTCAAGTGAAAATGTATCATATAATGACTTATTCAAATTAACAGTTCTTTTATATGCATTAGTTAATATTTCATTTAATAATTTACTAGTAACTTTCCTTGTTCTATCATTTTCTTTGCCCTTATAAAACATTGACATACCAATAAATAAACTAACTTTATCAAAAGTATTATTTAATATTATCTTTTTATTAAATAGTATTTTAAATAAATCAAACACAGCATTATAATCTTTAGTAAAATCATAAAAATTTATATTACTTAAATATTCATCAAATATTTTATTTATAACCTTATAATATTTATTATATATCTCGTCATCATCATAATAAGCTTTAAATAAATTTAAACATCTAAAATCACAATCAATAACAATCTTTTCTTTATCTCTACTACTAGTATTATCATTATATACTGGAGCTATATAAGGCAAAACATAATTAACATCAATATTAATTAATGGTATCATTTGATCTATACTAAGACCTTGAATAGATTTAATAAGTCTCTTAGTATATTGATAAGTTATATCATTACTTTTATGATCAAATCTAAATAACTTACCCTTAGCATTAAATAATCCTTTATCAACCATAATATTAACTATATCTTTAACAGACTTATTCTCTATATCAGATATAACTTCATATATGATTTCTATACTTTTATCTTCTTCTCTTTTAAAAGATGAAATATTAATATATTTTAATAAATTAATATCATACTTTAATAATTCAACAACAGTCTGACTATTTATATAATTTATCATATATGGATATCTACTTATATATTCACATTTTATATCAATAGAAGCTTCATTTAATAAAGAATTATCCTCTTTAATCTTTTTTATTTCTTCATCAATATATTTCTTTTTAGCATCTCCATTTATATACATTATATAATCTTTATTAAGTGAATATTTATCTTGTACATCTTGAGGAGCATACTTAATTAATGAAGCCTCAGCTTTAACAATATATTCCCACTGTCTACTAGTAAATTTAGTAGAAACTTCTTTAATTAATTCTTCTGTTTCTTTAGGATTAGATTTAAATAATATCGCTATAACTGTTCTTAAATCATCCATATATAATTTTAAAATATCTTCTTTTTGTTGAAAATATATTTTTAAATAACTATTATATTCTTCTTCATCCATATTCATAGAAGTAGCATTCATGAAAAATTTATTATCTTTCATCCAATCAGAAACAAGAGACTTTCTTGCTTCGACACTACCACTTCTAAACATAGAAAGATTACTATTAATTCTCGATTTTTGAAAATCAACAGGTAAAATTCTTATTAAAGATGGATATTTAAAAAATAAGAAACTAAGTACAATTTCATTATTGGTAAATTCTTTGTTATCTAAATAAGCTTGTTCAACTTCTTTATCACTCTTTCCTTCTAAGCTTTTTACAAATGCATTAGCTCTTTTTTGAAGTTGTCTCATTTTCATTTCTTTAAACATATCCCTAACCTCTTTATTCTAAAAAGATTATATCATATATTTTATAGACTTTACATAGTAACATTGACTTTTTAATAAAATATTTATATATTTATTATAGAGGTGGAACATGGAAAATAGCAAATTCAGAGCTACTCAAGAAGACATAGATATGAGTGCAATTAATACAATGTTTAACAGAAGAGATACACAAAGAGTTGTCGAAAATTATGAAGCAAGTATGCACACTAGCAACAATAATAGAAGAAGACCTAGAAGAAGAGTTACAAATGCTAAAAAGTTTTTAACAGCAATAGCTGCTTTAGCAATGGCTGGTGGTATAACAATCGGAGCATTCGTAAATCAAACAATAAATGATATGCCAAAAGGTTCTTTAAATAGTATTAGTGGTCAAATTGGAGAAATAGTTTTTGTAAAAGATGATGATTTTATAGAGGGACTTGATAGAACTGATGTAAGTATATTATCACAAAACACAAAAAGAAATGCAATTGACTATTATTATAATCACGAAGGTATAGCAAAAGACTTATTAAAATTAGATGATGAATTACTTGATATAGGATTCTGCTCTGTATGTGAAAATATGGCTGAAAACAAATATAATAAAGTCGGTCCAAATAAAGAAACAAATGTTGATTTAGTAATAGAAAATATTAAGAGATTAGCACCCGAAGGAAGTTATGCTGAAGAATCATTCGGAGATGTTGATAATCTTGATGAATGGTTACTTAAAAATCATTTCGTAGATAAAGAGGGAAAACCAAGTTTAAGAGATGCAATTGATTTCTACTCTCTTAGAGTTAATGATTATATTCCAATAATTGAAGCTGAAAAGCAAGCGAAAGAAGGTGCAAAACTACAATGATAGTAAACACAGTAGAAATAGATGGTAAAGAATATGACGAATTAGATGTTATTACAATTAATGACACTAAATATGCATATCTATCAAGCATAAATGATGAACTAGATATATTAATACAAAGAATAGTAACTAAAAATGATGAAGAATATTATGAAGCATTAGATTCAAAAGAAGAATTCGAAACAGCTCTTAAGGAATTCTATAAAAAACATAAAGACATAATTAAAAACTAAATAAAAAAATCTTTCTTAATTGAAAGATTTTATTTTATTTAAATATTAACTGATTAAACAAAAAATATAAAAGACAAGCTATTTGTTAATAACTTGTCAATATACAATCAATTTACTTTTTAGATAAATATTTATGATTAGCTGCTATACTCTTAATACCAACTCCATACTTAAATGCAATAGTAGCAATATTACCACTTATCTTAACAATTACCCCTTCTCCAAAGATAGTATGGATAACTGTATCTCCTGCTTTAAGTCCATCAACAGTAGCATTATTATACATATTACCTACTTTTTTAGTTTCCTCTTTCTTTACACTTTCGTTCTTAATGTTTATTACTGAAGAATCTATTTCTTTAATAAATCTACTTTCAATAGTACCACTAGTTTTACCATATAAAGTTCTTGTTCTAGCAGAAAGTAAATATAATTTCTTCTTAGCTCTTGTTATACCAACATAACAAAGTCTTCTTTCTTCTTCAAGTTCTTTAGCAGATTCAAAACTCCTACTATGTGGAAATATTCCCTCTTCCATACCAAGTATAAATACTACATTAAATTCAAGACCTTTTGCTGAGTGTAATGTCATAACATTAACTTTATTATCATCTTCTGTATATTGTCCTTTATCACTAACTAACATAATATTTTCTAAGAAAGTTGATAAGTCATATATACCATTATCTTCAAAGTTAACAGCTAAACTCTTAAACTCATTTAAGTTCTCTACCTTAGTATCACTTTCAATTGATTTATCAAGTTCATATTCTCTTCTTAAACCAGTTTTAACAAGAACATCTTCAATTAAATCTGATAAATTTAAACTCTTAGAGTCTTCAATTAATTCTAATATCAATTTTTTAAATTCTAATTCTTTACCACTATCAATAGCATCAAATAATGATAAATCATTCATATTGGCTTTTTCTCTTATATTATCAATAGTCTTAGTACCAATACCTCTTTTAGGAGTATTAATAACTCTTTCTAAACTTACTGAATCATTAGTATTATATATTAAGTTTAAATAAGCAATTAAATCTTTTATTTCTTTTCTATTATAGAAATAATAACTACCTATTATATTATATGGAATATTATTTCTAACAAAAGCTTCTTCAACTGTTCTACTTTGAGCATTAGTTCTATAAAGAACAGCAAAATCACTATAATTATATCCCATACTAACTAAATCTTTTATCTTATTAATAACAAAACTACTTTCTTTAATTTCATCTTCAACTCTTATATATTCAATCTTTTCACCTTCATCAAGAGAAGTCCATAAATTAAGTTTAGTTCCTTCACTATTATTTTTAATAACAGAATTAGCCGCAGTTAAAATAGAATTTGTACTTCTATAATTCTCTTCAAGTAAAACTACATGAGCATTCTTATAATCTTTTTCAAAATTAAGTATATTTCTATAATCAGCATTTCTCCATGAATATATAGATTGATTAGCATCACCTACTACAAAAATATTATTATATTTTTTAGCAAGTAACTTACATAATTCATATTGAATACTATTAGTATCTTGATATTCATCTACTAAAATATATCTAAATCTTTCTTGATATTTTTCTAATATATCTTTTCTTTTCTTAAATATTTCAACTGGTTTTAATAATAAATCATCAAAATCAACTGAATTATTTTCTTTTAATAATTTTAAATACTTTTCATATACAAGACCTATTACTTTATCATGTTCATTTAAAAATAATTTAGAAAATTCAAGAGGACTTATACCATCATTTTTAGCTGAACTTATTCTACTTATAATATGTTTTATATCATAATCAGCTGGATCATAACTATTCTCTTTTAATATCCTTTTAATTAATGATTTAGTATCATCTGTATCCAATATTGTAATATTTGATGAATAACCTATCGCATCATAATTTTCTCTTAATATTCTAAGTCCAAAAGAATGAAATGTACCAATAAATATAGAATCAGCTACACTACCAATTTTATTTTGAACCCTAACTCTCATTTCTTTTGCGGCTTTATTTGTAAATGTTATTGCTAATATATTATATGGACTAACACCATCATCAATAAGTTTTATTATTCTTTCAGTTAATACTCTTGTTTTACCACTTCCAGCTCCTGCTAAGACTAAACAAGGTCCTTCTGTATGATTAACTGCTTCTAATTGTTTATCATTTAATGTCATATTTTTTACCTCTTACTCATTATAACATTTAAGATTTATTATTAAAAGCAAACAATTAAAATTATTTTAATCTCATTGAACATTTTTGCCGTTTTCATCACTTTTGTTCAATGAAAAAGAAGTATCTCTACTTCTAATTCTGTATTAAATAACTATTATATCGTTTAAAATATACATCTGTTCTATAATTGCTATAATAATCAGTTGGGACATATATTGTTAAATTATATGAATTGTTGAATGTTTCATATGCGGTTAGTTTTGGTGTATCAGTATAGAAATAATATGTAGATAAATTAGTACAACCACTAAATGCATAAGCACCAATACTTTCAAGATTATCACTCATATAAACAGTATATAAATTAGTTTGATTAGCAAACGATCTATAAGCTATTGTTTTAACTGTATTAGGTACAGTATATGTTTGATTTGCTTTTCCATTTGGGTATCTTATTAAAGTTGTTTCATTTTTATCAAATAGTACACCATTTACAGAAGTAAATGAAGCATTATTACTACTTACATAAATATTAGTAATTTCAGTATTACCATCTAAGAAACCATCAGGTATCTCAACTAAATATGCAGGTAAAGTTAAGTTTCTAACATAATTATTACCATCAAATGCATCAGCTGCTATAGTAGTAACTCTTCTACTAACACCATTAACATCCAATGTATCAGGAATAGTAACAGTATTATTATTACCAGTATATGATGTTATCTTAATTTGATTATTATTATCAAGAACATATAAGAAATCAGATGAATATTGAGCACTTGAATAATTATGATATCTCCATGGAGTTGCATTTCTAAAATCATTTAATACAGAAGATGGAACTGAATATGTAAAATGTGATCTATAAATTAAACCGAAAAGTACAGTGTCATAATCTGGTAATGCAGTTGAAGCTGTTGTTGGAACAGATCCTACTTGCATACTAAGTGTTGTATTAGGTCCACCTTGATATGGATTGTATAAAGCATAATCATTAATAGCAGTAGTACCAGTACCAAATTGAATATATGAAATAGAACCACAACTATATAAACAATAATCATCAGCTATAACTACACTATTAAATACTGCATTAGTTAACTTTTCACAATCAGCAAATGAGTATTTTCCAAGTCTAGTTATTTGATTACCAGTAATTCTTGATATATCAGTTTTATAGAAAGCATAATCTCCAATTAGAACTACACTATTTGGTAAATTAACAATCCATTGTTCACCAGTTTGAACAGATACACCATAATAAGCATAAGTACCAATAGATACAACATCTAAATTCTTTCCACCTGCTGTTATAGTATTAGGTATTTCAAATGTTGAATTTATATCTGGTCCATGATATTCAATTATTTCCCAACCCGTTACATCAGCATTATACATATTTTTAAGAGTAACTTCTCTTACACTATATTCACCTATATCATAAGGAAGAGCTCCATATTTATAACTACCAATAATATACCCGGTAGGATAAATATAATCTTTAACATTAGATGGGAAAGTCTTTTTATATGCTTCTTGATAAGTAACATCAGATGTACCAATATTACCATCAGGAACATAAATTCTAAATCTCTTACCTAATGTTGTACCAACATTATAGAAAGAATTAACTCCAACACCAATTTTCATACCACTAGCACCACTATCTGCCTCAGTTGAAGCAAAGAACATTTGCTCCATACCAATACATCCATAGAATGCTCCCTCACCTATACTAGTAACAGGTCCTGCATTAACATAATTAAGACTCGTATTATTAGCATAAGCATAAGCACCTAGTTCAACAAGACTAGTAGTTGTTGCTTTATATAATTTATTATTAAAGAATGCATAATTTCCAATATAATCTGTATTTGGTAAATTTATTTCATGAACACCTTGTAAATTATAAAATGCATAATCATAAACATATCTTATACTTGTAGCTACTATATCAAATTCTCCTCCAGAATCCATTGTAGCCCATCTATAAGCTCTATCACCTATTCCAATAACATCATATGTTTTATCATCTATTGTTAATGATGATGGAATAATATATCTGGAATTCAAATTAGCTCCGTGATATTCAACTATTTCCCATCCAGTAACTGTTTCACCAGTTTTTGTTGTATAATCTCTTAAAACAACACTATATTCCCCAATATTATATGGAATAGATGAAGTTGAGAATGTTCCTAATATAGTTCCATAATCATAGAAATAATCTTTATATTCTATTCTAAATGAATTAGCATATATATCAGTTAAATAATCATTTTTAGTAGTTGTATTAGTTGTATAATAAGTACCTTTTGAATCAAATAAATGGTTATTTAAATAATTCCAAGATGAGTAATTACTATTAGATCTAACAACAAATGTAAATGTAGTACTTTGTCCATTTGCAAGAACCCCATTAGCACTAGTATTACTAAATTTAACACTAGTGCTAGATGTTTCATAAGACACATCTGTTGAAGATTGGAAAGAAGTATTACCTAAATTAACTGATGTACTCCAACTAGATAACTCATGTCCTGTATTATTTGTAACTGTAACAGTACATGTATAAGTATATCTTCTATTAGTAGTAGTTCTCCTACAACTATCAGTTACATTAATAGCGGTAGTTGTAGGAACTTTAGTTTCACTATTAATTACTGATTCAGCTACATAAAATCTTATTCTATTACTTGTAAGAGTACCAACATCAGTAAATGCATATTGATCAAATACTTTTGTTTCCTCTGGTGGTGTAAAAAATACTTGTACTAGGTTTGGTAAATTAAATACAGCATTTGATTCCATATTATAAACTTTACCAAGATTTATTTTATATAAACTATTCATATTAGCAAGAGCATATGAACCAATACTTCTTAAATTAGGAGCAACAAAGTATATAAGTGAATCATTATTAAAAGCATAGCTCTTTAAATCAAGTAAACTATTTGAAGTAAATGAATTTATAGCTTTAATACCTTCAAAAGCATGATCATTAATAACTAATAATTTATTATTAATAATATCACTACCAGTAGTACCATTTACTTTTGTATGTCTAAATGCATAAGAACCAACTGAAATGACATCTCTGCTCACCCCATCTACCGTAACTGTCTCTGGTATCATAAATGTATTTGTAATATCTTCACCATGATATTCAATTATTTCATAACCAATAACATCTTCATTATTTCTATTTTTAATAGTTACTTCTCTTACACTATACTCACCAATATCATAAGGTATTGGTGTATTTATAAAGCTTCCAACAATTGTACCAGTTGGATATATATAATTAGCATAAGTACTAAATAATGTTTTATAGAAATCAACTTTTCCTTCTGGTACATATATTCTAAGTCTATTATTAGTATTAGTACCAATATTTAATATAGCAGTTGAATGTATTGACATATTAGCTGTATCAGTAGTACCAATAAATACTTGTTCTAAGTTAGGGTTATTACTAATAGCATTCTCACCCATTACTTTAATATTACCTAAGTTAACACTATAAAGTGTATCCATACCAGACATAGCAAAGTTACCAAGTGAATTCAAATTAGGAAGTGTAACTATTTGAAGTGCTGTATTATAAAGTCCATAATCCCCTATTGAAACTAAACTACTTGATGTAAGTGATTTAACAGAAATATTCTCTAAACCATGAGCATCAATATTAAGTAAATTATTAGCTACTAAATCAATAGATTGATTCTCTTTTGAAACTGTATGTCTATAAGCATATTCACCAATTGATATTATATTCATAACTGGTGTACTTGAAGAATAAGCACTAAGAATTGATGCAGATAAACTCTGACTAATCGTATCATAATAGAAAGATATATTTATACTACTATTTGCATTAATTGTTCCATTATATGTTGCATTAGATAGTGTCAATATATTTCCATCTATATTCTCTACTGCATTAGTATATGTACTTCCCCAAGTAACTCCATCAGGAAGAGCTATTCTAACAAACCAATCAGTAACAGCGGTATCCATATTATTCTTAATGTTAATTGTACCACCATATCTATATCCAGAACCTTGTTGCCATGAATTACCACTAATAGTAGCAGTAAGCCCTTCGCCAATTGATATTATATCTGGAATTTGATAACTACTTGTTAAATCAGCTCCATGATATTCAATTATTTCATAAGCAGTTACATCATTACCAGCACCATTTTTCTTAGTAACAGTTTTAACACTATATTCTCCCCAATCATAAGGAATAGCTACATGTTTATAATTACCTATAATTGTTCCAGCAGGATAAATAAATGCACTACTTCCTTGAAATAATTTCTTATAACCATTTAAATAATTAAATCCTTCATCATCACTACCATCAGGAACATATACTCTAAGTCTTCCATCAAGATACATTCCCCAGTTAGTGAATACAGCATTTTCTCCAACAGTTAAATTTATACTCTTACCATTGTTAACAACAACAGTACTCATATTTCTAAACCATACTCTACCAAGTTGAGGACAATTATAAAATGCATAATCGCCAATATATGTAACAGGACCTAAATCCATTTCATATAAAGTAGTACTATTAGTAAATGCATACTTACCAATTCTATCTATTTTACCAAGAGATATATAAGTAATAGGATTTTCATAAAAACCATAATCACCTATACTAGTTATTGTATTTGATTCTAACTTAGTTAACTTAGTTTTATAAAATGCATATGAATTAATAATCTCAACATTAGATAAATTTATATTAGTTATATTATCTTCATAAAATGCATAACTATTTATTAATTTAACAGTGTTTGGTATTACTACACTAACACCAGTAGCTGGAGTAGTTAAATTTCTATATGAATTATATCCAAGAGCAGTAATACTTTTAGTTATAGAATTCATAGTAATAGTATTTGGTATTGTCAAATTAGATCCAACAGATACACTATTTATAAAATATGATATTCCATATCCATCTTCATAATCATATAAGAAATATTGTTTATTGTCTGATAATGTAGCTGCATAATATATATATGCTTCATTAATATTATTAGCATCTCTATAAGCAGTTATAGCTCCTTCTGGTACAAAGAATTTAGTACCATTAGATACATCATTAAATGCTCCACTCGCAACAGTTGGAGGAATTCGTCCTTCAAAGTTAACATATTTTGCATTTTTAAATGCTCCACTTCCTATACTAGTAACAGAACTTGGTATAGATAAGAAACTAAATGTTCTATTAGTACTTATTCTACCTAAATTAACATTAGCAAAAGCATTATCACCAATAGTAGTAAGTGTTTTAGATAATATTAATGTTTTAATAGATGATTTATCTTTCAATGTATTATTAGCTATCTTATTAATCATTTTATTATCACTTATAGTTGCATTAAGAAGTCCTAAATATTCTATATCAGGCATTGCATCACTAGCGATATAATCAAAGTCATCATTTTCAAAATATGCTTGATTTAATGTATAAATAACTAACTTTTTAATAGCAGATATTCTATCAGTTGTAGTAATAGGATCAATCTCATCAAAATATGCGGTTAAAAGTCCTTCAAGAGTTTCTTTATTATCTCTTATATAAACATAATATGAATCTTCTTCACCTTGTATTGGAACAACAGAATCCTCAGGTGCTCCTTGATTAATATCATCTCCAGTATAGTGATCACTACCAGAAACAGTTATATCATTAGAACTAACACCTCTAATAATTAATGTATTACCAGTATTAGGTCCAGTATAAGGAGTTGAGTTTGATGGCAACATAATTGATGAACCACCAAGTACTCCAAGTATTGTATTTAAGTTATAAATATATATTTGATATTTAGAGAAAGAATCAATAAGATTCATATCTTGTAATTGTATTTGAGTAATTGTTCCGTTATTTAATATTTCTATATTTGTACTTCCAGGAGCACCTATTACATAATTAAGTTCAACATTAGGTGCTATCGTAAGTCTTGTATTAGATAAAACTATAACATCAACAGGAATATTTCCTATCTTATTTTTAACAATTCTTACTGCTTCTAAAAGTACACCATCTTCTTCTTCATTTTGGATACCATTAACAGTAAACTCTCCGCCAACAAAAATATCATAATCTTTATTAAGACCAGTAAAATGTATTTGTGATTTAGGAGCATTAACATATAGTCTATTATCAACATCAATCTTACCACCACCAGATGTATCTATTTTTAATTTTCCTAGTTCTACAAAATCATAAACAAGATCTCCAGTAACATGTAAATTATATGTATCAGTATCAATTCCTACTCTTCTTTGAAAATCAATACTACCATTAATAGTTATATCATCTGCAAGTTTAATAGTATCACCACTTAAAGCATTAAGCACAGCATCTCTAAATTGTTCTTCATTTTCAACAAGCCATATTTGACCTTCATTCATAAGACTCGCATCTATTCCTCTTTGAGTACAATAAACATTAGCATGAACTGCGACAGAAGCACCAGAATATAGTGCTGAATTAACACTTTGATACATACCATAATCTATTCTAAAATATTTATAATTATTTTCAGGATTATCCTCATCCTTATCAATTTCACCTTTAATTAATACTTGTGGTATCGTAGTCATATTAGAAACTGGATTAACAGCATCAGTTTCCAAATTATCAGGTGTTGGATTATTTTTAGCATAAGCTTCAAGTTTACTACTAACACCCTCAGTAACAGTACTACTTAATACCTCTTCTGTTATATCAATAACCCTATAATAAAGTACACCAGCATTAGACATAGTTCCATCTAATGTAAATGTTAAATTATAATCTAAATCAAGAGAACCAGTATTCTTTATTTCAACATACCTTGTATTCTTAAATGTATTAGCAAGATTATCTTCTTCTACAACAGTAAGTGTATCTCCCTCTATACCAATTAAATTACCATTTATATCATACTGATTAACAATATGTTCAACAGTACCAAGAGCAATCTTAGTTCCTTTACTTACATATTCATTATAAAACCAAGAATAAGCATCATATATCAAGAATACAGATAAAGCAGCAAGTACAAGAGTTTTAGCAACTATTCTCTTAGTACAATATTTAGAATACTTATTCTTTACCCCATCAATTTTATCTCTAGTATCATATCTAACCTCAAGTAAATAAGATTGATAATTATATTTAACTTCCTCTAATTTAATAAGAGACTTTTTATATAAAAGTTTACTTTCTTTTCTAAATCTTTTAAATATACTTAAGCAATGTATCTTATATAAAAATCTATAAAAATAAACAGATAAAGCAACAACACCAAGAATTTCATAATAATAAAACTTTCTTAATCTTCTATTAGCTCTTCTTTTAAACTTATTAAATCTTTTTTTAGTCATATGAAAGAAATCAATTAAATAATTGATAATTGCATTATAAATTTTATTAATGCTTTCTTTCATTTATTACTACTCCTTATTCTTAATCTTCTTTACATCTTTTATTATATCTCTTATTTCATAAAAATAAATATATCCAAGTGGAATTATTATAATAAGAACAAATCCTATTTTAGTATCCATTATCTTTTCAATCAAACTGAAAAACTTAAATTTATAAATATATTTACCTAATATTTCATTTTCATAAACAGCTGGATCTTCACTTATATTTTGAATACCTTTTGTATAAAATATATTTCTTCCATTTTCAAGTTTAATACCAACTATTTTGTGAGTAACTATTTTTCCTTTTAAATCACCACTAGATCCTTTAAAAGTAATAATATCTCCCACTTTATAAGAATCAGTGCTTCTTTCTTGTACAAGAATCACATCACCTTTATACAAAACAGGCTCCATACTTTTAGTAATAATTGAATATGTTCTAAAACCAAAAACACTAGGATTATTTGGAAATACTTTTTGATATACTGTAAATATAGCAAATAGTATTAATAATACTAATATAATAATCTTAAAAACATTAAATATATTCTTTATTACTTTTTTCATATGATTCCTTTCTAAATTATGATGGTTTAATAAACATAATTTTATTTATTCTTAAATTTGTGTTTTGAAGTGTATTTGGAGCATCTATATCAATTTCAATGTTCCAATAATAATTAAGTGTCGATTCTGCTGGAATAGTAACACTATTAGCAAAATCAAAGAAATATCTATCGTCATCAGTATTATGTTCTAATCTATCAGATAATTTAAAACTATCAATAATAGGATTAGTAATACCAATTTTCAAATAATTTTTAAGTAAATTTATATTTCCTGTTATCTCAGTAAATACAATTTTTACCCTTGCTGGTGTTGGATTAATATTAGTAAGTTCAAATCTATATCTTTGTATTTTACCTGGGTACATAAGATCAAGATTAAGAAGTTCATCATCTGAATATTGACCTTGTAAAACATATTTATTATCAATAAGAGCATATAACTTAACTTGTATATCACTATCAGTTATATAAAAATCTCTATTGTATTCTACATTTTCTCCAAGTGATGGTTCTGTTTGCATCCAAGCATAAGCACTAACTGTAAGTAATATTATAATTACTATACTTAATAATATTGATATCTTTTTCATGTTTCACCTCACTGGAAAGTTACAAGAGTTGCATAACTCTCTGGTGAAACACCAACTACTTCTTTAATTCTAACATATACTGATTGATATCCAGTAAACTGTTGAGTACTACTTGTAACAGGAGTCCATATTGTAGTAGCAGTATTTGTTGTAGCCCATTCCATTGTAGTATCAAGACCAGTTATTGTATAATTAGAATTTCCAACTAGTGTAGGAGCTGCAAGTAATTCATTGGCACTACCAAACTTAAATAATACATTTAATATAGTTGATGCAAGAGCATTAGTACAATCTATATCTCCTCCTTCTAACCATATCTTCAAATTAATAGCCATTCTACTATTAGCAGGAATAGTAAATAATATTTTATTAGTATCAATCGTATCACTATCACTACTTCCTCTACCACCATCTCTATAACTAAAATTTCTAACAAGTTGTGTTGTATAAAAACTACTAGGTATATTACCAAATTTAAATTTACCTGTAGTTATAATTGCATTAGTTGTATACTCATCAGTAATACCATTCTCAGGAGTTTTACCAAATATTATAGTTGATGTTGTATTATCACTAGTTGGATAAGTAATAGCTATTCTAAGAGCATCGTAAGCAGGACCAGTAACAGCTGTATCTTTATGAATATAAACATGTTTTGGATAATCTTCTGTTTGTAAATAGAAATTAAAATCTATATAACCATTTTCAATCATTTGAGATACACTACCATTAACAGCAGGAAGTTTTATAAATTCTGGTTCGGTTAAAGTTAAACCTTCATTAAAGTCAATTGTATAAAAATTAACCGCATCAACACTTGAAACTTGTTTTAATTCAAATTCATCAAAATTTTCAAGAACACTATTTAAACTAACAGTATTTCTAGCTGCACTATCAGGTTGTAACTTAATAACAAGACCTTCAGCAGCTGAAACTTGAATATTAGATAAACTTATAGATGGATTAGATCTATCTTGAAACCAAGCATATGAACTAATGATAAGAATAACAGTAAAACCAATCAATAATATAATTTTAAAAAATGTCTTATTACTCATATCAGTCACCTATCAAAATTCAAGTTCCACATAATGAGAAGCAAAATAATTACTATTCTCACTATATCTTACAAGTACATAAGTTCCTTCATTAAAATTTAATGTTTCACCATTATATCTTGTCCATGTACTTCCATTATCTATTGAATATTCCATATTATTTGTGATACCTGTTATAGATGAACCAATTTTACTAACATTTGGTAAATTAATATTGTCGTCTTTTTGTAAACCTACAAAAGATAAATCAAACTTAAATACACCACCTTTTAATGCAGCTACTGCATCTCTATCATTACCTTCTACCCAAACTCTAACTTTTAAACCAACTTTCTTTTCAACATCATTTTCAGTATTGATAACAGCAAGAGGAGTATCCCCGTTAGCCATCTTAGTAGAAATACTAGCATGAATAACATCTGTTAAATTTGGTACATCACTCTCTACAAAATTTTCTCCACTTATTACTTTTAAATATTTATAATTTTGTAAATTTTTAGATTTAATAGAAGCTGTAAGAGTATCTTCTCCGTTAGAAATAATTTCATATTCTTTATTAGGAGCCCATACAAGACTAGCTTTATCATCTAAAACATACTTATCGTTTTCTTCATCATAATTATATTTAATAAAAGCAACTCTTACAGAACCAGCAATTAAATCCCTACTAAAGTTTCCATAAGCACTTACTCTTGTAATAGAATCTAAACTACCTGTAACACCATCCCAAATTAAATCCGATTCATCAGTACCACATTCAGGATAAACCCTTGAACTATCATCTAAAAATAGCTTAACACTACTATCATTTTTAAACCATAAATCAAAATCCAAATAATCTTTATTAACAGTAGCTTCTATAAAATGTAATGGATAACCATCATCATTTTTTAAATTAGCTTTATAAAAATTAATACCCTCACTAGTAACTTCATTATCAAATCTAAAGCCCTCACCAACATCTATACTAAGTGAAGTACCCCAATTATCATTACCATCTTCACTTACTTGAATATTATTAGTTTTAGCAGTTCCAATCTCAATCGCATTAATATGAGTATTCTCATTATGAACAAACCATGCATAAGAAAAAACAAAGATAGAAACAATTATAGCTATCATTTTAATAATCGTACTACTAATTTTCTTATTCATATCTTTATTCATATTATTACCTCAAATATGCAAATGCATCTTGTTTATTCTTCCTATAATGCTTTAATAAAGTCTTAAATCCTTTAATAATCTCCTTATCAGTTTTCTCTTCCTTAGCAAGAGCTAATTTAAATTCTTCTTCTAATATCTTTTTAAATTCCTTCATAGAATGATTTCTATTATTAGCAAGAAAATCTTCCATTAACTTTTTAAGAGCATATCTATTTATTTGATCTTTCTTAATGGTTTTATTGTTATCCATTTCATTTAAAATAACATAATCTAAGAAAAATGCTCCATCCATTCTATTTTTAGTTTTCTCTTCATCAACTTTCTCATTAGAATCATTAACTTCCTTTTTATCTTTAACATCGTATTGTTCAATAAATTCCCATAATTCTAATGCTTTTTGAAAGTTAGGATTCTTTAATATAGTATTTGTTTTTCTAATTGGTGACTTAACAGGAGCAGCATTACCAAGTTCTTTAACAAATGGTGTCTTTAAGAAATCTCCAACAACAAGTTCAATCTTAGCAATTCTTTGTTCAACAGATTCACCACTACTTGAAACACCACCTAAATCTTCTTGTAAATTAGTCTCCATATTTAAACTAATATTGACTTCCTCATTACCAAGTTTAGTTTTACCTGTGTAAGTCATAACTTTTTTCTTTTTAGCATAACTACCACTCGCAGTAACTTGCTTTCTTAATGTAAAGAAATAATTAAGATTATTAAGTAACGAAATAATAAATCTATTTTCATAAATATCAAAACTTTCTTCTTTATGTACATTAAGAACTTTACTTGGAGTAATAGTTCCATCTTCATCAACATCTTGAATTAAATCAGTATGTTGAGCCAAATGTTTTATAGTTTCTTGACTAATCTTCTTAGCCTTTTCAACAGGAACAACTTCTTCTTCCTGCATAATGAATCTTTTAGGATTTCTAATAATGTTGTCTAAATAAACAAGAGTTTCTTCAATCTTATCTATCCATGAATAATCATACTCAACACTTTGAAAAGAAGAATTAACAACAACATGAGAATCATTAGATCCACAAAACTGCTCAATTGCTTTATTATCAGTATCATCTAATAAATTTAATAATTCATTCTTATTCATAAAAATCCTTTCTTATATTACATAGCTTTCTTAAGTCTAGCTAAATATTCTTTACACTCACTCATATTCTCTTTACCAAAAGTTTTATCTAAAAATTTAACATATCCATCAATTTCATCTCTAATAAATGATAAGTTTAATTGTTCAAACTTTCTTAAAACCTTTTTACAAAGAATATAATCGAATCCATCAAGTTCAGTACCACCACATGCTACATATACTGGAACAAATTCTTTTATATGTTTAACAATACGGTTACCAAAAGCAAGTCTAAAATGTTCAATAACATAATTATCCATATCTTCTAGTTTATTTAAAGTATCTTGTGAAACAGGATGCTCAACTTTTGCTTTATTAAATAAACTTTCAAGATAACTACTATTAATTCTAATGCCAGGAGTATCAGGAGCATCAAATGCTTGACCTTTATCATTTATATCTATTGGCATAGCACGGTCGTAAACCTTATCAGTAACCATAAATGTTGAATCATCGTTATTGATTGTACCAACATACCACATATTATCCGGTATTTTAAGTTTACCATCTGGTAAATGCTTAGGATCGTTTGGCCATACATTAGGAACCAAATCTATAACCCATTCATCACGAGAAGGCATTTCTAAAATAGATAGCATTTCAGCAAAATAGTATTCAACTCTGGCAATATTCATTTCATCAAGTATTGTTAAATACATTTCATCATTATAACTTGCTTCATACATTGCTTTTAAAACTTCTGTTTCATTAAACTTTTTAGTAAATTCGTTGAAATATCCAAAAAGCTCAGTTCTATCTCTCCAAGATGGTTGTACAGAAGCAATAGTTGCATCTCTACTAATAAATTTACCCCAAGCATAAGGAAGTGATGTCTTACCTGTACCAGAGATACCTTGTAAAATTACAAGTCTTGTTGCTCCAAGAGCTGCTACAAATAATCTAATAATTTTAACTTTATAATAAAGTTTCATTCTTGAAGCTGCAAAGTTTCTAAATGTATCACATAACTCTTCAAGAGTAAATGTATTCCCAAAATCTTCAGGTGGTTTATTAGCATATTCTTCATCAATTTGTGTTAGTTTAAAGAATCTACTACCATTGGCTGCTTCAGTTGGAACTTCTTCAGCAGTTTCTCCTTCTTCACTACTTTCACCATTTTCTTCTTTAATTTCTTTTGGCATATCCATTTTAATATTACTTCCACTAACTTGTGGTGTAAGTCCAATTTGAGAAACTTTTAAAGCATACAACTCTTCCTTTTCTTGATTAAGTCTTATAACATCTCTATCAAGTTTAGCAACCTCTTCAAGCAAACTTTCTTGTTCTACAAGAGTCTTTCTAAATCTTAAATATTTTCTTATTAAAAGATATATTAAAAAACATATACCAGCTAAAAAAGCAAATACTAAAAGTACAGCAAAACCTACAAGTATCCATTGACCAACCGAAAATTCTGAAGAATATTCTTTTAATATTGAAAGATATGCTTTAAAATTAAACATTTTACCAAAGCCTCTAACAATACCCATAAAAATATTTATAACTCCAGAAAAGAATTGCTCCATAAAATCATATAAAAATCTCATATATGTTGACAATTCTCTTCACCTCTATTCTTAATCCTATTATTCATATTAATTTTACCATAAAAAGGCACTTGAATACAATAAAAATAAGTGAACTTAATCACTTATTTAACTACTTAATAACAAATTTCAAATTTCATGGAATTCTACCGCTTCGATTAAACCAATTTAATGATATTTGGTACCGATAATACCGCAAGTATAGCAAGTACCGCAATTACAGCAAGTAACTCCACTAAAGTAAATCCATTTTTACACTTCATAACACATTCCTACCTTAACATAACTATAACATCTAAAAAATAAAGTCAATAAAAAAGACTACAATTAAGTAGTCAATTTATATTAACAAATCATTTAACTTTTTTATAATCTAATAACAACATTATAAATTTATACAATTGATAAATGAAGAATGCTGCAAGTGGTAATATAATACATACAAAGAAACCAACCTTTGTTTTTAAGAATGTAAGAACAGCTCCTAACTTAGGAATTCTAGTTCCATTCCATACAGATATAATATCACCAGGAGCTACTTGTTGATCATCTTCTCCAGTATTAGCATCACCTTGAGTAATATAAGAAGTCATACCATTAACAGTTAAAACAGACTTAATACGGTGTGTTTTAATTATATAGGTATCTTGTTCTGTAGCTCTAAATGAGATAACATCTCCTTCTTTAAGTTCACTCTTTCCATCATATTGTTTAGTAATGATTAAATCATCAGTTTTAATTGTAGGTTCCATTGATCCTGTTTGAATATTTAATGGTACATATCCAAATATTTGAGAAACTCCCTTTTCACGAGAAGTTAGTGTAATCAAAGTAACACTAGCAGCTAGGATAATAATTATCCACACTAACACATCTAAAATAACTTTAAATATTTTTTTCCCTTTCATTCTACACCTCTTCCTCTATTAAGCATTAGCATTCTTAGATATTTGAATATTAAATTTGATATTAGTACCAGATGCATTGTTTTCACAATCGTAATCTTGTCCTTCTACCCAACCATATATTCTAATCTTATTAATACCAGCAGCTAAATTAAATAATGTTTTATATTCTCCATTAGCATTATTATCATCTGGAGTTGTAATATCTGGTGTAACAGAACTAAAATATGTTGCATTATTTGATTGATAATCAAGTGCTAAACCAGCATCAATATTAGCTTTAATACCTAAATAATTTGGAACTACTGTATCAGTTGCAAAACTAGTTTGACCATAGTTTTGTGCTTGAGCAACTCCACCAGCTTTGTGGATATTATTATTTGGTTCCCAGAATATATTAGTATTTCCAGTTCCATGAGATGAAGCACCTTTAAGTGCAATCGCATCAGCACTGGCACCAGTAGCAGCACTACCTTCATATAAGAAAGCTACTCTAGCAGCATTCTTAAGTCCAGTGTCAGCTCCACTAGCAATAACATCAGAAGTAGTTGTTAAATATACAGTTGTAGGTTGTGTAGCAAGTAAGAATAAATCAAATGCTATAAAATCTCCAAGTGTACCAGCTGTTTCAGTTGAACGACTAGCAACTATTCTATAACCATGAGCAGTAGTTGCATCAGCTTCAATACTTCCTCTAAACATTTTCATAAATCCAGTAGCTGTATCAACTTCTCCTATTGTTGAAACAGGTACGATTTGAGTAGGTAATTGATTAGTATTACCTTGATATGCAGCACCAGTTATATCTGCATTTGTAATATTTGCTTTCCAGTTAACAGCATCAACAGAAACTTGGATACCATTTGCTGCACTAACATTAACATCAATACTATCAACAGTTACAGTTGTATTTTCTGTGAACCATGCATATGATGCAGTTGTTAATGAAATAGCTGTTACTACTAACATTAAGAAAGCAGTAAGAATCTTTTTTCTACCATCATTAGACTCTTGTTTTTCTTCTTTTTTAGTTTCTTCTACTACTTTATTTTCAACAGGCATAATTACTTCTGCTTGTTGAAAAGTAGAATTTTCATTTTGATTTTCCATATACATTTCCTTTCATAATTATTCACTTTTCTCAATGATTATCATTGACATCTTCATTTCACCGCCAATAATATCATCGATGCATTCCGGGTCTTTTCCTTCTAACCAAACAAGAATAGTGTACCTATCAATTTTTCCAGGCTCTAGCCCATTTCTTTCTTGTTCCATAATTAAATGATTTGATAAAAACGCAATTGTATTTGGTTCTTCTTTACCATCTTTTGCTTTTTTAGCATAGACTTTCTTTTCGCCATTAGTAAACACCGCAACCCTAACAGCATCATCAACATTCTTTATAACAGATTCAATAACAATCTTATTTTTATAATCAACTTTATTTTCTCCATCATTTTTTATAAAGAATGTATAAGCAATATAGTTATCAGCACTATTATCGCCCTCTTTTTGTATTACTTCGTCTATAGGTATCCACGACTCAGTAATATTGTCCATATACTCTAAACCTTTAACTTTTATTTCAACTGTTTCAGCTGAAAATTCAGAATCAGAAGACAAAAGTATATGTCTTTCAGCTTTCAAATTCTTGTCTAACTTAATTGTAAAATAACCATTACTATTAACAACATATAAAATTAAATATAATATTGAAAAAAATAATAATAGAACAAGTAAACTCATCTTAACAATTCTAGAAAAAAACTTTCTTTTATATATTTTTTCAGCTTTTACCTTTATAGTTGCATCTTTCATGAATCACCTACTTATAAACCTTATAAGCATTACCTTCATTTTCTATTATTGTAACTCCAATACTCTTAGAAAATTCAATAGTACTGTTATAATTAGACACTTTATTATGCTTAAAATAAACATAATCAACAACATTCTTTAATTTATAACTCTTACTTTCAACTGTGTTAAAATCATATACACCTAACTTAAATCCAAAATTTTTAAGTTCTTTAACCTTAACATCTCTATTTATAAATTCCTTATAAGGAACTAAAAATACAATGTTTTTAATAGTTTTAGGTTCAACAATATTACACATTTTAGTAACATTAGTCATAAGCCTAAAGAAGTTCTCTGGAAGCTTTATAAAATAAAATGTGTTAGCCTTATTATCAAAATAATTTTTAATAATTTCAAAAGATGTATGTTCAGCTTCAATATACTTAAAATCTTCAGCAAAACCATATTTAACAAAAGCATCAAAAGCATGAGATTCATCTATTCCTTCAAAATACTTTTTATCGAAATTAACTTTAGATATAAATAGATTAGTATTATCTATTTTACCCATATAATCATAATAAACTTTTAAAGGACTTTTAGAAAGAGTATTTAAACATTTCTTACTAGCATTAACACTTTTAGTAATGTTCTTCATAATCTTCAAATAATTATCATTAAATAACTTTTTAGATTCATCATCAAATAGATAATCATTTTTCTTTTCTAATATCTTAATAGCAGTATAATAATCAACCTTAGGAACAGTAAGTGAATTAGTTAATTCTTCTAACATAATACATAAAAGCATCATTTTAGCAACTAAATAATACCATTCAAATTCCACAGGATTATTAATAATATCTAAATAATCAACAACAGTTTCAAAAAATATTAAAAGCATTCTTTTTATTACGATATTATCAACATCATACTTATTAAAAATATCCTCATACTCATTTAAAGCATTAGTTATATCCCTTTTACCAAATATAAAATATTCATAAAATTTATCAACACAAATTTCAAAATCTTCTATATTCTTAGGATAAGGTTTTAATTCCTTAGAAATAAGTACATCTACATTTTTAAGAATGCATTTAGCTTTTTGTTTCAAAAAAACATTTGCTAAGCACCTCATTACATCCTCCTTACCTTCACATTATACAAATTAATTATATAATGTCTTTTAAAATAATTCAATATAAAATAACAAAATATTAATCTTTGAATATATTAAATATGAAAGCGAGGATATATGAAAAAAATATTTTTAACTATTTTCTCATTAATAGCAATAATTATTCTAAGTATAATAATAGGAATAAGAGAAAAAGATAGTAGAAATGATAAATTAGTTGTTTCAGAGGTAACACATTCAGTTTTCTATACACCATGGTATGTATCAATTGAAAAAGGATATTTTAAAGACAATAATATTGATCTAGAAGTTATTCTTACCCCAGGAGCAGATAAAGTTGCAACTGCTGTTTTAAGTAATGATGTTAATATTGGTTTTTCTGGCCCAGAAACAACAGTTTACATCTATAATAACTCTAAAGAAAAACTTCTAACATTTGCATCTTTAACAAAAAGAGACGGACAATTTATAGTTGGAGATTGTAAACTAAAAGACAACTTTACACTTACTGATTTAAAGGGCAAAAAAGTTTTAGCCGGAAGAAGCGGCGGTATGCCTTTATTAATGTTTAAATATGCTCTTAAAAAAAATGGAATAGACGAAAATGATATAATAATCGATTCAAGTGTAGAATTCTCTGCATTAACTGGTGCTTATATAAGTGGTCAAGGTGACTTTGTAAATCTATTCGAACCGAATGCATTAAATTTAGAAAAACAAGACTATGGTTGCCCTCTTACATCACTTGGTAACTTATCAGGAACAGTACCATATACAGCATTTTATGCAAAAGAAGAGTTTATTAATAATAATAAAGACTTAATAAAAAGATTTAATGATGCATTAAATAAAGGAATAAAATTTACAAAAGAAAATGATTCAGAAACAATCGCAAAAGCAATAATAAATCAATTTCCAGATACAAGTTTAAAAGATTTAACTACACTTGTTGATAGATATAAAACTGCAGACTCATGGTATGACTCTACATTTGTTAATAGTAAAGACTATGACAAATTAATAGATATACTTTATTATGGAAAACTTATAGAAGATAAACTAGATTCTAAGATTTTAATAACAAATGAATTCAATAAATAAATTATTAACACTTAAAAATATATCAAAAACATATCACTCAATAAAAGGAGAAACAACCGCAATAAAAGATATATCATTTGATTTATACAATAATGAATTTGTAGGTATAATTGGTCCTTCCGGTTTATATTTTTTAACAATAT
>JABLTK010048562.1_pt1 | contig 39734 bp, 39 predicted proteins | sample 7160131 | NCBI WGS metagenome assembly JABLTK01 (sample SAMN14651221, study PRJNA627086) | human gut metagenome | isolation source: feces | host: Homo sapiens
CTTTTCTTGGCACTATTCTTCCCTCCTTATAAAATTTGATACTAATATTTACCTAGTATCTTAGGTACTCTAAAAAGTTCAATACTAATCCTTCTCGAAACTTTTTCAGTTTAGTGCTATATAATTTATTTTTAATTTAAGTACCTTAAATTAATAAGTTATATGCACTATAATGTAGATCTACTACTTTAAAATTCTCTACAGAATTTGGAATTAGAAACAAGTATTGCGAGGCAGTCTAGCTAAAAAAGCGCAGATAGTACGTGTTGTGCATCGAGCATTTTTTATGCGAAGACTAACAAAGCAAAGTATTGTTTAATGTTTTCCGTATTTAGAATTCTTTATATATTCTGAGAATTAGAAGCAAGTATAACAAGGCAACCGAATCAAAAATACCGGAGACGTACGTGGTGTACGTTGAGGATATTTTTAGATGAAGGTTAACGCAGTTAGACGTAGCTTATAATTTTCAGAATTATTTTTTAGGACGCTTAGCTCCATACTTCGATCTACCTTGCATTCTGTCTTTAACACCTGCTGTATCTAAAGTTCCTCTTATGATGTGGTATCTAACACCTGGAAGATCTTTTACTCTTCCTCCTCTTATTAGAACAACACTGTGCTCTTGTAAGTTGTGTCCGATTCCAGGAATATAAGATGTTACTTCGTATCCATTTGAAAGTTTAACTCTGGCAACTTTTCTTAATGCTGAGTTTGGCTTCTTAGGTGTAACAGTTTTAACTACGGTACATACACCTCTTTTTTGTGGTGCTCTTCTGTCTGTTGTTTTCTTTTTCATAGAATTGTATCCATGTTGAAGAGCTGGTGATGTTGATTTTGTTGTTGTAGTTTTTCTTCCTTTTCTTACTAATTGGTTGATTGTTGGCACTTAAATTTCACCTCCTATTTTTTATTTGGTTTTATTAGCTTTTTATTTTTACGCAAAAGTAATAAAGCTAATTAAAACTAGCTTTATTATTTTATCATATTTTGTTTGTTAAGTCAATGTTTTTTTGCAACTTTTTTCCAGTTTCCGTAAGGCTTTTTGTCATTTTTTGACGTACGATTTTTCTTTATTTTTAACATATTATGTTATATAGTATTATTTACCTCTATTATAGAGATGTCTATATTTGAGAGGAGGTGAATTCATGAAACCTTTAATCGGATTAATTGTATTATTGCTAATATACTTAATCTTAAAACTCTTCTTGGGACAGTAATAATACATAAAACTACCACATCGCGCATGATGTGGTAGTTTTTTGGTTTATTATGAAACCCTCTATCGGTTCTGTTATATTAATAATATACTAAAAAAACATAAAAGTCAACTACAACAAGCTCAAAAAACAAGAAATCGTTCGACAAAATTCTGCTTACAAGTTTAGTATATGTATGTTAAATATAACTTGCAAATTCTGTTTTAGATAATCTATCCAGCTCTTCTTTTCTATTTTTTCTTCACATACTATATCAACATTTTCTATTACTTCATCATCTATGTTTATACTAAGTGTTCCTATCTTCTGCCCCTTTTCTATAGGAGCTTCTGTTTGTGTTATTGAATTTATTGTTATTCTTATATTGTTTTCTTGTTCTGCTTTCATTGGAATTATTTCATTTTCCAGTTTATTTAATTCTAATTTTACATTCTTCTCTTTTCCCTTTATTACTACTATTCTTTTCGAATTTATGGCATTCCATTTTTCAAATTCTTCTAGTGTTTTTTCTTTTATATTTACATTTTTAAAGTTAGAAAAAGTGTATTCTATTAATTTAATGCTGTCTCTGGTTCTGTCTTTCTTTGTGTCAGCTCCTAAAACTATTGTTATTATATCCTTGTCGTTTCTCTTTGTTTCAGTTACTAAGCATCTTCCAGCACCATTTGTAAAGCCTGTTTTTACACCTATTACTCCATTTAGTACTCCCAACAGTTCGTTGGTATTTGCGATTGTTTCTGGCACTCCATTAATTGTTATTGATGTTTGCTTTGTACCTACTATTTGTGCAAATTTCTCGTTTTGTAACGCATAATCTGTCAATTTTGCAAGTTCAAAAGCTGTTGTATAATGTTTACTATTATCCAATCCATGCGGAGTTACAAAATTTGTATCAGTTAATCCTAATTCTTGAGCTTTTTTGTTCATCATATCTGCAAATCCTTGAACACTACCACCCACGTGTTCAGCAATTGCCACAGCAGCATCATTTCCAGATCTTAACATTAGTCCATATAATAAATCATTTAATGCTATTTTATCTCCCTTTTTTAGTCCTAATCTTGAGCCTCCTGTTCCTCCTGCCTTTGCACTTATTGTTACTTCTTCACTTAAATTTGCATTTTCAAGCGTAACTGTTGCTGTCATTATTTTGGTAGTTGATGCCATTGCACATTTTACTTTTTCGTTTTTTCCATATAATTTTCTTTTAGATTTTCTGTCATAAACGATTGCTTTTCTCGAATTTATTGTTGGTTCACCAGAGATATTTTTTGCAACTTCATTTATGCAGTTTTCTGTAAATTCCTGATTTACTTCTACTATTTCTTCATCAACATCGTCCGCAAAAGCACATTGAATACTACAAAAAAGAATTATAAATGTAATCACAATAATTTTTAAAATTTTACTTGTCTTTTCCACTATTTTAACACTCCCTGTGATAAATATATTACGCCATAAAAAAAATATGAGAATTTCTTCTCATATTTTAATGTCTATTTAATAATCTATCTAGAGCTTCTTCTTCTGGTGTAGGTCTTTCTCCTCTGCCTCCTGGTTCATCATCATCATCTGTATCCGGTCCTTCCTCTTCTTTTCTTACTGTTTCAATTTTTTCAGAAGGGCAGTCTCCTTCTGCTAGCTCAAATCTGTCGCAGTATTGTTCTATGGTCATGTCATATTTCTCTGCTTCTTTTCTAAGTGTAGTAGTCTCCCCACTATGTAATGTTATTTCTTCATCAACGTTCGTAGCTTTGTCATTACTATCATCCTTGTCTATATTTTCAAGTTGGGTCGTTCCAGATTCTAACTCTCCATCTTTATCAGATTTTTCCCCACCAATTTGCTCCTCAGTTTTTTCTATTGCTTCTCCTATTTCATATTTATTATTTCTTCTCTCATTCATAAACTTTTTAACTTGTTCTGTTGATGGTCTTTCATGTTCAGTTTCGACTATGCTTCCAATAAATTTTTCTTCATTTGGATCTTTTCTAACATAATCCACTTCTAATATTCCATACTGGCCAGATGTCACTGTAAAGCTTTTGTCAGGAGAATTTTTTACTTTAAACATTTCTCTTGTCTGCTTTTCTTGTATGCTTGATCCATCTCTATTTATGCTATATATGTCGACATTAGTCTGCATTGCTCCTGTTGTTTCTAAATTATCTAGATATTCTACTTCTCCTTCAGGAGTAATTCCCACAAATGCAAATTTTTTGTTTTTGTCAGTTGCTTTATTTGCATTTATTACATATATATTATCATATTTGCCTTTTACATTTGCTATGTCTTCAAATGTGTCTTGGTCTGTTAATCTTTGAGTTGGATTTATTGTTGAACAGTTCTGTATTTCATTAGGATTCATTCCTGTTTTCTGCGCTATTTTTTGCAACTCTTCTTCTTTACTTTGAGGTTTGTTTTCTTTTTGTTCTTCTTGTTCTTTGTTTTGTTGTTTTTGAGCTTCTATTTCTGATTTTGTCATGTTTATATCTTTTTCTTGTTGTTCTGCTGGCTCTTCAAATTTAGCTTTTCCATCTGCCTGTTTTATTCTGTCTAACATGCTTTTTTCTAAATCTGTTTTTGTTAGCATTTGTTCATATTTTTCTAGTGCATAGTCAGTAAATTTTATTGTGCCATTTTCATCAACTGTCGCTATTTCCATCTGATTTTCGTCATATATGCTATACATAACTTTTTCTTTATTTGTTATTATTCTAACAAGATAAGCATCCTGCTTTGATACTCCTCCACCGTCTTCATTTCTGAATAATTCTAGTGTTTCATAATATGTTATGCTTCCAATTTCGTCCTTGCTCTCTCTTGCTTCCATATCACTTTTCTTTTTTTGGTAGATTAGCTGTATGTTCTCTTTTACCATTGCTTCTTTTTCTTCTTTATTCATAAATAGCCTCCATTATTTTATACTAAATGACATTTCAAAATCTGTTCCTTCGTTTAGTTTTACTACTAAATTTATTCCTTTTTGCTCTTTTCCATTTGCATTATTTAGTTTTGCATTAAATAGCCATGCATCTCCTTGTTTTTCTACCGTGTTGTATGTTATTTGATTTTTGTCAAAGAAATTATTTTTCATATAGCTTTCAAATTGACTTTCTGTTGCAAAGTTATTCGCTTTAAATGTTGCATTTAATTTGTTATAAATATATTTGTAATCCTTGTTGTTTAATGCTTCTTGTATTTTTTCTAAGTTTAGTTTTGCTTTGTTTTGGTCTGTTGATCTGCTATACATATTTTTAAAGTATGGTGTATCTGTTGTATAAACATCTAATACCACTGAGTAGTCCATTGGATATTGCGCACTAAATATATAATAATTGCCTTCTGCATCTTGACATGTATATTGAACATAGCTTTCATATGTTTCAATAGAATATTTTTTTATGCCTAAATTACTATGTTGTAATTTAAAGTCTAAATAGTCCGAATATTTTTCAAAATCATTGTTATCCAATGTTTCCATTTTATATGTTAGCTCAAGCTTTTCTCTATTTGCATTTATATATTGTACGAATCCATTATAATTTCCAAATTTTGTTTCTCTATATTGTTTGTCTAGCAAGTTGTAGGCTTTTTCTGGATTTGAAACCATCTGCTTTAGGTAATCGTCAAAATACATTTTTGCTATATCAGCATTATCATAGTCTTTAAATTCTATGCTATTATACTCATTTTTTTCTATTGTTCTTTCTCCTGCTGATTGACTAATTTTTGTTGTATATTCATTTTCTGTGATTGGCATTATATCATATGTATGATTGGTTACATCCACTCCAATTTCAAAGTATACATTGCCTTGGTCGTTTATTTGTCCTTTTATGTAATATGCAGTAAATCTTTCGCTATTCTGTTCATACATTTCGATATTTTTATAGCTTGTGATATTTTTGTATTGCTGAGCGCTACTGCTTAAGTTATTGCTATTTATATTATTTTTTGATATGTATTCTTTGTTTAGTACCGACATTACCAATTCTACATTTTGATTTTTTATGTTCTCAATGTAACTCTTTATGGTTTCCTCAACTGTGACGTAAGTGTTGATTCTATTTGTTCTTATTGGTTTTTCGTCTTTGACGTCTTCATTGTTTTCTTTTACTTCAGAATATATTTTGTTCATTTCTTCTTTTGATATATTATCTTTTTTTGCTATATTTGCTATTATCAAAATTATAATGATACCAATCGTTGCAACAATTATAATTATATTTCGCTTTTTTTTCATTAATATTTCCTCCGTTTATCTATCTTAAGGAGCTCTTAGAACTATAGCATCAGACGAAATTGTTGTTTCGTAAGGTGATATTCTTCTTATTGCATCTCCTGAACCAGCGTTATATTTTGTGTTGTTTCCAGCATATATTTCGATGTGTCCATATGTATAATATAGTATATCTCCTGGTTGTGCTTCTGCCACACTAACTCTCTTCCATCCGTACTTGCCCATTAATATTGTTTGTGCTAATGTCTCTGCACCGTCAGAATGGTCACTGTCGTCTATATAGCCAACCATTTGTAGTACCCAAGAAACGTATGTCGCACAACATGTATTATGGTAGCCTGTCTTTGACTCTTCAAATGTTCTATTTAATCCATGTGCTTTATTATATTTGCCACACTCCTCGTATTGGTTTGAGTTATCTAATACACAATATGTATAATTGTTTTGTTCCATATATTTGTGTATCATGTCTGCCACTTCAATTATAGAGCCACCAGAGTATATTTTGCTTCCAAAGATGTCTTTTGCTATTGATATTACTCCATTGTCTATATAGTCAACTACATATGCTGCTTGTTCTTCCAGTGTAGTACTTTCTTCAAGTTCATGTTTACAATCATAGTTCATATGTTGTATTAAGTATTGTTTTACATTTACATTTCCATATACTTTTCCACTATGCTTATCTCCTAAATACATATATGCACAAAGTATATCATATATTGAAGTCATATTTCCCGTGATTTTGTCACTGTGTGGAGCATAAACTTGAGCTTTTGTATAAGCTATACTTCCAGGTTTTTGGTAACCTAATATTGTTTTGCAATAGCATTCTATTGCTTCATCTATGGTTGCAAATTCTGTTCCCACAGATGATTCGTTATTCACTCCTAGCCCCCAGTAATTCCATTTAGAATTTATTGGTGTCGACTCTCCAAACGAGCTCTCTTGTCCTTGTGCAACACAAAGGATTGGGTTTATATTGTTTTTCACACAAATATCATATATCTTGTCTGCATATGCAGCAAATCTTTTCTGATATCCGCTATCGTTTCTATATTCTCTTACACATTTTATAAAATCTTCTCTACTTATACTAGTTTTGTTGACACTTATTCCTGAACCACCATACATTGATGAAAGGTTTTTAATTATAAAGAAGTTTGCACTTAGTTCTGTTACACCTAAATCTCTTCCAGTTGCTTTGTATAAAAGATATTTTACTAAATCTATCATGTTTGTAACATTTTCTGTGTTTTGTTCCATCATTTCAAATAGCCATTCCACAGAACTCATTATCTTTGATTCTGCTCTAGGATATTTTTTTAGTATTGTACAGAAATTTGGTTCTTGAGAATTCAAGTCTGTTTTTTCTTCTATCTTTGGAGTGCCCTCTTTATAGCTGTTTCCAGATGATACTATTTTGCCAGTTCTTGATTTTTCCTTTATATCGCTTATCAATCTTTCCGATTCTACTGTATATACTGTGCCTTCCATTTTGCCATGTTCTAGGTCATTTAATACCTCTTGTGCAAAGCTGTCTTGCTCGATTTCAGCTTTTGTTAAATATCTATTTATGGTCTCGATTGCCTGACTGTTATTGCTTTGTGCGTTATTTTCTGTAACTGTTGCCGGAATTGATTCATATGTATATTCGTTTTGATATTTTGCAATCCACGTATTTGCATATGTAACATTTAGAGTAACATTTCTTGTTTCAGTTATTTCTGTTAATCTTCTATGATAAGTGGTATCTGAAGTATCAAATTCTCTTTCTCTCGTAATTTTCGTTAGAGTGCCAGAGTGTTTGATAAACTGTCTAACAATTAATTCTTTTCTTCCCTCCATTGTAAATTGAGATTCTTCTGTTTCTTCAGTTCTCATATAATTGTCATATGCAGTTATTGTGATTTCTGTGTCCATTGCTAGTTTTGCCAATTCATATACAAAATCTTCTTCTGTACTTTTTACAAGTAATGCCCATAAGAAATTAAATGGCATTGCATATGAACTTAATGCTGATTTGTAATCCAATGACATTTCTGATATATTATATTGTTCTTCATTTATAGGTGTTTCCCCAGGTACATTTGTGTCTAATACTTTTGAATGTCTGTATGATTGCGCTATTACAAGTTGTCCATCTTCGTTTGTTGAAAAATATTTAAATACTTCTGAATTTGACTCTGTTACATATTTGTTAAATGTTTCGTAATCTATAAATTGCAGTGTTGATACATTTCCGTCTTTGCCACTTCTTTGTACCGTAATTGCTCCATTTATTTGATCACTTTTTTTAGGATCTGCATTGCCTAGTTTTAGATTTTGTGTGATAAAATCTGCTTTTATAAACATTTTTAAGTATTCTTTTTGATTTTCTTCAGATATATATGTAGAAAGAATATTGGTTTTACTGTTAAGCTTTTGCATTAATTCTTCTACTTTTTCATCCAAATTTACATCATATGAATAAGCATTGCCTGTTTTTGATATTTCTATATCACTTAACGTCTCTTCTACTGCATTAGGAACATTGTTTTCCTTTCCTTGTGAATAAGAACCGTTGTTTACTGTAATAAATTTAATAACTGCCGCAACAATACTTACAACAAGCACTGCTATTAGTATATATGGCAAAAATTGGATAATAAGGTGAGCAACTGCCATTGCTATTTTTTTAATAGCTTTTCCTACTAATTTGCCCACTTGCTTTGCTGCAAATTTTCCTGTTTTTTTTACACCTTTCTGAAGTTTCTCCTCTTCTTCTTCCATATTAATCTCCTAATTGTTTTATAGTTTTATTTCAAATTTTGTTTCTTTGGTTGTTGAATCCTCATTTTCAATTTGAGCTTTTGAAAATACTATACTTGTTAATTCTCTATTTGAAATATAAGAATCTGAGAATTTTATTGCTATTTGTACTTTGCATTTGCTTTTTACTCTTAATAATTCTTTTGTGATTCCTTCATTTATATATGAATATTTGACTTGTTTTTTATCTTGTAAATATATTGTTCCAGCTGTGTCTAGGTTGTCTAATAATATATCTGTATTTTCGTTATTTTCTACCTCTATGTAATAGGTCTCGTATTTCATGTTTATATCTTTTTTTAAGACTCTAAATGTTACATTTCCACTTTTTGTTTCATTATTTATTATTTTTCTACCAATGTAGCTATTTATGTTCAACTTATATTGGCCTTTTGAGTTTACAACTGTTATAAAATCTTGTATGTTATTTTTAGATGCTCCACCTGTTGACAACACGTCGTCCTTTAAATCTACTTTAAATATGCTGTCTGTCCAATTTTGTATTGTACATGTTTTTTCACCTGAAAAATTTTTTCTATAATAGTTGTTATAGAAAAGTTGATAATTAGAAAACATTGTTTCCTTGCACTCGCTGCTAAGCATTTCATAAGCTTGTTCTGGCTTTTGATTATTACATAAATTTATAAAGTTTTCTATTGCCTTTTTATAGTTTTCTGCATTTTCAGTTTTTGTATTGCTACCAGAAATTGCTGGAGATAAGGTTCTATCTTCTTCACTTATTGTTGTGTTTCCATTTGCTATACTGTTATTTGGCTCCTGATTGCTTATTTTTGCAAAATAATTTAATGTTTGAATTATTCCTATTACGATGATTATTGCTATTATTACAATAATAATTTGTAATTTGTTTTGGTTAATTGTTCTAATTATATTCATTTTTTCCTCTTTTCCTTTATAGCAATTAAGCCAAAAGGAGTATTCCTTTTGGTTTAATTGTTTTCTCTCTAAGCTTCTCCTTTAATCTTACGTATTTTAGCCATTGTATCTGCTGCTAACGCATTAGCTCTAGCACTTTCAATACCTTTCTTTTCGAATCTTTGTGCAAGCGCATCTCTTGCTTTGTCTATCTTTCCTGCATCACGGAACATGTCTGCACTATAACGAGTAGATAATTTTGCTAGTTCTCGAGTTTGAGCTTCTATATCTCTTTGGTTTTGTTCTTGTTCGTCTTGAGTCATATTCTGCATTTGAGCTTGAGTAGGTCTCATACTTTCTTGAATCTTATGCAATCTGTCCATCTCTTTTATGTCTGTGATTCCTGCTCTTCTATATTTTGCATATTCTTGCATTCTCTTTTCTAGTTCGTCGTTAACTTGGAATCTATCCATTTCAATATTGTTTGCTCTATTCTCTTCTTCTATTTTTTCTACTACGTGTGCTCTGTTTTCTACGTTATTTACGAATTCTTGATCAGCAAATAGGTTATTAGCTTCATCTTCCCCATAATTGATTTCTCTAACGTCTTCTTGTACTGTTCCTGCAAGGCTTTCGATTCCCGCACTAGCTTTCTTTCCTAATTGGCTTCCAGCAGTTCCACCTAATGCTGCTCCTTTCCACATGTCGTTCATGTCTCCACCAACAATTCCTCCAGCTAGTCCTATTGCAGCTCCTCCAATTAAAGCAGCTCCTTTTAGATATGTTCTTCCTATTCCCTTAGCAGCTCTCTTCAATAAAGTTCTACCTGTCTTACCTCTAGGGATGTTATATTTTCTTCTTAGCATATTTCCAAAGTTTTTACGTCTTTGTCTATTTTTATCACTATTCCAACTATTGCTAATTGTTGAAACAACTCTTCCGCCCGTAGCATTCCAAGCGTTTTGCATGCCTGCTTGAAATCTTGTAGGTTGTCCTTGACGTTGAGGTTCTCCACTTGGTTGTTGAGTTCTTGCTGTTCGATTTGGAGTAGGATTTGCACCTGCACCTCCTCCAGCTCCAGCCATAGGTATTCCGGCATTTCCAGCATTCACATCTGTTCCCGCTAATGCATCTAATCCGTCTCCCTCTACTAGGTTTGGATCTGTAACATTTTTATCATCTTTTGTTCTAATTTTATCTGATTTTCCGTCTTTTCCTTTATCTTTTCCGCCTTTTCCAAGCTTTTGTACCATTTGTGCAGCCAATGCTCCACCTGCAAATCCTCCGAGTGCTGGTGCAGTACTGCTCTTAATTCCAAACATTTCTTTTACTATTTTTTCTGCTGGCACAATAAAGGCTAGAACACATATTGCATATAATGGTGATTTTACTGCTAAATCTATGGCAGATGTAACTAGTACTGTATACAATACTAGATGTATTATTGGTATCATTGCATTTACTATGTATTCTCTTAACCAGAATTCAAATGCTTGTGCTTTTGAATCTTTTACTTTATCTATTGGATATGTTAATGCTACTAGTGGTGCAATTATTGTTAAGAATGTTAATATTATTACCCTCTTAATATAGATAAAGAAGAAATATACTGTATAGAATGTCAATGCTAGATACATAATCGTATATGTTAGTTTAGGAATTGCATCTGGATTTCCTGCCAAAACTCTATTATATCCTGTTAAGTTGGTTGGGAAAGCTTTTTCTGTCACTAGCGTTTCATATTCGCTTGGAACTGTTGTATCAAAGTTTCCTGTACCAGAGTCCACAGGTGTATCAACGATATGGCTATTGTCATTATTATTACCTGTATCCTTAGGTACTAATGTTTCATTTCTATATACTAACAATATTGTATTTATTGTTTTTTTGTTAGCGTCATTATTTGTCGATGATGTTGAAGGGCCTGATATAAATAGATTCTGCACTTCTTGTACCATTGTCATTGTAAATACCATTATATAATGTAGGAAAAATACTAAACAAAGAGCAATAACCCAGTCGACAAACATTTCTTTATATTTTGCTTTGTCCGTGGCAACTGCCGCTGTTACCATTCTCAATCCAACATATACTAATACAGAAAGTAATCCAACAATAGCAATCATTCTAAGTGCTTGGTACCATGTTGATATTGTTTCCTTTAAATCTGCAACTGTAGAATTTCCTGTATCACTATCTTCTCCAACTTCTCCTGCTCCTAACATTCTTGCTTTGTAATCATCATTTACCTCTTGGAAGAAGTTTGCATCTAAAAGTGCAACTCTACCAGAAAATATTTCCATTGGTGTAATTTTAACATGTGGATATACTATGTTTGTAGCTGGTATATAGTCAATATCATCTTCTGCTGCCTGTTCTGGGCTGTACTTGCTTAACTTAACTTCCTTTCTTATCAATTTTCCTCCAAAGTAGGCTTGAATTTCCTTTGCATTAGAAAATCCGTTACACTCCTCTTTTTGTATTTTTTCTAGGTTAGCGTCAGTTGTTCCTGGAATTATTCTACTCTTTACTCCTGCCGTCTTTGATACTAAAAAGTTTGCAATATCTCCTACCGCTAATAGCAAGTCGCATACTGGCTCTAGTAACGCTCCTCCGAAGTCCGCCTGACTATAAGTTGGCATTATCCAAGTAAATGTCATCATTACAGTTATGAGCGATATGATTATCTTTTGCTTCAACTTTCCTATTTTTTTAGTCTTCATACATACTCCTTTTATTTGCTTTATTGATTTTGCATTGCTGCGAGTTTATTAATGTTGGTCTCAACAAATTCAAATTCTTTTGCGGTTGGTGTTATTTGCAATATTGCTGTGTCTTTTCCAACTTTTAATAAACCTTCTCCTTTGTTACATGTGATTAAAAATCCTGCTTCTCCTTCGCTTAATTTGAATACTTCTTTTAAGTATTTTATTTCTGATTTATCTTGTGCTAATAATAATTTCGTATCTGAAGATGTTAGAACAGCTTGTACTTCTGGCTTCTCATAAAAGTCTTGGAATCTTTGAGAGATAATTGCCAAAGATACGTTTCTTTTTCTGGCACGTCTTGCCATTGTGTTTAAGAAGTCTACTGCCTCTGGGTATGGTAATAACATCCATGCCTCGTCAACAAGGACTCTCTTCTTAGCCGCCTTTTTTCTATCTTCGCTGTTTTTCTTAACGTATTTTTCCCAAATCCATGATAGAAGAATTTGTTGTGCAAGTGGTCTTGCAAATCTTTCTTCTAGTTGTGATATGTCTAAGTTTATAAATAGTGTTCCATCTAGTAAGTCAAATGTTGATTGTCCATCAAAGTATGCCATTTGTCCATCATATTTTCTGATGTATTGTTTCATTACTTTTAATAGATAACTGTAATGGAATCTATAATCTGGGTTTTCATTTTCTTGTGCCTTGTTTGCAATTCTTTCATACCAAGAACCTATTGTTGGCATTTGTTTTTTCTTTCTTCCAAGCATGTTTCCAGCTTCTGAAACGCTTTCATACAAGCTTGATGGATCGCTGTTTATTCCAGCTGCCATATATTCTTCTGCTACTGCTTCTGCTATTATTTGTTTTGTCAATTCGTTTACTTCTTGACTTCTTGTACTACCTCTTGCCATTGTCAACAATGCTTGAGTTACGTCTTCTACTTTATTTTCTACATTTAGTACTGTTTTTTCTCTTCCTGTTATTTCGTCTTTTACCATTTCTGTTTCTATATCGAAAACGTTTATTACTGTTTTTGATGTAGGGCTTAGTACAACATTTGTTCCTCCTAAGCTTTCTGCAACTATTCTATACTCACCTTCAGCATCTAGTGCTAAGCTTTGTATTCCCATTAACACTGCTGATCTTGATATTAAAGTTTTCATTGTAACTGATTTACCAGCACCAGATTTAGCAAATATTACCATGTTGTAGTTTGTTAATGAATTGTGGAAGTTGTCAAATAATATTGGCACTCCTGTTTGTTTGTTGAATCCTAAAGGAATTCCTGTTATATGTCCAACCTCTGAAGTTGTAAATGGGAATACTGTTCCCATTGATCTATGGTCAAAGGTGTGTGTTCTTTTTATTTTGTCATCATTAAATGGTAAGTTTGATTTGAATGCTTCTTCTTGCATTCCCCATGCACTCTTTATTCCTATTAATGATTTTGACATTTCAGATGCTAATAGTTTTGTTAGTCTGTCAAGGTCTTCTAGATTGTACGCAAATAGTGTTGATACAACTGATGCTGAATATAGTTTGTTAAATCCTGCTGCTATTTCATCTCTTAATTGTTCAGCTTCATATCTTTTTTGAGCAAGTGTACTCTCTCTATTTATATTTCCTTTATCAGCTGCAACAATTCTTTCTGTTTCTAGTTCATTTATTGTTCTGTTTAATTCATTTTGTGAACTAGACTCTGGTATTGGATTTATATAGATAGATGTATTTATATCTCCAAAGAAGTACATGTCTCTAAATAGCTCTGGGAATGTACACATTCTTGGAAGTGCTGATATAAAGAAGCTTCTTGCATATCTTTTTGTGTTTGATATTATTTCTAGATGGTCTATATTGCTTGCATCTATTCCAGCTGGTGCAATTAATTCCTTAATTGTTTTTTTACGTAAAATCTTAGGACTTTCATTTACGGTGTAATCGTTACGCTCCGCTTGAAGTTCTCCTTGCATCTTCTTGTTTTTCTTTAACATCTTCTGTTTTCTCCTTTCTCTTTCTTCCTCTTCTTACTTTTTCTCTTGCGCTTTGTGCAACATCTTTGCCTAACATTGCAGTGTTTTGTCTAATATATAAATCTGCCAAGTTGTCTATTATATCATCCATGTTTTCTTTCTTTTCTTGATATCTTTTTGCTTTTTCTGATTGAGCTTCTATTACTTTTTCATTTGCTTTTTGGTAAGCTTGTCTTTCTATTTCTTCATCGAGGATCTGCATTTTCTTGTCCATGTAATCTGCTGCTGTCGAATATAATTCATCAAATCCTGCTTTTCTTGCTTTGTCTATTCCATAATTATCAGATTCATCTCGGTTATATGCTACATATAGTAAATCTGCTAGTTCTATTGATGTTAATATTCTTCCTGTAACACCTGTTGAACTTAATGCTCTGATTATTGATTTTGATTTTGTATATAATTCTGAAAAAGCTCTTTCTTTTATTTCTTCTTGGTCTAAGTCTCCTAATTCCATTGTATCTGCATAGTATGAAACTACTACGTAATATTTTTCGTTTAGTATGTTTTTGTTCAAGCTCATTCTTTCTGTGTTGTATACAATATCTTTTCCATATTCATATAGATTTTTTTGTTTTATATATTCATAATATTCTCTTTTTATTTGTTCATCTGATGCGTTAGGATTGTTTGCTATTTCTTCATATCTTAATTTTTGTTTTGTATATTCTCTTTCTATTTCATCTACTTTTTCTTTGTAGCTGTTTAAGCTACTTTCCAAATTTATTTTTCTTGTTTGTATATATAATTGTACCGGTTCTTTTAATGTATTTAGGAATTGTGAAAAGCCTTCTTCTACTGATACTTTTTCTTCCTGTGACATTAAGTCATAGTTTATTCCTTGGCACTCTACCACCATGATAAATCTTTTTCCGTTTTTTCTGCACTATCATGTTGTCTTCTATTTTTTCAAACTCCATGAAGTCGAATACAGAATTTACTGTGTATTGTTTTATTTTTGATGCATCTTTTTGTGTTGTTTGAGTATTTGTCTTTTTTTCTAACCCTTCTTCTTGCTCTTTTTCTTTTATTTTCATTCTTAAGTATACTGCTGCTAATACAACTAGTAATGTTACCATTACTCCTGCTATTATTACTAATGCTGTTGTTAATAAACTTATATTACTTGTCATTTGTGTCTTCCCCCTTGTAAATATATATTTTATTTTTCTTTGCTTTAAATTTAATTGCTCTTATTATTACATCGTCTAAGTTTTCTCCGGCATTTACCTTTGCCCATTTTATCCCAGACATGTTGGGTACTTTTATTGTTCCTATTACAAAGCCTAGTAGTACAAACACCAATAATATTACTACTCCCACTTTCATTAAATTCATTAATCTAAAAATAAGTAATAATATTAATCCTACTATTGCAAACCCAGCGGTATACATTAATGATTTTCTTGTAAATATGAATAATATTCTTCCTTCACCTTTTACATTTCTAGGCAAGTTGTATGTACCCATAATTTCTATTTCTCCTTAATAATATATCTCTTTTTACATTATACCATATAAAACGAAAAAAAGTAATATAATAACAAAAAAAAAGTGCATAAAATGCACTTTTAATATATTTGTAATTTTTATGTAATATTTTTGAAATTTTACATTTTTTTGCTTAAGCAGCTGCGTTACTGTTGATTGTATTAAATATAACTTTTACTATTGATGTACCAGCTACTAATAGTACTGCACCAATGATATATGGTATCATTACTTTTTTGTATTCTGCTTTTTGCTCAACACTACCTGTCATGTATTTAATACCTATAATTAGTACTACAGCGATTGCTACAACTATACCAACTACTTGGATTATGTTTATTATTTTTCCACCGATAGTTGTTACTTTTGTTGTATCTCCTGCTTTTGCTCCATCTATATCTCCAATAGTTTTGTCAATGTCTGGTGCTGCAAAAACAACTCCTGCGATTGAAGTAACTAACATGATTGTTAACAATATAGTAGATATAATTCTTACTGTTTTTTTCATATATATTCCTCCTTATCTTCTTATATTTTATATAAACCTCTTACTGTTTGTAAGAATGTTAATAACTTTTACCAATTTACTCCTTGTAGTATGTCTACCAATACTTTCCATATTCCAAATGCTCCAAACATTATTGCACATCCTACTACATATGGAATTAATTTTTCTTTTATTTGAGCTTTAGCTTCTACAGAACCCATTAAGAATTGAATTCCTATTATTGCTCCTCCTATTATAGCTACTATTACACCTATAATCAATAATGTTCTAAACACACCATCAGATGTTGCTCTAACTTGGTCTTCTGAGATTGCATCACTTGGATCTCCTTTATTTATAAAGTCGTCTCCCCTTTGGATGATGTCATCTAATCCAAATGCCATTACTTGGTTTGCCATTAGAATTATAGTCATAAACAGTAGTATAAATACCATTAATTTTTTCATTTAATCTTCCTCTTTTATTTATACACTTTTTGTAACTGTTGAATATATTACTTTGACTATTGTAGTTGTTGAAACTAAAAGTATAGCTCCTACAATCATTGCCGTCATTGTCTTTTTATATTCCGCTTTTTGCTCTACGCTTCCAACCATGTACTGAATTCCTACGATTGAAATGCATCCAACTGCAATTATTATACCTATTACTTGTACTACGTTTAAAACTGTTCCCGCTATCGCTGCTACTCTTGGTAAATCCATTGCATCATTACCTGGCGCATACGTATTGGTGTCTATTATCTTATCTGATTTTGCATATACAATATTACTAAATACAGTTGATAACATTATTAAAACAATCAGAATTTCAACTATTTTGTTTATTAGTTTAATATTTTTTACCATTATTTTCTCTTTCTTTTATTTTAATAAGGTACCTCACATTTGTATGATTTGCCTTATATTTATAGAGTAGCATACCTAAAACTATTTGTCAACAAATTTTTCAACTTTTTGTATAGGTTAATTCCCGCATATCTAGTTATATTATACCATATTTTTCTTAAAAAATCTATACTTTTGAGCCGTTTTTCTTGATATTTCAAAGCTTTTGTGATTTTTTATTGTTAAATTGTTCCTTTTTGTGCTGTTTGTATGTAATATTTGTCTATTAACTCATCTAATTCAATACTAATTTGGTATATAATGTTATAATCTTCACCATTTAAGATGCTGTCATTTAGTTTTTCTCTTAATAAACATATTTTTTCGTCTAACATTTTCTCCCCCTTTATATCAAATCATCTATTTTTCTTACTATAAAAAAATAACACATTTTTTATTTTCAGTCAACCATTTTTCTTAATTTTTCGCCTATTTCTCAGTTTTTCGTGTTACATTTTTTTATGTAATTCTTTATTATTTTTCTTTTTATTTTTTATTTTTTCATTATTTTTTATAAATCATAATTTTTTGACATTTTTCTACATTTGATTTTTAGGCAAAATAATATAATGTTTTACATTTAAAAACATTATATTATTCTATATTATTTATTCTTTCCTTTTACTACTGACAAAGCCATATTTTCTTCTTTGAATACTTCATTTAATATTTCTTGTGCATATTTTTCATCTACTTCATTAAATTTATCTATATAGTCGAAGCTGTTTATTCCTTTTACATAGTCCGCAGCAAACATCCTTCCTATATTTGCAACATCATTATATTCTACAACGTAATCTCCGTATAACTTCTTCTTTATTCTTTCAAAGTCTTGTTGATTTATTCCGTTTTGTTTTAGTTCCTCTATTTCTTTTACTAGTCTATCAAGTATTTCTTGTGGTTTCTTTGATTGTCCCGATATTAAAATATGAGCATATTGTTTTGAGAATTCGTAGTCTAAATCTGGTCTTACAAATAAAAGTCCCTCTTGATATAGTTGATTATATAATTTCGAACTTTTTCCTATTAATAAATTTAATAATATTTCTATTGCAATGTGTCTTTTTACTATTTCACTATAATTCTCTATATTATCTTTTATTCCTATCATAAATATTGGCATGCTTACTTCCATTTCTTTCTCTGCATACTTTTTATTTATTTCTTTTTTATCTTGTGGATATATTCTTTTTATTTCTCCTATTTTTTCTTTTGGAAGTAATCTCTTTTTTATTTCTTCAAGCATTGCCTCTGGTTCAAAGTCTCCCACAGCAACAAACACCATATTACTTGGATGATAGAAATTGTTGTAGCATTTAAATAAAACATCTGGTGTTATTTCTGCAATACTTTCTACTGTCCCTGCTATATCTACTTTTATCGGATTTTTTTCGTATAAGCAATCCATTGCATTTACATATAGCTGCCAGCCTGGGTCATCGTCATACATTCCTATTTCTTGGCCTATGATTCCTTTTTCTTTTTCAACATTCTTGTCTGTAAAATATGGATGTTGTACATAATCCATTAATTCGTCAAGTCCCTCATAGAAATGATCTGTACATTCAAATAAATATGCAGTGTGGTCATTTGTGGTGTATGCATTTGCATCTATTCCTAATGCCATTAGCACATATAAACTATCAACTCCATTTTCTTGTTCAAACATTTTGTGTTCTAGAAAATGTGCTACTCCATCTGGAATAAATATTTCTGTATTCGTTCTAGCGTCAATAAATCTATTATCTATTGATCCAAATTTTGTTGCCCAAATTACATATTTTTTCTTTATTTCTTTTTTAGGAATAAGTATTACCTTCATTCCATTTTCAAGTTCTTCAGTAAAGCATTTTTCTTTTATATTTTTGTTATCTATCTCTTTCATTTGTCCGTCCTTTCTATTGATTTGTTAAGAAGTAAATTGTATTGATTTGTACACTTTTTGCTATTTTTACTATTTGTTCTTTTGTTACTTGCTCAATATTTCTTATATCTTCTTCTGCATCAATATTTTCTCTCATTAATTCTCTTCCAAAGCAATATGAGATTTCCGAATCTTGTTCATCTTGCATTGATTTTATACTAGCAATTATAAGTTCTTTTGCATTTTGTATATCTTTATCTGAAAATTCTCCTTGTTTCATATCTTCTATTTGTTTTTCTATTATTTCTAGTGCCTTGTCATAATTTTCTATTTCTATTCCGCTTCTGATAATTATATTTCTTTTCTGTTTTATATACATAGAACCTGCACTGTATGCTAAACTTGCTTTTTCTCTTACATTTTGGAAAAGTTTAGAGTTCGCTCCACCGCCAAGTATTGCATTGTATACTGATGTTGCATTTTTATCGTTTTCTAAAACATCTAATCCGATTACTAGTTTTCCTTGAGATACATCCATTTTCTCTTTTACTACTTTTTCTATTACACCAGTTTTTTCTTCTGTTTCTATATAAAATTGTTCTACTTCTCTTGCACTTAATTTTTCTGTATTTTTTTCTATTATTGAGTCTATTTCTCCTGTAAAATCACCTGAAGCAAATATATCTATTTTGCAGTTTTTTATTATGTTTAGATATGTTTCATATAGTTCCTTATTTGTGATTTTATCTAAATCTTCTGCATAACCATATGAATATAATCCATAAGGTTGATCTTTATACATTGTTTCTATACATCTTGTATATGCATATGCTGATTTATTGTCTTTTTTGGCTTCTATTTTTTGTCTTAAATTTTCTTTTTCGCTTTTAAAATATTCCTCATTAAATTGACCATTTTCAACTAGTGGATTAAATACTATATCGAATAATAGGTTTATACTTTGTAACAATATATTTTCTTGTTTATATGCGTATTTATCATTTAAAGATTCTATATAAAATTTAAATATGTGGTCATCTCCTAATTTGTCTACTCCACAGTTTAATTCAGCTCCATAAAGTTCTTCTAGCTTTATACTGATTTCTTCTTGTGTCTTTAGGTTTTGTGTTCCTCTTTTTAATATTGCTAATATCAATGCTTTTTTTGTAATGTCTTCTCTTTCTAGTTTTGTTGTTAAGAATATTGATACTAGGTTCGTTTTAAATTTGCTAGTAGTTATTTTATGAAATTTTATTCCTTTTTTGTTTTCTTTAATGTTATATAACATTCGTTTTCCTCCTATCTGTTTGTTCTTTTACATTTTTCCCAATTATCTCATATAAAATACAAAAACGCTCTCAAAATACAATAACATATTTTGAAAACGCCTTTATTGTTTATTTTAAATTATATTTTTCTTTTTCTAGCTGCCTCTGATTTCTTTTTTCTTTTTACACTAGGTTTTTCATAATGTTCTCTTTTACGTACCTCTTGTAATACTCCATTTCTGGCACATTGTCTCTTAAATCTTTTTAAGGCATCTTCTATATTTCCATTATTTACTTTAACTTCTGACATTAATATTCCCCTCCTTCCGCTGCAAAAGCTATGCACTCGTTTGGGATTTTAACTTCTTATTTCCTAAGAAAAAACCTTTACACGCATATTATTATAAACTAACAGCACCTATATTGTCAATACTATTTACAATTTTTTTACAGTTTCTCAATATCTGTATTTTCTTGTGATACCGATATTTCTCTTTTTTTCTTCTCTTTTTCATCTATAAAATCTTCTATCATTATTTTTATTACTGTCACAATTGGAACTGATAAGAACATTCCTAATACTCCAAAATACGCTCCACCAATAGTAACTGCTAGTATTACTAATAATTGACTTATCTCTAGCGAATCTCCTACTATCTTTGGATTTATTATATTTGCATCTATTTGTTGTAATATAATTACTACAACTGCCATTAATACAGCCTTTCCAAATCCTCCTGTTAGTATTGTAACAATTATTGCTATTGATACTGCAACGATTGCTCCAAAGTATGGTATTAAATTAAATAGTCCTATTAAGAATCCTAATAGTACAGCATATTTTACTTTTAATATTGTCATTGCTATTGAAACTAATATTCCAACTAGAATTGCATCTAATATTTGGCTTGTTAAAAATTTAAAGAATATCTCATTTCCTCTATTGAAATATTTTCTTATTTTTTGATATGTTTTTTCTTTGCATATCGAATGAGTTAGTCTTGATAGGAATTTTATTATTCTATTTCTTTGTGATAATATGTATATTGAAACTATTACCGAAATGAATATGTTAAATATAGTTTCTACTGCACTTATTATGCTTTTTATATAGCTTTGTATTTTTTCCATATTAATATATTGATTTAGGTCTATATCTTTAATATTGTTCATTACTTCTACTGCTTTTTCACTTCTCAATATATTGTCTTCTGGTAATTCGCTTATTTTAGATGTTATAGAATTGTAGTAATTTGGCAAATTTGTTAGCAAGTCTGTCATGCTTTGTATTACTATTGGAATTATAACATTTAATATTATAGTTATTATTATTATTGCAATTATGTATGTTATTAATATGCTTATTCCTCTAGCATGTTTGTTGAAAAAGTTTTTATTTTTTGTCTTTTTTAATAGTGCTTCTATTTTTCTGCAAGGCAGATATAATATATAAGCAATTAATATCCCAGCTAAGAATGGTGTTAATACTCCTAGCAAGTTTTTAAGCCAAATTCCTACAAAAGATAATTTACCTACTATGTTATATAGTATAATAATCGCCAATGCTAATGATAGCCAATACAGCCATTCCTTTATATTTCTTTTTTCTTCTTTCATTTTCATTATCCTTTCTTTCTATATTTTTATGTCTAATTCTACTGGGCAGTGGTCACTCCCAAGTACTTGCATTAAAACTTTGCTATCTTCAATTTTTTCTTTTATCTTTTCTGATACTATAAAGTAGTCTATTCTCCAGCCCGCATTTTTCTCTCTTGCATGGAACATATACGACCACCAACTGTATACATCTTTTGTCTCTGGATATAGATATCTGAATGAATCTACAAATCCATTATTTAAGAGTTCTGTCATTTTTTCTCTTTCTTCGTTCGTGAATCCCGCATTGTGTCTATTAGTAGAAGGATTTTTCAAATCTATTTCATTATGTGCTACGTTTAGATCACCACATAAAATTACTGGTTTTTTAGCATCTAACTTCTTTAAGTATGATTTAAACTCATCTTCCCACTTCATTCTATAATCTAACCTTGTTAGCTCTCTTTGAGAATTTGGTGTATAACAGTTTACTAAATAGAACTCTTCAAATTCTAGAGTTATCACTCTACCTTCTTGATCGTGTTCTTCTTGTCCTATTCCATATTCTACTTTTATTGGTTTTATTTTTGAAAACACTGCTGTTCCTGAATATCCTTTTTTTATTGCACTATTCCAGTATACATTATAGCCTTCCGGATTAAAGTCTATTTGTCCCTCTTGCAATTTTGTTTCTTGAATGCAAAATATGTCTGCATTAATTTGTTTAAAATTATCTAAAAAGCCTTTATTCATAATTGCTCTTAATCCATTTACATTCCACGATATTAATTTCATATAAGTTCGTCCTTTCTTGCGGAAGAAAAGCTTTTTGTCATTCTTTCCGTTTAAAGTAATATCTATTTTACTACATATATAAAGAAATAGCAAGCCCTAAGGCTTGCCATTCTAGTTAGTTTTATTCGTATTATAGAAAGTATATTTTAAAAATATACGTTACCTCCAATGTATTCACCTGAAGCATATCCAGCTGATCTAAATGATAAATAGTTATGATTTCTTTTACCATTTAAAGCATCTGATACTGCTTGTTTTACATAGTCTGCATAGTTACCATTTAATCTTCTTCTCCAATAGTTATCTATTGAATAGCAGAATTGGTTTTTAGCTTTATATTGGCTTAATGGATCTTGACCATTACGTGCCCATTTTGTACTTTCTGCTCTGTTACATGCAGTAGTTATAACCGCTAATGCTCCTTCGTAGCTCGAGCTACATTCTTGAGCTGTTATAGCACATAGTAAGTCGAATTCCTCGTCTGAGTATGACCATACACCATTGCTATAAGTAGCCGAATAACTTCTTGAACTTCTATTTGTAACAACATTTTTTCTAACTTCTACTATTTTGTCAACTGGTTCTTCTATTATATTAGAAGCAATCTCAGTTCTTTCTATTTCTACATCGTTTTGGTATTTTATTTTATATGTTACTTCTCTTAAACCATCTTTACCACGTTGAATTACAACTTCTCTTTTACTTGAATCATTGTTTGAAACATCTTTTGTAATTGTTTCATATGGTATTGTTTCCTGAATTGTTACTATTTTTTCTACTATTGAATCATATGAACTTAATAATGTTTCCATTGTTATATTTTCAGATTTCTCTGATTTTTCTGCAATTTCAACTACTTGTTCTTCCTCTGTTGTTATTTTTATGGTTTTATTGTCTGATAATTCACTTTCTTTTCCAGGTATAACGCTTTCTTCTGGTAATACTATAATGTGGTTTTCATCTAATATATCTGCTACTTTTGTCTTGGTTGTTGTAACTTCCATTATATATCCATTTGAAAGAATTATTTTTACATTGTTGAGTTTAGCATTTGATGCTGTAACTCCTATTCCCATTACGAATAATAGTATTAAGCATACACCAATGATTTTTTGTATTGGTAATTGTGCTTTTTTCACTTTCTTCATATATTTTTCGTTCCTCCTTTTGAAACAACAATCTTATTGTAACACATATTTCCTTTTTTGTCAAATTTGTCCTGTTTTCAATTTTTCCTACGGACATTTAGGTTTTGAGTTTTAACGTTTTTTTACACTTTGTCCTACTATATAATATTCAAGACTTTTGACAAATATGACTATTTTTTAATTTTTTTATAAGATATTGTAAATAATATTTTAATATGATATATTAATACTATAATTTATTTAGGAGGTAATATTATGACATTAGGTATTATACTTGCTATTGTAGCTATTATTGTTATTGCTTTTATAGCTATTTACAATAAATTAGTTACAGCTAGACAAAGAGTAAAAAATGGATGGGGACAAATCGATGTTCAATTACAAAGAAGATTTGATTTAATTCCAAATTTAGTTGATACTGTTAAAGGTTATATGGCTCACGAGTCTTCTGTATTAGAAAAAGTTACAGAACTTCGTACTTCTTGGGCAAACGCAAAAACAGTTGCCGAAAAGATGGAAATCAGCAATCAACTTTCAGATACATTAAAGACTATAATGGCAGTTTCTGAAAACTATCCAGATTTGAAAGCTAATCAAAACTTTATGTCTTTACAAGAAGAGTTAACTAATACTGAAAATAAAATTTCTTATTCTAGACAATTTTATAATGACACAGTTACAAGATATAACACAATGTTAGAAACTTTCCCTTCAAATCTAGTTGCTTCTATGTTCCATTTTGAAGCAGAAAAACTATTTGAAGTTGACAACCCTTCAGCAAGACAAAATGTTAAAGTTGATTTCAACAAATAATTTTAAAGCCTTTATTGAGCAATCAATAAAGGCTTTTGTTTATATTTTGAATATCTTTAACGTGTTTTGGTATGTTATTTCAGCTATTTCTTCTGTCGAAAGACTTTTTATATTGGCTATTTTTTCTGCGATATATCTTACATTTCTAGAATCATTTCTTGTTCCTCTCACTGGTTCCGGTGCTAAATATGGACTATCTGTTTCTATCAACATTCTATCATTTGGTACCATTTCTACTATTTCTTGTGCATTTTTTGAATTTTTAAATGTTACAGGTCCTGCAAAAGATATATAGAATCCAAGTTTCAAAGCCTCTTTTACTAATTCCCTATTTAGTGGGCAACAATGGAACACACCTTTTTGTTGTACTGGATGTTGTTTTAGTATTTCCAAAGTATCTGATACCGCTTCTCTAGTATGAATTGTAATTGGCAAATTCAATCTATTAGCCAATTCTATTTGCATGATAAATGCTTGTTTTTGTATTTCTTTATTCTCTTTGTTCCAATAATAATCTAGGCCAATTTCTCCAATTCCAACTATTTTATCATTTTCTTTTCGTGTTATAATATCTTCTAATTTTTTAATGTCTTCAATAGTTTCTTCTAATGTTTGTTTTACATCGTTTGGAGAGATTCCAACCGTTGTATATATAAATTCATATTTATCTGCCAATTCTATTGCTCTTTTTGATGATTCTAAACTATATCCAGCACTAATAAATTTTTCTACTCCACTATCATAAATTTTTTGTATTATTTCTTCTCTATCTTGATCAAATTTTTCATCATCATAATGTGCGTGCGAATCAAATAGTCTCATTTTATTGTCCTCCAAAATATAAATTAGGATGAAAACGCTAATTTTCATCCTTTTCTTTTCTAAATTATAATGCTTACATTAGCAATAGCATATTCTTTCAAATGCGAAATACTTATATCCATATCTATTATTTTTTTTAGTTCTTTCTCCACTTTTCTATCTATTGAAATAAAGTTTAGCTTTGGTCTTCCTTTTGAGTCGTTTGTTATCTCTATATTCTTCCAAGATAGAGAATATTTATCGCTCAAAAGTCCTGATACTGCTTTAAAAGCAGCTTCTTTTGCAGCAAATCTTCCAGCATAATGTTGGTATTTATTCACTTTTTTCCCTTCGCAATATTTTATTTCTTTGTCTGTAAATACTCTATGTGCAAAGTCTTCTCCCAACTCTTCTATGGATTGTTTCACTCTTTCGACCTCTATTATATCTACTCCAACTTTTATTTGCATTTGTTTTTCTCCCTTTTACCCAATAAACTGTTTTTGGGTTATCTAAAATAGTTTAAATATGCCTATAATATTTATTAGTAACAATGCTATTAATATTGCTACTATAAGTTTATTTGTTTTTGCCGTTTTTTCTATGTTTGAGTTCTTGTATAACACATCGTATTTTGCTTTTACTTGATTATACACCTCTCCTGTTTTTAGGATTGTTCCCCACTCCTCTTCTAGCATACTTCCTGTATTATCATTAGTAGTTTCTTCAATCCATACTTTTTGTGTAAAATCTATGAATTTCTGCTTTGTATCCTTAAATTTACCATTTTGTTTAAATTCATTGTTTATCTTTTTTAAGGTAATTTTTTTATATAGTTCATATATATAGTTGTATAGATATTGCCTTTCGAATATGTGTGGCAATTTTGTGTAGTTTTCCGAATTTATATCAGCAGTCAACAAAATTGTTGCTATATTACTGCAGCCATATATTTCATATTTTGATTTTTCTACTATCGTCATCTTTTGCTTTATTCCATTTGAATTGCTGTCTACTAAATTGTCTGCTCTTTCTACTTGTGCAAATTTATATAGTTCCTTTTCCAACAATTCCTCATTTGTTTTGTCGTTCCAATTTTCTTGGTCAATGCAGGCATACGAGTATGTTATAAATCTCTCTGTATCAAGATTTAATTCTTTTGCTCCTTTGTTATTTCCTGTGATTTCTTTTATTAGTTCTGTTATTTCCTTCACATCATTAAACATATCAGTTTGTATCTTTATATTCTCATATCCTTTAAAGTCATATAATTTTGATTTTATATCTCTAAATTTGTAGTTAAAGTTACATACATCTGCTAAAGTATTTTCGCCTTCTAGCATTGTTTTGATTGTTAAGAAACAGATTCCATTATTAAAGCAAATTACTTCTATTTTAGAAATATTAAAGAATATTCCATCTCTTTTTCCTGCTTTTCCTTGTATATCTTTGTTTAAATTGTATTCAAAAATCGCACAAGGGTATTTGCTAAGTACTGTTGCTTGCATGTCTCTGTCTAAGTTTTCGAATTTTGAAATTCTTAGTTTTGCAAAATCCATTGACCAGAACATTGTGTTTCTTACTTTTGGCAGAAAGTACTCATACAAATCCGCATCTTTTTCGCTTTCAAAGAACTTTATTTTATATTCTTTGCTACTTAATAATCTTTGCAAATATCTTACATAGTTTTTTTCATTTACTACATACGGATATATAAAATATGTATATTGATATTTGGTCTTTAGTTCCATCTCTTTCTCCTTTTTTATTTTGTATAGTATCCAGCATTGATATCTTCTGCTAAGTGCCATGTACCGATGAAGTCTACTATTGGATTGTTTTCTAGTGTGTATTTTGGTTCTACTACTGTTTCTCCTTTTGAGTTGATTGCTCCCCACTTTCCGTCTTTTTTTACTGCAACATATCCTGAATCATTTTGTTCTGTTGCATCATCATATATGTAGTTAATAACTACTACATTGTTTTGATCCACATAACCATATTTCCCGTCTTGTTTTGACAAGAATAGTGTATTTCCTGTTAATATTTCTGTATTTTTCTTTTCTTCAAATTGGAAATTATAATACTTGTATTCTGAGTTTACTCTAATCTTCATATATCCTTTGTTTGTATTTATTTCAGATACAATTCCTGATAATCTTAGATTAAAGTTTCTGTCAAATAAATCTGTTTCTATCTTATCAGATGTTCCCTCTATCATGTCTGCTGTTTTGATATATGTTAGATTCTTGTATGTGAAGTCTATTTTTACTATATTTTTAGCATCTATTACTCCAAATCCAGAGTCTTTTTCTGCTATGTAACAGTTTTGGAACACGCTCTTCAAACTCTTGTATTCAGCTGGTATTATTTCTGTTCCTTTTGCATCTATTACTCCAAAGTTATTATCTTTTTTTACTATTATATAGCCATTGCCATCTATTGCTATTGCATCATCATAATTTAGCGAAGTTGTTTCTTTTCCATCACTTACTATTTTCCAGTCTCCATCTTTTTTTGCTATATAAGTATTGTTCGAATATATATTCTTTATTTCATCATATTCAATTTTTAGTAATTCTTTTTTGTTTGTTCCTATTACTCCTAGTTTTCCATTTTCATCTTTTACTATGTAGCCATCTTCGTATTTATCTGTTAACGTTGTTATGCTCGCATAACTGTTATCTATTATTTGTGCTCCTATTGTACTTACAAGTCCTTCTTTACCATCTTTTTTTGTTACTAAACTATTGTTAGCTCCTATTATTGGTTCTATGCTATCATACTGACAATCTAATAACACTTTTCCTGATAAATCAATTAGTCCATATTTTCCATCTTTTTTTACTCTTAGGCATCCTTTTTCATACCATATATTGTTTTGCTTATCATAATTTTGGATTGTTTCAACTTGCTCATATTCACTAAATAGTTGCTCGTTTTTTGCATTTACCGCTTTGGTTTTGTATGCTCCAGTCGCATAGTCAACGTCATAAGTCACTATAAACACTGCTTTTTCTTTATCTGGTACAACGATCATTTCATCATAACTTGGAGTAATAACCGTTTCTCCTGATGAGTTTATTATTCCCCATTTGTCATTTTCTAGTGCTGAGTAATATGCCAATGCTACTTTTTTCTCTTGTCTTGCGTTATTTGGTTTCATGAGTCTAGCTATTATGATTATAAACATTATAATTACTAATAATGCTATTACTGTTGCTATTACTTTTTTTATATTTAGCTTATGTTCCGGATTGTATCTCTTTCCTCTTCCCATAAAAATCTCTCCATTTTTGCTTATAGTTTTTCACGCTTATAATATATCACAAAGCAACATCAAATTACAATATGTTCACACAAAAAATATAATAAATTTAGACTTGCAATATTTTGATTTTAAGTGTATATTATACCATAGTTAAAGTTTTTCAAATTATTTAACATTTTAGAAAGGAGTTTGTTTATATTTAGCGCCTGGACAATTTTTAAATTGTTGACGAGGAGGAGGTTTATCGAAAGACTCGGCGGATGCCTCCTGGCATAATTACTGTCATCAGTTTTTAGCTAAAAACTAATAGCAATATTAGAAAACAGAGGCTAATTACACGTAATTTAAATATTTTGATTAACTTTCTTTAAACCATATGCTTTGCATACGGTATATTTTGCACACGCAATTTTAGAGGAGGTTTTTTTATGTGTGGAATAGTTGGTTATGTTGGCAACAAAAAAGCCAAAGAAGTTTTAATAAATGGATTGTTAAGTCTAGAATACAGAGGATATGACTCTTCTGGACTTGCGATCGTAGAAAATAATAAAATTGTTACTATGAAAGAAAAAGGTAGAGTTGCAAATCTAGAAGCTTTACCTGGAATTGACAAATTAGAAGGAAATGTTGGTATTGCTCATACTAGATGGGCTACTCACGGAAAACCTTCAAAAGAAAATGCTCACCCACAATTGGATAACAGCAAAACTTTTGCGGTTGTTCATAACGGTATTATTGAAAATTATGCTGATCTAAAAAAATTTTTAAATGATAATGGATATACTTTCTCATCTCAAACAGATACAGAAGTTATACCAAATTTAGTTCATCACTATTTTTCAAGTGATAAATCAGAAAACACTATCGAAAAGTTTTTAAGAGCTGTAAAAAATGCAATATCTGATTTAAGAGGAAGCTATGCTGTAGAAGTTTTATCTTCTCTATACCCTAATAACATTATTGTTGTTAGAAAAGACAGCCCATTAGTTCTAGGAAAAGGAAATGGAGAGAACTTTGTTTGTTCTGATATTCCTGGAATGCTTAGATATACAAAAGAGTTTTATCTTTTAGATGATAATGAATTTGCCCTAATTGGTAAGGACAAAATTAATTTTTACGACGCTAATTTAAATGTTCATAACAAAGAAGTAAAAAATATCGAATGGGATGCTTCTTCTGCTGAAAAAAATGGTTATGAAGATTATATGTTGAAAGAAATTTTTGAACAACCAACAGCAATTAGAGAAACTATCGGTTCTCGTTTTAAACTAGGGGAAAATTGTTCTTTTGATGATATAGAAATTTCTAGTGAATATCTAAAAACTATAAATAAAATATTTATAGTTGCTTGTGGTACAGCTATGCATGCTGGTCTTGTTGGTAAAGCTGTTATTGAAAAGCTTTGCAGAATTCCTACTGAAGTTGATATTGCATCTGAATTTAGATATAGAAATCCTATTATTGACGAAAAAACGTTATGTATTTTTGTAAGTCAGTCTGGAGAAACAGCTGATACAATCGCAGCTTTAAAACTTTCAAAATCAAAAGGTGCAAAAACACTTGCTGTTTCTAATGTTATTGGAAGTAGCATAACAAGAGAAGCTGATTACACAATTTATACACATGCAGGTCCAGAAATTGCAGTAGCTTCAACTAAAGCTTATACTTCACAAGTTTGCTTACTTACAATTTTAGGAATATATTTTGCAGAATTGCTAAATTCTTATCCTAAAAAGGAACTTGAAGATCTAAAATCAGAACTTTTAGATTTGCCTTCTAAAATAGAATCAGTTTTAGGCAATTCAGAAAAAATAAAGGAATTTGCTAGTAAAGTCTACACTCAAAAAGATATGTTTTTCTTGGGAAGAGGCAATGACTACAATGTAGCATTAGAAGGATCTCTAAAATTAAAGGAAATTTCTTATATCCACTCAGAAGCTTATGCTGCTGGTGAATTGAAACACGGACCTATAGCACTTATAGAAAATGGAATAACTGTAATTGGAATAATTACAAATAAAGATTTAGTTGAAAAATCTATTAGTAATATTCAAGAGGTTATTACAAGAGGAGCTAAAACTTTGATAATTTCAAATCAAGTTCTTCCTAATAACAATTTCAGTTATGTTATAGACATTCCTTCAACAGACGAATTGATTTCGCCTATATTGTCTGTAATACCACTTCAACTTTTATCATATTATATTTCTAAAAATAAAGGTTTAGATGTTGATAAGCCTAGAAACTTAGCAAAATCTGTAACAGTTGAATAAAATTTTCGTCCAAGAGCAACTTTACTCTTGGACGATTTTTATATAAATATTTTTAGTATTGCTAACAGTACAGCTCCTGGAATTCCTAGTATTCCTACAACTAGTGCTGTTATTACATTTATTCCTATATGGAACTGCCATAATGCTCCTACCAAGTTGATTATGTATAAAAGCACTACGCCTAATATCGAATTTATTATTAATTTACCAATAATTTTTATCGGAACTATAAATACCTTTCCAACTATAATTATTCCTATAATGCAAGCTACATATATAAGTAACATTTTCACTTCCATATTAGAAATTCCCCCTTAAGTTTTTTCTATCACATTATATGTTCTAATATGGACAAATATTACTTTATGCTTCATATTTTATCTTTTCTACACTACTTAGTTCTATTTTCTTCTCTTTTGCTTCTTTTATTAAGTAATTTAGCTTTGCTTTGTTTGCTTTTATTTGATATAAATAATAATCTATTTGTTCCGGTTCTGCATATTCATAATTCTTAATGTTTGCATTTAATTCCATTTTTGTTTTTAGTATTGTCATTATTAAATCTTTATTTTCATTGTCTTCTTTGCTATTCCAAAACATAATATACACCTCATAAATATTATATTAACATTTTGGAAATTTATTCATAATTTATCTAGTAAAAACTTCTTTGGTGTTGTATAATATTTTTGAGGAGAGATTTAATATGGATTATAAAGTTGGAGATATTGTTGAAACAAAGAAAAAACACCCTTGTGGCAATAATAAATGGGAAATTACAAGAGTTGGAATCGACTTCAAATTAAAGTGTACCAAATGTGAACATTGTATTACTTTAGAAAGACAAAAAGCTTTAAAAATTATAAAATAGTCTACAAATAGATTTTTCTATTTGCAGACTATTTTTTATATATACTTTTCTATAAAATTCCATACCTCTTCGCTGTAAATTTTTCTTTCTGATGAAAATGGCATAAATGTAAGATCTTTTAGTGGATTTAACGAATTCTGTAAATCCTGTACAGCATTATCCACTTTTGTAACCGCTATCTTGTCAGCTTTATTTGCAATTACTAAACAAGGTGAATTTGTATTAATTATATAATTATACATTAATCTATCATTTTGGCTTGGTTCGTGTCTAATGTCTATTAAGAATACTATCAGTGCAATTTTATCTGATTTTGATAAGTACTCTTCTATAAAACTTCCAACTCTCGCCTGTTCCTCTTTTGACATTTTACTATATCCATACCCTGGCAAATCTACAAAGTAAAACTTTTCATCAATATTATAAAAATTAATTTGTCTTGTTTTTCCTGGTTCACTACTCGTTCTAGCTAGTTTTTTTCTATTTAACATTGAGTTAATAAAACTAGATTTTCCTACATTTGATTTTCCTACTAAAACAATTTGTGGTAGTTCATTTTGAGGATATTGTGCTGGTTTAACAGCCGATATTTCAAATTTTGGTTTTTTTACTATCATCATTTTCTCCTTTTATTTTTTTGGTGTTAGTATTTTTGTTCCACCCATATATGGCCATAAAACTTCTGGTATTGTGATGCTTCCATCTTCTTGGTAGTGATTTTCTAAGAATGCAATTAACATACGAGGAGGAGCAACTACTGTATTGTTTAAAGTATGTGCATAATAGTTTCCTTTTTCTCCCTTTATACGAATTCCAAGTCTACGAGCTTGAGCATCTGTTAAGTTAGAGCAACTTCCAACCTCAAAATATTTTTTCTGTCTTGGGCTCCAAGCTTCTACATCACAAGATTTTGCTTTTAAATCAGCTAAATCTCCACTGCAACATTCTAGCGTACGAACTGGAATTTCCATACTTCTAAATAGTTCTACTGTATATCTCCATAACTTGTCGTACCAATTCCAGCTATCTTCTGGTTCACAAACAACTATCATTTCTTGCTTCTCGAATTGATGGATTCTATAAACTCCTCTTTCCTCTATTCCGTGAGAACCTTTTTCTTTTCTAAAGCAAGGAGAATATGATGTCATTGTATATGGCATATTTTCTTTGTTTAATAATTGACCTTTGAATTTTCCTATCATTGAGTGCTCTGATGTTCCTATTAAATATAAATCTTCGCCTTCGATCTTGTACATCATTTCATCCATCTCTTTAAAACTCATAACTCCATCTACAACATCACTACGAATCATATATGGTGGTATACAATAAGTAAACCCTTTATTTATCATAAAATCTCTTGCATATGAAAGTATTGCTGAATGAAGTCTTGCTATATTACCCATTAGATAATAAAATCCATTTCCAGCTACTCTTCTTGCTGAATCCAAGTCAATTCCATCAAGACTTTCCATTATGTCTGTATGATATGGAATTTCATATGATGGTACAACTGGATCTCCAAATTTTTCATTTTCTACATTCTCACTATCATCTTTTCCAATTGGTACAGACTCGTGTATAATGTTCGGAATTTGCATCATTATTTTCTTTATTTTTCCTGCGTATTCTTCTTCCAGCTTTTCATTTTCAACTAATTTTTGATTTATCTCTTTTACTTGTTCTTTTACACTTTCCGCTTCTTCTTTTTGACCATTTCTCATAAGATTTCCTATTTGATCACTTAAAGAATTTCTTTGTGCTCTTAATTCATCGCCTTTGCATTTTACACTTCTGCTTTTTTCGTCTAGTTCAATAACTTCATCTACTAATGGAAGTTTTTCATCCTGAAATTTATTTTTTATGTTTTGTTTTACTATATCAGGATTTTCTCTTAAGAATTTAATGTCTATCATAAAATTTCCCCCTTTAAATACCAAAAATCACCCTTATAAAACTATAAGGGCGATTTATTTTCGCGGTACCACCTTAATTTATAATACTTGTGATTTTTCATCACTAATATCCTAATCTCGTAAATGCTTATAACCTAGCATCAATCGGTTAGCTTTCGCTAAAAGCTCTAAAAGTAGATTCACAAAATATTTTAAGCTATTTTCACCAACCATAGCCTCTCTTATAAAATTTAGATTGTTACTATTCTTTTATCAATCGCTTATTAATATGTGTATATTATACAACCTTTTTATATTTTTGTAAAGCTTATTTTTATTTTACAAGTTTTAGTCTTTTTTCTACAGAGTCTTTTCCTAGTACTTGCATTATTTCGTATAAGTCTGGTGTGTTTCTTCTTTTTGTTAAAGCAACTCTTAGAACTGTACTAACGTCTCCTACATGTCCTGGCCAGTTTTCTGGATTTTGTTTGTATTCTTTTACTTCTCTTGCATATCCTAGTTCTTCTGCTAGGTCTTTTATTTTTCCAAACCAAGTTGTTTGGTCATCTGATAAATCAAAGTACTTTTCTAAATACAAATCTAATATTTTCTTAATTTCTTCTTTGTCATTTATTTTGTCAAATTCATATTCGTCTGTGTTTGCAAAGAATTTATCATCATACATATATTCTATACAATTTTTTACATCTGACCATTTAGAAATATCTCTACGTAGTTTTGCTTTTCCACGTTCAATTCCTAATACTTTTAAAGAATATTCTTTGTTATTTAAAAGTTCTAATAATTCATTGTCGTATCTTTTAGCCCACTCGATAGATTCATTATAAATTCTTTCAGCACTATATTTAGATATTACATTTTTTGAAACATCTAAAAGTTTTACCATATCGAATAAAGCTCCGCTAACACTCATTTTATTTAATTGGAAATCAAAATCTTCTATTTCTTTATCAGGATTTTGTTTTCTCCATATTTCAAAATTTGAATTTGCAATATTTAATAAGTATTCTTTAACAGCAGAATTTGGAACACCTAATTCAGAATAGTAAGAAACTGCAGCTTCAGGATCTTTTCTCTTACTCAACTTACGCTTATTTCCATTATCATTTTTCAGGATTGGAGAAATATGAGCATATTTAGGTGCCTTAAATCCCATTTCGTGGAATAATTGCAAGTGTAATGGCACTGAGGATAACCACTCATCACTTCTTATTACATGGGTTGTTTTCATTAAATGATCATCCACTATATGTGCAAAATGGTATGTTGGAAGTCCATCAGCTTTTATTATCACGATATCTTGATCATTCTCTGGAAAATCAACATTGCCTTTTATAACATCTTTGTGTCTTATCTTTCTATCTTCTTTTCCTGGAGATCTAAATCTAACTATGTATTTTTCTCCATTATTTATCCTTTCAATCATTTCATCAATAGATAAATTTCTACATTTAGCCCAAACTCCATAGTATCCTGGTCTAACTCCTGCTGCTTCCTGCTTTGCTCTCATTTTTTCGCCATCTTCTGGAGTACAGAAACAAGGGTATGCTTTTCCCATTTCAATCATATATTTTGCATAAGCTTGATATATCTCTTTTCTTATAGATTGTTTATATGGTCCATAATCTCCAATTTCCTCTTTATCATTTATCATTCCTTCGTCTGGAGACATATCAAAATCTTTTAAAGAATTAACAATATCTGTAACTCCATTTTCTATTTCTCTTTTTTGATCTGTGTCCTCTATCCTAAGGAAAAATACACCTTGCGTTTTTTGGGCTGATAATTTTGCAACTAAGGCTTGGTATAAACTTCCTATATGTACAAATCCAGTAGGACTAGGTGCAAATCTTGTTACTATTGCACCTTCTGGTAAATTTCTCTCAGGATATTTTTCCTCATAATATTTTATTGGTTTTGCATCTGGGAATATTAAATCCGCTAAATCTTTATAATCCATATTTTTTCCTCTTTCTTATAAATTAAATTTCCATTATTATTGGTAATATCATTGGATCTCTTTTTGTTTTTTGGAATATATAATCTCTTAAGTTGTCTTTTAATGTTGATTTGATTGTTGACCAATCAGTAATATGTCTTTGTTCAAATTCATATACTTCTGATTTTATTACGCTTTTTACTTCTTCCATTAGGTTCTCTGATTCTCTAACATATACAAATCCTCTTGAGATTACATCTGGTCCAGATACTATCTCTCCTGTTGATGAATCCATTGTTAAAACAATTACTATCAAACCGTCTTGTGATAAGTGTTGTCTATCTCTTAAAACTATATTTCCTACATCACCAACACCTAAACCGTCTACTAGTACTTTTCCTGATGGTACAGATGTTGTGAATTTTGCTTCATCTTCATTTATCTCTAATGTTCTACCATTGTGTGTGATAAATATATTTTGTGCTGGTATTCCCAATCTCTTAGCTGTTTCAGCATGTGCAATTAATTGTCTGTATTCTCCGTGTACTGGTATAAAGTATTTTGGTCTTGCTAAAGATAATATCAATTTTTGTTCTTCTTGGCAAGCGTGTCCTGAAACGTGAACATCAGCAAGTGCACTGTATACTACTTCTGCTCCTATCTTCATTAAGTCATCTATTACTTTTGATACTAATTTTTCGTTTCCAGGAATTGCATTTGCAGAAATGATTACTAAGTCATTTGGTGTTATTGTTACTTTTTTGTGTTCTCCTGCTGCCATTCTTGTTAAAGCTGACATTGTTTCGCCTTGGCTTCCTGTTGTAATTATTACTAATTGTTCGTCATTGTAATTTTTAATTAAGTCTATGTCTATAAATGTATCTTCTGGCGCATCAATGTAGCCTATTTCCATAGCTGTTTCTATCATTTTTATCATACTTCTACCACATACAGCTATTTTTCTATTGTATTTAACAGCTGAATCTACTATTTGTTGAACCCTATGAACATTTGATGCGAATGTTGCAACTACTATTCTTTTTTTGCAGTTCATAAATAGTTTGTCAAATACTTCTCCCACAGAGCTTTCTGACATTGTAAATCCTTTTCTCTCCGCATTTGTACTATCTGACATAAGAGCTAGTATTCCTTTGTTTCCAAGCTCTGCAATTCTTCCTAGATTCATTTGCTTTCCATCTATTGGTGTATAGTCTATTTTAAAGTCACCTGTATGAAGTATTGTTCCTGTTGGTGTTGATATTGCTAACATTACAGAATCTGGTATACTGTGGCAACTGCTTATAAATTCTACACTGAATTTTCCAAGTTTAACTGTTTGTCCTTGTTCAACTTCGTGTAATTCTGAGCTTCTTAATAAATGATGTTCTTCTAGTTTTCCCTTTATTAGTCCTATTGTCAATTTAGTTGCATATATTGGAATGTTTACTTGTTGTAATACATATGGTATTGAACCAATGTGATCTTCGTGCCCGTGTGTTATTACCATTCCTCTTATTTTTTCTTTATTTTTTACTAAGTATGATACGTCTGGTATAACTAAGTCTATTCCAAGCATATCATCTGTTGGGAATTCTAGACCACAGTCTACTACAATTATATCGTTCTCGTACTCAAATACTGTAATATTCTTACCAATCTCTTCAATTCCTCCTAAAGGAATTATTTTTATATTTGGTTTTTTGAATCTAAATTCTTCTTTTTTTGGAGCTCTTTTTCTAGTTGTTTTTTTCTCTGCTACAACTTTTTCTTGAGCTTCTGTTTTTTTGTTATAGTTTTTTCTATATCCTCTCTTTTTAGTATTCTTGACTACGGAATTAGTTTTGTTTTCCATAGTATTATTGTTTAAGTTTTCTTCTGTCATTATTATTTATCTCCTTCTTTCTTTATGTGTTGTTACTCTCATTTTATCCGTTCTCATAAAATATTTTATTTGTACGCAAAAATACATATATCTATTATTTCCTAGATATATTATTTTACAACATCCTATAAATATTACTATATAAAATTTCCGCCCAATATAGTAATTATAATAATATAAAATCTCTTCTTTACCCGATTTCTGGGTAACAACTGTTTATTATTATATACTAATTTTCTGAAATTGTCAAATTTTGCTTGACAAAGCTCTTAGATTTTGGTATTATAATAATGCTTGAATTTGCGGGAATAGCTCAGTTGATAGAGCGCTGCCTTGCCAAGGCAGAGGTCACGGGTTTGAGCCCCGCTTCCCGCTCCATTAAGTTTTGTGTAACTTAGTTACACATTTTTTATTAAGTATGTTCTATTTATTTTTAATAGTACATAATATTATATTAGATGGCGAGTTAGCCAAGTGGTAAGGCACGAGTCTGCAAAACTCTGATCATCAGTTCGACTCTGATACTCGCCTCCAATTGAAATCAACTTACGGACTTAAAAGTTCGTAAGTTTTTATTTTATATAAAACTTTCAAGTTCTCTTATCACAGAAAGGAGGACTTTTTTCATGCTTGAATTTAAAGTAATTGAAAAACTAAAACCTAATAAAGATTTAACAGACATCTTAAAAGATTTTAAATACAAGGAATGATAAAAATGAAAGTTACTTATACAAGAAAATCTGAAAAAAACAAAGAATTAAATTCATTGGAATGAACAAAATTAATGAACAACTATAAAAACACAGCAGAAAAAATTGTCTTAAATGAATATGTTTTTATATAAATAATCTTCAAAAAAGAGGAAAAAATTATCGAAGTAATTTTAATCCTCTTTTTTGTTTTTTGAATATGGGAGTAAAATCTATGTCTAGCCAGCACTGAATTTGTACTCTCGCGCAAATTCCATTAAGGGAACTCCCATACCCTTTAATTGAAATAAGATTATTAATTTGCAAATAATTTCAATTATAAATTGTAATTTATATGTTTTGAAAATTTATTTTATTAAAAAATAAGCGGTTCAATATTCCAAGAAAACCAAAAAGGATAATAAATGAACCTACTATGAATACCATAAGCCAAGAAAAAAATAAAATGACTATTGTTCTTATTGCTGTTGCTAAATTAGAATCTGTATTTTTTATTCCTATCTTAGCAAGTATTGCTGTTATTCCTGCAAAAAATGCAGAGCCAAAAGCATATAAAATCCACATAAAATATTCCTTCTTTCAAAATCACTATATAATTGAATCTATCCACTCTTTTACTTGTTCTATATCTTTTTTGTTTGGATGTTTTAATGCCTCATCAAAGTTTTTTATACTAACTTCTAAATTTCTATCTTCTGGATGTTCTTTTATTAGTTGTTCATATCTACTTCTGATACCAATTGGCATTTTCCCCTGACAATAAAAATATCCTAATATCTGATTTGTATCATTTATATTTTTTTTACTCTATTAAACAATGTTTGATAATATTCTACTTGTCCTCCAAAACCTGCTGTTCCAAAATATGCAATTTTTTTGTAATTTAATTTTGTTAAAAATTCTTTTATTTCACTTGAACAATTTCCTTTATCTGTCCAAGAACCCACAATATATATATCAGCCTCTATGTTATTTTCTGGTTTTCCAAAATAAACTATATCTTCATTACTTAATTCTTCTTTTATAGCTTCAGCTATAATTTTAGTATTCCCTGTATTACTTGAATACACAATTGCTATTTTCATATTTCTAGTCCTTTCTATTTAATTGTAATTTCTGTTTCTAAGTTGTAATTTCTTTTTTTATATATTCAATATTAAATTTATCTAAATCACTTATTTTAATATTTCCCTCTGCAAGTGATGATTTTAAGCCCTCTTGGTATTCATTAGGTGCATATATTACTTTTATATACTGACTTTTCTCACAAGGTAAATAATAAATATATTCATCATCTCTATAAATTTCTTCTTCAATGTTGTTACAGTCAAATTCTTTACTGTTGTCTATAATTGCAAATTCTTCTTTAAGACTATACTTTGTATTGTTATAAACTGTCATATTAAAGATTTTTATTACTATTCCTTCTTTATATCCTAACTCATACTTATTACTTTCATTTCCAACTGCATAAATACTATGAACATTGGCTATTGAATAAGTTAAAGACTTCCATTCTACTGTACCACCATCTCTTAATTTAAAAGGTATTGGAACTAATAAAATCATTAAAACTATAATTACTACTACTATTATTACTTTCTTTTTCATAAAACACCTCTCATTTCATAAACTCAATCCAAGCGATAATTTACTAATTATTGTTTGCATTATATCACAAAGGACAGATAATTTTCAACTAATTACCTGCCCTATCTATTGTAATTTATATGTTTTGAAAATTTATTTTATTGAAAAATAAGCGGTTCAATATTCCAAGCAAACCAAAAAGGATAATATAAGAAAA
>JABLTK010116125.1_pt1 | contig 39530 bp, 23 predicted proteins | sample 7160131 | NCBI WGS metagenome assembly JABLTK01 (sample SAMN14651221, study PRJNA627086) | human gut metagenome | isolation source: feces | host: Homo sapiens
CGGATTTATCTGCACATTCCAGTCTGTTTGCTCATGTGGGTAATATCCGTTTATCAATTCTCCGCTGTCTTTTATTCTGAACGGTATATCTCCATAAGTGTCATCATCTATCGCAAACTCTAAATTTGCATCAATTTGATTAGACTGATTTCTCGCTATACCTTTATATTTGATCGCCAAATCCTCTTCTGTCGGGCGAATACTTGATCCATGTAGCATATCTCCGGCTTTTAATGAAATATCATTATATATGAGGGAATTTTCACTTCCATCTTTTAACCGCATATTCTCATAATTATATGCTGTGAGAGTACTGACAGTTATACCCTGACCATCTAAAATCTTTGCTCCGGTTGCCTTTTTTACATCAAAGTCAAACATAATAAACAAACTTGGTGTATGTCCTTCCCTATGACATGCAAACTTATTCACTGTATAATCAAACAACTGTGTATGTGTATACGGCTGTATAGTTATAACCCCGGGATTTTCACCATCTCTATTTACATACTTACTCAGATGTGTTTTATTTTCCGTCGCAACTAAATTGCTTACATCCACATTTACAGCATAACTGTTTGGGTTATAGAAATCTATTCCTACATAGAAACTATCTTGTTTTGGGTAATTGCTTGCATCTTTTTTTGAGTTATACCATGCCAAATGTGTCTGATAGTATGTATTTTTGCCATAAACATTCTTTTGCTCAAAAAGTTTATCTCGTCTTGCCCTTGAATCGTCTATAATATCTTCATCAGCAATAAACTCCGGATTATTAACATAAAGAAAGCTGCTGTCGTTTCGCTTTGTAAACTGAATCGTGCGTCCGAGCGACACCGTTATTCGTCCCCGTGCATAGCTCATCAGGAATCCCGAAAATTGCAGATAATACGTATGATTCGCCTGCAAATTTGCAACAATTTTCTTTTCATTATTCCCTATCTGCTGCGACATATGTTCATCGGCATACAGCTTTATATACGTATCATATTCCGTATTTCCGCCATTGTAGTTTTCTGCTTTAAAAACATACGTATCTGTTTTATCCGGCGTGAAGCTGAACATTGCAGTTTCACCGCTTGCTGTTATTATATCCTTATAACTGTCCTGTGTCAAGATTTGTACAGGATTATTTTTCGTTATGTTCAGCTGTGCGAACAATCGGTCATTCTTATAGTGCCGCACTTTTATATAATACTTACTGTCAGCTGTCATTGCGACATTAACCTTTGAAAATCTGCTACCTTCGTAATCATCATTGGAAGCTATCATACTTTCCGCCGTCATTTCCGGCTCTGTATAAACCTCTATATATGTATCATTGCTTATACTGCTCCCTGCATACGGTGAAGTATAAATATAATAGTTTCCCGAGCTTTCCGGTACAAATGTATACAGGGCATATCCTCCGCTTTCGGCAGTTACAGCGGCAGTTTCCCCGTCATCGGTTATCGGAATGGCAGACGTTACATATTCAAGAGTTATTCCGTAATGGTTATTAATTATATTTTGATCTCTTAAAGATATATACGAAAGAACATCTTTTCCGGAATAATCCTTTAATTTTGTCAGAAACAGTTTTAATTTTTCTCCGTCCGGATAAGGTACTTGATTATTCTTTAAATCCAAAAAATATCGGAACGTCTTTTTAAACGGTTCCCAGCCGATTTCCTTTTGTATTTCTATCAGTATTGCTGCAAATCCCTCTGATTTATAATTACCTTTATCAAACGAATTTACATAACTATCCAAGTATCTGTCGGTCTTTAACAAGGTATAATAATTAGTCCCTGTATACCAGCCATTTCCTTTATTATTGAACCTATCGGGGCGGTATATTTTTGCATTAAGCTGTGAAACAACATAATACAATTTTAGCTGTGCCAATGTTTCGGAATCAAAGTCCCAACTATAATAATCAAAAGTATGACTTAACTCATGCATTGGAGTATCTCCCCAGTCTCCCTGGGACAATCTGCGCATATGTCCTCTGATAAATGCTTACTACTGCTGCCGTACTGCATCCAAATCCTTATACTTGGTTGAATAATATTGATTTACGATTTCATCAAAATTATCCAAATCCTTCGGATGCCCCGAAAGAAACTCCGGCAGTCTGTGCAGTCTTGCCTCCTGTTTGAGAATATTCTCATATTCATCATACATTTGCTTTGATTTTTCATCATCTTCGTACCATAAATCCCGACACATATTCAAAATGGATTTTTTATATACATTTGTATCTGTATCAAAATCATATATGCTGAAGTTTTCAGCTTCACTCGGTAAACCGCTTTGAATACTCAGAATGTATTCTCCCGTACTACCATCTGTTTTCATGTAATATACTTTTCCTTCATAAAGCCAACATCTCCCGCTTGTGAAATTTGTCTTTACGCTTCCGTAGTTTTCCCTGTATAAGGATGTCTGTATATCCGTAGCGCTGATACACTTAATTGTGTATGATCCGCTTGTTTCGGGAATAAATTTAATATAATCCACGTCATTTACCGTGTTTATTTTTCCTTTTATCTGATAAGTTATATCATAAAATCCTGCATCAGCCAATTTGTCCGCGTAATAATCGCTTTCGCTTTCATCAAGCGTTATTGCTCCCGTTGCAGGCTGCATTGTTTCGTTATCCCATATAAAAATACGGGCGGTTTTTGCCTGCCGGCTGAATGTTTTTATGATATTGGTTTCAACGGTTTTTCCCGCTTCTACCGTAAACGATGAGCTTGACACGGAATCTAAAAGCTCACCCTTTTCACCGTATTCCGCAAAAAAACATATTATGCTTTTGGGGTTTCCTGCCGTATTCGTGATTTTAACCGGAACATTAAGCTGCTTATTTTTTATCATAACCCTTTCGGAATATGCTCCGTCATACATAAGATTAACATCGCATTTTATACTGCTTTCCGCATTCACAGATGAATTTGCCGAAAGCAAATCATCTGTTTCCTCCGGCGGATCTATTGCATTGCCGTTTTCAAACTCGTTTTCAATCGGGATAATATACCTTGATTCGTCACTCGGCCCCTCCCATTGGAAAATCGCCCAAAACTGTACCTGTGAAAAATCAAGATGTATCCACAAATAAACAGGTTCAATCATACTTGCGCCCTCCATATTCAACTGCTGCCGATATTTTCATGTCTTTTTTATATTATGACATATTTTTGCTGATTTTTCAATATGTGTTATGCACAAGTTTTGATTTGTATTTTTGTCATATTAACCTTTTCAGACCTTTACTTAATTAACAAACGATATATAAAATCACATATTGTCCATGTATCAGCATAAAACAGTCCAAGAATATGTCCGCACCCTGCCCATTATATCCAATATTGAAGAATCTCCGATTGTCGAATGTACTAAGGTCTTTATAATAGTTATTCTTCCTCTCCGCCATTTCCTGTTTGCTTTTTCAAGCATGATTTCAAGGCTTGCCATTCGGCTGGTGCCGCGCAGACGATTATTTGATACTTTTACATAAATAAGGCAGAGAATTGTTCTCTGCCTTATGGTTAACATGGAATTATTGAGAATTTAAAATGAACCTTATTATCATTCATTTTGTATTGTTCGGATATTTGCGGTCCGCAGCTGCCCGAACCCACACCGCTCACTTTATAATCCAATCGCACATGAGTTAACCCGTCCTTTTCAAGTTCAAAATTATGCGCTTTTGTTTCAAGCTCATATGCACTGTATTCTGAAACGTTAATTTCAAAACCTGTCTTAGACACAAACTCAAAATCTCCCAGTTTTAAATACTTTGTACCGTAATGATTTCCATGCTCCTGAGGTCTTATATAATCAACGTATTCGTTTTTTGCTTCGCTTTCATACATACCCATTTTTGAACCGTTACGCATATCAATATACGACTCATTCGGACCGTATCCGAAATACCTGAAAGCTTTTTCATTGGTTGTAAACTCAAATCCCAGACGGGGCAAAAATACTCTCGACTTGTCAAATTCACCGTCCAGCCGAACATCAATACGCCCGTCCGCAAAAAACGTATATACAGCTGTATATTTAAAGAAGTCTGATCGTGCAACGGCTGCCAAAGCTCCGTGTATTGTTATCGAATTATCATTCACCGCCGCAGAATAAACCTTATTATGAGCTTTATTATAATTGGCATCATACCACTGTTTTTTAATATATCTGTCATTATCCGAAGGCGCTCTCCATACCGACAGAACAATCGGCGATGTAATCAGACTGTTTAATCCTTGGATATATCCGTAATGCAAGTTAAATACATATTCAAAGCCGTTTCCGCACACTTTTGCCGTTTCACCCTGCCGCACTATTTCTGCCTTTTCAGCCTGTGCCGCGACATCATTTGCATCATCAAGAACATGTTGAGTAAATGCGATTTCCTTTCCGGTCTTATCCTTCATTGATATATTCAGATAAACTCCAAAACGAGATTTGGGAATATCAAAATTCAAATCAACCGTTTCACTGCCATGGGGTGCTGTATTGACAGAAAGTATATCTCTTTGCTGTATTATTCCGTCCGATGTTACATTCCATTCAAAATCAAATGACGAAAAATCAGTAAAATCGTATTTGTTATAAACAGTCAGCCTGTTTCCGTTTAATTCCGTTTTAAGCGGCTGATATACAGCCTTTGCCTCCAAAGAACCGGCTTTAAAGCTTCTGTCGTTGAATACCAGTCCGTCACAGCAGAAATTCCCGTCATGAGTTTCCTCGCCAAAATCTCCGCCGTAGCAAAGTCTGCCCTTTTCATCGGGCGCAGTGTGGTCTGCCCATTCCCAAATGAAAGCGCCTATCATATACGGAGTACGTTCTATCACTTTCCAATAATCAGCCAAATCTCCCGGGCCGTTTCCCATTGCATGAGAATACTCACACCAAACAAACGGTCTTGTATCTCCCGTCTTATAATAGTATTCTTCAACCGCAAACGGAGCTGTATACATTCTGCTTACCACATCAACAGTATCAGGATCCTTTTCTATTTGCTCCGTATTGTGTGCACCCTCATAATGAACAAGACGATTTATTCCCTTGATACTGCTTTGACGGCAATGCAAAAAATCACTCATTGCCGCAAAATTTTCTCCGTAGTTTGACTCGTTACCGAGACTCCACATAATAACACAGGCATGATTTTTATCACGTTCAAACAATCGCTTTGCTCTATCCTTAAAAGCATCGCGCCAATCGCGGTTTTGACACGGCCACATATCCGATACATCGAAAACCCATCGGCAGTCACGGTTTTGTATTCCGTGCGATTCCAAGTCCGCTTCATCAATCACGTAAAAGCCCAATTCGTCACACAGCTCCAAAAAAGCCGGCTGCGGAGGATAATGCGATGTTCTTATCGCGTTTATATTAAGCTCCTTCATTTTCAAAAGCTCATTTCGCATAAACTCATAATCCATTACATATCCGTCCGCGGGATGGGTATCATGATGATTTACACCCTTTAATTTTACGCTTACCCCGTTAATTAAAAGCTCGCCCTTATCATTAACCGCCTGATCTCTCATGCCTATTTTAAAAGGTATATATTCTTCTGCTTTTTCTACTATAACAGTGTATAAATAAGGATTTTCCGCATTCCATAAAATCGGGTTTGCAAGGTCTGTTTTATGAAATTCGGCATCATAAACCGTATAAGGTTCATCACAGTATATTCCCTTTGAGTCAAACCCGATTTCTATATCAAATAAGTGTCCCCTATTTCTTGACAATAAATATACATCTCTGAATATTCCGTTGTTTCTGAAAAAATCCTGATCCTCCAGGTAACTTCCGGCACACCATTTATATACTTTGACTATAATCTCGTTTTCGCCCTCGTTAAGTTGTATCTTAAATTCCGAGGTGCAGTGCGAAACGGTTGAAAAGCCGACATATTCTTTATTTACAAAAAGCTCGGCACATGATGAAACGCCCTCAAAAATAATATAGTTTTCTCTTTTGGAAGTCTCCTCCGAAACATTTATTATCTTTCTGTAAACACCAACGGGATTATCGTCCGGAACATACGGCGGTTCAACGGGATACGGATAATTGACATTTGTATAATAAGGCTTTTCATATCCGGTGGTCTGCCAGCATGACGGCACTGTTATCCTATCCCAATCATCAATAATATCGGGACAATCAATGTCTCTTTCAAAATATCTGAAATCCCATTCGCCGTTTAAAAGAGTGTAGTATGGCGATTTACTTTTAATCCCCTCAAACGCTTTTTCAGGGCTGTCATACGGTATATAATGTGCTCTCGGCTTCATAGTATTTTCATGTATAAAATTCAGATTCTCGTACTTCCGCATCACTGTTATCCTTTCTTCTTTACAAATACAAACCTTGCATCATCACTGTACCACATAGGGAAATTAGTATTCCATATATTGTTATACAGGTTAAAATACAAATTCTGCCTTAACTCCTTAACATTGTATTGCAGCAGTCTGCGTCCGAACGGCGCGGCAAGTGCGGCATCCTCCGTGATTATCTCATATTCACCGTTTCTTACTCCGGAATCGACACCACAGATAAGAGGACTTCCGATAATATCCTCCGGTTTTATCCACTGTCCCATTTTGTTAAGCTCCCATTCCTCTTTGAAACCGTTAAACTTAACCCAAAATGCCTGCGGCAGACGAGAAGCCTTTTTCCCGAACCACTTTATCTCTGTCTTATTTCCGTCAAACTCCGCATAAAAATACGGCAAACCGTACTTTTTTGCAATCTCATCTTCAAATTCCAGTCTGTACAGCCGTTTCTCTCCGCAAACATATACGGCTGCCGTATGCGCGGTAAATATTCCGCCCTTATAATCTGGCAGTCCTATTTTTGTAAAGTCCCATAACCCCCACCAACGGTTTTCATCGGTAAGGCGCATATAATCGGTCTTATATCTCTCATAATCGGAATTATCAAAAAGCTGCCAGCTTATTTCAATTTCGGTACATTCTTCACATTCCGAGGGTGTATAAGAATCCAAATACGGCTGTTCGACAGGGTAATCGGGCGTTATATTTAACAGCTTTTCGGCTTTTCTTACGTATTCGCGCTGTTCCTCCCATGACGCCTCTATTGTTTTGCGTTCCTCTGTCACCTCGTCAAGCTCCTTATATGTGAAATGTGTTGTATCATTAAAAAATGTCTTAACGTCCATTCCCCATGTATGCTCCGGTACAAGTAACGCATTATCCGTCAAATCCGCATCTCCGCTACCATGAACTGCAATATACCTTTGGATTTTACGGTATCGGCTCAACTTCTGCGGATCGGTTGCCGCTCCGTGTATCCATGTATCGCCTATCTCCTTTTCAATAACGGGTAAATCATCAATATTGCAAACTCGTTTTGCCACATCATTGAGAGTAGCCGCAATAATTTCGGCTTCGGGATATTTCTTTGCAATATCGTCATATATATTAATTATTTCCTCTGCATTCTGCGGGCCGCAATTATCATGAGTATGTGCAAAATATATAACACTCTCACCGACAACAGCTGTTTCGCCATAATCTCCCTGATACATAACGGTAATTTCATCACTGCCGCATCTCCATCGGAATATATCGGGAACGGGCGGCAGCGGTGTTGCCGGATTTACTCCGATATGTAAAAATTTTATTCCTGCACGGCACAGATACGGTACCATGCCTATTGTATGCCCCGGGACATCGGTCATCTTTGCCGCTATGGTTTTTTTGCCGAACCGCTTATCAAGACTTTGCGAAATTCTTATACCGTATTGCAGCATTGCTGTATTCATAAGCTCTGTATGTGTAGTAAATGGCAGCCCGTGCCAGTTTAATATTCCGTCCTTTACAGCACGGCATACACTTCCGTCTGTATCGTTCTTTAAAGCTTGGTCTATCAGCCATGAGCCGACAGTCCACACAAACGGAGTCTTGCTGTCCGTTAACTCATATCCTACTCTGATTGCATTGGGGATAAAGCTTTTAAGATAATCAGATATAATATTCTCTGCATAATCAGTGAAGCCCACATCGAGATGCGTCTTAAATATCACCAATACTTCTTTAATGCTCATCTGTTTTTCCTCTCAATTCATTTACCGGAATACCGTTATTTTACATTGATGCGCGATAGGGGTCATGCCGTCTGTGTCAGACCACATCATAATTCTAACCGTACTTGCTCCGTCAGCCGCAGTGTACGATGTCTTATCGGCGTTCGATGCAAATAATGTCACTGACTTTAACGCTCCTCCATCATCATAGGAGGCAGCAATAAATCTGTACGACTCCGAATTATCCGTTCCGCGTGCATAAATGTCTATTACATCACCCGCTTCGCAGTTTTGTATACTTTCTGTTCTTGAAAGTGCCCCCTGTTTTACGGCAAAAATGCTGTGCGTTTCTGTTTGCCGATGAGTATCCTCAAACCACATAATACCTGTTCCCGCAAGAGACACAAAGACGCGTCCGTACAGATTCATATCTCCGGCGATTTGGTCGACTTCATTCAGGAAATGTATTCCGTCGTTATCAATCCGACGTAAGCTTCTGCCCATATCATCACTTATATACAATCCCTCAACACCGTTTACGGTTCCGTACATATACATCGCCGGTTCCTCATATCTGCCCTTTCCGAAGCTTATATATTTTGCATTATCTGCAACAGATACCTGCTCCCATGTGCTGCCGAAATCTTCGGTTTTGAAAATCGCGCCCGAAGCGGTGAGGAAAATTTCTCCCGCTTTTCCGGGTACGGCAGTAAGTGATACCGTTTTACCGTTCAAGCCAAAATTATCCGAAAGATATGTATTTGCTTGCCATGTCAAACCCGCGTCACGGCTTACATAAAAGTCCGAGCCTGTGTAAAAATAGAATGTATTCGGATCTGCGGAATCAGAAATAAGAACATACTCCCGATACTTTGCCCAGAAATCCGAGCCTGTGTAAATATCAACACCCGAAAGCTTCTGCCAGCTTGTTCCCCAGTCCGTCGTACGGTAAAGTGCACCCGAGCTGCCGTCCGAATTCTTCGGTGCTGCAATAATTGCGATGGGATAGCCGTTAGACTGAACTCCGGCAGAAACCGCTCCGGCAAATGCCGGATTTGATTTTAACCACGAACCGCACCTCTGTCCGTCTCTACCGTAATTGTCCGAGAATACTATATCCGTTTCATAGTCGCCCTCCTGCTGACGCGCTACCCTCATAACATACTTGGGATTACTGTTGCAGTAGTCCATATCAACGGCTATTCCCCATTTTGCTTTTTTATTAAGCTCATACCATTGCAGAACAGCCGCATCGGTTTTGTTTTCGCAGTACAAGAACGAACTGTCGTAAACACCTGCCAAAAGCATCGGGGCTTTGCTGTCAGGTATGCTCATAACCTTCAATGCCACAAGCTCCTCGATATTTGTCTGCTCTCTGCCATATTCGACATTATTATACAAATCCTCCTCATAAATATTCTCATATGTCCAAAGACCCCGTCCCGTACATTCTAAAAGTCTTTGGGGATTTGAAAGATCCTGCAAAAATGCAGCATTGTTCACGTAGTCCTCCGAACGGAAGTAATCCCATGTTTTTCCTCCATCTCTTGTGCGCCATCTGTTGCCTGCCGGATTATAGCTTGCAACAATCATGAAATTCGGATTTGTGTAATCAATCATGAAATCCACAGCGCCCGTCATAGTCATTTTATCGTTATGCGGATTTAAGTTCTCCAAACCGCCGCTTGTGCTGTATCTGAAAAACCCTCCGGCATACGTATCTGTCGGCACTGCGGTAAAGTACAGACTTGAACCGTGCATTCTCATGCGCATTATTCTCGAAACACCGGCATCCACCTTGACAAAACTTTCTCCTGCATCGGTACTCTTATACAGACCGCTGTCGAATGCCGATACGTAAATGACCTCCGAACCTTCGCCCGCAATTCCTGAATTCGCATCAAATACAACTGCATTTATCCCCTCATTTGCCGAGGCGGTAATCTCTGTTCCGATTCTGCTCCATGTTTTGCCTGCGTCCGCACTTTTCCATAGTCCGTCCGCAAATGTCCCCACATAGACTATATCGGAATTATTCGGATCAACCGCCACTCTCTCACCGCCAAACCTTGTGAATCCGTTATGACTGGGCATATCGAAGTATGTATTTTCCCATGTTTCGCCCCTATCGTATGATTTCAGCAGATAATGCGGCTGCTTTTCCGAATTTCCTCCGCAAAGGATATATATAATATCCTTATTGTTAGGGTCAACCGCAAATCCGTTTACACATATAAGATTTGTTTCCTCATACGGAATATTGCACATCAGCTGTTTCCATGAGTTTGTTTCCGGAATCCATCTGTAACAGCCGCCTACATCTGTGCGTGCATATCGGATATTTCCGTCAAGAGGGTGTGCTGTAATACCCGTTATAAAGCCCTCCGCCGTAAGATTCATTCTGCCGTTCTCCCACGAAAGGGCGGCTCTGAGATTCTCTGAAAGACTGTCACTTATATCGGCTGCGTTTGCCGAGAAAATAACAAGTTTTGCGTTTTGTACCGAGGGTATACCCGTCAAGATACTTATATCCGATGCAGCGGCATACAGAATACCCTCCTTTTCCGTCACAGCATATTTACAGCTGTCCGAAAGCTTTTCCCCTGCCGCAGCCGTATACGCATCATCGGAAAAGCCGAGAGAGGAAAGTGTATATTCTAACGGTACATACATCTCACTGCCGTTTATATAGGCATATGCCCCATCGGAAATTTCACGCATATATCCTTTTACAACAGCATTTTTTGCCCCCTCGTACATGATTATGCCGTCGGAAACCGAGTCAAGCTCCTCAGAATCAAGGATTTTCTGTTCCTTGTACACATCTCCCTGCATACTCTTGTTATAGCACAGCGCCATATCGGAAATATAATAGCTGCACGGAGATATATTTCGGGGCAGTCTGATATTTATACCCGTTATCTCAGGATAAAGCTGTTTTTTAGTACCGCTGAAATCCTTTAATCGCAGAACTAAATCATTCCATTGGTTCGGCTTGACTTGGCTTTTATCAATAGGGCAGGAATATTCTTTCCATTCACCATTCGCGTTCTTAACGCTTATTACCGAATTAAGCGGCAAATTTGCTTCTGTGTCTGTCTGAACATAAAGCTTCAGCCTGACATATCCGTCCGAAATATGCTCAAGCGGAAACTTCATTCCCGAAACCAGCCTGATTTGCAGTCTCGGATTTGTACCGCTGTTAAGCGTTTGAGCTGTATCGGCATCAATATCATACTTCACACAGTACACGTCCTCCACATTATTTCTTCTGACCGGACTTGCCGCCTTTATATCATTGCTGCCGTTGTAGCAGCATACACCGTTGAGATATTCGTCCTTATCTACCGCGCTGTCGTTAAACATACCATCAGCATATATGAGCCGGCGTATAAACTTATCACCCGGTTTAAAAGAAATGCTTGTCTGCGCCGATACAAGCTCGCTGCTTGCGTTAAAAGCAATTACCTTATATGTATAATCATTATTTGCCGAAACTGCCGTATCAATATAGGTTGTCTGTGTTACATTTTCTGCAATCAAAGCACCGCTGCGATATATACTGTAACCTGTAACATCCTTTGCATCGGTAGTATAACTAAGGCATATGCCGTCACCGCTTTCTTCTGCCTTAACACTGAGCATCGGGGCATATGAGATACGCATATTCTTCATATAGATGTCACCGTCCCTGCTTATCGCTGCCGGAAGCATGAACTTCATAACATCAATACACGCTATATTACGCCATGTATAATTAACATTTGTACTGACGAAATCGCTTAGCGGTATCGAATATCCGATCCATTTATTTATCTCCCCGGACTGCGGTGTATAATTAAAATCTATCCATCTGTTATCGGTTGTTTTTACCGATAAATTGATGTTTTGAGGCAATTCACTCGTTGTATAAAGCTCATACTCCAAATATGCCATTTTCGAGCTGTTTGGTACATATATTGATGTTTTCTCACCTCCGGCATGATTTTTGCTTGCAAATATTATAAAAGCATTTGTATTTCCCGTCTTTATCGGGAACTTCACCGAATTAAGCTCCCCCGAAACAGGGTCCGCACTGTTCTGCACCGCCCGTTGGAGCGGGCCTGTGCCGTATGATATTTGATTTGCAACGCCCAGAGCCTTTCCGCTGCCCGTTTCCCACTGCTGCCATATTTTTTGGCTGTCAGTCCAGCCGTCCGATTTTATTATTGTCGAGCATGAAACCGTTGCCCGCTCGGCAGCGTTTGCAGCAACATTTATTACCGGCATGACAACCGCCAGTGACAGAAATACACTTAAAATTTTATTTTTCATATCTACCTCCCTATCGGGGATATGCAAACGCATATCCCCGATAGATTAATTATTTGTATTGACATCGGTCAAGCCGTTCGCAAAGCATTGCTTCCGGTTATCAGTATACGGATACTTCCGCAAACGAACATACCGGATACATTCCGTCCGTATTCTTCCAGAGCATTGCCTTTATGCTGAACTCACCGTCTGCCGCGGTATGTGCCGCAGCCGTCTCCGATGAAACAACTATGTTTTTAAGAACATTATCAGCATCATATGATGCAATTATAAGTTCCGCACCCGATACATTTGTTGTAAAGTTTACAACATCTCCGACAGATACAAATTCGGCATCTGCCGTTACCGACGGCTTTTCGGCAATTCTGAAATCCTTTATGTACAGCTTATAGCTCTCTGTTGCACTCTCCGCATCGGGATCAAAATTTATCTGAGTGTCGTATATGCTTTCAAGGTTCTGACCGATAGGCAATGAAATATAATTCCATTCGTTTCTTTTTAATTCGGGCATTGCGAAATTGAATGTTTTCCAGTCTCCCGCTCTTGTCAGACGAACACTTGACGGAGCATGAATTACCGCCGTATCAGCTGCTTCTATATATATTGCAAGCTCAATATAGCTGTCCGCACTGAAATTTTTAAGATTTGAATTTCCCCACTCGAAAAAAAGTTTTTCAGCCTTATTTACTCCTGCGACTTCCGGCTTTCCCTCGCCTTTTGCTTTCATTTCCCACATTCTTGAGCCTGCCGGTATCACACCGTCTGCGCTTATTACCGAACCGAGACTGTAATTCCAGTCATTGTAGTATTTTAAGCCCTTGCTGCCGGCAATACCGGCATTTATTGTACCGTCCGTATTGATTACCTCAGCTTTCACCACCTGAAACGCAGGATGCACTACGGCAGTTTTTTCGCCGTATGCAGCCATTGCGGTATCGTTATATGCCTCGACACGGTATGTATACACTCCGCCGGGAATACAGCCGTCGTCGATGTATGATGTTTCTGTGATATTTTCGGCAATCGGCACGTTGTTTCTGTATACGTTATATCCTGTTATGTTTCCGGCATATGCCGTCCATGACAGGCTTGCCTGCGGCGCACCCGACACATCTACACTCAAATTTACAATCGGTTCATATGTAATCCTTACAGCTCTGAAATATACCGAAAAGTCTTTTTCGATAAGCTCGGGCAGATAAAATCTGATATTGTCTATAAAATCAAGGTTGTTCCATCCGCCGCTTACCGCAAGGTCTGATAAGGGAATACTCACCTTATTCCACTTATTTGCCGTAAATGACTGCTCGGTTTTGTAAGTTACTCCCGGCCATCCGCCGCTCAAAGAATGACCGCCCATATAAATTTTGGACATACTGAAATTCTCTGTTGAATAAAGCTCAAACTCGAAATATGCATTGTTTGCATAATACGGAATCAGAATCTTTTCCCACCCAACCGCAAAAAATTTCATTGAATAGTTGTTATTGTACGCTGTGGTAATATCAAATTTAACACCGTCTCCCAACTCGGGATTATCAGCGCTTACCGCTGCTCCCTCTGTAGCTTTGGATTTCTTTTCACCGTCTCCGCTGCCTTCAAGGTAAACACCCGTGCCTTTAACATTATCCCATGCACGCGTGGAAACACTGCCGTTACACCAGCCGTTATTCTCGACAACCGTTGCCGCAGTAATTCTTTCGGCAGCCGTATCCTCTGCCGATGCCGTCATAACAAGCTGTGTGCCTATCATAGCCGCTGCCATGATAATTCCTGCCGTTTTCCGTAAAACATTCTTCATTTTCTTCTCGCTCCTTTTATAAATTATTTTTATTTATTTTCATGTAACACAGTGCAGAGCGGCCGCAATTTGTCCGCACCGCTTACAAAAAATACTGATATTGTACAATTCTCATCCAGTTCCCCGGATATAATCTCCGCGCTTATACTTGCCGTACTTTTACGCGGCAATGCTTCCGCCGCATCTGACAATACATTCGCAATCATCTTTCCGTTTTTATATACGGCTACCCTCATAATTACGTCCGGTGCGCTGCCGTTCTTTTCATATATTGACCTTATATTTGCATTAACTCTTATCCTCCCGTCAGCTATTTGGGATTTATTTATATCAAGGCTTTGAACATAAATATCATCGGAATAATCTCTTGTCGTAAACGACAGCTTTTCACACGAAACCGAATATCCCTCCGAATCTTTCATTCCTCCCGATACATATATGGTATAGCTTTTGGGAAATTTAAACTGACCGTCAAACACCAGCTTCACACAGTTGCTTTCTTCCTTTTCGACATCTATACAGGTATACCCGTCAAGATAAAACAATTCAGGTGTTACACTATCATTGTCAATATTTCTGTCAAACCGTACAAAGACATTGGCGTTTCCGTCATTGCCCATTCCCGAATCCGATACGGCTGCGGATGTCTTTGGCCTCAGGCTTGTAACCTTAAAATTCTTTATGTATATGTCCGCATCCTCCGAGACCGATGAGGGCAGAATAAATTCAATAGAATCAATTGCCACGGCATCCTTCCATGTATAACGTGCGTTATTCGACGAGAATGCGCTGAACGGAATTTTAAACTGATGCCATTTTCCCGATTCATATCCGTTCAGATTATACGTAAATTTCGGCCATTGAGCATCGGTTGTTTTTATGTCAAGATAAAGTCGTTCGGGCATTATTCCCGTTGAATATATCTCGAACTCCATATACGCCATTTCCGATTCATTCGGAACTCTTACGGACTGATTTTCATCGACGTGACTTCGGCTCGCAAAGAGCAAAAACGCATTACTGTTACCTGCCTTTACCGGAAACAATACGCTGTTCTCCGCTCCGGTTTCGGGGTCTGCCGCGCCTTGCACCGCCCTCTGCAACGGTTCTGCGCCCGTTCCGATTTTATTTGCAACGCCCAGCGCCTTGCCCGAGCCGATGTCCCACGGATTATACAGTCTTTTGCTGTCTATCCATCCGTTTGCCCCGATCAATGTGTTATATGCCACCGTATCAATATCACTGCCGCCCTCTGCGGTAAAGGGGATTTCTGCGTATTTAAGAACATATCCGTCTTCATCTGTTATTCCCTGTGCTATACATAGAATATATTCTCCCGGGTATTTCATAGCTCCGTCAAACAGCACTCTTACAGTGTTCCCGTTTAAGATTTCCGCTTCCGTACACACAAATCCGTCCATGGTAAACATATCGCTGCGAACAGTGTCTGTTGCGATATTTCTTGAAAATCCGACATTTATATATGTCCTGTTTTCCCCTGCAACACCAAATCCTTTAATTGACGGTTCTGTCGGGAGCCGCAGCGTTGTCGTAAAAGGCAGTTCGCACGAAATTGCCTCCTCACCCTCCGCATCAATCAGTCCTTTGCCCACGTTCAGAACATAGTCTGACGGGCATACAAACGGTTCTTCAAAAATAAGCTTAAACGTTTTTTCGTCTATCTGTTCGACCGTTGTGCAGCTAAATCCGTCTATTGAAAATTTATCGGGAGTTACGGAGCTTCCTTTCATAGCCTTGGAAAATTCAAGCTTTACAAACGAATGTTCCTCGGCGTCTATTCCCGTTGATATAATACTTGCCGATGTTATCAGCTTTGTCTCGGCTATACGCATATTTTTTATATATACCTCACTGTCTGCCGAAACAGTATTGGGCATATAAATTTTCAGCTGATCTACCGCAGCGGTGTCGCGCCATGTATATCCTTTTGAAACAGTAAAAGCGGAAAGCGGCAGTTTTACCGTCACCCACTTGCCGGTTTCACTCGAAAGGTTATGCACCATACTCTTGGTTTGTCCGTCAGTCATGAGCGATTGCAGCTGAATTCTTGCCGGAAACTGCGCCGCGGCATATATGTCAAATTCGATATATGCTTCATCAGCTTCGTTGGGAATATTTATTGCCGCCGAGCTGTCGGTTACATCACGGCTCGCAAAAAGCAGATAAGCATTTGCCAGTCCTTTTGTAAGAGTAAACCTTACACCCGACTCACCGTTGGGTGCCGCTGCGCCCTGCTCCGCCGTGTCGACATATGTACCGTTGCCCCGATATACTCCAAGCGACTTCCCCGTTTCGGTTTCATGTTCCTGAATTATTATGCCGCTGTTTATTCTGCCGTCATCTCCGGCAATCTCCGTATATGTCACAAGGCTTACCTCCTCTGCGGCAAATGCCGCAGAGGGCAGCAGAAATGCTGTAAAAACAGCCGCAAGGTAAAAGCTCAATGCTTTTCTTAGTTTTATATTCATACTAAACCTTCCTCGTTATTTAACCTATCTAATTATTATTTTACCAGTGTCAGAGTTGACCACGGCGATGGGTCTAACCAGTTATTCTGCGTACCGTTAAATCCGATAATTCCGCATCTGCCGCTATCGCTTCTGTTATTGTCATTGTCGATAACATTGACATCAACGCCAATCTCCTTGCCCTGTTCAGCCGTCACTCCCACACTCGACCACGGAATTGCTATCTCCGTAACGTATCCGTCTCCGGTCGTTTTCGATATGCTGTTTGCGGTTTCTTTTCCCGCAACAAATACATACTGCTTACAGTGTGCGTCATACGATTTGCCTTTTGTATTATTCCCGTCAATATATACCTCAACAGCATCGCACCTCGTATTGTCCGGATGACCGGTAAATATGACATTATCGCTGACCTTTACCGCAACATATAAATATTCCTCGTCCCACATAAAGCCAAACTGCGCCATATTATCCGTTTCGCCCCAATACAGCTCATCTGTTTCATAATCGAGAGTCCACTCGCTTATATCTCCGTCATACACAAAATCATCGGTTTTGTATTTTAAATTCAGCTTTGACTTATCAAGCGCCTTGGACATATCTCTTTTAATGGTAACATACTCGGGCTTGCTTACGTTTCCGGCAATATCCCTGCTCTGAATTTTAAAAGATGTTTCCGCATCTGTTACCATTACATATGATGAAAATGTAAGGTCATCATTAACTGCAACATCTTTATCGTTTATCCTCACGTATCCCGGCTCGTTAATCTTTCCCTCAAGCTTAAAATTCTTTTTAATAACAGGCTCCGACGGCAGATTGGTAACACTTACAGCCGGTGCTGTCTTATCCACGGCAACTCTTACCGACTTTTCTGCCGATACTTTTCCGTCACTGCGTTTTGCATATACTTTAATATCGGTTTCATCACCCGTAAGCGCATAATCAACGCTGAATTTGTTATTTTCCCCCGTTTTTACCGTTGTTTCGTTAACAAATATTTCCGCATCGGTGCTTGCCGTCCCCGAAATTGTTATACTATCCTCTTTTGTGACTGTTTCGGACTTGTTATCAAGCTCCAATTCTATAAAATCAGGAATATATCTGACTTTTATTTCTTTCGGTTTCGCCTTGTTTCCCGCTTCGTCCGCCGCTTCGATTCTGTATATATTTTCGCCCTCCGAAAGCGTAACTTCTTTTTGGAAAGACAAATTCTCACTAAGCGCCACAGGCTCATTATTGATACGAACCTCTGAAATTTCATTAACATTGCCCTTAATCGTCAGCTTATTATCAATAACCGCATAATCTATACCGTAATCGTCCGATGTGCTTTTATTATCAACTTCTATAACAGGCGGTATATCGTCAAGCTCCGCAAGCTGATAATATGTTACGCCGGTATTTGCTGTTGAAACATAAACCCGTCCGTAAACATTCATATCCCCTGCGATTCCGTCCTCCTGACCTATCGTATAGCTTTGGCTGTCGTCATCGATACGTCTGAATGATTTTCCCATATCATCGCTTATATACACACCTCTTGTTCCGTTTATCAGCGCCGTAACGTATAATGCCGGATAGTTTGAACCCTGTTTGCCCTTGCCGAATGCAAAATGCGAACGTCCGTCAAATGACACGCCCTCGATTTTGCTCCATGTTTTTCCGAAATCCGTGCTTCTCCAAAGCTTTCCGCCGCCTCTCACGAAAACCTCGCCCTCATGTCCCGGAACCGCCGCCATTGACGGATTTCCGAAGCTGTTGTCTAAGGTTTTAAATGAAACCGTTTTTGTCCATGTTTCTCCGGCATCTTTGGTAACATAAAAATCACTGTTCTCACAATAATAGAATGTTTTTCCGTCAACTGTATCGGAAACAAGTATATATTCCCAATATCTCGACCATGTTTCGGAGCTTGCATCGGATTTTACCCCATCAAGCTCCTCCCATGTCTTTCCCCAATCCTTTGAGCGGTACAGAGAGCCTTGCACTCCGTTCTGTTTTGCTCCGCCGGCAATGATAACGGGATAGCCGTTCTTTTGAACCGTAGCGGACAAAGCTATACTTATACATGCATTTCCTCTGTCCCATGCGTCGCTTATCTTTGCCATTCTGCCGTAATCGTCGGAAAGAGCTATATTGTTTCCCGTACTGTTTCTGCCCAGTCTTGCGACAAATGACGGATCTTGATTACAGTAATCCATATCCGTTGCCCAGCCTATATCCATATTCTGCTCGGCAGACTGGCTGATTCCTCTGTGATACGGATCCTCAGCTATCATAAAGCCTCTGTCGTAGCAGCTTAAAAGAAGCTTTGGCGCATCCTTATGCGGTACGCTCATAACCTTTAAGCATACAAGCTCCTCCATGCCGCGTTCCTGATATTCACATTCAAGCATATCGCCTGAGCCGTTAAGCTTCTTATATATATCCTTTATTGCTATCAGACCTGCACCGTCTGCCATAAGCGCACGCTTGGGATTTTTCGGGTCCTGAACAAGCTCCGCAAGGTTCCAGCCCATATCAGTTCTTATACACTCCCATGTTTTTCCGCCGTCATACGAACGATAACGCTCATAGTCGTTATTTGTCCAGGATTCACCCGATGCCAATATGAAGTCGTGATTTGTATAATCCACAAGAAACGCACCTATTCCCTGACGTCCCTCTTTAATGTTGTTAAGGGGAGGAGTAATATCCGTCCACCTGCCCGAATTATATTTCCAAAGACCTCCTCCGTCTGCCGGTGTACCTATTGCTTTCCGCGCGTTCGCCGCAACATATAAGGTATTGCCGACAAGCTTAATTCTTGTCGGATACTGCGGAGTGTCTTTAATAAGCTTAAATGTTTCGCCTGCGTCCTCACTTACATACAGTCCCTTTCCGGCAACCGACGCATATATAAGCGATGTGTTTCCCTCATCATTTTTATATCGTCCGTCAAACATTATGATATTTACGCCATGACCGTTATAACCCTTTGCCACAGCTGTATTCTGCATCCATGTCTTTCCTCCGTCACGGCTCACAAGCAATCCATCATTCTGCGTTCCCACATACACTATGTCTGAATTGTTCGGGTCTATCGCTATACGCTCACCCGATACTCTTGTCGCTACGTTTCCGTGTACAGGAACGGAAAGCACATTTTCCCACGAATTTCCGCGGTCATATGACTTTAAAAGACCCGTTTTGGGGTTTGTATAGCCCCATCCCACAAGTGCATAGACAACCTCCGTGTCATTCGGATCCGGCATAAGGCTTAACACGCTTATAAGCTCATGATCCGCTCTCGGAATTACATTTAAAAGCTGTGTCCATGTCTGAGTTTCCGGCTGCCATCTGTAACAGCCGCCGACGTCTGTCCGTGCGTACATTATATCCGGATTCTTGGGGTGAATTTGTATTCCCAGGATAAACCCCTCATCTCCGAAATACATTTTTGACGCACGCCATTCAAGCGCCGCTTTCAGTTCATTGATAATCTTTTCATCGGGATTATTGATTGTCTTATTCGGTGACAGTATTACCAAAACACCGTCATCATAAATATTAAATCCCGTAAATTTCGCAATATCTTCTGCTGCGGCATACAAAACTCCATACCTTGACACAACATTCTTACCGCCGTTAAAAGGTTTATTCGCTTCTGCCGTAATAGCGTTGATTTCAAGTGAGTTATCATCTCTTTTTTTGACCTCACAGCCCAGATGTTCGAGAGAGAATTTTATCGGAATATATGTTTCTTCGGCAAGACGGCACGGCATGACATATTGATATTCCGTATCCATATTCCTGCGGTAACCGTCAGCCAAAGCCCTGTTATTACCCGTTCTTAAAATCAAACTGTCGTCAATATAGCTGCTGTACCGTTCCTCCGTAAATTCTCTTTGTACGGAATATCGGCTTCCCTCAGCCTTATATTGCTGTGCAAATGCCGCCGCACACACCGAAAACGATATGACAGCCACCGCAGCGGCAGCAATGATTTTCTTCATTGACTCACCTCCATCATCCTTTGACCGAACCTATCGTAAGTCCCTTTACAAAATACTTCTGGAAGAAGGGGTATACAAACAATATCGGCCCCATTGCCAGAACACACATCGCAAATCTCGTTGTTTCTGACGGTATTTTCATAGTCTGCGCATTTGCGGCAGAAACATTGGTGTTCTTTGAAAGAGCTTCAATATTGAGGAATATTAATTGCAGATAATATTGAAGATTATAATATTTAGGGTTTGTTATAAGCATCATCGGAAGATAGTAATCGTTCCAGAATGCCAGCGCCATGAACAATGCAATAGTCGCTATTCCTGCCTTTGAAAGCGGAATCACAATACTTGCAAAAGCCCTGAATTCACTGCATCCGTCTATTCTCGCGGATTCCAGTATCGCATCGGGAATATTTGTCGTAATAAATGTTCTTAAAACAATTATATTCCACACATTTACAAGCGACGGCAAAAACAACGCCAGGTATGTATTGTTTATATGTAAAAGCTGCGTACAAACCATATACCACGGAACCATTCCGCCGCCGAATATTGTCGTGAAATATGCGTAGAATGAGAAGAATTTTCTGTTTTTGAAACTCTTTCTCGAAAGCGGATACGCATATAAAAGCATTATAAATACCCCAACAGCAGTTCCGACAACCGTTGCCCCTATCGTATTTACGTACGCTGTCAGTATATCCCCCGACTTTACGGCAAGCTTATAGGCATCCAAAGAAAACTCCTTCGGTATCACAGCGTAACCGTAATCCGCCAGTGCCTCGGAGCTTGTGAACGAAACTCCGAGAACTACAAGTACGGGATATAAAAACAAAATTGTCAGCAGAATAAAGAATATATTTAATACAACATTTTCTGCCGTTGACGAGGTTAAAACGTCATAATGTTTTTTCTTTTTTATTATTAACATTGCTGCACCTCCAATCAGAACAACGAGTTGTCCGAATCAACCTTACGGATAATGAAATTTGAAAGCAGCACCAGCAAAAATCCTATTACCGATGAATACAAACCTGCTGCTGTCGAATAACCCACTTTTGATACATTTCTGTATATATAAGTAGTAAGAACGTTTGTTGTCGGATACAAAGCTCCCTGATTCATAGGTACATTATAGAACAATCCAAGGTCGCTGTTGAATATTCCTCCCATTGCCATTATCAGCTGAATACATATAATGCTTCTCAAAAGCGGCAGTGTTACCTTTGTCGCAAGCTGAAACCTGTTTGCTCCGTCTACTATTGCCGCTTCGTAGTATTCCGGACTTATTCCTGCTATTGCGGCAAAATATATGACGCTGCTGTAACCCACGGATTTCCACGTTCTTACGAAGAACAATATAAACGGCCAGTATTTCGCTTCACCGTACCATTTGATCGGTTCCATTCCGAGAGCCGGCAAAACAGTTCTGTTCAGAATACCGTATGTATTTCCAAAAAACGCATATGCAAGATATGCAACAATTACATATGAAAGGAAATGCGGCATCATTGCAATCGTCTGGTAAAATTTAACCTTCGCCTTACTGCGAAGCTCGTTCATCAGAATTGCAAATAAAATGGCAATAACCGTTCCGAGGAAAATAAAAGCAAGATTGTACAGCACCGTATTGCGCGTAAGATACCCTATATCCGGACTGCTGAAAAATGCTTTGAAATTGCCCAATCCGCACCAGGGGCTTCCCAAGAACCCCTGTGACGGTTTAAAATTTTTAAAAGCAAGAACAATTCCGAACATCGGCAGATACCCAAATATGAATATCAGCACTGCCCCCGGTGCAGTCATGATATAATAGGCATAACGATCTATTATATCCTTTATCTTTTTCATTAAGCTTCCCACCTTTTTATATGAGTTTTATTCTGCAATTTTCCATTCGTCATATTGCTTCTGTGCCGCCTTCTTAACTTCTTCAATCCCTGCTTTGTCAAGTTTTTCTAAAAATGTCGAAAGCTCCTGTTCCCAATTGCCCGATGCGCCCAGATCAAGCGTTTTCCAATATTCCTGAACCACACTTCTGCAAGCCGTTACAGCCGTATCAACCTCCTCCATATTGAACAGGAAGCCGAAATAGGGTGTATACTTTATTTCATTATTGAACTTTTCAAGCTTTTTATATCTGTTGACATCATAACCGTCAAGGATATAGTTAATCATTGTATTTCCCATTTCCCACTGGTTGCCTATGAAGTCATAATCCGCACTTTTATCAAGCATCTTGATTGTGTTTTCACCCGTCTTTTCATAATGCACACCCTCAATACCGAAGTTTATCAGGTTATTCAGATACGGGTCTGTGTTGAACAGCTCCACAAACTTCATAACTCTTACGGGGTTTTTACAGGTATACGGAATAAACAGCAGCGAACCCATAACATCGGTGGCATCTGCAGATACGTCTGTAAGCTGAACTATGCCAAGCTCATAATCATATGCCTTATTCAGTTCTTCAAGCTTTGTCGGATGATAAATTCCGCCCCAGCAGAACACATCGCCGTTTGCTTTAAGCTCGTTGAAATTGTCCTTTACCGCAATATCGGGGTCCATATAACCCTTATCATGCATCAAAGCCGCCAATTCTACCGATTTCTTGTATCTTTCCGTTTCGTATTTGCATACAATTTTTCCGTCCTCCTGATTTGAGAACATCGCCAGTGAGTCTCCGCCTATATTGTAAAATATTGTTCCGTCATTCATTACGGAATCCGGCGTGGAGCCTGACTGATTTGCACCGAAACAGGTCATTTTAGGTTCTTTTTCTTTAAGAATATCAAAATACGGGAACATATCTTCTATTGAATGAACCGTACTCATATCAAATCCGTATTTGTCCGCAATATCCTTTCTGTATATAATTGCGGCGGCATGAGCCTTTTCTTTGTTTGCAGGTATTGCATAGAGCTTATGATCAATTTTTGCGCCTTTTAGGAAATCCTCGCCAAGCATTTCTTTTGTCTTGGGTGCGTATTCATCCATTAATCCGTCAATCTGAACCGTAATCTGCTGATTCACATAGTCGGGATATTTACTTATATCAGTCCAGACCAGATCCATTTTCTCGCCGCTGTTGATTTGGTTTGATGTCTTGCTCGCATAAACACCCCAATCAAGCGGATTCAGTTTAAGCGTAACATTCAGCTTATCTTTCAGATACTCATTAGCCTTTTCATTTACCATTTCCATATCGCTACCCATCGAACCCGGGAAATACCATTCAATCTCATAAGTCTCCGATGTGTTATCAGCAGTTTCCTTTGGCTGTTCCTTTCCGCAGCCCGAAACCATCGTCAGCGCAGCAGCAATCGCTGTTGCAAAACATAAAAATTTTTTATTCATTTTTTTCCTCCATTCCGCCGAATTAATCGGCAATAAATATATTTTATTTATACATAAATATTATGTTCGGTTCGCCCCATACCGAATATGCTATAATCTCCGAACTGTTTGCACCGGTATTTTCTTCGTCAAATACCGTACTGTTTACATTAAGCTTTTCAAGCGTTTTTGTTTTTTTATCAAACATATAGACAACAAATCCGTCCGTTTTCAAAAGGAGATTTTTATCCCTCGCACCTTTATCTATAAGTAATTCCCCTGTTAACTCATCTCTTGTATATTTGTAAAGTGCAAGATTTATAAGTTCACCGTCATCATATCTCTTTATCGGCGTTCCGTGCGCCAATCCGAATCCCGCAACATAATGCTGGTCGGAAAGATTTGAACCCTTGATAGGATTTGAGAATGTGTCGCTCCAATAGTATGACGTATCATCAAACATCATTTTCCGGCAGTCAAATAATCTCTCTATCGCAATAGCTTTCATTATTTTTTCATAATATGTGACTCTTATCAAATCTCCTGCATGATAATCATTAACCGAGTTAAATCTGTCTGCACGCTCAACAAGAATTTTCTTCTGTCCGTTTTTGTTCTCACACGTTATTGCGGTATATATATCATCATCGACACATTCTTCACTGATGTTCGTGATTATATATACCGGCTCACGGTCACTGGTTACGGCAGCGGAAGCGGCGCTGTCCTGCTGTTTTTCGACAACAACGGTCGCTTTAAGAGAATCCTCTTTGTTCGTATATGCCGCAGTTACCTTATATTTCTTATCCTGCTGAAGCTTTTCCACCGAATATAGGTCCTCGTTTGTTACCTCCTCCGACGGCACCTTTATATACGGAACATCCGTATCGGCGTAAAATTCGGGTATCGTTGACATGAATGCCCCCGGAACGGTTCTGTACTGCAAATTTGAACCGCTCCCCGCATACAGCAGCGTCATATTATTTGATGTAACAAGCTCAGTTATTTTATTGTCACCGTTACGTTTAAAATCAACAAGCTGTGCAATTGTTTTGTTTGTATCGGGATTTATAACCTCCGGTGATTTTCCGACTTCCTCCGATTTCACTTTTTCCCCGTTAAGCTTTACCTTGTCAGCCAGTTCATATGTATTAAATTTATTGTCTTTATACTCCCAAAGGCGTACAAAGAAAGTCTCCCCCGCATCATCGGGAATAAATTTAATCAGATATGCACCGATAAGCTCGCTGTCACTCGCCGAAAATCCGACTACCTTGCTCTTGCTGTCAAGATAGAATATATACGCTTTACCGACTTTAAGCGATGTATCCTCTGTCCGCGGCGATAAATCGTATTGCTTATCATCTACGGTTAATTTTCTTTTTGAGCGGTCTATACTCTTTAACGAACCGACAACCGTCTTGTATACCACTTTTATCCATGTCTTTTGCGGATTTTGTTTTCCGAGAGTATCCCGCACTTCCAGAACCGCATTCGGACTAATGTCCTCAAGCTCTGCCGCATCGCCGTTAATATCCGTTATCAACAGTTCGTCCTTTTTTGATAAATCAATTTGCTTTCCCGATAACTTGTCAAATATAATCTTTTTGTCTCCGTCAAGAAAATTCACCAGTAGCGTTTCGACTGCATCTATAAACGCATACTCATAATTACCGTCATTATCATTGTCGAGGAATTTTATATTTCCCTCAACCGGCAGCAGTTCCGATTGTTCGTAGTTATCAAGAAGTATATTATTTCTGATTATCACCGTCTGAGAACCGAGATATTCTTTTTTATAGGATTTTCCCGCCGCATACTCGAGGTACGGCGCATTATATGAGATAATATCTTCCGCATCTATTTCCAATGTTTTGTTACGATTTTTCTTTGGCGTCATATAAAGTAATTTATTTTCATTTTCTTTACGATAATAAGCTTTTACATAATATCCTAAATACTCATCATATCCCGCAGGATCACATATAAAGCTCTCATTACCTATCGCTATACTGTCTACGCTTGCAGAAAGAGTTGAATCAATACTTGTAACAGAGTTTGTCAAAACCGTACCTTCATATACGGCTATCGAAAACTGATTTTCTAAAAATGATTTTCCGTTTTGCTTATACGTTACATTTGCCGACTGAGCTATTATATAATTATCCGCTTCGAGAGTATTTTTAAGACATACGATAAAATCTCTGTATGTAACAAATCCGCCGATGCTCAATGAGTTCATTCCGTCTGTTATATTCATTGCTGCGGCGGCACTCATATATCCGTCCGGATAATTTCCGCCTGACGTAAAGCCTGCCGAAAGTATATCAACCATTACTTTCATCATTTCGGCAAAGGTCAGTCTTTCACCCGGTCTGAAATATCCGTCACTGCCCTTCATACATCCGGTCTGTGCAACAAAATATATTCCGCCGTAATACGGATTATCGGTTGTAACATCATAAAACGGAGTACCCGTATTTTTTATTTCGGTATTTTCCTCCTCCGCAGGCTTATCCGCCTCCCATATCCAATCATCTTTTATTTCGTTGTTTGTATATCCGTTATACTTATCATTCACATCGTTCCCCCCGTCGGATAATTCGTTTACAACTCCGTAAATATAAGCAATACTGTAAGCAAATTCCTCCCGTGTAATTTGAGATAAAGGACTTTTACCTGTATTTGTAATCATACCCAAAGCATTCAGCAATTCATATGCCTCGTTATAAACCGTATCCTCCCGAGCCGGAACACTATCGTTTATTTTGGTGTTTTTAATATCCGCGGCAAAAACCGCCGACTGAGAAATAAGCATTGCAAACATTGTCAGTAATGCTATCAGTTTCTTCATTTTAATCCTCCCTTCCGCCGCACGGCAGCACAAACCAAAAAGCCGTATTTTCACGCTACTGCACGCCCTCCATAAATTCATATGTGTTCATCATAAGCTGTGCCGCCTCTGCTCTGTTCATATTCAAATCCGGCTCAAATCTGTTTTCATCCTTGCCGCTGACTATTCCGTTACCTCTTAAAATCAAAACCGAAGCTGACGCATAATCTGCAATAGCATCATTGTCTGCAAACAATATGTTTTCTATCTCTGCAAGTTTTCGTTCAGAGAATTTCTCAATCGCACGATGTATAATAACCGAAGCGTCCTGACGAGTTATCGGTGCATCGGGATTAAACCTCCCGTCTCCCACGCCCTGCACTGCACCTGCATTATACATCGCATTAACGTATCCGAAATACCATGTGTCCGCGGTCACATCCGCAAATATTGTCTGCTCCTTTAATTCATTCTGTCCGAACAGCCTGCACATCATTGTACAAAATTCCGCACGGGTTACATTATTTCCGGGTGCAAATTTTTCTTCGGCAACACCCTTTATAACTCCGAGCGAATTAAGCTTTTTAATGCTTGCCTGCGCCCATTCATATCCGTCAAGGTCATTAAAGCCGTTCACGGACGGTGAAACCGTCTGTGAAAAATCCACTCCCGAATTTACTCCTCCGCCGATTGCTCCCGACCTTCCGCCGGAACTTCCGTTTGATGAAGACGATGAGCCGCCGCCCTTAACACTCTTCGGTATATATTGATTGAGTATTTTCTGAACATCCTCCAACGCTTTCACGCTCTTATCTTCAAATACCCTGTAAATTTTTACCAAAACAGCATTTTTATCATTGTCTGCTCTGTTATACACGGTAAAATCAAATTCTCTGCCGTATTTTTTCAACACTTCTTCGATTGCCCCGGTTCCGTTGACTGAATCAAGCTTTGTAAGTATTATGTTATGGTACACGGTTGTATAAAAGCCCTCCATGCTTTCATCATGTTTTTTCACCGCCGCCAGTCTTTCATAAAGTTTTGCTTTGCCCGTATCGTCAAGGGATGGGTATTCTTTTATTTGTGAAATATCAATATTTGTTCCGTAATCGTCAAAAATATTTTTCACGTCAGCCGCTGTCTTATCAAGTGATAAACAGCTCACCGCACACACCTTTTTAATAACCGATTTTATACTGTCCTCCGTTATATCATTCTCACCCGACAGCAATATTGCACAATACTCATAAAGATTATTCTCAAAAGCCTTTTGAACTATCGGGTCAATCTTGGATAGGATTTCGGAATTATCTTTCAGAATCGCAATAATCCCTGCACGATCCTTATCCTGTTTTTGCAGTTCAGCCTTTAATAAACCGGCAATGGCTATTAAATCTTCTTTTTTGCAATAGCTGAAACTCACATTAAATTGCTCTCCGTTTTGAGAAGCACTCTGTATTATGTAGCTCCCTGTTGCGGGCAGCGCCTTTTCGAGGTTAATCTCAACCGAAAACTTTTTGTCAGCATTGCCCTTTACCTGCTCTAACAGAAATGTTTCTTTGCTGTCGGCATCACATATTTGCATATTTACAGCCATATCCTCCGAAACATCATTTCCCGAAAATAACATAATACCGTCATCATCTACTTTATATCTGATGTCCATAGCTCCTACCGGTACCATGACGCCCATACCGAGACAAATACATACCGCAGACACGGCGGCAAATATTTTCTTTTTCAATTTGCTTTACCTCCATTTCCTGATGTACTTCTATAATATATTTTACCAAATTATACTTTAAATATCTTGTAATATTGTTTTCCGTTCTTGTAAATATGTTATTAATATACAAAAAAGGAATTGTAAAAAAATTACAACTCCTTATATTCTTATTCTTTCTGCCATTTTGACGGTGACTTTCCGGTCAGCTTTTTAAATATGCTTGAAAAATACGCATAATCGTTATATCCCACCATTCCGGCTATTTCCTGTCTGGTGTGTTTTCCCTCGCTCAATAATCTTTTTGCTTCATTTATGCGTACTGTGTTAATGTACTGAGTTAAATTTTGTCCGGTAACATTTTTGAACACCGTACTTACATAGCTTGTCGATGCGTGAACATGATTTGCAACATCTTCTCTGCTTAACGAATGCTGATAATTTGCTTTTATATATGTTATCATCATCTCCGTCATTTCATTTAGTATATTTGAATTATATTTAAAGGTTTTATTAATCATATCTACCGAAAACGAGCCGATAAGCTGTATAAGCTCGCCTTTATCTCCGCATCTTTCTATCATTTGTCCGAAATGATTAAAATTTCTTTTTTCTCCTCCGTTTTCAGCTTTCATGCTGAAATCACATTCATAATACATCATAATCGTACTTAATACAAACGTCCGTACCTCCTCTAAATTCATTCTCCAAAGGTATTCCTCCGTATCCGCCAGAATCTCGTCTATCTTCTTCTTGTTTCCGGCAGAGATACATAAAAATATGCGCTCCTGATAAACGTTTATATACTGCTGTTTCATAACATTTGTATCTTCATAAAAATTCACCGCACCCGCTCCGGCATCGAGTCTGCTTTCAAGCGGAATATAGCTTTCGCACATTTTCTCATGAATTTCCGCTATTTTGCTGCTGCGCTTACTCACTCCGACAGATATTTTTTCCTCTGCCGTATTTCCCATTTCCATGCCGGCATCTATCAATGATTTTCTTATCGTCTCCATCATCACATTATCTTCTTTTATTGATATGACAATCGAGACATACGATTTGGCATATATAATATAACAATCGTTTTTGAATAACATTTTTTCATTAAATATTTTATTTATTCTATCTGCGAAATCGGTTGTGTTTACACTGCCGAATACGCCCGAAACAGTCGATACTACAAAGTAATCGCTAAAATCTTCATTGTACTTTTTTAATTTATCCTCCCAATCACCGTCATTAAATTTGCAGGCATCGGAAAGAATTTTTTCTATACATATTTTGTTGAATTTTATATTATTTTCTTCAAGCTTCTTCACCAGTTCCAATGAACGGTGACGTTCGTCCAGCTCCTCAACACTTTTTCTTACCGCCGCTTTTATACTTTCGAGCTTTGTGGGCTTTAATATAAATTCCACCACACCGAGAGCAATGGCGGTCTGTGCATATTCAAAATTTCTGTATGCCGTCATGATTATAACCTTTGTATTTTTTAATCTGTCCGATACCGCCTCAATCATCTCTAATCCAGTCATGGATTTCATTCTTATATCCGTTATAATTATGTCCGGAGTCTGTTTTTTTATTTTCTTTATCCCCTCCTCCGCACTCATGGCTGTATCGGATATTTCACACCCCAAACCGTTCCAGTCTATCATATGCGTTAAGCCCTCCAGAACTATTTCTTCGTCGTCAATTATCATAACCTTATACATCAAATTCACCCCCTACTTCCCCGACTGTATTCTCCTCCATATTCCTCCTGAACGGCAATTTGCTCAAAGCCATACAATAATGTCTGTAACGGCTGAATACCGTTATTCCGTACTCATCTCCGTAATTCAGCTTAATCCTCTCATTTGCATTGAATAATCCTATTCCTGAATTGTTTTTCTTCTCGCCGTAACCATACTCAAATTGGCCGATTTTTTGATTAAGAGATGCGGTTAACTCCTCTAACGACTTTTTCTCTATTCCTATTCCGTTATCCGTAACTTCAATATACAATATTTCATCTTTAACATAGCTCCTTATCAGAATAATTCCCTTTCTTCCGACTTTACTTGTTCCGTGAATTACGGCATTTTCAACAATCGGCTGCAAAAGCAGCAGCGGAACAACCCCCTCCATAGCTTCCTCGGAAATGTCAAATCTAAACTCTATATTCTTCCCGAACCTTATTTTTGTTATGCTGCAATAATGGTCAATATACTCCAATTCTTCTCTTAGTGCTACAAAACATCCTTTTTTCCCCATTCCGGCATCAATAAGACCGGAAAGATGGTATATCATATCGCTGACATCGTCCGCACCGTGAAACTGCGCCTTCCAGTTCATTATTTCCAGAGTATTGTATATAAAATGCGGATTAAGCTGTGCCTGCAACGCTTTTATTTGAGCATTCTTTCTGCTTATTTGTTCCTTATAGACCGAATTGACCAACATATTAATATGCTTTACAAGATCATTATATTTAACCGTCAAAAATCCCATCTCATCTTTTCTTTCGGTGGGCACTGTATCTATACTGTTTTTTTCTTCAAAATTCTTTATCGCGTCTATAAGCTCATGAATAATTTTCAGCAAATCTTTACTGAAAACAACAGCCAATATAATAGTCATAAGGCAAGTAATAATTCCCAAAAGCAGCAATGCGTTTCTGATATTGTTTATACCGCTGTGCAGCTTTGCCAGCGGCATCATCGCTACCAGATTCCAACTGTATTCGTCTATATTCAGAAAAAACACCATACACTTGTGCTTTTTATCCACAAACGAGCCGCTTCTTCCGGAAATTATATTATCAAAAATATCCTTGCTTATCTGCGGAAGCGACGCATCACGGTACGAATACATAAATTCATAATCGTCCGTAATGATTTCCATGCTCATAAATTCATTAAGATTTGTCGGCTCACCGGCAAATATTCCGTCCTTGATGCGTATTATCTGCACTCCTAATTTTTCCGATGTGTTCTTGTTATATATAGTTCGTCCCATATATATTTTTCCGCCGATATTTTTCCATGCAGGTCTCGGTGATTCGCTCCGAAACATATTCAGAACCTCTGTCATGTCCGATTGTTCATAACCGTTCATGCTGTAACATAATCCGTTTTGGTTATACAGATATATTTCTTCAACCTCATTTTGAGGATATGATATATTTTTCAGCAATCCGTCAATTTCAAGTGTTTCATCATATGCTTTCAGCCGATCGGATTTATTGGTATTAGAGTACAATATACTGTAAATCCTCTCATTATACAGTATATTCTGAGAAATATTTTCTACACTGTTCATATGTAATTTTACAGTATCCCCGATATTGCACAGCATACTGTTTGAATAATTTGTATACATATCGGTAAAGCTCTTTTTTACAAATACCACATTGAACACCAGTCCGCTTACCGCCTGTAAAATTACCACCGTCCCAAACACGGCAAGCAATTTTTTCTTAATCGGCAAATCTTTGTAAAAGCTCACCGCTTTCTCCTTTATTCTGATTTTCTTCAACGCGCCGTCTCCTTATTTTTAATTCCCGTTCACATACCTGTATGAGTATTCCCAAACATCGTTTATATTCATTTTCCCTTCCAGAAACAGAGGAAATTTATCGCCTATATGCCTTAAAACATCACTGTCGATGTAACTGCTTGAAAATTCGATTATCTGGTTTGCCCCCGCAACAAAATCACAGTTTCTTTGATATATCATGTTCTTTGTTTTTGTTGCGGCTGTACGGATTTTCACAGCCGATATACTTCCGAGATTTTCTGTTATATAATAAGCGTTTTCTTGTGATGTGAAATATTTTACAACGGATATAAGCTTTTCGCGCATTTTTTCATTTCCCCAGTTTTTAGAGGAGATAAATAAAGCATCGGAACCCACACCGTACAAAATAGCCTTATCAAGAGACAGACTATCCTCCATTACAGGAAAAGTGTTTACGGAAACAGTTTCAAAATCTCTTTCTCTGTCGATGTTTTCCAGAAAATCCGAATCTCTTATTATAAATGCGGCCTTTTTTGAAAGGAACATTTCATCACATTGTTTCTTCGTTACAGAAAACAAATCCTGTGAAAACGCCCCCAAAGAGTAAAGCTCTTTTACATATTCGGCTGAGCGGGCATAATATTCGTTTGGGACTGAAAAATCGGATATATTATCCTGAATATGTCTGCCTCCCATCAGCGCCGCTATATAGCTGTACATCAGCAACCCGTCATCCGACATATCGAAAGCTATCGGCACTATATCCTGCTTTTTTAATATCGGAATAAGTTTTTTTAGCTGTTCATATGTTTTGGGAACCTCCGCATTTGCTTTTTCCAGCACGTCCGTATTGGCAAAAAACGCCGCATAAGCAGTCATAATCGGAACACCCACAATCTTGTCGTTATTGGTAACATATTTCCATACGCCTTTATTAAAGCTGTTGTACCAGTCTCTGTCTTTGTCAAGTTCGGATTTTAAATCTACAATCTGCCCTTTTTCCGCAAATTTATTCGTTGTCTTTCCGGGGCAGGTTATAAATATATCTGCCTCATTCCCCGATGCAAAATCTACTTTAAGACGCGAAAAATAATCATTTCCCGGCACATAATTTGTTTCCAGTACAACATTATTGTGTTCTTTGTTGTAATTATTGATAATATCCTGATAAATCAGATTTTTTCTATCCTGAGGTGCAAGATTCAGACCTATTCTTATTTTTGTTTTATTTTCTTCATTCTGACTATGCTTTATATCGCCAATCGGATTAGCAGCAGTATATAACTTTGTAATTCCGATACATAACAAAAATATTGAAATAATTATTATATACATTTTTTTCATCATGGTAGTGCTATGCCTTTCTGATACAATGAATTTCCTATATAATATCATATTAATAAATATGTTTCAATATCGTTTCCGAATAGACAAAATAATATCACAAATTCCTGTTACAAATTCACAAAAAACAATAACGGTCTGTATAATATAAGACGAGTATATAAAAATTTCCGAGCGGCTGTCTGCGCCCCTGAATTTGTCAACGCACATAAAACTGTATCAGCTGTTCATCAAAAGCTCCATTACATACATTTTCAGAGCCTCACAATCTGTTTATCTGACAAGTTATTAATATTCGGGGCCGCTCCTTCCTCTCTCAATTTATGCGGTGTATAGGTGAGGGCAAATCTCTCACGTCCTACATAAATGAACTTTTTCTTCATAGCGGTAAATACGTTATGCATATTATTACTAAACCCCCAAGCAAATCGTATGTATTTACCTGCTAATTTCTTATCTGTTCCCTATACGTTTTATCCACTTAGCTGTACGATAGCTGTAAAATCAGCCAAATTTAAGAAAAAACACAGAGTTTTTAAGCAGCAAAAAAAACGGCTTACCCCGCATAGATAAGCCATTCTTACACCAATAAGTCATCGGACATTATACACCTGGACAACTTAGTTAAAAGATATGATGTTTATTTTTTATTCCTATATGTTTCAAAACACAGTGCTTATGCGTTGTTAAGTGGGCTAATATTTCTGTATTTCTTATCTTTTTTACCCGTTTTTATCTCCATAATTGTAGTAATTTCTTAAAAATTATACTTAATCATTCCTACAAAAAAGCATACATTATATTGATTATTATGCAACTATATTAACTAGCTTTTATTTGAGCTTATTTAATACATTCTGGCTCGTTTGCCGGCTTCTATGCCTGCGTCCTCGACAATCATACAAATTTCCGATTATGTGTCTTTTCCTCTCATAAATCCATTGTAATACATCGTTCGTGATTTTTGATGGTGTTTTATGCTATTTTGTATGCTCATATGTGCTTTTTTAGTTAATTATAAAATGTAAGATAATAAACGCCGGGGCAGTTCCATGATTTTGGAATTACTCCGGTTTTGTCATGTTTTATATTCACATAACCAATTTTTTAGGCAAATCTGACCTTTTTACTTGTGTTAAAAGAAATTTCAGAAAGCCAGTTTTGTTTATCTCCCTCGCACGGCAAAGAAAATTTGTGTTCTTTATTTCCTAATGACACATATTTACTCTCCCCCAACGAATGATATGGTTCTATCTCAATATGTAGAATATATTAAAATTTATCCGCCACATTACAAATACCTTCAAAATGCTCTTTTCTGTCATTGTAGCCCGGTATTATTGGGCGTCGGAGAATAATGCTTTTTCTCATATCGTTCAAAATGGACAAATTTTCTAATATAACATCGTTATTGATGCCCGTAAATTTTTTGTGCAGCTTACTATTTGTTTCTTTATAATCAAACAAAAACAAATCAACGCATTCCGAAATTTCTTTTATCTTGTTGATTGATGTAAAACCGCACCCCCCTTTGTCATTTATACCCATAATTTCCTGACCTACATACACATTTTCAAGACCTGTGCAAGCATAAAATGCACCGGCACCAAAGGATGTTACAGTTAACCTCTCTTTATTATTTCATTACTGCAATGGCAAAACCGTACTTGTATGGGATAGGTGTTTCAACGTGTACATCATCAAGGAAAGTAACATTGACACTTTCCATTGATTCGTTACGCAACAGCGCCGTTAGTCTGCTTTTATCAAATTTCAAATACAAACTCATTATGAGCATTCTTTTTTAAGGTTATTTCTTTTTTTACTTCCCCGTTTTCATTTGTTAATGTCAGCTCATAATCTCCGTAAAATCCGCGCAGCTTTGCTATTCCGTCCGAACTGGTTTCGGTCTTGACATTTGTACGCCATTTTTTGTTAAACATCTCGTTTATCATGTTATATGAGGGCTTCGGAGTTAAATCGTAATGCAGCAATCCTCCTCTGTATTGATTCTCACCCGATGTCATATCCCCCTGTTTTCCCCACGCATAACCGTCGACAAGATTCCAATACATGATCTGTTCCACATTTTCAAAGCTGAACCATATACTGTACAAATATCTCATAATTTCTGCCTGGATTCCCTCATCCTCTGCTTCTGCCGAATATGCCGGAATCGTAATCTCTGTTATCTGCAAAGGCTTATTAAACCGAGAATATAGCTCCATAATATGATAAAGATTCTTGGGATCATACTGTTTTCTCGTTTCATCATATTCTTCATCCCGTTTATGGAACATATGAAACTGCAATCCTATTGCATCAATTTCCGCACCTTTTGACATTGCCTGTTCTATCATCATGTAATAGCGGTCATTGGTACGTCCGTTATCAATCCACATTTCAGCGCCGTCATTTATACCGAGCTGATTCACACCAAAATATTTTCTTGCAGCCTTAAAACAGTATTCCGTGAAATCAGGCTCATTGTATAAAGCAGAGTTCCATATATCCCAAAACGGTTCATTTACCACTTCAATCGTTCTTATGTTCTTCCCGTAACGTTTGCTAATCTCACGGCAGCGTTTTTCATATTTTCTCTTTATTGTTTCAACATCCGCTTCACGCAGCCAATCCGGAAAATAGTGGTCATACGCCAATCCGTGCTCTCTCGGTTCAATTCCGTTTTCAAGACAATATTCCATACACAAATCTATTGCCGGACGGCGATACACCTTAACACTGTCCTTTGCGTACCGCGGATTTCCCTCCTCCGGTTCAAGGTCGCTCCAATAAAACGGTAATGTCGCCATATTGAATATTTTGAAAGCCTCTCTGTACTTTTTGTTCTTTTCTTCGGACTCAAACTCATCAAGCAAAAACAAGTTTGCACCGTAACGAAATGCATGGTTTTTCTGCACAGCCTTTACCGACACACCCTTAATAGGGCGGTATATAATATACGTTTTTATCGCCTGCCGCAACAGCATTTTCATATGTACTTTTCACAATGTTTCTTCGCCAATCGGAATCCTGCCAATTCCCGAAAGTTGGTCTTGCAAGCATGAGTATAGGCATATCCGGGTGTTTTTCACGAATTTTTTTAAAAAACGGTTCGTGAGTTTTAAGTAAAAATTCTTCATCCGGCGCATTATGGTCATAATCCATAACAAAAACAGAAAAATCAATTATGTTTATATAATCAGCAATTTCCGGATCTCCTTTCAATGAAGTGTGATAACGTAACCAATTTGTTATGGGTACGCTATCACATTTTTTTACATTGCAACGCTTGTTATATCCGCACCGATTTGACGGAAATACGATACGCTTTCACAAGGTTTTTCATTACTGTCAATTTTACCGACAAAGTTATAGAAAATATCTATTTGACGCGTGTTCGTTTCTTTGTCCAATTCGTGAATAAAAATACGGTCTATAAACTCGTGTACGTTCTCATAAGTGAGTTCGTTAATCTCCGTATAACGCTTCACAAGCTGAACGAATTTTGCCGCGTCCTTTTTGTTTTCTGCAACGGAATTTAGCTTTGTTTCCAATTCCCGTATTTTTGTTGCAAGCGTTTCTTTTTCTTCATCATAGCCGCTTGTAAGCGAAACAAACTGTTTGTCGGAAATTTTACCCAATGCGTTGTCCTCGTACAGTTTGCGGAAAATCGTTTCAAGCTCTTTTTCGCGCTTGACAGCGGAAGCAAGCTCTTTGCGGTCGTTTTCAAACGCCTTTTCTGCTTCTTTGTTTCCATACTCCGCAGCCTTTTGAATAAACTCGTTTTCTTTTGATTTTACATACGTCATAACTCGCTGCAAATCCGCCAAAACAAGCTCTTTGATTACGCTTTTGCGTATGTAATGCGTTGTACAGCAAGTATTTTGCCTTGCGCGGTTTCTGTAATTACCGCAGGTATAGGCGTGCTTGCGTTCCAACGTTTTAGCGCCGCGGACGGCGTACATTTTATATCCGCAGTCCGCGCAGAACATTACTCCCGAAAAAATATCAATTTCATCAACTTTTGTCGGTCTTGTCCGTGTGGCAATTCTCTTTTGCGCCAAATCAAAGGTTTCTTGGTCTATCAGCGGTTCGTGAGTGTTTGCAAAGAAATATTGCTTTTCTACGGGGGTTTTCTTTGTCTTTTTTGACTTATAAGATACCTTGTAGCTTTTTCCCGTAATCGTGTGTCCCAGATATTCTTTACGGGTAAGAATATCATAGATTGTTTTATCCGGCCAATTATAGATTAAGCCTAATTGCGGACGCGGGTGTCTTGCGCTGCCTGTCCGTCTGTACCTTAATTCCGATACGGTCAGGACTTTGTTATCCCTAAGCCAATTCTGGATTTCACACATTCGTAAACCTTTTACATATAATTCAAAAATCTTTTTTACGATATGCGCCGTTTCGGGATCGGGCAATAAATGGTTTCTATCTTCGGGGTCTGCGATATATCCGTATGGTACTTCGCCGTTGACGCGTTCGCCCTTTTGCGCCTTCGCCTGTTTTACTGCGCGGATTTTTTTGCTTGTGTCCCTTGCATAAAATTCATTGAACCAATTTCGCAGGGGAGTAAACTCGTTATCTTCCCGCGCCGTATCTACGCCGTCGTTGATTGCGATATATCTTACGTCGTTTTCGGGGAATACAATTTCTATCAATTCTCCCGTTTTCAAATAATTACGTCCAAGCCTTGAAAGGTCTTTTGTAATTACGGTTGATATAAGCCCCGCTTCAACGTCGCGCAGCATTGACTGAAGCCCCTCGCGCTCGAAGCTCACGCCGGAAAAACCGTCGTCCACATAAAACTTTGTGTTTATAAGGTGGTGATCGTCGGCATATTTTTGTAAAATCAATTTCTGATTTTGTATGCTCCCCGACTCGCCCGCCTGCAAATCCTCTTGACTTAATCTGCAATATAAAGCCGTTATTTTGTCTGACTGCTTCATAAAAAATACTCCTTTCCGACAGTCAAACAACAAATGTACTTATAGCATCATTATAACGTGCTTCGTATTGACCGTCAATGCCGTATCAGTAAAGTTTTGAGATTTCGGCGTTTTGCCCGACGTCTTTCAAAATCATCTTTTCTACCTTTTTATCTAACGTATCTTTCGCTTGTTCGCTTTGTGTTGAAGATACAAAATATGTTATTTTCCCAATTTTCTTTTCGGTTGTAATAACCTTATTTTCCAAAATAAAAACCCCCTTTGAAGTTTTTATAACTATATGCGTAACAGCGTGTCCGCTATTACAAGTAAATAAATTTCAGCAACTACAAACGGCGCCGGCTGCGCTCCACGGGAATCTCACCCCTGCATGGTTCTCATGCAGCCGCCCAATGCCGTGACGCGTTCAAGACGGGAGTATCATTATTGCGTCTGTGCGTCATTGCTTGCAGAGTGCCAAATCTGCAATTACGGTAAAAATGGTTTTCGCTCGCCAAATGGTTTCTTCGCGCATTTTCCGTAAAGCTCGGCACAGACGGAATGTGTTTGTTTGCCTATACTGCGGTCGAGTCGCTTTCTTTGTCAAAGATCAGTAAAAGCTGTTATCAGCCTGTAAAAACACATTTCTTAAAATGTGCTTTTACGGAATGATAAATTGTTGTCCATAGCGGAAAGTGCGGAAAGGGGAACGCACTTCCGCATGAACTAAACTTACTTAGCTTACACGAAAAGCAAGTGTACGAGTAATCAAACGCACTTGCAACCTGTTTCTCATTTCTTCATCTACATAGAAATGGGTATTGCCCGCATCGTCTTTCATCGTACGAGTGCAAAGTTTTGCTATGTAACCCTCATAATGTTTGAGAATAGCGCACATTGCTTCGGTATCGCCGTTTGCCGCAGCCGAAATGACAGGGAACGGCAAAAGATTTTTAGATTTCCTAACGGTGTTCATCATCTGCTTTTCCCTCCAAATACTGTTTGATTTTCGCAAGAGCGGACTTCCTGTGCCGGAAAACCGTCGTGCGTACAACACTCAGCAGTTCGCCAATTTCTGCGTCGCTCATATCCAAGAAGTAGGACAAGAGAACAATATCGCGTTTCCTTTCGGGCAAAGCGTTAAGGGCTTCGGCAAGCAGTTCATTTTTGACGAGTACATCAAAGCCGGACACTTGAAAACGGA
>JABLTK010021038.1_pt1 | contig 39508 bp, 24 predicted proteins | sample 7160131 | NCBI WGS metagenome assembly JABLTK01 (sample SAMN14651221, study PRJNA627086) | human gut metagenome | isolation source: feces | host: Homo sapiens
GGATGCATAAAGTCAGTCACACTTAATCGTTGCACGATGCAACGACACAAAAGACTGACGAGGCAGTGACGCACCGACAACAAACGACCACTGTTGCACAGATGCAAAGCCATCAGAGTGTCCTAAAAGGGGATAGGGATAATAAAGCAGAAGTTTATTTCAAAAACAGACTTTTTCTACAAGCTGAGAGCCACGATCAAAATATCGCGGCTCTTATTCTGTCTTACAAAAACGTTTTTGAAAACTAAACGGGCATCGATGAAATGCCGATGCCCGTTAAAGATGTTGAATTTTAAAGCCTTTACTTTGCCGCAGTCTTTCCGCTCACACTTCCGTAATTACCGTAAAGTGCAGTCTTACCGCTCATGTAATAAGCTTTGACTCTGAACTTGTAAGTAGTATTCTTTGCGAGTCCCGCTTTTCTGAAAGTAGTGGTATTGCCCTTTGTAATCTTAGCGGCGCGTACCCACTTTCCGCCCTTGTACATTTCAACAATGTAACCCTGTGCGGAAGCGTTCTTAGTCCAGTTTAAGCGTAATGCGTCCTTAGACTTTCCGCCTATTTTAACGCCTTTCATAACAGACGGATTTGTTCTTGCCGTAACAGTAGCACTGTAATTGCCGTAAAGCGCTGTCTTGCCGCTCATTTTATACGCTCTTACTCTGAACTTGTATACAGTAGAAGCCTTAAGACCTGCTTTTCTGAACGTGGTCGTGCTGTTATTTGTTATCTTTCCTGCGCGTACCCACTTGTTGCCCTGATACATTTCAACAATATAACCGTCAGCAGATGCATTCTTAGTCCAGTTGATGCGCAACGCATCAGCTGCTCTGCCGCTGAGTTTAGCACCGGTTACTACAGATGGATTGGTTCTTTCCGCAATAGTTGCGCTGTAATTACTGTAAACCGCTGCCTTGCCGTTCATCTTGTACGCTCTTATTCTGAACTTGTAAACAGTACCGGGTTTAAGACCGCTTGCTTTGTAGGTCGTTGTGCTGTTATTAGTAATCTTGGCAACGCGTGACCACTTACCACCGCTGTACTTTTCAATGATATAACCGCCTGCATTTGAATTTTTTGACCATTTAAATGTAGCTGAGACAGCGTTCTTTTCGCTGACCTTAAAATTCTTAACAGCGGGAAGCTTTATAGCAAATGTCTTGCTGACTGTACCTACATATCTGCCGACACCGGTAACGGTTACCTTTGCTGTACCGATATTGGTGTTATTGAGGTAGGATACCGTATAATCAGTCTTTTCATTAAGCGCCTTGCCGTTATACTTGACTGTAACTGTAGGCTTCTGTTCCTTGCCGTTATATTCAAATGCCGTTGCAGATAGCGTTACAGTCGTGTTGCCCATCTTGATGGGATCTACAACTACAGCACCGCAGGTAGCTTCGACCTGAACCGGATCGGGATCGTTTATCGTTGCTTCTCTGACAGTCTTTGCTGTTATCTTGCAGTTACCGGTCTTAAGCGCCTTGACCTTCAGCACCTGTACATTTGATTCTGAATTATAGCTGCTGCTGATCACTTTAAGTACGCCGGGATCGCTTACCGCCCAGCTTATCTTTTCGTTTGCTGTCGATGGATTTTCTTTTAGCTCGATTTCATACTCACTGCCTGTCAGCAATGTATAATTCTGTGCCGAGAAAGTCATTGTAGTTACAGGAGTATAAGCATTGATATCGAAAGAAGCCGTTACAGGGATCATATTATCCGTAGTAGCTGTGATAGTTGCCGTACCCCTTTTTTTACCGACTGTTATCTTTCCTGTCAGTTCATCGACCTTGGCTACACTTGTATCGCTGGATTCCCAAATAATATTATCTGTTGAAGATTTTGTTGAATCCTCTATAGATTTCTTTACGACCGCATTGCAGTCATATGTTGAGCCTACCTTGAGGTCAATTGCCTTAAACGGGAAATTAAGCTCGGTTATAGGGTTTGCCTTAACAACCGTTACCGTTGTTGTGACTCTTAAGCCTCTATCGGAATTTTCGGAAGGCTTCACCTTAGCGGTAACTATTACAGTGCCCGCCTTCTTGGCTGTCAATATACCCTCATCCTTGGATATCTCGGCTTTTTCCGTATCGTCAACGAACCATTCTACTTTATCGGTCGTGTTGCTCGGAGTGTATTTTACAGTAAATGCCGTCTGATGATTTTCTGCCACAAATACGCCACCATTGGTGACCTTATTTTTACCGTTATAAATTTCAAGCTTCTCGGCAGGCTGAAGTATTGTAAACTTAAGCTTCTTATTCATTTCACCGCTGAGCGATGAGATCTGCATTTCAAAAGAGCCCTGTTTTTTACCTGTTACACTGACAGTTGCTGTTTTACCGTCCCTTGAATACTTAGTAAATGCTACACCGGCATTCTGGTTGCTTGACTGTATAGCCACCAGCAGACAGTCATCGGTGTTATCGGCATCATCTATAGCGATATCGATGTCCATAACTTCTTTTACATCTACATAAAGCACAGCGTCATTTGCTATTTCCTTGCCGTTTTTATCAAATGCCTTTATGCCCTTGCCCGGTTTTTCGACATCTCTGTTCACGATAGCGAAAAATCTCTTGAGTGATCCGGTGAAATTCAGCGATTTACTAAAATCAATAACAACCGATGCTTCGTTGCCGGGATTACAGTTGTCGGAAAATTTCAATGTATAATCAACATACTCTGTAAGCGTTCTGCCGTTATAAGTTACTGTCAGCTCAGGCGCAACAGGCATACCGCCCATATATCCCTGATCAGGTATATCGCTGACGCTTACTTCATTGTCTTCGGTTACATTCTTCTTTGCTATTTTGAAAGTTTTTTTAGATGTTACACCGGTATAGTTTCCGATACCTGTAAATACAGCGCTTGCATTACCCACATTTACATTGTTGCTGAATTCGACTGTATAGTCTTCATTTTCAACAAGAGTGGTCTTGTTGCCGTTCATTGTCAGCGTATAATCGGGGGTTATTTCGTCACCGGTGTATGTGATCGGAGCAACACTGCTTACCTGTGCACCGGATATGCTTTTAGGCTGAATTTCATAGTCTGCCTTAATGTTGCCGGTATAGTTGCCCTTACCGGTGATTATTGCCGTTGCTGTACCTACATTGATATTATTTATGTACTCTACGGTAAAATCAGTATTCCGAATGAGCGAAAGATTGCGATACTTGATCGCCGGTACAGTAGGTTTGAGCTCACTGCCGAAGTTATAAGTCATATTGCTTAAAGTCGGTTTTGTTATCTCACTGATATCGGCAGGAAGTATCTGATATGTCACATCGATCATTCCGTACTGTGCGGCAGACTCTATACCTGCAACACGCACGGTAACCAGTCCTGCATTAAATGTGTCGCCTGTGTATTTAAGAGTATAGTCCTTATCCTCTGTAAGCTCGTTTCCTGCGGCATCCGTAACTATCGGCTTAAGGCGCTGAACCGTGCCGTTATATACAACATCGGCTATAGGCTCTTTAATTTTGAATGAGGCATATGACTCTATAGAGTCTACGACCTGCAGCTCACAGGTTGCCGAGATATTCTCGGGCGCTTCACCATCATCTGAAGCAATTCTGTCGGTACTTACCGTGATTTTTGCCGTACCGGTCTTAAGAGCCTTAAGTCTGATTATTTTTATGTTTGGAGTCTTTCCGTCCGTTATTCTGATAACCTCTGCAATGTCATTGCCGTTTTCATCTTGTGAAACCGAGCATACCAGAGGTTCGTCTGCCGTATTGGGAGATTCGATTGCTATTATATCATACTCATTTCTTCCATCCATATCCATCATATACTTATTGCTGCTGAATGAAAGAACAGTTGCAGGGGAAGATACATTTACAACAAACGAAGCCTTGACAGGATCTGCACTGTCGGTCATTGCCGTAACAGTAGCAAAGCCGCTCTTGTTCTGTGCGGTCAACATACCGGTCTTTTCATCTACCGCAACTACCGATGTATCACTTGACTGCCATATTATTTCATCGGTAGAAGAGTTCCCGTCTTTTTCCACATCGTATTTAAGAATGCTGCTGGCGTCATACTTATCGCCTGTGTTCAGGTTGATCGAACTTACCGTATTGCCGTTTTCGTCTTTAAAGCGAAGATTCTTCATCGCGTTTGACTCAAGTATAGTAATAGTAGTCGAGCAACTGTATGTTCTCTGATTAAGGCCGTATGCTTTGAGCTGCTGTGCGGGATAGTTGTATTTATCATAATACGGATTTACAGCCGATGCAGTTACCGTTATCGTGCCTGCACTTTTAGCGGTGAGCACACCGTCGGAAGATATCTTAGCCTTAGCAGTGTCGCTGACACTCCACACTATGGTATCGGTCGTGTTTGACGGAGTATTTGCGATTTTAAGCTGGAGCCGCTGATTATCCCTTATCATAACCCCGCCTATGCTTCCGGTTATATCTTTGTTGCCGTTTTTGATCTTTGCTTCTGTCAGCGGACTAAGTACAACTAAATTTATTTTCTGATTTGCTTTACCGCTTTTTGTTGCAACTACAACTGAATATGAACCCGGAGTTATGCCCTTAACAGTAAGCGTTTCCTGTAAAGGGTCATCTGTGGGCTTCCGTTTGCATTCTATTTTCTTCTCTGCATCATCGGCTATACCTAATATAATGCTGTCGTCACAGTTTTCGACACCGTCGCCGATCCGCAAATTAAATTCACACGATGTACCTTTATCTATGTATATAGTTGTTTCGTCATTTACAGGATAATTACCGTCGGCCGTGGTGATTATCACGTTTTCAGACGGACGCTGAACATCGCCTATTGCCATCGCTATTTCTGTCTGCGCCGTTCCCCACTCAAGCTCGTCTGCAAACGCCTGTAAAGATACAGAGCCAAAGCAAAGCGATAAAGCAAGTATCCCCGCAAGCGGTCGTTTAAGATAATTTTTCATTGCTCTTCCCTCTCATAAGTTATTGTTTAACGCATTACAGTATAATGCATTTAATATATTATAACATAAAATCAAGACGGCGGTACGCCGTCTTTTGCCTGTCGGCAAAAGTTTTTATGTTAAAATGTTCTCAGACTTGCGGTGTGCCGCAAGCCGTGCAAAGCACGGCAAAATCCGCTTTCAGCGGATTTTACGCCTGGGGTTATTATAACATATTCTGAGAAATTTGTCTATGCCGCTTCTTACAAAACAGAAGTAAAGTAATTGTGAAAATTGCACAATGTTTACATTTTTACATCAGCTCTCCTAGCAGGCGTGCAATGCTTTTTCCCGCAAGCTCTGCGGAATATCTGACCTGACTTATATCGTTTGCAAGCGCTCCGAACTCGATGACAAGCGACCCCCTCGTAAGATCCTGATTATAAAAGCGATAATCAAACAGCATAGGACGTGTAATCCCCTCGTTATCGGCTTCGATGCCGTTTTGCAGATAGGTTGCAAATCTGAGATTATGTATATAATCCGGCAATATTCCCGTGCCGTCGTCGCAACCGCATATTATCATTATCTGCGCAGCTTTTTTGCCGTTTATCTCCGTCACCGGAGCAATTCTGACATCTCCGTCCGCTATTCCGTCACGGTGGATATCAAGCACCACCTTTATTGACGGATACTCTTTAAGTATCTCTGCTATGCGCTCCCTGCTTCGGGAATATGAATAATTGTATACCGGATCATCGAAAACCGTACCGTCATGAATTGTGCTTATGCCGTTGTCGGCAAGCGTCTGCGCAAGAACCGCTCCCACTCCGACAACACTGTTTGCGGGACACAGCGACCGTCCCGAATAGGAGGTATCGTAATATCCGTCACTGTTACGCTCATAGCTTTCGGTGGTATGGGTATGTATTATCAGCACCTGTGGGTCACTGCCGCTTTCTATCCTGATACCCGGTTTTCTTGTACCCTCGGTCAGCAAAACATTTGACGGCATTTCGGTGCAGTTACGCACCTGACCGTGTTTTAAATCTATTGCATTGTCGCCTGTGATCTTGCCGTAGTGCTTTTCCTGTATGATACCGTCTTTTGCCGTGTAACCGTTAAGGTCGTCTTTATCTTTTCTGATATTCAGCGAAATAAGACCCGTCTTGCTTTCCACATGAGCCGCCGCCGGGACAAGCGACTCGGTCGGCTCGCTTTCCATAACGCTCGGTGTATTTGATGAGGTTGCGCTCTCGCTTTGCGGGACTTCTTCAATACTGTCCACTGACGATGTTTCCTCGGCGGAGGTTTCGTGCTTGTCCTGCGAAACGGTATCATCGGTCTGTGTACTTTCGTTTGTGTCAAATTCATTTATCGGCATAGCCAATGTTGCGCTGTACATTGTCAGCCTTTTGATCCCACATATGATATCATCACTGCACATTGCTCCGCTCATTGCATTTTCCGCTACACCTGTAAGCGTAAACGAAATTACTGCCGCAGTAAGTCCTGCTATTGCAAATCTTATAATGCCTTTGCTTTTATTGCTGTTCATAAGCACCATCCTTTCGATACAGCTTATGAACAGCTACGCGTTTTTATTCACGAATAATTCATCAGCATAGCTATATCCTCCTGCGAAAGGGACGGACAAAGCGTACGATTTATCGCCGCCGATATTATATGTGAGTATCCGGATATTTTTATATCGATATCGTGCCTTGTTACAAGGAATTTTTCGCTTGCGTTTTCATACTCCATAGATGTCGGCACACCGACAGCGATAACGGGAATACCCGCCGTATGTCTGTCAAGCTGCTTCTTGTTGCCGCCGATACCGCTGCCGGGAGCTATCCCGGTGTCGGTTATCTGTATAGTCCTGCACAACCTCCCGGGATCACTGCAAGTAAGACTGTCGATCGCAATTATATAATCGGCATTTATTTTCTCGGCACAGAATATGGTATGATATACACTGTCAATACCGGAGTTTGAGCTGACATCAGTGCGTATGACCGCAATATTTCCGATCCCGTCTGTACCGTGAACGTTTTCGACAAATTGCGAGGTCGCCAGAACCTTGCCTGCCGTTTTCCACCCCAGACTGTCCGAAGCGACTGACGGATTTCCGAGCCCTGCTACAAGGCACTTCCCTTCCGGAAGAAGCTTACGCAGGACCGTGCAAAGTGCCCGTATCTGCCCGTCAACATACGGTACATCTCCGCTTTCTATCACATAATATTTTCCGCTCGGACGATCGAAAGCCGCTTTTTCCTCTTCCGATATTACTATTTCTGTTATCCTTTCGCCGTAAAGCTCATAGCTTCCGCATACTATGCCGTTTTTTCGGGTCGGAAACTCACTTGCAAGCTCTGTTCTGCCGGTCATCTTCATAAAGTTAACCTCCGCTGAGAAAAAATTTTAAAAAAATCGCAAAAACTATTGCAATTTTAAATCGGACGTGCTATAATAAATCGTATTGTGAAATATAACTATGATTATATGTAGATCTGAATAGAAGGAGGTGCCGTAAGTGCCTAACATTAAATCTGCCAAGAAGAGAGTTTTAGTATCTGCTACAAAGCAGGCTCGTAACAAGGCTGACAAGACCGCTCTTAAGACTATTCTGAAGAAGGTTGATGCTGATACTAACGCTGACAACGTTAAGGTTGCAGTTAAAGCAGTTGACAAGGCAGCAGCAAAGGGTATTATCCACAAGAATGCCGCAGCCAGAAAAAAATCTCAGCTTGCTAAGAAGTTAAACGCTGTTTCCTGAGAATAACGATTTAACGTAGCGCCCCCACGGGGGCGTTTTCTTTTTGTGCTTTAAAAGCATCGGATTGCATTATTATGCTCCGATGCTCTTTTTTTATTCCTTTACGCTTCTGACGGTATAGCCGTTTTCCTGCCAGTAATCAATTACATCGGCAAGTATTGCCGTGTTGGTTTCGGACACTGCATGGAGAAGATAGATGGCACCGTTGTGCGTTGCGGAGGTTATGCGTTCATACGCCTTTGTTCTGTCGGGCTGATCGTCAACGTTCCAGTCGTTATAAGCAAACGACCACAATACGGTGGCGTATCCCGCATTCTTTGCCGCCCTGAGCGTTCTTACCGAGAACTCACCACGCGGCGGGCGCATAGTACTCATCCTGTATCCGCCGAAGTTTTCACTGACATAACGCTGAAGTCCGTTAAGCTCTTCAATCACTTCTTCGTTACTGATATCCGGTAAGGACGGGTGTGAGCAAGTGTGATTTCCTACCTCGTGACCCTCGTTTATCATACGGCTGACAAGCTCGGGACTGCTCTTTACATAGTCAAGCGTAACATAGAATGTAGCCTTTACGTTCTTTGATTTTAGGATATCGAGAATCCGACCTGTACAGCCGTTTTCATACCCTTCATCAAAAGTGAGGTATATCGTATTGTCATCCTTGCTGCCTATAAATACCCCGCCGTATTCACCGTACTTTTCCTGAGCCTGAAGTGAGCCGACAGGACGATTTTCGGTGTCGGTTTCGTATCCTTGTCCATAGCACACTTTTTCGGTATTGTCCGCAAGAAGAGCCGCCTCGGCAGGTGTCTGACCTCCCCTGTCAGTTTGCCCGGAGTTCCGACCTGTTGTGGCTTTTTCTGCGGTACAGCCGCACATAAATATCACCGCCGTTATAACCGCCGCCAGTTTTTTATGCAAAAAAATCACCCCTTTACGAAAATAGTATCCGTAAAAGAGTGATCGTAATTCATTGTAATTATTGGTGTCAGTTGCCCAGATATGTCTTTACCATAGCCTGCAAAAGCTCATCACGATCTATATGACGTATGAGACTGCGGGCATTGTTGTATGTAGTTATATAGGTAGGATCTTCGGACAAAATATAGCCGACGAGCTGATTTATAGGATTATAGCCTTTCTCCTTGAGCGCGCCGTAAACGGTAGTCAATATTTCCTTCATCTCGTTTTCTCTTTCGTCTTTGAGTGAAAACGGCATTGTTTTATCGATCATAAAGTATCAGTCCTTTCGTTAATATCTTCAAAAAACCGAAATAATTTTAAGGTTGTTTATACTATTATACACTACAAACCGATAAAATACAATAGCGGGCAGCAAATTTTCGTTAAAATCACCAATAGCGGCTCTCATTTTTGGGTAATTGATAAAACTTTACAAATCGCTATTGAATTAACGAAGTATTTTTGTTATAATAACAATAACCAGATTTTCAGGGGGTAAGATAATGGCTGAACAGAAAAAACCGACTTCATCAAACGGTGAATTTAAAACATCGCCTCTAGGCTTCGACAAAAACGAAGTAATGGCATACATAGTACAGCATAACAAAGAGCGCAAAGCCCTTAAGGAAGAAAACGACGAACTGAAGAGAGCTCTTGAGGAAAAAAAGAAGGCAAACGAAGGCGCAGACAATGAGCTTACAGCAGAGCTTGAAAAGAAAAAAGCCGAGCTTGACGCGCAGATACTCGAAAGCAGAAAACAAGTTCTCGATGAAAGACGCAAGCTTGCACAGACCGAAAAGGAGCTCCATGTCCTCCAGGATAAGCATTCCGCTCTGACAGAAGAGTTTGCCGCATTCAAAAAGCAGGCGGCAACCAAGATAGACAAGGCAAAGCACAGCGGCGGAACAATAGATCCCGCACAGCTTGCCGAGATATCCGCCAAGGCAAACGCCGATGCAAATGCGGTTATCGCAGACGCACAGAAAAAAGCGGAAGAGATCATCACAGCCGCAAAGGCATATTTTGCCGATACTGTTCAGAAAACATATGATTACAAACAGGCGGTTCTTGAAAAAGCCGGCACTTTCGCCGAAAATGTAACGTCAAGCGGAGCTGTTGCTCCTGCAATTGATATTGCCGCTGTACTTGCTACTGTAAGCAGTGCTTTAAATGATGCGATTGCAAATGCTCAAAGTGCCATCACCGAAGCAATGGACGAAGCAAAAAGCAAGGCTTCCGATGAGGTAAGCGCTGTAAACGATGCGGTTTCAAAGGCTGTTGAAGAAGCTAAGAGCAAAGATGTTCCGGCTGCTGAAGCCGCAGATATCCCGGAAGAAAAGCTTTCCGACAACGAAGAGCTCAGTGCTGCGAAAGCCGAGCTTGAGAATATCGGCGGCTTTGACGAAAGCGAGCTAAATTCATATGCTCCGATGAATGTTGAACCTTACAGCTTTGAACTTAAGCTTGATATGCCGGCACAGACAGATGACGGCGATGATGATATTGATGATATGCTTTCGGACAATAACGGTCTGTTAAGCTCATTTGAAATAGTATCCGGCGATGATGATATTTCAGCAGATAATGTCGATACCGGCGATCTTCTTGTAGAAGAAGCACCTGCTGTCACCGGCATTTCCGATCTCCTGACAGAAGAACCGGAGGTCACTGCCGCACCGGCAGAAGAGCCCGCTCCCGAAGCTGACGATTTCAGCGATCTATTAGCAGAAGAGCCCGCTCCCGCGCCAGTAGCCAAGGTCGAGCCTGCTCACGCAACAGACGATTTCAGCGATCTGTTAGCAGAAGAGCCCGCTCCTGCGCCAGTAACCAAGGCCGAGCCTGCTCCCGCAACAGACGATTTCAGCGACCTGTTAGCGGAAGAGCCCGCTCCCGCGCCTATAGCCAAGACCGAGCCTGCTCCCGCAACAGACGATTTCAGCGACCTGTTAGCGGAAGAGCCCGCTCCTGCGCCTGAAGCCAAGCCTGAGCCCGCTCCCGCAACGGACGATTTCAGCGATTTACTTGCCGATACGCCCGCCGAGGTTGGACGTACAGCTGACCGCGGAACCGAAAAGCCTAAAGAAAAATTGAACGAGAGTCGTTCGATGGGTGTTGCCGGTAAAGAAAGTAACGCTAATGATCCTTGGAAAGATCTTGAAGCTCAGATGAACGGAATGACAATCACACCGCCTCCTTCTCACAAGACGGTCGATGATGACGGAATGACATCTTCGTTTGATGATCCTACCGCTCCTGCGGCATCGGCAAAAGAAGAAAAGATCGATATGTCGGATTATTCTTCAATGCTCGGCGGCATCAATGACAATATGAACACTAACACCGCACAGTATGATCCTTCGTGGGATCTTAAGATGATGGAAGGGCTTAATGATAACGATGACGATGATGAGATGAGCTCAGACAACGTCGGCTTCTTTGACCTTTAATAATCAAATGCCGGAAAGCTTTTGCTTTCCGGCATAATAAATTCGGTAAAAACAAGGAGAACAGTTTTGGAACTCAACACAAGCGAACTTAAAGAAAAAGCGAAAACACTCAGAGCCGGCGACAAGGTAGAACTCAGCGGCACAGTATACACATCGCGCGATGCGGCGCACAAGCGCATAAAACAACTTATCGAAAACGGCGGTAAGCTCCCTTTCAAAATAGACGGTGCGGCTATCTACTATGCCGGTCCGACAGGCACAAAAGACGGTATGGCTATCGGCTCATGCGGTCCGACAACATCGGGCAGAATGGATCCGTATGCTCCTCTGCTCCTTGATATGGGGCTTTCTGCAATGATAGGCAAGGGCGAACGTAAACCGGCAGTGGTCGATGCCATAAAACGCAACGGCGCAGTATATTTCTGTGCAATAGGAGGCGCAGGTGCGCTTGCCTGCCAATGTATCACAGAGTGCGAGGTTATTGCATTTGAAGACCTCGGCTGTGAAAGTGTAAAAAAACTGACGTTTGATAAATTTCCGCTTATAGTAGCGATAGATGCTGTCGGCGGAAATATATTTGAAACAGGCAGAAAGCAGTACGCAGAAGTCTGACTCTCGCCGACTTTATACGTTTATTTCCGATGTAAGTTAAACTGCGGAAAAGAAAGCAGAGCTTACTTTGGAAATTAACGCGCAAAAGAAAAAACATTAAAATTTCTTCCGCAAATAATAAGCAGTTACATTGTTTATCATCTTATGATCCGGCGATAAACAGTGTAACTGCTTATTTGATTTGGCTTAAAATTCTCAGTAATGAAAATTCAGCATATCAATATCAAAAATCGGAATGCCCATAAATATTGACATTGCTCCTAAAATGTGATATAAATAAGTCGTAAAAACGGATATAATATCCGCTAATTTCTATAAATCTACGGAGGTGCTTCAATTATGATGGGAAGACTCAGAGCGATGCGTGAACCGCTCAAATATGTTCAGGGCAGAGATGCTCTTCTTAAATTCCATGAAGAAATGGGTTATATGGGCAAGCGTTGGCTGTTTGTATGCTCAAACAGCGGCTACAAAGCCTGCCATGACAAGATAGAAAAGAGCTTTGACGGTCTTGACGACTACAGACGTTACGAGATTTTCGGCGGAATATCCAGCAATGGCGAAATAAACAAGATGAAGGCTATTGTCGAGCAGGATAATATTGATACAGTTGTAGCTGTAGGCGGCGGAAGTGCCGTTGATACAGCTAAGGCTACCGCATATTACAGCGGCAGACACATTGTTATCGTGCCTACAGTTGCGGCTACAGATGCTCCCTGCACAGGTCTTTCGGTAATTTATAATGATGACCACAGCTTCGACAAGTATCTGTTCTACCCCACAAATCCTGATGCCGTAATGGTCGATACGACCGTTATCGCTAATGCGCCGGTTAAATTCCTTATCGCAGGTATGGGCGATGCGCTCGGCACATATTTTGAGGGTCGTGCTTCTATCCGTACGGAGTCCGCTAGCCTTGAGGGTACAGGTATCACAAGAGCGGGACAGGCGCTCGCACGTCTTTGCTACGACACGCTCCGCGAATATGGCAAGCAGGCTATTGAGGCTTGTAAGGTACACGCAGTTACTCCCGCGCTTGAGAATATCGTTGAGGCTAATGTTTACCTCTCCGGTGTCGGCGCTGATAACGTGAACTGTGCCGCCGCTCATTCGTTCTACAACGGCGTAACTTCTCTCGGAATAAAGCACGCCGACCACGGCTGCTGCGTTGCACTTGGCACACTTGTACAGCTCGTGCTTGAGGGTGCACCCAAGGAAGAATTTAAGGAAGTACAGGACTTCTGCCTTGAGGTAGGACTGCCCGTAACGCTTGAAGAGATCGGTGTTACCACGCCTGAGCAGGTTAATACTATTTCCGAGAACGCTTGTATCCCCGGCGAAACTATCCACAACCTCGCAGGCGATGTACAGCCCGTTGAGCTGTATGACGCTATTATGCAGGCTGACGCTATGGGTAAGATTGCGCTCGGTAAGTAAGAAGAATACTTTATAAACAGTTTGAACCCCGCAAATGCGGGGTTCTTTGCTTATGCGTAGGTTATTATCAACCGTGGGAATGTGAAGCTTTTATATCCACCGTCCTCGGTGCAAGCACCTCAAGCGCCTTTGCGGATTTTATAGATAGTTGCCGCACTCCGAATTAACAATACCTGCCGATTTTCTCAAGCGCGGCTATAAACCGCTTATCGTCACGGATTACATCGTATCTGTCCGACTGCATTTTATCGTATAATTCCCTGCAGTCAGTGAAATCGTAATTCTTGACCAGATTGATCGGGCTGTATTCAAGGTCATTCACAAGAAGAGATGTGTGATGTGCCTTATCGGGGAGAGTGTCTGACATTATCGCAAATTCAGCCGCTTTTTCAAAGCTTGATAACGCAAGCTCGTAATCACCCTTCGACACAGCCAGATCCGCTATATACCGATGTGTAGCCGACACCGTACAGCTGTACTTAAGATAATCACCGTTCTCAAACACAAGCTCAAACATTGCGAGCGCCTTTTTCAGAATTTTTATTCTTTCCGCGTCAGACATCGTTTCGTTCTTGTGCTCTAGGTCAGTCAAGTTTATAAGCGCACACCAAAATACATTCGTATACCATGTGATTGCGCGTTTAAGATGAGCTTTCTGCTGTTCACCCTCATACAGATCCCCAAGAACTACCGTATCGGTACACCATATATTCGGAAGCTTCTTAGCATATTCTATCGCCTTTTCCTTTTCTCCGAGCCTTGAATAGATATAACAGAGCTGCTTAGTCGTGCAGTTGATAATTACACCGTCTGTGCAATGCGATAAAATGCGGTTTCCGATTTCGGCAGCCTCTCGATTAAAGCTGATTGTTTCTTCTTCGGATAATCCCCGACCGTTTTTATACCCGCAGAATGTAAGCTGGTCGACAAGCCTGAATTGAAGCTCGTAATTTGTAGGATAGGTTTTTACCGCATCACGCAAAAGCAGAATGTTCTCATAGATAAAGCCCTTTGAGCCGTTCTCATCCAACTGCGATATCAATCCTTTCAGCTGTTCCTCGCTCCTCCAATTATCCATTCCCATAAGCTCGTCAAGCGTGATCTCAAAATAGCTTGCAACAGTCGGGAGCAGTGTTATATCGGGATAAGTCGTTCCATTCTCCCAACGGCTTACCGCCTGTGCCGAAACGCCGAGAATATCCGCAAGCTGTTCCTGCGTAAGCTCTCGCTGTAATCGGAATTTCTTTAGGTTTTCGCCAAGTTTAAGCATAGTGTTTACCTCCGTATTATTCATTTGGAGCTCCTGTTAAAATAATATTCGATTTAGGCGAATTTGTCCATAACTCATTTGTTGAGAAAAATTCAACCATAGTGAGAACCGCCGCCGACCGCTTTGCCGCTGTCGAAAAAGGAGCTGTAACGAAACATGAAAATTCCGTCACAGCTCCTTTTAAATATCAATCAAGGAAATACGAAGCTTCCATATCCGCCGTACTCAGCGCAAATGCAAGCGGGAACATCTCGAATGCCTTTCCTACGTTGTTTACGTTCTCTTCTCCCGAAAATCCCATATGATAGCGGATAGCGAACGCCTCCTCGCGAGTAAGCCGCATAAAGCCCGTTATCATATAAACGGACTTTTCGCCGTGTCCGTAAGGCAGCTTATCATCAAAGAAGTATGTAGGCACTTTTTCCCACTGCCCTGTCTGCTCATTCTTGACGTTGCGCGTGCCTCTTGTGTAAACGTCCACCTTGCAAATATCGTGTAGCAGAGCGCATATCGCGATAGTTTCCTCGCTTGCCGTGAGCTTGTACATATCACGCACACGCTCGCGCTCAAGGTACGCCTTGAAGCAGTGATATACATTCAGCGAATGCTGTGCAAGTCCGCCGTCATACGAGCCGTGAAAGCGTGTGCTTGCGGGTGCTGTAAAGAAATCGCTCTTGTTTACAAGATAGTCTAGCAGCTTTTCAACGCCGTCCCTGTGAACGTGCTTTGCAAAGATATCGAGTATCTCCTGCTTGTTGCTTTCTGTCTGTTCAGGTGTCAACACCTTATTTTCTGTATTAACCGGCATAAAATTCTCCTAAGTCAACAAAAGCCCCGCATAGCAGGGCTGAATGTTAAATGATACGCTTATTCTCCGAGTGCTATGCTTTCGGGGAAGATGTTTGCACTTTCGTCCTTTGAAAGGTAAGTTGTCGTTACAAAACCGTTTATGACCGCGCCGTCCGATATAGCGATAGAGCCTGCCTTGATATCACCGATTATAACAGAATCCCTGTCAAGCTGTATCTTGCCGGAGATCTCGATATTGCCCTTTATCTTGCCGTTGAGCTGGGCTACCTGAGATGTAAGGTCGCCTATCAGCATAGAGTCATTTGCCATTATCGCCTGACCCTTAAGACGAACGTTGCCCTGCACGGCAGAATTTTTCATACTGATGTTATCACAGGTGAGGTCGCCTACGACTTTGCCGTTTATGTTGATATTCTTGGTAGTTTCAACATTGCCCTTGATGTTGCCGTCTATCTTCATATCGGCGAACGAGCGTACATTGCCGTCGATCATCGTGTTCTTTGAGATAACCGTCATTTCCTGAGTGCCGTCTGCTCTCACGTTGCCTGCAAAAGGCGTTCCGCCATAGCCCGAACCGCCGTTATCCTGTACAAATGTGCCGCTCTGTGCATTCTGCATATTCTGTGCAAAGCCGTTATTCTGATTGCTCTGCATACCCTGACCGGGAGCATTATCCCCGATGTTCTGAGCAGCTCCGGCATTCTGATCGTTCTGCATATTCTGCGCAAAGCTGTTATTCTGATTATATCGATCATTCATATCACGCGCTATACGCTGCGAAAAATCCTGTCCCACAAATCCGCCTGCTGTTCCCTGCTGTGTGTTCTGAACGTTCTGCTCTTGTGTGCTTGATCCGAACGCCTGTGAGGGCTGTACGTTATCCTGAGCAGGCTGCGCATTCTGTGCAGGTTCACCCGGCTGTGTGTCGGCAGTATCATTCATATATGCCGCAACATCCTTGACCTCTTTGCGGTTATCGGACGATCTGGGATTTGTAAGCTCCTTCATAGCCTGTGAAAAATTATCCTTGATTCCCATTGTTATCCCTTTCTTGAAATCAGAATTATTTATTGAAATTGGATCGGTTCGGTCTTCTGCGAAAGACTGCCGAATTTATATCCTTTATCTTTCAGCGCCTTGATGATATCCTCTATCACAAGTACGGTATTATCTCGATCCCCTGTGTTGTGAAACAGTATAACGGGTGTCGAAAACTCCTGTGCGTCTGCAAGTACATTTGTGTAAAGCGTTGTCCAGCCATAGCCTTGCCAGTCGTTGCTGTCCACGTTCCAATCGAAATATGTAAATCCTCTGCGGTCCATTTCCGCAATTATATCATCGCGAGTAGCCGCATTATAGTCATTTACACTGCCACCGGGAAATCTGTATATATCAGGTGCTTTTCCCGTCGCTTCAAGAACAATATCATACGCTTCCTTGAAATCGTCAAGAAACGCGTCTACCGAAGCATATATCTTTTCGTAATCATGGGAGGCGGAATGGATACCTATCGTATGTCCCGCGTCACTTATTTCTTTCAGTAACGAATAACAATACTCCGTGCGCTCGGGAACAACAAAGAATGTAGCCTTTACGTTTTCCTGCCGTAAATAATACAGCAGATTTTCTGTCAGCACCGAAGGGCCGTCATCAAATGTGAGATATACGGTGTTTTCGCTGTCTTCATATTCACCGTCATATTTATCCGCATAAAGCTCCGGGTAAAGTTCAGTATACAACTTATCATCAGCACTGCTGTTTGATGTTTCATCACTGCTCTCAGGTGTACTTGCCGGCTCTTTTGTTGTGTCCGGTGTTGTTTCTGTCTGTGATGAAGCAACGGGTGTCGTCTGCGCTGTAGTCTGCGATGTAGTCGTTTCAGCGGGCTTGCTTTCGGTCACAGAAGGTTCCGCTTTATTTGTATTCTCCGCAGTGCTATCGCCTTTAGAGTCATCGGAACTTTCTGTCGCCGAAGCCGATATATCTTCCGACTGTGCCGACAGACGTGAATTGAGCCTGTCTATCTTTTCCGACTTTTTGGCATTGTCTACAGCAAAAATTATACAAAGCACCGTAGGCACAATTATGAGCAAAGCCGTAACAGTCAGTATCAGATGCTTGAAAAATCTGACGCTACCGAAATACAAGCGCACCACTCCCTTTTGACATATACCAGTATCATACTATATTTATCGTGTTTTGTCAAGTAAAGTCGAACAAAGTGAAGACATTTCCGTAAATTTTTTCTTATAATCATATAGAGTAAACCGATCAGGCATTTGTAGCTTTTTGCTAAATTCGTGTGCAAATTTTTATTGAAATTCTATAAAATGCGAAATATCGGTTGTAAAAAATGCTCAAATGTATTATAATAGTTATATTATTCAGCCCGGTTTGTGTATGCGGGCAGAGCGGAGGGTGATCCAGTGAATACCGAAGAGATAAAATGGATATCGTACTATGGCAAAGATATAAGTGCGATCAGCTGTTCTTTTCACGAAAAGTTAAATAAATTCGGCTTTTGCCTTGTTCTCGACGAATACGGCGCAGACAAATCGACAAAGGCTCAGATAAGCATACTCGATACCGTGCTTGAAAAGCAGACTCCCAATATCCTGCTGATATGCCCCAGGCATCTTATGCATAGCTGGTATCGCTCGGTAGTAACATCAAACGGCGTTGATTTCAAGATGATATCCGGTTCATCGAAAGCTATCACCTACTTCAACGAGAATATGCCGAATACATATATAATCGCAGAAGAAGCGCTTGCATCCGATAATTCTCTTATGCAGAGGTTTGCAGATGCGGGTCTTACCTGGGATCTTGTCATAATTGATGCAGGTCTCAGCACCTCAGGAATCAAATGCGACCTGTATACAGAGCATTTGCGCGCAAAGACAGAAAAGCTTGTAATACTCAGCCCTATCCCCTGCGGCTATATGCAGAGCTATGATGAAATAAGAGGTCTTGTAAAGAGCCTGCTTGCCGATGAAAGCAAAGCGGCGGCAGTAGACAGCATAAGCTTTGACAAAAAGACTATCTGCTTTGATCCCGATACCCCCGTAATGCGCTATTTTGACAAGTCTGTATATAACGGCGAAGTGTCAAGAAACGTCACAATGCTTGAATATGAGTTCTCGCAGGATTTCATTTCAAATTCACGAAGACTCATCGATATTAAAACAGGACTCCCGCTTTACGCACAGGGCGGCAACATTTTTGAAGAATACGGTCTTGAAGCAAAAAAGACCTATACCAAGCCGTCATATAACGTAGCCGATGTTCAGGAGTTACGCGATGTCGACAAGAAGCTTGACTGTTTCCTGACAAAGCTTGACGATGTGCTCAAAGGCTCGGAGAACCGTGCTGTTGTTTACTGCGTGACAGGTTCGACTATACTGTACCTGAAAAAAGTTATTTCTGCTCTTTATCCGAATATCAACGGACTGTTAAAGATCGACAGAGGCGACATCTTCAACACAAGATACGACAACTTCACAAATGAAACCCGCGACAACGCAAGAATTGTTCTTACCGTTGACAAGATAGGTTCTATAAATCCACAGGTAAAAAACTTCACTCACATATTCAACTATGAGCTTCCCGACAGCCCCGTTATATTTGAACAGCGTGCCGCGCGTCACGGCGGAAAGAACGAACAGTCAAGAGAATTTATCATATTCTCCGACAAGAACAATCTGCTTGATTCAAGAATGCTGTCAAAGGTGCTTTTCGGCAAAATATACAAGAGCATAGTCGCAGGACTTCCCGGCAGAAATGTGCTGTTTGACATTCCGAATGCCGCACAGCTGATAACAAACGGGATAAGGGATCTGCAGTATGTATGCTCATACACAGGTGAAGTTTCAAACTGTCATGATGTGATCACCCAGTTCAGAGCCGATTATAATATCTCACCGTCAATAGATATCTCCACGGCAGTCAAGACTCACGAATATACAAAGCTGAAGCTTGATAAGATATACCGTGCGTTCGGCATCGAAAACAGGATAAAGGAAAACACTACCACCGATGAAAAGGTGCTGAAGCCTATGATAAAGGAAGCACTTGAGCGCTTTAGCGGTTCTCTGCTCTATCTTGACGAACAGCAGCACATCGTTGCACTCGGCGGTGCAGAGCTTGAAGAGAGCCTTTACAGCGAACAGTTCCGGGCATATAAGGAGCGGTGCACCACAGATGACATTTCATCAGGTATTCGTGCCGCACAAAAGATGTTTGAAAATTTCATTACCGACAACAAAAATGCAGAGCTGCGTTTATGCGTAAATGAGCTTCCCGACACGGTAAAGATGCCTGTATTGCTTAATTCGTGGCGGTTTCTCACCGACAACTTTATGATACAGGAAACTTTCAGACAATTTATGAAAAAATACAACGAGGGAGTGATGTAAGGTGGAGGCTTTTCGTAACGAAGAAATCGCGGGACTTTTAGGCGACTTTTATCAGGCGCATGCCAACGAAAACAGCGAGGTAATGGAACAGTCGCTGATGAAGATGCAGAACCTGCTTTACACAGGTGAAGCCGACAGCACTCCGTTCAAAGACTATTTCAACTCGGTATTCGGAGGACGTACTCCGTACAACGCTTCTCTGTCGGTAAGCGACTATCCGAAAGAGTCGATAATCAGAGAGCTTTTACAAAACACATTCGGCTGTTACTATTCAGACCCGGATATCAAGGTACTGTTCAACTTTGAGCAGGACGGCGAAGTAAGGCTTACATATAACGAAGACGGTTTCACGCTTGAACAGATACTTTACTATCTGAGTATCGGCAGAAGTGACGGCGATAAGTCCCGTGAGGGTCGTTTCGGCGTAGGTTCAAAGAGCGTATTTATGAATGTCGAATGGCTGAAACTGCGTTCAAATAACTTCAATTTCAGGATCGTAAACGATGCCGGCATTCTTAAGATAAGAGAGCTTAATCTGACCGCTCCGGTATTCAAAGGTACAGAGATCATCTTCAAGGTATCGGAAGAAGAACAGGTAAGAATAAAAGAAAACCTTGTTAATCTTACTATCCACAAGGGCGAATATATAAACCTCGTTGAGTTCTGCTTTGCATTTATCAGAAAAAAACAACTCGGAAGATTCGGTGAGGCTGAAAACCCCAACCGTACCTTCAATATAGCAGTAATGGATATGGGCAAGCCCCTTGCCGTATATAAGGTTATCCGTTACCAGAAGACCCCCGATAATGACCCGACCGTGCGTTTCCTTCAGAACGGCAAGAGCGTTATCGAGTTCATCTGGCACGAAAACGAGGGCTTTGTATACCTCATTCCGTTTGCCGTGTCAGCCGCCAGACGTGATACGCTTGTCAAGGTGCTCCTTGATAAGTACAACTACTTCTCTACCTATGAGCTGACCGGTCTTATCAAATCCACAGGCGAGGATTTTATAAAGGAAAAGCTGTCGGCATTCTTCATAAGCGTACCTAACTCATATATCACCACTCACAGAACAGGCATACGCCATGAATGTGAGGAAGAGGTTTCCGAAGCGATAAACAGAGATCTCAAATTTATGATAGACAAGTACTCCCGCTACTTTGTTCTTGAACTTTTACAAAGGACAAATTCCGAGAAGTACTATATGCGCCCCAAGCACTATGTGTTTGAATTTTTCAGCAACTATCTGACGACCAGTGTAATGGTAGGCGATCTGCGCAGTGTATTCCACAACAGCATTTCGCTACTGCTCCCCGGCAAGACTGAAGCTATGCCCTACTCCGAGGTAAAGCAGCTTGGCTTCTTCTCTGTGACCGATCACGTTTCAAAGCAGGAACACGAAAGCGGTGCGGCATTCACCGAATATATTGAGGACGAACTTGTTAAAATGCGCAAAGATGTTGCGGATATGCCCGAAAACATCATAATGGCGTGCTATAACTGGATAGATGAAGAAACCGAGGAAGAGGGCAGAGAATTTTGCTACAACTTCAACTTTGACGGCAATACCTATGTTCTCGACAGCGAGAAAAACCCCGCTATCAAGGACTTTGACCTAAGCTTCGGCTTCAGAAGCATAGTAAGCCTGAAGCTCGGCAAGTACGTTATAAACGATGCTGTTGCCGATGAAGAAGCGCTTATCGGCGCACTTGGACTGTTTGACACAATGTACGGTCAGGACTACAAGATCGGAATGAGATACTTCCAGTTCAACGTTCACTACCGTGACATCACCCACAACTTTGACGTTGCACGAATGACGGTGCATAACCTCAAACGTGCTTATGACTGCATAGTTTCACACAAGAACAGCTTTGAAAATCATCAGATATATAACGAAGTCATAAATATGCTGATAAACAGCTTCACGCAGGGTAAAGATACAATGACTTTCCTGCGCGAAATGAAACAGCAAGGCAGTGACATCACGCTCCAGCTTGATATCAATAAGAAATTCAGATTTGCTGCTTACGGCAAACAATTTATGATACCGAGCAGTATCACAAACGCCGATCTTCTTGAAATAATCGGCGATGTATATGCTCTTATCAACTGCGGTATGTTCAACGGACGTGTATTCGACTTTCCGTTTATGAAGTCGGGCTACTCATTTGAGAAATCATCGCTCATGAGCTTACTGCGCGAAAACAACCTCACCGATGAAAAGGTATCGGCAATTATCCCGAACCTATACATATGCGATCTTAAGATCCCTCGCATAGCGCTCCTCGGCGAAAAAGACAAGATCATCCGCATTATCGACATAAACGACCCGATAACAGAGGAGGAGCGCAACAGCATCACAAAGTATGTTGTACTGCGTGACGACTGTACAAAACCGGAATTTGCAAAGTACGTTGAATATCTGCTGATAGGTGAAAACAACAATGTTCTCAGCCAGTTCTATTCAAGCACGGAAGAGCCTAACCAGGTACTTCTCGACCAGATTCCGTACTACTACAAGCCCCTGCCGTCTATCACAGCAGACGAGCTTACATTCCTGCGTACAAAGTACAAGGCACTGCGCAGCCTTTCAAATCTCCGCGTTTACCGCAATTACTTTGCAAAGGATATCAACGGTACAATGTTCGGCTACGGCGGAACCTGCTCATGCTGCGGGTTTGAGTCCAGTATCATCAACAACTATGTTATAAAGAGCTTTGAAGTCGGGCTGTTCAAAGACGACAGAGAAGAAAAATTCAAGTTCTCTCTTTATATGTGCGCAAACGACTCATTTGCCGCAAGCGGTTGGATTATAGAAGATATCAGCATAGGCGGTATGAGCCCGTTTATATGGCTTGACGAGATCTCCACCTGCGAGGTTATCCCGCCCGAGTTCCTCCTCTGTACTATCAAGTACCGTTGCCAGCTGACATACGATATCATCGGCAGCGAAGGACGCGAAAAAGGTGAGATCGTCACAATGGAAAGCGTCAGCGACGGCGAACAGAAGACGATGGATATCATTCTTTCACCGCTTATGATGGCAAAGTGGATCGAAGATAACCTGTCGGACGAGTATGCTACAGAAAATTCCGACAACGGCGACAACAGCAATACTGAAGCATAGAATTAAATATGTAACCGCTCTGAAAACAGGGCGGTTATTTTTACGCCAAAAACAGCAATTGACGGTGCGTTCGGTTTTCTTACGCAGGATAGCACAAGATAAAACAAGAATGTCCGCTACAAAAACGCAATAGCGGACAAGTAGCGGACAAAGCCTATTTTCACTATAAAAGAAAAACTCGGAAACAACGTATTTACGCTGTTTCCGAGCACATTGAATGGTGACCCGTACGGGAATCGAACCCATGATTCCGCCGTGAAAGGGCGATGTCTTAACCGCTTGACCAACGGGCCGTGGAAATGGTAGCGGCAGTCGGATTTGAACCAACGACACCCTGGGTATGAACCAAGTGCTCTAGCCAACTGAGCTATACCGCCATATCTTCCGTTTCTGTCGCTCTGTCTCAGCGACTTTTATATTATATCACAGCATTTTACGTTTGTCAACACTTTTTTGAAAAATTTTTCGATTTTTTTCGCACTGTAAATTTCCAAAGTAAGTTCCACAGTGGAAATTTGAGCGGAACTTACTTTGAAAACATATACGCAAAAACGGCACAGCACAATGATGCAAAGACAACAGAGCAAGCAATAAGCGACACCCCATTTCAATGTTTCAAAAGGTTTTTCGACAGACTGAGCCGCGGACTTTCGCCCGCGGCTTATTCTTATACTGTTATTGTTATGATCCGATGCTGTATCAGTTGCTATCCGAGCTACTATTCTCTTCACTGCTGCTATCAGAACTTTCATCGGCGGCATAATGCATATTTATCATCACACGCTTGAACTCGTCTGAATCCTTTGCCGGTCCTACAAGCCATCTGTGCTTGTGTCCCGGTTCAGTCGGAGATAATATGTCTTCACCGTAGCAACCTTCAAAAGTTTGTATTGTTGCAATGTTGCCACTCTCATCAATTTTTATTATAGCTTTAATTTTTGCAGGGATATGTTCTACATAGTACAGATACAGAGTATTTGTTCCATCATCTGACCGTGAGAAATCCTGCAAAGGATTTGTTTCATCTCCGATTGTTATTGAACCTTCAACATATTCTACGCCATGAGCATTCTTTTTAATGGATGCCTTTATTGCTACTTTCATATGTTCAAGACTATCAAACTGCTCCTCGGGCTTCACATGATCGCCATAGATATCTGCAAATGTACCGGAAATATTTACTTCCTGCACAAGCGTTGATGTAAAGCGTATAATATTCTGTTCCTTGATAACTCTGTCGAAGCTGTCATCATCGGTGGCAGGACCTGCCCATGTGCCCTCTTTTTCTGAACTATTCAACGGAATTACGCTTACAACCGCGCTGTTCGTACCTGTTGCAGTTCTGACAATAAGGTCAAGTACGCCTTCTTCGCTTCTTGAATTAAGCGTCATTCCCGATGGATCGGAGCTTGCAGAAGTGATCTTATACTCAGTGTCACCTACCTTTACAGTGCCCTCCGCACCCGTGACAGTAATTATGTTTTTTGTAATAACCGCATCTATGTTTATCTCAGTATGTTCGAGTACATCAAAGCTTACTGTGTCACTTAGAGTTCTGCTGATATCTGCAAAAGTACCGCTGATTTTAAGCGCCTGCGTGGTAGTGTTCAGCATTAGCGCGATAACGACCGTAAGTACTACAATAATGAATAGACAAATAGTGATAATTATTTTCTGAAATCTTGGCATAAAATATCCTTTCCCGTATGTTTTTACTGAGTTTGTTTTGCTTTCGCCAATGTGTTTGATTTGCCATTCGATGTATAAAGCATCGAAATGTTATTAGCTTTTTTTGTTGCGTAAATGTAACTGCGTTTTTGCTAAAATTTTATATGTATGTGATATCAGCCTCCAATCTATATTTATATTTTACCATATTCAAATATCCCTTGTCAACAAACAAATCAACTTTTATGTACGCAAAAGCGGCACAGCACAATGCCGTACCGCTCCGCCGACTATTCGCTTATAACAACTTAACCGAGTGTGCCTGTAACCGTAACTGTCGTTTTACCGGGAGTTACTGCTATTGTGCCGTCGGCATTGGTCGTGAATGTTGCCGCAGGCACTGTGATAGCGCCCTGAGCCGTTTCAAACACGCCTGTTGTTTCATCATAGGTGTACTTGGTATCATCAAGTGCCGCGCCGTTATAGCTTACCGTAATGCCTTTAAGAATGGGGTTGAACACATCACGCAGCACAACATTATCGGCTTGTGTGATCGCCGTGTTGCCCTTGTTGGTGATTGTAAACGTGTAAGTTATCTGACCGTTTTCGCTGACTACGGTCGGGTTGAGTGCCTTTTCGATATTAAGGATTGCACCGACAACCGCATTGACTGTTTCCGTTGCCGTGACAGGCTCTGCAATTCCGCCGCCGGTTACAGCGATGTTATTGGTAATAGCTGTTTCAACATCAAGCGGTGCATACGCCGTGGTTCTCGCCTTATAGACGATCTGCGCCTCCGAATTTGCAGGGACGTTTATGCCTGTTATCACAAGCGGAGGTCCTGCGGTTACTGTCGGCGCAGTCTGGAGAACTCCGTTTATAAAATAACGGATATCGCCCGTGTAGCTCAACGGATACACGGTGTTCGTCTCATAGGCATACGCTCCGAGGTTATCGGTCAGCGTAAGGTTTGTGAAAGCCGTACTGCCGTTGTTGACGATGTTTACGATATAGGTTATTTCGCTGTCGGAGCTGTAGGTTTCGGAAAGGGCGTATTTTGTCGCGGACAGCATCTGCTGTATCTCACCTGTGGTTACGTTTGAATTTACTACCGTGCCGTTATACGAAAGGGTAGCAACGTTTGTGAAAGTTGCCATTGTTTATCCTCCTTGAAATAAGTTTTTCCGGGTACCCGTTTCAATTTATGACACAGTGTGCCTTTATGTGCCAAACTCAGTTAATATCCCTTGTAACATAAAACCGGGCAGCGATTTTCACATCGCCGCCCGGTCGTAATTATTGATTTTTGCTTTTAATCAGAGCGTTATTTTGCCGCGGTCTTTCCGCTTACACTTCCATAATTACCATAAAGTGCCGTCTTACCACTCATGTAATAAGCTTTTACTCTGAACTTATACGTTGTATTCTTAGCAAGTCCCGCTTTCCTATAAGTAGTCGTGTTGCCGTTTGTGATCTTAGCAACGCGTACCCACTTACCGCCCTTGTACATTTCTACTATGTAGCCCTGAGCAGAACTATTCTTAGTCCAGTTCACTCTGAGCGCGTCCTTAGCCTTACCGCCGATCTTAACACCCTTAACAATCGAAGGATTTGTCCTAGCCGTAACTGTAGCGCTGTAGTTACCATAAAGCGCAGTCTTACCGCTCATCTTATAGGCTCTTACTCTGAACTTGTATACGCTTGAAGCCTTAAGTCCCGCTTTTCTGAAAGTAGTCGTGCTGTTCTTGGTTATCTTAGCGGCTCTTACCCACTTGCCGCCCTTGTACATCTCAACAATATATCCGTCAGCAGAATCATTCTTAGTCCAGTTTATTCTCAGCGCGTCAGCAGCTCTGCCGCCGAGCTTTGCACCTTTCATTACAGACGGATTTGTCCTAGCCGCAACAGTAGCGCTGTATGCGCCGTAAACCGCAGTCTTGCCGCTCATCTTGTACGCTCTTACTCTGAACTTGTAAGCAGTTCCTGCCTTAAGTCCCGCTTTTCTGAATGTTGTGGTGTTGTTGCTTGTAATCTTTGCAATTCTTACCCACTTATTACCCTGATACATTTCAACAATGTAACCGTCAGCATTTGCATTCTTTGTCCAGTTAATTCTGAGCGCGTCAGCCGCTCTGCCGCCAAGTTTAACACCTGTAATCTTTGCAAGCGTAGGCAACTTGTCAAGAAGCACATAGTCAAAGCCGTTACCCTTTGCGTACTGCTCTCCCGCCGTACCGCTGTAGCAGTAGATTTTAAAGTTGTTGATCTTCTTGTAGTCGTTATCATAATAGTAACCGAAAGCCCAATCGTCTATACCTGTCACACTTTTTGGTATTGTTACACTTGTAAGACTTGTGCAGCCGTAGAAAGCATAATAGCCTATACTCGTCACACTGTTCGGTATCGTTATACTTTTAAGGCTTGAGCAGCCACCGAAAGCGCTACTGTCTATACTCGTCACACTGTCTGGTATCGTTATGCTTGTAATGCTTGTGCAATCGATGAAAGCACTATAGCCTATACTCGTCACACTGTTCGGTATATTATAACTCTTATCTGTTTTTCCGGCAGGATAACATATCAACTCAGTTTTACCCTTGTTAAATAAAACCCCATTAACAGATGTATAATTGTTGTTCCCAATTTCAACATCTATTGCTGTAAGGCTTGTGCAACCGCTGAAAGCACTACTGCCTATCTCCGTCACACTGTCCGGTATCGTTATATTTGTAAGGCTTGTGCAACCGCTGAAAGCCTCCAAACCTATCTCCGTCACACTGTCGGGTATCGTTATATTTTCAAGACCGGTGCAGCCTTCGAAAGCCTGTCCGCCTATTCCGGTAACCTGTTTGCCGTTTATTTCTGACGGTATTATAAGCGACACTGAAGATAAGTTATCTATATAACCGGTTATGCGTAATGAGCCGTCATCAAGTTCCGATGTTGCAAAATATACTTCTTCTGTAAATCCGTTTCCGACGGCATAGCGATGACCCTCGGTGTATTTTACATAGTCTATTTTAAAATCGTCAATTTTTTCATCACGATCAATATATCCGAACGCTTCACTATCTATTGATAAAACACTTGCAGGTATTGTAACTGATTTTAACGAAGTGCAACCCATAAAAGCTTCATAACCTATTTCAGTTATACTGCCCGGTATCGTTATACTTGCAAGACTAGCGCATTCTTTGAAAGCGTGATCGCCTATACTTGTCACTCTGTTCGGTATTGTTACGCTTGTAAGGCTTGTGCAATTATAGAAAGTGTTTTCATCTATACTTGTCATGCCATTAGGTATAGTTATACCTAAAAGACTAACGCATTCTCCGAAAGCTTGCTCACCCATACTTGTCACACTGTTCGGAATTGTTACACTTGTTAGGCTTGGGCAATCATAAAAAGCAAAATCGGCTATACCTACTGTGCCATTTTTTATTGTGACACTTTTTGCATCATCATCGCAATCTATAACCCATTTGCCTACGTATTTTTCGGATGTTGTTTGATTTTTTAGTAATGCGGTATTACTAAATGCATTTCCACCTATACTCGTTACACTGTCCGGTATCGTTATGCTTGTAAGACTTGTGCAATTACCGAAAGCACCACCGCTTATGCTCGTCACGCTGTCCGGTATCGTTATACTTGTAAGACTTGCACAACCGCTGAAAGCACTATTGCCTAAACTTTTTACACTGTTCGGTATCGTTATACTTGTTAGGCTTGTGCAATCGGCAAAAGCAATTGAACCTATATATGACACCCTATCTGGTATTTTAATATTTATTAGGTTTGAGCAGTTTTGGAAAGCTCTTTTGCCAATGCTCGTCACGCTACTTGGTATGAGATATATAGTATCTTTTATTCCTGCGGGATAACAAATTATTTCAGTTTTGTTTTTATTAAAAAGAACACCTTTATCAGAAGAATAGAATTTATTATCTGTTTCTACTTCTATTTCAATAAGATTTGTACACCCCACAAAAACATAGTCACCTATTTGCATTACGCTGTCAGGTATTTTTATACTTGTAAGGCTCGTGCAACTGGAGAAAGCGCCGCTTCCTATCTCTGTCACACTGTCCGGTATCGTTATGCTTGTAAGATTACGGCATAATTCAAAAGCACGCCTACCTATACTCGTCACGCTCTTCCCGTTAATTTCCGCAGGAATTTCAACCTTTTTTGCGCTACCGTTATAATCAGTAATCTCCACCGTACCGTCGCTCAGCACGCTATACTCAAAATCATCATAAGTTTCCGCTCCCGCGCACACCGCGCACAGCACAGCCATCGCCGCAAAGGTGACCAGCCCCAGCAGCCACTTCTTCACTTTCATAAATTCATACCTCTTTCCTTTTAAAATACAATAAGGCACAGTCCACCCCTCGCGAACTATGCCTTTATTACCATATTGAATTTATTTACGCAAGAGTTTTGTGCATTACTTACAGAGGTGCTGTTACTCAGCCCACCCAATTTACATAAATTGGTATCCGAAGTCATACACATATCTCTCACCTTTACATTTCATCAGTATTAACTGTATATTATCATAAGTATATCACCGCAAACACCCCTTGTCAAGTATTTGCAAAAATGTAATGCCGCTATAGCGTTCGCGCTATTGATACCACCACATAAAAACCGTCACATATTATCAATTTCCTGCGAAAAACCTCGCCTGCCCCGATATAATACTTTGCCCGACATTTCCCGCTTTCCTTTGCATTTCGCCGTTACTTACTGCGACAAAAAGCGCCGCTTCTCAATTGTAAAATAATAACATATCGATATTCCCGCTTTTTTCGTTTTTCATCGGGAATATCTGCATTTGCGAAAGGAAGTTTACAATGTCAAGGGCAGTAACAAAAAACAGCGTACATATCCGTGAGCATTCGGTCATAAGGTGCGGTGCGGTAATGCTTATCGCGGCAGTCATTTCAATGAGTACGGTGCTCGGTAAGCCGTCACCCTTTGCGGCATCATTTGCGGCGGCGATGAGCGGCATCGATTGCATAAGCGCTTTTGTAGGCAGTGTCGCAGGCTATATTCTCGGCGGCAATTATTCGGACGGCGTGACCGTCACCTCAGCTCTGCTGTCAGTAGTCGCTATACGTCTTATCGTTTCCCGCCGAAAAACCGCCGCTTCCGATGCGGTATCGGCTATAACTGCGGCAGGCTCGGTCTTTGCCGCTAACTTTCTCACCTCGTCCTCCGTCAGCGATATAATGAACTGCATTATCCTGTCGGCTATGGCGGGCGGCGGCGCAGTCGTGGCACTAAGGCTTATACGTCTGTCGTCAAAGCGCGAGCTTGTCAAGGTGACTGTCAGGAGCGATCCTCTCAGCTTCATCTGTGTAATAGGCGGCTGTGCCATAGTGTCGGGCATTCTCTCCCACTACAGCATAGGCATATTCAATTTTGGCATTATCTTTGCGTCGGGACTGGCTCTCTGCGCCGCCATGAAGTACGGGAGCGGAGCGGGCGCGGTGTGTGCCGCCGCCGGTGCTCTTGGTACAGCGGTAGGTACTGACGCAAACGCATTCCTCGCGGCGGCTCTTGCACCTGCGGCGGCTCTCGCAGGTATGTTTTCGGGCGGGAAGAAAATAAGCGCGGCGGGAGCGTTCGTGCTCACCGCGACAATATGCACCGCCTTTTTTACAATGGATAACACAAAGCTTGCCGTGGCGGCAGATATTTTTATGTCATCGGCAGTATTTATGCTCCTCCCTGCGAAGCTCACTGCCGAACAGACCGATATGGTAAAGCTGTCAGCCGCCGAAAACAGTATCCGCAGGCTGTTCGCAAAACGCCTTAAATTTGCCGAGGGAGCTATCGCGGAGGTGCGGCGGACGGTCGGACTTACCGCCGAAAAGCTCGACAATGTTCCCTCGCGTGATATAAGCTGGGTGTATAATACCGCGTGTGATGAAATTTGCAGAAAGTGCAGATATAATATGCAGTGCTGGGGAAAGGAATACGGCGACAGCATAAAGCAGTTTGCCAAGCTTACAAATGTCGTTAAAAGCGGCGAAGAGCCCACCCCGGAGCTGTTTTCCGCCCCCTTGTCGGAGCGTTGCCCCCACAAGGAGCAGCTATGCAGTAAGATCAATAAGCTTTACACCACGCTGTCAAATAATGAAGCCGAGCGCAGAAGAATAGCACGTATGCGTTCCGTCCTTACCGCTCAGTTATCGGCAACAGAGCAAATTCTATCCCAGCTATCGGACGAAATTGAAAACAGCGGCGAAATTGAGCCCGAATACAACGAAACCGCCGTCAACGTCCTGTACAAGCTCGGCTGTGAGGACGCCCAGGCGGTGAGCGTTCAGCTCGGTGAGCAAGGCAGAATGTCGGTAGAAGCCTATTCCGATACAGGCTTCTTTGCTTCAAAGCAGGACATCTGCGAGGCGCTGACGCTTGCTTTCCGCCGCCGCTTCGACCTGCCGACGATAAGCCGCGTGGGCGGTGGCTGTAAGCTCAGCGTCTTCTCGCAGACCACCTACACGCTTGATATAGAGATATGTCAGCTCAGCAAGACGGAGGGCACTGCCTGCGGGGATTATTACGAGAGCTTCATCGACAAAAGCGGCATAGCCTATGTAGTCTTGTCGGACGGTATGGGTAGCGGAAGCAGAGCGCGTGTTGATTCGTCCTTTGCCTGCGGTATGCTGATTCGGCTTTTGCAGGCGGGAGTAGGCATTGACGCGGCGATAAACGTCATAAACACCTCCCTTATGTGCAAGTCCTCCGATGAGAGCTTCGCCACGCTGGAAATATGCGCCGTTGACCTCTACAGCGGTAAGACCGATCTGTATAAGGCGGGCAGTGCCAACACCTACATCAAGTGCGGAAGCCGCTGTATGCGCCTTGGCTGTAAGGGGCTTCCTGTCGGCGTAAAGGACGAGCCTAGCTACGACCGCAGGACTTTCACGATAGGCAGTCGCGATATGATAGTAATGACAAGTGACGGCGCGGAGCTTAATGAAAAATGGCTTTACCGCGAAATGGACAAAGAGCCCGACTTAAAGGAGTTTTCCAAAGAGGTTGCCGCTACTGCAAGGTTCTATGCGGGAGAAGAAAAAAGCGACGATATTTCCGTAATAGCCATGCGGCTGAGTAAATAGCAAGTATCCGCATAAATAGTATTGACCGCGGCGCTGTCGGGTGATAGAATATATAGCGGTGCTGTCCGTTTAAGACAGTGCCGCTTGATTTTTTTGTTAAACGAGGTTTTTATGAAAGCGGATACCCTTAAAAAGACATATATCGCGGCGTTGCTCGCCATGCTCTGCTCTGCGCTCTGGGGCAGTGCATTCCCCTGTGTTAAGATAGGCTACGGACTGTTCTCGGTAAACACGGAAAATCCCGCGTCACTGATACTTTTCGCCGGAGTAAGGTTTTTCATAGCCGGAATTATGGTTATCATAATCGGCAGTATTATGCATAAAAAACCGATGATACCGAAGCTTCGCGAAGTACCGAAGGTTATCTCCCTGAGCCTGTTCCAGACAATTCTGCAATATCTGTTTTTCTACATAGGACTTGCCAATACAAGCGGCGTAAAGTCCTCCGTTATCGAGGGCATGAGCGTGTTTGTCTGCATTCTGATTTCATCACTTATATTCCGCTTGGAGAAGCTGACATGGCTTAAGATAGCAGGCTGTGTGCTCGGCACGGCGGGTATTATCGTTATCAATCTCGACAGCTCGCTGCTCAGCGGCTTCAATCTTACAGGTGACGGGTTTATCCTTATATCGACAGTCGCCTATGCCCTGTCCTCGGTGCTTATAAAGCGTTTTTCGGTTGATACCGACACCATGATGCTCAGCGGCTGGCAGTTTCTGTTCGGTGGTGCGGTAATGACCGCTATAGGTCTGATCGCCGGCGGAAGTCTGAGCATTTCCAGCAGTCCGGCACCTGCTGTGCTTATGCTCATTTATCTTGCATTCATCTCAGCCTGCGCATATTCGATATGGAGTACCCTGCTGAAATATAACCCGGTATCTAAAATTGCGGTGTTCGGCTTTATGAACCCGGTGTGCGGAGTTCTGCTCTCGGCACTTCTGCTCGGCGAAGCTCAGCAGGCATTCCGCCCGGAAGCGTTTATCGCACTTGTGCTTATCAGCCTCGGAATTTTCATAGTCAACAAAGGACAGGAACAAAAAAGCTGACAAGCTTAAGCCTTATTGTTATAATCGTGTAGCTTTATACAATTTGTAATTAAAAACAGCTTTTGTTTTTCAGAAAAAAGTGAGATTTTTTTAAAAAAGTGCTTGACATCAAGGTTTTGTTGTGATATAATAATCTACGTTGTCACGACAGTAGCAACAAAACCGAATATTGGGGTGTCGCCAAGTGGTAAGGCATCGGACTCTGACTCCGCCATTTCGAGGGTTCAAATCCTTCCACCCCAGCCAGTTAAGAACCGTATAAAATGCGGTTCTTTTTTGTGTAATTTTGTCTGCATAATTTATTCAGACCGCTAAAGCATCGATAAGGGCTGTAATGAAAGATAAATTTCATTACAGCCCTTCGCTTTTATTCTCTCTTTATCTCACCGCTGAGTTTTCTCATATTCGGGTCTGCCCAAAGATATCTTGATACCTACTCACGGCTTGCACCTCTTACATGGAACATATCCTGCCGCTATCGCCGCATCATAATCATTCGTGTAGTCCGTGTTTTCTTCGCTCATCTGCTTAACCGATGAACAGCTTGCACGGTGTATCTTCATAGTGTTTGTATTAAGCACATACGAATAACTTACAGATTCAGCCGCCGCAGGCGCTTGTGTTGCAGGCGCAGGTGTTGTGCCTGCCGTAGTTGTTTCGGGCTTGCTCTCACCTGACTGTGCACCGTCTGCTGTGGTAGGTGATACATTCACCGTAATATTCTTGCCGTCACACGTCATTACAATATCGCCCTGCAAATCGGTACGGTAGATATTTACGCCTGCCTTTTTCAGCTTGTCGATCGTTTCGGTATGAGGATGTCCGTATGAATTACCCGCGCCACAGGATATCACTGCATATTCCGGACTTGCCGCTGTGAGAAATGCACTGCCGGTAGACGTACTGCTTCCATGGTGTCCGACCTTAAGCACATCGCAATCTATATCGGCTGTAACTGTGCGTTCTTCCTCTTCCTCAGCGTCCCCGGTAAACAGAAATTTCCTGTCACCATAAGTCAGCATTATCATAACGGATGAATTGTTAAGGTCGCTGTAGTCCTCCGTTACAGGTGCGATCACCACAGCCGACAAATCACCGTCGGAGAACAGCTCCGTACCTGCAGTACCAAGCGTTACCTTTGCACCGCTGTTGTCAATCGCGGTCAGCATATTAGTATATGTCTTGGTAGTGTGCGTTGCGGGACTTAATATAACATTTCCGACGCTAAACGAACCTATAACGTCCGCCATACCGCCTATATGGTCGCTGTGCGGGTGCGTTGCCACAACATAATCAAGCGAATTATATCCGCAGGAATATATGTATGTAGTTATCCTGTCCGCATACTCTTTTTCCGATGCGTCAATAAGCATAGTTTTGTTATCGGGCAGTTCTATAAATATGCTGTCACCCTGTCCGACATCAAGAAAATGCACCTTAAGCTCATTGCCTGTCGTACTGCTTCCCGAACTTTCGCTTTCGGTTTCTTCTGCCGATGACGGCTCATTACTTTCAGACACGGTTGTTTTATCCGACACAGTCTGTTCTGTGCTTTCTGCCGCTGTCGTTTTATCGGATACGGTCGGCTCTTCGCTGTCTGAAGAGCTGTCGTCACCCGGGGACGATTCTGTTACAACTGTACCCGTTATATTCTCTGCTCTGCTTTCAGGTGATGAATTTACCTCTTTTGCAGAGCAGCCCGACAACATAATCAGAGCAAGCACAAGTGCGGTTATTTTCTTTTTCGTATTATCACTCCCTTTCCTATAATATTATCACAATTTATCAGCTTTGTCTACAGTTTAAAATGTATCTGTACAATTTTTCGTACACTGATATAAAACGTGCTTGTAAATATGCAAATCCCCTGTCGCGTTTAATTCGACAGGGGATATTTTCATTGAAAACGATTTATTCACTTCTGAGTGCCAGTACAGGATCTTTCTTAGCCGCATAGTGTGACGGAATAAGTCCTGCAATAAGGGTAAGGAGCATACTGATAATTACCAGTATAACAGCGCCCTGCCACGGCAGTACACACATACCTGAGATACCTGTGAGGTTGTACACTATAGCGTTTGCCGGGATAAGCAGAAGCAGCGTTACACCTATACCGATAGCACCTGCGGCAAAGCCGACAATAAGCGTTTCTGCGTTGAACACGCGTGAAATATCTCTCTTGCTTGCGCCCATAGCACGCAGTATACCGATTTCCTTTGTTCTTTCGAGAACGGAAATATAGGTGATAATACCTATCATTATTGACGATACAACAAGTGAGATCGCTACGAATGCAATAAGGATAACGCTTATAGCATCGATAATAGTAGATACCGAGGTCATCATCAGTCCGACTATATCGGTATATTCTATCTTGAGGTTTTCGTTGCCGTCAGCCTTTACTTTGTCGTTGTAGTCACTTATGATCTGCTCGATCTTTTCCTTTGAGTCGAAATCCTTGGGATAGATATTTATACGACTGGGCTCATCAAGCGAAGCCGCACCGAGGAGCGTCATATTTCCATCGTAGGTTGCGTCGGACTCTGTGTTCATCTGCTGCGAGAATGCATCGACTATCTGCTGTTCGGTCATTCCCATCTGCTGTGCCTGCTGAAGCTGTGCCATTACCTGAGCCTGCTGTTCTTGCGGTAATGCAGCTATATACGCCTTTATATCATCCATTGTGACAGCCTTTTTATCCTCGTCCTTTGCAAATTCCTTGCCGGTGAAAATATCGGTGTCGGGAGAGTCTTTCTGTGCCTTTACTATCTCGCTGTCATTTACCTTGTTTACGAGATACTCGGTAAGAGCGTGAGTATAACCGATAGCTGAGGAAGAGCTTGACGACATAATGCTGTTCTCTTCGGGCTTTATAATACCGACAACCTTTATAGGCTCGGCATCCTCGACAACCTTTGTCATATAAATCTTGTCATCGCTCTTGTCTGTCCATATACCGTTTTCCTTTTCGTAGAATTCGGGGTTTGTCACAAGTCTGAATTCAAGTCCGAGAAGCTCATCGTATGTGTAGGTCTGTAATTTGCTTGTGAATTCGACCTTTTCGTTATTGTTGCTCATAGCGCTTTTTACTGCATTGATAAGCTCTTCGCTGTCCATAAGCCCCATACAGTAAAGGCTGTAGTCGGATATCTCGTTGTCCTTGTTTACCATTACGACAACTTCATTGTAAGCGCTCGGCATTCTTCCTGCAAGCACCTTGTACTGCTCGTTTAACAGCTTATCATTGTCAAGAAGCTCTGTCCAGGTGTCATAGCTTGTGCTTACAACGTTGCTCATAAGCTGTGAGTCGTACATTGCGTTAGTCATACCCATATCTTCAAACAAGGTAGCGGGGTTTACCTGAATTATGCCTTTATCCTTATCGTTCCTGAAAATATTGAGCGGAGTGGAATAGCCGTACTTTATATCGCTGACATAATCGTTTATTTCTTTTCCGTCATTTTCAAGATAGGATTTAAAGCTCTTTAAATCATTGGATTTAAGCTGGGTGAGCATAGAATTAACCATATTGCCCATTATATTGTTTGAATGTATCTTGCCGTCATCGGTGCCGTCGCTCTTGTTTTCCTTCATCATTGACGTCATCATAGAGGTCATATCCATAGAGTTGCGTGAAATGGATATGGGGTAACTTGCGAGCGTTTCTTCCTCGACCGACTTTATATAAAGCTGCGCACCGCTCGATATCGACAGGATAAGCGCTATGCCGATAATGCCTATGCTTCCCGCAAAGGAAGTCATAAAGGTTCTGCCCTTTTTGGTCATCAGGTTGTTTAAACTCAGTGACAGTGCAGTGAAGTATGACATCGACGGTTTCTTTATCTTCTTTTCCTTACCCGCCTTTTTCTTTTCGATAGGCTCGACTACATTTCTGTCGTAAGGATTTGTATCGTCAACTACCCTACCGTCAAGCAGTCTTATTATTCTGTTGGAATATTTCTCGGCAAGCTCGGGGTTATGTGTTACCATAATTATCAGCTTGTCTTTCGATATTTCCTTCAAAAGCTCCATTATCTGAACGCTCGTTTCGCTGTCAAGCGCACCTGTCGGTTCATCGGCAAGGAGTATATCGGGTTCGTTTACAAGCGCTCTTGCAATAGCAACTCTCTGCATCTGACCGCCGGACATCTGATTCGGCTTTTTCTTAAGCTGATCCCCAAGTCCTACCTTTACAAGCGCATCCTTTGCCCTCTGTCTTCTTTCGGTTTTTGATACGCCCGACAGAGTCAGAGCAAGCTCGACATTTGAAAGCACCGTCTGGTGCGGTATCAGATTATAGCTCTGGAACACAAAGCCGATCGAGTGATTGCGATATGTATCCCAGTCGGCATTTTTAAATTCCTTTGTCGATTTTCCGCCTATTATAAGGTCGCCTTCCGTGTATCTGTCAAGTCCGCCGATAATATTTAAAAGCGTTGTCTTGCCGCAGCCCGACTGACCCAGTATTGATACAAATTCACTCTCGCGGAAATCTATGCTGACCCCTTTAAGTGCGTGTACCTTTTCATCACCAACCTTATAATCTTTGGTTATGTTTTTCAGTTGAAGCATCGTAATATCCTCTTCATAAGAACTTTAAAGTTATATGTAAACGGCAAAAGCCGCTTTATAGTCTGCTAAACACCGTAATTGTTTATTTTAATCCGGCTGTGTTAACCGCATTTAAACTTTTCTTTTTCTTATCTTCCTTATCTTTGTCCTCTATCGGGAGATAAACGGTAAACTGCGTACCTTTATCGGGCTCACTCTTTACTCTTATCCTGCCGCCGCAAAGCTCGACAATTCGCTTTACCATAGCAAGGCCAAGACCGTTTCCGCCGGTTGCGTGCGAACTGTCACCCTGATAGAACTTTTCAAAAATACGTTCGGCGGTAGCCTTATCCATGCCTATGCCGTTATCGGTGATACGCACTCTTACTTCCTGTTCATTCTTTGGGTTGATATCAAGCTTAACTTCAATCGTACCGCCGTCCGGTGTATACTTTACAGCGTTGCCGATGACATTCAGCCACACCTGTTTAAGCATTTCGCTGTTGCCGTAATAGGTAATCTCGCAAAGATCCGGAATAACCTCCTGATTTTTTTCTCCCCACTGCCCCTGTAATTGCAGAACGCACCTGCGCAGTTCCTCATCGAGCGAGAAATCTTTCTTGTCGGTGATTATTTCCTGGTTTTCGAGCTTACTGAGCATAAGAATATTGCTTGACATATTTATGAGCCGCTGTGACTCGTTTATGATTATGTCAATGTATTCCTGCTCCTGCTCCTTAGTAAGTCCGCCTTTTTTGAGTTGCTTTGCAAAGCCGTAAACAGACACCATCGGTGTTTTAAATTCGTGTGAGAAATCGTTTATGAAATCATTTCTGAAAAGCTCGGTATTGCCAAGCTCCTTTACCATTATATTGAAGCTTTCCTGTATATGCGAAAGTTCGCTGTTTCCGTTTTCCTCAAGTCGTACAGTAAAGTCACCCTTTGATACTTTAAGCAGACCTTCCTTGAGATCATTGAGCGGACGGAGCAGTATACCCGATAGCATAGCCGACAGTATACTGCCGATTATTATACAGGCGCACAGCATAATAAACGGCAGTAGCATCGGTACTACCTCTATATGCTTAATCAGTCCGAATGCGTCAAGTATATTGAATATCAGCACGCAGATAACGCCTGCCGATACCATTATGAAGAATACGAACAATACGACATAGGTATTTATGGAGCGCAGTCGCTTTTCCTCATCACTGATTTTTCTGTGCATCAGAATCCTCCTGACACTTAATGCTGTTTCAGCACAGCCTTGTAGCCCAGTCCTCTGACCGTTACTATCTCAAAATCCGGGTTGTCGTGAAACTTATCACGCAGGCGATTTATATGAACGTCTATAGTACGCTCGTCCGTTTCCGTTTCCATATCCCACAGCTCATCCATAAGCTGACGGCGTGTGAATATCTTGTTCTGATAGCTGAGAAGCTTGAACAGCAGCATAAACTCCTTGTTCGGAAGCTCATATGTATTGCCGCCGCTGGTAACTGTGAGCGCATCATAGTCAAGTACCGTGCCGCCTGCGTGGAGCTTGTGCTCATTCGCTATATTACTGCGGCGAAGAAGTGCCGATATACGAAGGAGCATTTCCTCATCATCAACGGGCTTCACCATATAGTCGTCAGTTCCGGCACGGAAACCGGCGATCTTATCGGCGGAGGTTTCCCTTGCCGTAACCATAAGGACAGGCGTATTACAGCCGCCCTCACGGAGCGTTTTGACAAACTCATAGCCGTCCATTCTCGGCATCATTACATCAAGCAGTATAAGGTCAACGTGCTGTCTGTCGAGTATATCGAGCGCATCAACGCCGTCAACGGCAGGTACAGGCTCATAGCCGTTTTGCTTAAGCACCGTGCACATCAGCTTTCTTGTATTTGTGTCGTCCTCTACTACCATTATATGGAACATATTATTTCCTCCGTTTTCTTTAAGCAAATTGAACTGTATAGATTATATTCTCCTTGATTTAACCGAATATTAAGTTTATGTGGTATGAACCGCGGTATAGTTGTATAAAATGGGGTTGTGGCACAACCCGAAAAAAGAAAAAGTGAGTCGAAGCGCAAAAATATAGTGCGCACGGCTCACTTTTTTGTATAGTGCACTTCAATTATATTATTTTAGTATTTAATACTGATAGCAGGCTACCGATAGTTCTGCTTGTCGGATAGCACTTCTCGGGTTCGCTATTCTATTTGATGATGTTGCTACTATTATCGAGGGAGAGAACCAAAGGGAACAGGAATAAGTCTGAGCCTTGCGTACGCAAGGCTCGTGCACTCCGCTAAAGCTCCGTTGGACTTGCAGCCCAGTGAA
>JABLTK010066606.1_pt1 | contig 39466 bp, 25 predicted proteins | sample 7160131 | NCBI WGS metagenome assembly JABLTK01 (sample SAMN14651221, study PRJNA627086) | human gut metagenome | isolation source: feces | host: Homo sapiens
AACTACACATAAACCGCACCACTCGGAGTACACACGTACGCCGTCGGGTGCGGTTTATGCGTTCTGCACTCTTTTTTAACAGCCCCTTAAATCAATTTTCTTGCTCATTCTTACTTTTTCTGTATTTCTGAACGCTGTCGGTTATAACGAGCGTTACAAAAGCGGTAATTAAAACCGCAAGAATTATCAGTTTCAAAGAAAATCTCCTCCCTTGTATGTTTTTTTATTTACAGAAAACATGGTTTCCTATTGTTTTTATAATCGGACGTGTGCGAATCCAGCTGCTTGTTGCCGTTTTGGGGTTATAGTAGTATATTGCGCCTCCGGACGGGTCCCAGCCGTTTAAGGCGTCCTGTGCGGCGTTAAGACATGAAGTCTGCATCGCCTGGTTAATCTGACCGTCCGAAACGGCGGTAAATGCGCCCGGCTGATATACCACGCCGGCAATTGTGTTCGGAAATGACGAATGTTTGACGCGGTTTAAGACCACTGCGCCGACCGCCACCTGTCCCTCGTAGCTTTCGCCGCGCGCCTCGCCGTTTATCACCATTGCAAGCAGGGTTTTATTGCTTGCCGATGAAGACGAGGATGTGTTTCCCCCCGGCAGACCGATTTTTCTTAAAGTTGCGGGGCCTGCGACGCCGTCAGGCGTAAGTCCGTTTTTCTGCTGAAAGCTTTTCACCGCGCTTACGGTACGGCCGCCGTAAATTCCGTCCACATAATAGCTGTAATAGCCCCAGTTTTTCAGACGCGTCTGAATATTTGTAACCTCCTGCCCTGTCGAGCCGTATTTTGAAAGAGCGTATGCGCTGCTTTCAAACATAAGTAACAATGCACATATAATAATAGGTATACGTTTCATTTTAATCTCCGTTCCGCCGCCGCATGGCGGCTGATGTAATCCCCCGAACAGACCTGTTCATATACCTAATTTTTCCCCAAAACCGCTTCTTTATACCTATACATCAAATCTTTTTCTTTTTTGTATACAATTGACAGTGAAACGCCTATAACTTCGGCAGCGCCGGCATTTTTAAGAGTTTTTGCGCATTCGTTCATTGTAATGCCTGTGGTGTATATGTCATCGACAAGAATTATGCGTTTATTTTTAACCAAATCCGGTCTTGCCGCATAAGCATCTTTCACGTTTTCGGCTCTTTGCTGAGCGGATAGTCTGCTTTGACGCTGTGTGTGGCGGATTTTCACCAGCATATTTTCGCTGTGTAAAATACCGAAATATTTTGCGATTGCTTTTGAAAGCGGCACAGACTGATTAAATCCTCTTTCCATGAGCCTTTGCCGTGAAATAGGCACAGGCACAACTGCATCAAAGTCTTTCAAATGCGGATAATTTTTTATGTACTCAAGCATAAGATGCACAAAGACATCTTCGCAGCAGCTCCAGTCCTCAAATTTGTAGCGCATAATTGCCGACCGCATAGGTTCGGTGTAAAAAGTCGGCGCAAGAACATACGGAACGCAAAATCCGCCGTCAAACGAGCCGTTCCGAGAGGTTCGCGGAAGTATGCGGTCACATTCCCGGCAAATGCCGCCGCCGTACCGAAAGCGAATACCGTCCGTTTTTCTCGAATCGCAGAATACGCATACAAAGCTGCGTTTTATGCCGAACATATCATCAATCCTCCCCAAGCGGATATGTTTTCAATTACATTATAACATACTTGTCAAGCCGAGGAATTTTTAAACAAAGAGCGACATAGTTATAGTATATGAAAAACCAAAGAAAGGGAGCAAGCTGATGTCTGATAATTTTTATAACATGAGCACTGAAGAAACGGCGCGTGCGCTCGGAGCGGACGCAGAGAGGGGACTGTCGGACAAAGAGGCCGCAAAGCGGCTTAAAGAGAACGGAGCGAACGTTCTTAAAGAAAAGAAGAAAAAATCGGTTTTCGTAAAATTTCTGGAGCAGTTCAACGATTTCATGATTATAACGCTTTTGTGTGCGGCGGGGGTATCGTATATCACATCGCTGCTGCGCGGCGAAGGAGATCTTGCCGAGCCGTTAATCATACTGACGATTGTTGTTTTGAACGCGCTTTTGGGGGTAATACAGGAAAGCCGCGCGGAGCGGAGTCTTGAAGCGTTAAAAAATCTGTCCTCGCCGCATTCATGCGTAATACGCGGCGGAAAAGAGAAAATAATTCCGGCGTCGGAGCTTGTCACAGGCGATACGGTTATTATTTCCGCCGGAGATATTGTGTGTGCGGACTGCCGCGTGGTGTGGGCGAATAATCTTACGGTGGACGAAGCGTCGCTCACGGGCGAATCGGAGCCTGTGGAAAAGGACGCCGCGCCGATAAAGAAAAAGCTTGTGCCTATCGGCGACAGAAAGAACATGGTAATGTCCTCATCGCCGGTAATAGGCGGCAGAGGAAAAGCGATTGTCACAAAAACGGGAATGGATACCGAAGTCGGGCAGATAGCGTCAATGCTCGATAACGGAGAAAAGCAGGAAACTCCGCTGCAAAAAAAGCTTTCGGAAACAGGCAAAAGTCTTGGCATTGCCACGCTTGTAATCTGCGGAGTAATATTTGCGGCAGGGGTGTTTAAGCATTTGCCGGCGGCGGATATGTTCATGACCTCGGTGTCGCTTGCGGTTGCGGCGATACCGGAGGGACTTCCGGCAATTGTAACGATTATGCTTGCAATCGGACTTATGCGGATGTCGGGCAGAAATGCAATAGTGAGAAATCTGCCGTCTGTCGAAACGCTCGGCAGTGCGTCGGTGATATGCTCGGATAAGACAGGCACACTGACGCAGAATAAAATGCACGTAACGACGGTTTATTCAAATGATGTGCAGCTTACGGTGTCGCTTGCCGCGCTTTGCACGGGCAGCGGAATAACGGCAATAAACCCGACAGATACCGCGGTGCTTTCAAAAGCGGAGGAAATGGGGATTGAAAAGAGCAGTCTTGAAAAGACGTACCCGAAAATCAATGAGATACCGTTTTCCTCAAAAACCAAGCGAATGCTGACCGTACATAAATCTCCCTCCGGCAGCAGAACGATAGTAAAAGGCGCGCCGGAATATATTCTGCCGATGTGCAGCGAGTATATGAAGCAAGATAAAAACGTGCCGATGACAAATGTTTTTAAAAGCCGTATCACCGCAGAAAATAAGCGAATGACCGCAAATGCGCTGAGGGTGATTGCGGTTGCGTACCGTGATGATATTGTGCAGTCTGATAAAGCGGAGGAAAGCAAGCTTGTTTTTGCCGGATTGCTTGGCATAGAAGATCCGCCGCGTCCCGAAGCGGCAAAGGCGGTTGAGGTATGTAAAAGAGCCGGAATACGTCCTGTAATGATAACGGGCGACCATGCCGGAACGGCGCTTTCGGTGGCGGTGCGTACGGGAATTGCGGACGAACATTCGGGAGTTATGACGGGCGAGGAGCTTGATAAAATCTCGGACGCATCGCTTGCGGAGCATATAGAGGAATACAGCGTGTTTGCGCGTGTAACTCCGGCGCATAAGGTGAAGATTGTAAAGGCGCTGCAAAAGAGAGGACATATAACCGCCATGACGGGAGACGGTGTGAACGATGCGCCGGCGCTTGCGCGTGCGGATATAGGGTGCAGCATGGGAATAACGGGTACGGACGTTGCAAAATCCGCGTCGGATATGATTCTGACGGACGATAACTTTGCCACTATTGTGAGCGCGGTGCGCGAGGGCAGGAGCATATTTGCAAACATACGCAAATCGGTGCAGTTTTTGCTCTCAAGCAATATCGGAGAAATTCTTGCGGTGTTTGCCGGACTTATTTTCGGCTGGGCGTCACCGCTTACCGCAACGCAGCTTCTGTGGGTAAATCTCGTGACGGATTCGCTTCCGGCGATTGCGCTCGGACTTGACCCGCCCGAAAAGGATATAATGGAAAAGCCGCCGCGCGGTGCAAATAAGAGTATTTTTGCGGACGGACTGTGGGGTTCGATAATATTTGAGGGGCTTATGATAGGTGCGCTTGCGCTGCTGGCGTTTTCGATAGGCGTAAATGTGTTTTCGTCGCTTGCCGCCGGACAGACGATGGCATTTGCGGTTTTGAGTGTTTCCGAGCTTGTTCATGCGTTTAATATGCGCAGTGAAAAATCCGTAATACGCGCAGGAATTTTCAAAAATATGTATCTTGTGGGTGCATTCTTGCTCGGAGCGGCGCTTGAAGCGGCGGTTATAATGATCCCGGCGCTCAACAGCGTGTTTAACGTTGTGCCGCTCACACCGCTGCAATGGCTTATTACTGCGGTTTTGTCGGTAATGCCGCTGGTAATTGTGGAGTTGCAAAAGGCGGTTACGGAATTTTTTACGAAAATTAGTTAGAATTTTATATTGACAAAACGAAAAAAATGTATTATAATACAACTAAATTAGAGGGAAAGGAAAAAAGACCATGGCTGTCGCAGTTTTATTTGCAGTTGCATATTATTACTACTATTACTACTTTAAGATGAGTAATAGTGATTTGTGCTGCATTCAAAACCGAAGCGAGGGTTAATGAGCTTTCCTCAATAGAAATGGTTTATAAAGCTACACAGAATCACTTCTGTGTAGCTTTTTTTGAACTTTGGAAAAATTTTTAAAGCCGCCGTGAGCGGCAGAACGGAGGAATAATATGATTACGGTAATTAAACCAAACACACCGCAGAACAAGATAGACGGACTTATTGAATGGTTCAGGGAGCAGAATCTTGACGTTCATGTTTCGGCAGGAAAGGATTATACGGTTCTGGGACTTGTAGGCGACACGAGTAAGCTTGATATGGACCTGATAGAAAGTCTTGATATAGTCGAGTCGGTAAAGCGTGTATCGGAGCCGTTCAAGCAGTGCAACAGAAAATTTCATCCCGGGGACACCGTAGTAGACGTAAGCGGAGTGAAGATAGGCGGCGGAAATTTCTGTATGATAGCGGGTCCGTGCTCGGTAGAAACGCACGACCAGATTATAGAAATAGCAAAGAGCGTAAAGAAATCGGGCGCATCGCTGCTGCGCGGAGGAGCATTCAAGCCGCGTACCTCGCCGTATGATTTCCAGGGGCTTAAAGCGGACGGAATAGAGCTTTTGCTCGAAGCAAAGAAAATAACGGGGATGCCGATTGTAACGGAGATTATGAATGCGAATCACCTGCCGCTGTTTGAAAATGTTGATTTAATACAGGTAGGCGCAAGAAATATGCAGAATTTCGAGCTTTTGAAGGAGCTTGGAAAGACCAAAAAGCCGATTTTGTTAAAGCGAGGACTTGCGAATACGTTAAAGGAGCTTTTGATGAGCGCTGAATATATCATGTCCGAGGGAAATCAGAATGTAATACTGTGCGAGAGGGGCATAAGAACGTTTGAAACCTACACCAGAAACACGCTTGATCTGTCGGCAGTGCCGATGCTTCATGAGCTTACGCATCTTCCGATAGTTGTAGACCCAAGCCACGCAACGGGCATATCAAAGCTTGTAAAGCCAATGGCAATGGCGGCGGCAGCGGCAGGAGCGGACGGAATCATGATAGAGGTGCATAACGACCCGATTCATGCGCTGTGTGACGGAGCGCAGTCGCTCACGCCGGAGCAGTTTGACGAGGTAGCGAAGAAAGTAAAGAAAATACGGGAAATAATCTGAGCGGAGGAAAATCAGTATGAAGGTAGGAATAGTAGGACTTGGATTAATAGGCGGCTCTATGGCAAAGGCTTATAAAAAAGCGGGACATACCGTAGCTGCGTATGACCGTGACAATGCAATCACGGAATTTGCGATGCTTGACGGAGCGGCAGACGAAAAGCTTGACAGTACAAATATCGGAGAATGTAAGCTTATATTGCTTGCGGTGTGTCCCCAAGCGGCGGTGGAATATCTTAAAGAAAACGCCGCATATATATCAAAGGACGCAGCGGTAATAGACCTGTGCGGAACGAAGCGTATGGTGTGCCGCGAGTGTTTTAAAATTGCGGCGGAAAACGGATTTATATTCATCGGCGGCCATCCGATGGCAGGAACGCATAATTCGGGATATAAATTTTCGGATGCCGAGCTGTTTAAAGGGGCTCCGATGGTGATTGTTCCGGAGCGCTTGGACGACATCGGACTGCTTGAATTTGCGAAAAATCTTCTTGAACCTGCCGGTTTTGCGTATATTACAGGCGCTACTGCGGAGGATCATGATAAAATAATTGCGTTCACCTCGCAGCTGGCTCATGTTGTTTCAAATGCATATATAAAGAGTCCGTCCGCCAAACGGCATAAAGGATTTTCTGCCGGCAGCTATAAGGATCTGACGAGGGTTGCATGGTTAAATCCCGAGATGTGGGCGGAGCTGTTTCTGGAAAACGGAGATAATCTTGTTTTCGAGCTTGATACGCTCATAGCCAATTTAATGAAGTATAGGGATGCGATTGTAAATAATGAGCGTCAAAAGCTTGTAGCGCTGCTTGATGACGGAAGACGAAAAAAAGAAAAGCTTGACGGCTTGAACTAAATATTTCTGTTGCAAAATAGGGCAAATTATGTTATTATATAAATAACTAAATTTATCCGATGGATATGAAAAAGGAGAACAGAAATAAATGTTAAAAAAGCTTATTGCAATGGCAGCGGCGGTGTCGATAGCGGCCTGCACCGTGCCGGTATACGCAAAGTCCTATGATTTGATAAACGGAAACATGGATTACAGGAGGAAGCTTATATCGGAGAATGCGCTTAAATGCTATGTAAAATCTGCGCCGGAGAATTATGTATATTACGGAGCGAAATTTGAGCCAAGGGCAGGAATTTATATCGGAACGCCGGAGGATAGGCAGTACAGCGGAATAGGCAACGGAATTTATACGCAGTATGATTGGTTCGTGCCGTCGGAGGAGATAAAGAACTCGAACTGCGCGCGCAATGAAATTGCCGAAAAGCAGAGTGAGCATACGCTTTTGAGGGGATATAACTGGAATTTTGCGCTTAAAAATTCGCAGGTAATAGACATAACGGAATACTCGAATTATTTGTATAATAAGATTGATGAGCTTGCCGCGAGGGGCGAGGATATACTGCTGATATTCGGCAAGGAGTTTAATATTGACGATAATTTCAACGATCCGGAGCTGTTCAAGCAGTGTTTCCGATTTGTAGCGGATTATGCGCATACAAAGGAAAATATTGCAATGGTGTGGGCGCCGAACGATACTGGCGGACTTGACACAACGCTTGAAGAATTTTACCCCGGCGACGAATATGTTGACTGGATAGGATGCAGCTTGTATTCGCTGCCGTATTTCCAGGGAAATCCGAATATAGACGACGGCGCAAACATGGCGTTTATTATGGGTAAGTATGCGAATCCGTCAATGCGTGCGAAGCTGATACATGATTTTATGGAGAAGAACGGAATAAGAAAGCCCGTGTTTGTAACAGAGGGCGGAGTTGGTTTTGAATCGCCGGACGGTACGGATTATACGGATTGGGCGGAGCATCAGCTGAGAATGTATTATGCCGATATATGCCGTGCTTATCCCGAGTTTAAGTGTATAGTTTCGTTTAATCAGTACGTAACGCCGGGGGATTTGTACAGATATGATTTAGGGAACAGTCCGCGGTTGCTTTCGCTTTTGCAGGAGCTTACGAAAGATCCGATATATTTGCAGACGTATCCGTCCTCCGCGCCGTATTCGTATACCGAGCTTTATGACGGAATGGTATTTACCGATAAGGTAAATATTACGGCATATGCGTATGAGATGGCAAAGCCGAATTTAACGGTAAGGTATCTGCTTGACGGAGAGTGGCTGAGCGAAAAGAGCGAGCCGCCGTATGAGATAAATCTTGATAATGAGCATATTTCCTATGGCTGGCATACGCTGACGTGCGAGATATATAACGGAGAGAAGATTTCGCAGAAAAGGGATTACAGTATAGCGCTTGCACCGCGCGAGGATAATTACGCGTATGCGGAGACGGCAGACGAGGGCAAAACAGGCTTTATTGATATGGAAAATAAGCCTGCGGAGATGAAAAATGCGGCGTATGCGCTTCGTGAGCAGGGTATAATTACGGGAGTGGACGATACGCATTTCAATCCCGATGATAAAATTTCGCGTTCACAGATGGCTGCAATACTAATGCGGCTTATGGGGCTTAAAGAAAGCGATAAACCGTCGGGACTTACGGACGTTTCTGCGGATGATTGGTATTACGGAATAATAAATGCGGCTGTGGAGGCAGGACTTATAGACGGTTATGAGGACAATACATTCCGCGGCGGAGCGACGATAACAAGGAATGAGTTTGTTACAATAATTGCAAAGATTGTTTTGAGGGAAAAGAACGTGGTAGTTCCCGATATTGATCTGGGATATACGGACGAAATTGCCGGCTGGGTAACGGATTATCTAAAAGTGGCAAAGAACAGCGGTCTTGTGCTTGAGCGCAATGACGGAATATTCAGCGGAACGAGCGAGGTAACGCGCGGAGATGCGGCGATTATGACCGAAAGACTGTATAAGCTGATAAAGAACTGATAAACAACGAACAAACAGCCGATGAGCAACCGTTGAATAGCGAACGGGCAACCGACCGACAGCAGACGAATAGCAATGAACGGAAAACGCACGGCTGACAACTGACCCGACAGCCAACGGATAACAACTGACGGCGAACGGGCAACCGACCGACAGCCAACGGATAACAACTGACAGCAGACGCACGGCTGACAACCGACCGCCAATGGGGCAGCAGACACTCAACCGACACACAACATATAAAAGCTAACAACAGCAGCCATGGCACATTTTGCCATGGCTGCTGTTGTATAAAGCCTTACCTTTGAGGGAAGCAAAACGTAGTTTTGCGCAGCGAAAGAAAAGACTCAGGGAGGGGACCGCTTGCGGCGGATGAGGTGTTAAGGCAACACATAACACAACAATCCCCCAATAGTAACGATGTCAAATTAAAACAATGCCCCGCCGGAACCGTTTCCGCTTTCCGAATTTCCGCTGCCACCCGAACTGCCGCCGTACGGCGCAAAAAAGCTGTTAATATCGTCATCGTCAAGACCAAATTCTCTGAAGAAATCGCTGAAATCGTCCATGCTGCTTCCGCTGTTCCTGTTTCCGTTTCCGTTTTGGTACGGATTCTGCGGCTTGTCATTGCTGTAAATAATCGGCGGCAGCATACCGTTATTCTTTAATACTCTCCAAAAGCTGCCGCCGATTGAAAGTCCGACCGCACAAAGTATAATTCCCATTGCCGCCGAAACAGCCGTTATAATAAGTATTGTATGGTGTATGGTTTTCTTCATTTTTAATTCCTCCCGTAAATAACCGTTCAAAAGTCTTTTCAAATATCAGCTGTGTTTGCGGATTTTATCTGTAATAAATGTAAAAATGCACGGAAACATTTTTGAGTACCATTTCAAGACAAGATACGTCAAAATCAAGCCTGCGGCAAACATTAAAAATCCCGTTCCGAACTGCATAAGCTTATCTGCCAAAATAATATGTCTGCCGACAGCGTTTACTATCATTCCCATGCCATCGAACCACAAGAACACGCATACTGCCGCTATTGCAATAAAAAACATCGCCGCGGCAAACACCAGTCCGACAGCAACCGCCGCCAAAGCCAATCCCAAGGCAATCAATTCCGGAGCGGCAAGAATAACGGCAGCCACCTTTACCCATTCGGGGATCTCTATGCGCTTTGATTTTTTTTCATTAAGCAATGTTTTGCAGTAATTTTTTGCGGCGGTTTTGGGATCTCCGAGACATTCGTAAACCGCTTCGGCATTTTCCGAGCTCAAAAAATAGCCTTCAAAATATCTTACCGCCTTTTCTCTTTCCTCCTCCGAAAGAAAACCTAATTCAAATTTTATCGCTTCAATATATTCTTCTCTGTTCATCGTATTTCTCCGTTCTGCCGCATAAAACGGCACAAATTCAAGATAAAATCAATCACTAAATCCAATTACATCCAACAAATCCCGTATTGGTATGCGGCTTTTACCGCCGTCTGAACCGTAAATTCGCTTTCCGCAGCCAATCTATGATTTAATTCGTGAAATTAAGCCGGGTAAATCCGCCGCGGTTTACAATTTTCGCATTAAACAGCGCGCCCGGATTAGTTTGCTCCGACGTACCTCTTTCCACACCATTTACAAATACAACTCCCGCATGAACAACCGTATTTACATTAAAGTCCTGAATACTGTTTCTAAGCTTCGTATCCAACGAGCCGCCGTCGGCATATAAAGTTATATTTCCATGAATTGCCGCATTAATGGACAAATCTCCGCTGTGGTTGTTTATAGTCACATTTTTTGCAAAAATATTTTTAGCCTGTACGCATGAACGTGATTCTATAAGAATATTTTCTGCCGCAACTCCCTCTATAAGTAAATTTCCCGAATTAAGCCTGATTTTAAGGTCTTTAAAGGTAAAGCTTTCGGGAACATTTATAATTGCCACCGCACCGCTCGCTGTGTGTTCTTTGGTGTTTTCAACATACCACACGCCGTTTACAATATGACTTTTTGTTCCGCTTTCGAGTGCAAATCCGCTGCTTTTGCGCAGAACATAATTTCCGCCGTTAAGGTTAAGCACTGCGCTTTCTATATCCGAACAGGTTTCCGGTATTACTTCTGCCTTTTTATACACGTTCCGTCTGTCCGCAAGCATATAAATAATCGCCGCAATTGCAAGCATTGTAATAACAGCCGTAAGATAAAACGGAAGATAATCGTATATTGCATTTACAAGCGGTACGCCTATCCCGGCAATAACCACCGCTATGATAGCTTTTGAATTATATTTATGTGTTTCCATGTTTACCTCCCAAATTTATCAAAATGCCATGCGCCCATTTTAACGGCACGGCATTCCTGTTTTTATTTTCTTTCGTAAAGTTCTATTATTTGCCCCAATAGACAGCTTTTTCTTTTGCTATATACGTTATAGCACATATTTGCCGATTTGTCAATTCTTTTCGCAAAAAAAGAAAGCGGTTAAAAACCGCTTTCTCATTTTTTATTATCGTAAGATAATTAGTTATTTGACGGGTTGATGAAGTATGCTTCAACGATGTCTCCATCGATTGTCTTAGCGAGTACATACTGAATCTTACCCTTTGTGCTTGTTTCGTAGCCTGTTCCGTCTACTCCGCCTCTAACTGTCTTTGAGTTCCAGTCAAGCAATACCTTGTCGTCAGCTGTGTATGTCTTACCGTCAGCTGCTGTACCTGCAACGTAAGCGCTTGTTGAGTTAGCGTTTACTGAACGAGCTGATGAAAGAATACCGTTAGCAACTCTGAGCTCTCTGCCTGATCTCTCTTTGTAGTTGTAGAGATAGAATACAGCGTCGCTGTCTACATCATATGAATCAATCTTATCAACATTCGTTACATACTTGTTGCCGCCAACTGTCTCGAAGTCTGTTGTTGTAGCAATTGTAATATCCGAATTGCTCTTGTCATATACAGCGCCGAATACCCAGTCAGATGCATTCTTACCTGAACCTAATTTCATTAACTTGTCAAGTGCAGTCTTATCAACAACAGCGCTTAAATCGTTATTTGCAAGACCGTCTAATGCAGCTGTTGAGAATGCTGAGTAATCTGAAAGACTCTTCTTGAACAACGGTGTAACTTCTGTTACATAGCCTGAAGAATTCTTCTTAACTACTATCGGAGCGCCCTCTGACAACTTAGCAACTTCATCTTCTGCTGTTCCGTCATCAATGATGTACTTTGTAACTTCTTTTGAACCCGGTGCATAAACCTTAATAGCTGTCTTTGTATCTCCGTCAACGTCGTCCTGAGTTGAAGCTGAGAAGATAACAAACTTTGTATTATAGCTGTATGAACCCTGTCCGCCCTTAGTTACGATTACGAATGAATATGTGCTGTCTGAATTGCTCTTGTTGAAGCCGTAAGCTGTGTAGTTAGCATCGTCCTCAAGTGATTTTATATCCATTACATCGAATTCCTTGTCTGTTGCATATGATGAAAGGTCAAGGATTGATGTTGTTGATTCTGAAAGCTTAATTGAACCAAGCTTTAATGACTTAGCTGCATATGTTTCATCATTACACTCTTTGTAAGCCTGAAGCTCTTTGAATGTGATCTTCTCTGTTGAAGATGAGATGCTGTATGTGAATACTCTATCCTGCGGAGCTTTCTTTGTGTCTGAATCATCAAACTTTGTGCTGCCTGCGAAGCAGTAGCCATAGTATGTATCCTTATACTTGTCGTCGAATACATAGCTGTCCTTTGAACCGTCCGGCTTAATGATTGTAGCATAGTACTGATCGCCGTTTGCTCTGTATACGTTGTCAAGAAGTGCAATCTTCTTTGTAGCTGATGTTTCATCAACTCTTGCTACCTTACCGAAAGCATCGAGGTACAGTGTGTACTCGTTACCTACTGTAAAGTCTTTGTTTGATACGAGAGATTCGTCAGCAACTTTGTATGCCTTGCCGCCTACTGTGTACTCGTGATCCTTTTCAGCATCGCCCTTGTTAACTGTTGAAAGCTTACCCTCAACTGTGTCTCTTGAAACGATTACTTCAAATGAGCTTGACTTTGAGAAGTCATTGCCTGTGAATGCGATTGAGAGTACGTCATATTCCTTAAGCTCTGTCGGCTTAACTGCTGTGCCGTCAGCCATCTTGAATGAATAGTACATCTTATCGTCTGTTGTATCAACGTCCATTTCAGTAGCGCCGTCTAATGCATCGCTTGCTGTGTCGAAGTAGATTGTGCAATCTTCGTCGTCACCTTCAACGCTGCTTACAACTGCGTCTACATAGTAAGAAATCTGGATGATATCATAGATACCGTCTGTTGATGACTTACCTGCATCCGGGCTGTCTACGAGAGTAACCTTACCTGTTGCATTCTTTGTTACGTATGTATCCATAGCTGTTTTAAGATCTGAAACAGTTACAGGATAGCCGTTTACATAGAAGTTCTTTTCAATGCTTGCAAGGTCAATCTTGTATTCCTTAGTCTTTGTTGAGCTTCCGCTCTCAAATACTGAGATTGTTCCTCTGCCGTTTGTTGATGTGTAAACTGAATCTTTTGCATCGTCGTTGTAGTCTTCAGCTGCGAATGTAACATTCTTGCTGTCAGCGCCTACCGGAGTGATGCTCAGGATTGTGATATCATCATCGTCGTCAGCCTTAACGAGCATTTCCGAATATGTCAGAAGATACTTGTCTGCGCCTGATTCGCCGATGTATGCGTTCGGTGTAAGGTCAAGAGTTGTGTTTGTCTCATAACCTGAAATTACCTGGTAACCGCCGTAGTTGTTTGACTTTTCAACTGCGAGCTTAACCTTATCTGTATCTACACTGTCGTCTGACTGATGTGTAGCTGTTACACGACCATATATAATATATGCGTCATGTGAGTAGTTCAAAAGACACTGCCATGAGTTCTTTGATGTAGTGCTCGGTTCATTTCTCTCAACGAGCTTCGGTGTCTGTGTACCGTTCCACTGTGTTTCATATCCGTCAACTACGCAGATAGGAGCTTTAACAGCGTTGTCAATCATCTGTGCAACCTGTGCTCTTGTTACCTGTGTGTCGTTTGCAACACCCGAGATACCCTTTGTGATATCAAGGTTGTAGCCGTATGAAAGGTAGCCGTTCGGCCATCCGCCGTTGTTCTCAGCATATGTTGTGTAGCCGAGAGCTGCAACCAACATCTTGATTGCCTGTGCGTATGTAACGTTGTCCTCGGGACCAAACTCTGTATCGCTGTAACCATCGATAAACTTTGTGCTGTCTGATGTGCCGACTGTTACAAAGCCCGATGCCCAGTGTGAACCTGTAACGTCAGCGAACTTTGTGTCCTTGCCTGTTGCAGCGTTAGCAGCGCTCAGCTGTGAGCTTCCCAATGCTGAAACAATCATCTTTGTGATTTCTGCTCTTGTTACGTTCTTGTCCGGTCCGAATGTTCCGTCTTCGTAACCGTTGATAACGCCTAATGCTGTTAACTCAGTAACTGCCTGTGAATATGAAGCTGTGTCAGCTACATCAGGAAAGTTAGCAGCAAAAGCAACAAGTGAGCTTGCTGATACAGCAAGAGCAGCAACTGTTGAAATTACCTTTTTGAGATTCTTATTCATTGTCTCAAATCCTCCCTTTAAATTTCTTACGTGAAGGGTCTTTCGATACAATCTGCCAAGCGCCCCTCCCACTTAAAGCAGATCAAAGTTTCCGAAAATACATCGGAATACGCACTGATTATACCACGCAAGCCTGTATATGTCAATGCGGTCTTACAGTTGTAAAAAAACTGTAATGCGGCTGTTATGGCTTTCGGTTACCTGCGTTTCCGAAAAACCATGCCGTTTAAATATTACGGTAACAGATTTTTAATAATGCTTCTACTCATTACGAAAAACTGCTATTTAATATTTTACTATACCCATAACCCGTATGTCAACCTCTTTTTTATTCCTTGCGATAAATTTTTTACAAATTTATTAAATATGTACCAAATCATTTTCTGTGCAAGTAGTAAATTGGTTAAAATGTATAACCTGAGAACGACCGCTTGCAATGCGGATTATGTGTTTTACATTTAGTTAGACGGCGGTGTTTTGAAAAAGTTCCGGTTTTTTTAATTTTTTTTGTTTTTTTTTTAATTTTATGCTATAATGTATTTTAATCAGTCAATTGTAAAATAAGAAGTGCAGTGTTTTAAAGCCTTCCTCTTACAGGGGAAGCCGAATAAATATAAGGGAGAACAAGCGTTATGTCCAAATACTACGCAGTGAGAAACGGCAGACACACGGGAATATTTCATACGTGGGAGGAGTGCAGAAAAGAAGTCATAGGTTACAGCGGCGCAGAATACAAAAGCTTTACGAGCCTTGACGATGCAAAACAATATATAATAGGAAACAATTCCGATGTGACGGTTATCGGCGGTGCGGCGCGCGCATATGTGGACGGCAGCTTTAATATTGCCACACACGAATATTCTTACGGCGCAGTTATTTTTTACAAGGACGAAACCGTGACCGCGAGCGAAAAATTTTCCGATCCGGAGCTTGCGCCTATGCGGAATGTTGCGGGCGAAATTGCCGGCGCGATGAAAGCCATGAGCTACTGTATCGAAAACGGCATAGACGCGCTTGAAATTTATTACGACTATGCAGGAATCGAAAAATGGTGCACGGGAGAATGGAAAACAAATAAATCCGGCACTGCCACATACAAAAAATTCTATGATGACGCGGCACAAAAACTGCATATAACCTTTCACAAGGTCAAGGGTCATTCCGGCGACAAATACAACGACATGGCGGACGCTCTCGCAAAAGAGGCTCTCGGTATAAAAAAATAAACGGAGCAACGTGAACTTTGCTCCGTTTTGGTAGCGGTAACTAGATTCGAACTAGTGACACTGCGGGTATGAACCGCATGCTCTAGCCAACTGAGCTATACCGCCGTACAACATTAAATATTATACTTGATTTTTTTGTATTTGTCAACACTTTTTTAAAAAAATTACAAAAAAAGTTAAGAATCGCTTCTTAAAAAAGAAATTTTATTCGGAAACTGCATATTTCTGCGATTTCCGAATAAAACTTTTACACTTCGGCGCTTTCGTTGCTCACGTAAATCTTAACCGAAACAGGCGGCAAATCAATATAATATATACCGTCCTTTGCGCTCATGCGGTCGTTTTCGTCAAACACGTTCAATATATCGTCCGTATCAAACCTTGCCGTATCAAGGCGTATTTTCTCATGCGTGCCGCTCATATTCGCACACACGACAAATGTGTCCTCCGCATTTGAACGCACATAGGCATAAACATATTCTCTTTTATAGACACATTCAAATTCACCCACAGAAAACGCCTCGGAGCTGTTTCTTAAAGCAATCATTTTTTTATACGCACCGCTCATTTCGCCGTCGGCATTATCCCACGGAAACGGCATACGGCAAAACGGATCGCCGTATCCCGACACCCCCGCCTCATCGCCGTAAAACACACACGGAACACCTGGTAGCGTCATTTGCAGCGCCATGACAAGCCGCACGCGCTTTTTTGCCATTGCCAGCACATAATCATCGGGGCGGTAAGACGCCTGGTATTCGCGGTCAACATCATTTTTTGACGGCGCACCGCACATAACCGTCAGAATACGCTCCACATCATGGCTCGATAAAATATTGAGCAGCGAATAATACGCCGGAGCGGGATAATTCTCTTTAAGGCTCATTAATCTGTCGTCAAGCTCCTCTGCGTTAATACGGCACAGCGCGGCATCAATCAGTGCGCTGCGCATCGGATAATTCATAACAGAATCTATGCCGTCGCCGAGAAAATACCTGCGCCGTTCGCCGTAAGCAATCTTATTTGATGCGTCCTCCCAGGCCTCTCCGATTATGACCGCTTCTTCGTTCGTTTTTTTGACGTTTTCGCGCAGTTCCGTTACAAACGAATCCGGCAGCTCGTCTACAACATCCAATCTCCAGCCATATGCGCCCATACGCAGCCATTTTTTCACTATTGCGTCCTTAGAGGAGAGCAGATATTCACGGTATGACGAACAATTTTCCTCGACCTGCGGCAAAGTTTTCATTCCCCACCAGGACTCGTACGAATCAGGCCACTGCGAAAATCTGTACCATTCATAATACGGCGACGACTTCGACTGATACGCTCCGACGCTGTCATACGTACCGTTTTTATTGAAGTACTTGCTGTCCGAGCCTGTATGATTAAACACGCCGTCAAGTATTATGCGTATTCCGCGCTTTTTTGCCTCGGCGCAAAGCTTTTTAAACGTTTCCTCATCGCCGAACATGGGATCTATCTCCTCATAGCTGCCCGTGTCGTATTTATGATTGGAGTACGCTTTAAAAATAGGATTTAAGTATATTACGGAAATTCCTAATTCTTCAAGATACGGTAATTTCTTTATTACACCTTTTAAATTTCCGCCGAAAAAGTCGTTCGCCTTATATTCGCCGCCGAACTGCTCCGCTTTATAAAACGGCGTTTCGTTCCAGCTGCGCTTTATTATGTCGCTGCGCTCTCCCAAAAATGAGCCGTCCTCATTACCGTTAAAAAATCTGTCGGGGAAAATCTGATACGCAACGGATTTTTTGAACCAATCGGGAGTTGCATATTTTTCATCATAGACAGTAATCTGAAACAGATTATCCGGCTTATGAAAATACGTCAAGCCCGCGCCGCCCAGTCCCTTTAAATTATTTCCGTAATACACGCTGCCCTGGTCGGTTATGATTTCAAAATAATACCATATAAGTCCGGCATTTTCGGTTGCGTCAAGCGTTGCGGAATACACCGATGAGCCGTTGACCGTCATGATATACGGCATATCGGTTATGACCTCGCCGCCGCCGTCCTTTTTATAGATAAAATGCACCGCATATGGTATGCCTATGCCCGACGCGGCAAGGCGTATACGCACCTCCGAGCCGCACGTCACCGCACCGAACGGCTTTCTGTAAAATTCCATACGGGAGTCATGCTCTATCTCCATTAAATCTCTCCTTTTCGGTATAGTGCAAATGAAACTCACCTTTGGCGGCATAAGCCGCAGGGTGAGTTTCGGTAAGCATTATTTAATCGGTTTAAGATGCCAGATCTGATCGTTGTACTGCTCTATCGTTCTGTCGCTTGAGAAGAATCCCGACATGGCAGTGTTCATAATCGCCTTTGCAGTCCATTCTTTTCTGTTCTGATAATCCTTGGAAATTCTTTCCTGGGTGTGCATATATTCCTCGAAATCTCTTATAACCATATACGTATCGGGATAACCGTAATCGCCGAACAGCAGCGTCTGGTACAAATCCTTGAACAGCTGATTGTTTCCCGGGGCAAAGCTTCCGTCAATAAGCATTTCAAGCGCATGGCGCAGCATACCGTTTGTGGAGTAAATAGTCTTTACCTCGTCCGTTCCGGCATATTTAAGCCTTGCGTCAACCTCATCGGCTTTAAGTCCGAAGATATATATATTATCGTTTCCGACCTGTTCGAGCATTTCCACGTTAGCGCCGTCAAGCGTTCCTATCGTAACCGCACCGTTAAGCATAAACTTCATATTGCCCGTACCGGACGCCTCCTTGCCGGCGGTTGAAATCTGCTCCGAAACATCTGCTGCCACAATAATCTTTTCCGCAATCGAAACGCCGTAGTTTTCGATGAATACCACCTTGATTTTGCCGTTTATGCGCGGATCGTTATTCACAAGGTCGCCAACCGAATTGATAAGCTTGATTATAAGCTTTGCTCTCTTATATCCGGGAGCTGCCTTTGCGCCGAAAATATATGTTTTCGGGTAATAGTCGTAGTTCGGGTCGGTCAGAATCCTGTTGTATTCCGCAATTATATGCAGAACATTCATCATCTGACGCTTATACTCATGCAAACGCTTGCACTGAACGTCAAAAATCGAATCCGGATTTATTTCTATGCCGTTATGCTCTCTGATATATTCCGCAAGCGCAACCTTATTGTCACGCTTAATCTTGTTAAACTCGCTCTGGAAATCATCATCATTGGCATATTTCGCAAGTCCGGTAAGCTTATTTGAGTCTTTGAGCCAGCCTTTGCCGATTTTCTTATCGATAAGCTTGGTAAGCTCGGGGTTGCAGTTTGCAATCCAGCGGCGGAAAGTAATTCCGTTTGTGATTGCATGGAAACGCTCCTTATCCATAAGATAGTAATCTCTGAAAATATCCTTTTCGAGAATTTCCGTATGCAGCTTTGAAACGCCGTTTACCGCAAAGCAGCTTGCAAGGCACATATTTGCCATGAATATCTGATTATCCGAAATTATAGCCATGTACTTGTGCTTAGCGGGGTCGTTGGGGTAAAATTCTTCAAGTCTTATCATAAGACGTCTGTTCATTTCCTCAACAATCATATAAATTCTCGGAAGGATTCTTCTGAACATATCAACAGGCCATTTTTCGAGAGCCTCGCTCATAACCGTGTGGTTTGTGTACGCAAAAACGTGCGTAACAATATCCCATGCTTCGTCCCAGCCGAGACCCTTTTCGTCCATGAGCAGACGCATCATTTCGGGAATAGCCATTGTCGGGTGGGTATCGTTTATGTGAATAACTATCTTATCGGGCAGCTTTGACCAATCCTTGCCGTTTCTCTGCTCAAATTCGCGCAGAATCCACTGCAAGGTAGCGCTTACGAGGAAATACTGCTGCTTTAAGCGCAGTTCCTTACCCTCCGTATGGTTATCCTCCGGATAAAGTACCTTTGAAATAACCTCCGCAAGTTCTTTTTCCTCAATGGCACGTGCATAGTCGCCGCTGTTAAAAGCTTTCATGTCAAAGCTTTCGGGAGATTTTGAGCTCCACAGTCTTAATTTATTTACAATCTTTGAGCCATAGCCGCAGAGCGGTACGTCATACGGCATAGCGATAACTCTGCGATCGTTTTCGTATCTGAAAACCATGCGTCCGTCCCGCCACTCGCTGTAAACGTTTCCGCCGAAACGCACTTCAACCGATTCTTCGGGACGTGCAACCTCCCATGCGTTTCCGTTTTCAAGCCACGAATCGGGCAGCTCCGTCTGGTAGCCGTCAACGATTTTCTGTCTGAACAGACCGTATTCATATCTTAAAGTACAGCCGTATGCCGGCAAATCGAGCGTTGTGAGCGAATCTATAAAGCACGCCGCAAGACGTCCCAGACCGCCGTTGCCTAAACCTGCGTCATTTTCCATTTCGGCAATGTCCGTAAGCTCATAGCCCAAATCCTCCAGAACGTTCTGATACATTTGCGTCTGCATCAGATTCAGGATATTTGTTCTTAAAAGTCTGCCCATTAAAAATTCAAAAGAAAGATAATACAGCTTTTTTGAACCTTCAGCCTTAACCTCTTTATGTGATTTTGCCCACATTTCCATTATACGGTCTCTGACCGTAAGTGCGCACGCGGAATAAACCATATGCGGAGTGGCTTCCTCCATAACCTTTCCGAAGTGTCTGCCGACTTTTCCTATAATTTCGTTTTTCAACTGTTCTTCAGCCGGTGTAAGCTTCTTTTTTTTCGCAGCTGTTTTTTCTGCCATATTAATCTCTCCTTTTAAAAATCTGTGATTGCCGGTTTATGATAAAACAGAGATGCAAAAACTACCGGCTGCGGCTGTTTACGGGCAACCGCCTATATATTATACTCCGCAGGGAGAATAATTATTTTCCTTTTGCCGCCGATGTTCTTTTAGCGCCCTTTGCGGCTGTTTTTTGCGGCGCTGCTTTTTTTGCGGCGGTCTTTCTCTGCGCCGTTTTCTTTACGGGTTTTTCGTCCTCAAACGGATTTTTCACCTTTTTTATTTCAGGCTCTTTTGCTCCGTCGGCGGCGGCCTTTGCGGATATTTCCGCATCCTTTTTGATATTTTCGTCAAAGCCCGATTCCGTTTTTTGCGGTATATCGTAAATTCCGGTAAGCTTTTGGTACATATCAATATATCTGTCCGCCGAGGTATTCCACGAATAGTCAACCGACATTGCGTTATCTATTATTTTATCCCACTCATTACGGCGGTTATAGTAAATATCCATTGCGTAACGGATAATATTCATCATTTCGTCCGCATTGTAGTTCGCAAACGAAAATCCCGTTCCCTCGCCGGTATATTCGTTGTACGGAACGACGGTGTCTTTCAGACCGCCCGTTTCGCGCACAACCGGAAGCGTGCCGTAACGCATACTTATAAGCTGCGACAAACCGCACGGCTCAAATCTCGACGGCATCAGAAATGCGTCGCACGCGGCGTATATCTTATGCGAAAAATCATTCGAGAAATAAATCTGTGCCGAGAACCGGTCGGGATATTTCCAGGCATAGTGTCTGAATAGGTTCTCGTATTTTTCCTCGCCCGTTCCCAGAACAACCACCTGCATACCGCCGCTGCAAAGCTCCTCAAGCTTATACGCCACAAGGTCAAAGCCTTTCTGGTCGGTCAGACGTGAAACGATTCCAACCATGAATTTGTTTTCGTCAACCGGCAGTCCAAGCTCTTTTTGCAGCTCGGTTTTGTTTACAGCCTTATTTTTATGAACTGTTCTCTTTGTATAGTTTTTATAAATTGCGCTATCCTTCGCCGAATCCCATTCTGTATAGGAAATACCGTTCACTATACCCGTCAAATCTCCTCGCCGTGCGGAAAGCAGGCTGTCAAGCCCCTCGCCGTATTCGGGCGTGGTTATTTCGTTTGCGTAGGCAGAGGATACGGTGGAAATCCTGTTTGCGTAAACCATGCCGCCCTTTAACAGGTTTGCATCGTTGTAAAATTCAAGCTTATCGGCGGTGAAATAGTAATCGCTTATTCCCATTGCGTCCTTGATTTTTCTCAAATCCCAGCGTCCCTGGAAACGCAGATTATGAATGGTCATGATTGTTTTCATATCGCGGAAGAACGGATTATCCCTGAACGTATCGAGAAATACGGGGATTGCGCCGGTCTGCCAGTCGTTGCAGTTTATAACGTCGGGTTTAAAATCAAGCGTCGGCAAAAGCGACAGCGCCGCTTTGGAGAAGAATATGAATTTTTCGCAGTCAAGATGAATAAAGTCATACGGTTTATCGCCGTTGAAATAAAATTCATTATCCACGAAATAGTATATGCAGCCGTCATGCTCCAGCTCAAAAACTCCGGCATACTGCTTTCTCCATGACATATCAATGTAGATATGCGCTATATATTTCATTTTATCCTTATATTTTTTATCAATACAGCGGTAGAGCGGAAGAATCACTCTCGCGTCAACGCCCTTTTTTCGCAAAACCGCCGGAAGCGAGCCGGCAACGTCGCCCAAGCCGCCCGTTTTCACAAACGGAGCCGCTTCGGATGCGGCAAACAATACTCTCATAAATTCACACAATCCTTTCGTCCGCACAATATGTATACATACCGCCGCGGACTGTCGGTACATACTATGTATAGCTATATATTATATCAAAACGGCGGTTTTGTCAAACATTCGGCAAAAAATCGTATTTTTTGCTGTGTTTTGCGGCTGTTTGTCTTTAATGTATTATATACATTGCAGCAGTAAATATGCCGTTATACAAAATGCGGTGCGGGCAGATAAAATCCGCCGCGCACCGGCAGCACACGAAAAAAATCAGATTTCTGTATCCTTTTCTATTGCAAGAGGGTAGCTTTTCTGACCGATAAGCTTTCTTCCCTTTGTAATTTTTACCTGTTTGTCAAACACAACGTGAGCAAGCTCAACGTCCTCCTCTATGACGCTGTTCTGCATTATTATGGAGTTTTTCACTACTGCGCCCTTTGCTACTTTTACGCCTCTTGAAAGCACGCAGTTTTCTATCGTGCCGTCAATAATGCAGCCGTCCGAAACAAAGCAGTTTTTCACTACTGCGTCACTGCCGTATTTTGTCGGGCTCTGGTCTTTTGTTTTGGTGTAAATCGGGTTTTCGGGGTTAAACAGCTCTCGTCTTATTTCGGCGTTTAAAAAGTCCATATTGCACTTATAAAACGACTTCATCGAGTCGACCTTGCCTACATAACCCTTATGCTCATAACCGAATATGCGCATACCGCACAATTTTTTGGCAAGTGCGTCCTTGACAAAATCAATATCGCCCCTTGCGCTGCACTCGTCGATAAAGCTTTCCAGAAGCGCCTTTTCCATAATATATATGTCAAGTCCGGCATAGTTTGTTTTAGGATAATACGGCATAACCTCAATATCCGTTATGCGGTTGTTTTCGTCTATGTCAAAGAGCGTATAGCGCGAAAGCTGTGCCTCTGCAACATTTGAAAGCTTTGTATATACCGCCGTAACGTCCGCCTGGTTTTCTATATGCTCGTCAATAGCCTTTGAAAAATCCATATTATATATATTGTTGCCGAGCGAAAGAATAACATATGTTTCGCGGCTGCGGCGTATAAAATCCCTTATGCCTGTGAGCATATCTATGCTGCCGTTGATTTTGCCGAGCTTATGCTCCATACTCGGCGGCAGAATTTTGAGTCCGCTGCCCTTTCTGTCCAGATCCCACGGTTTTCCCGAACGGATATGATCCATCAGCGATGAATAGTTCGATTCCGCCGCAACGCCTATGTTGGTAATACCCGCATTTGACATATTCGAAAGCACAAAATCTATAATTCTGTATCTGCCCGCAATCGGGAGAGACAGATTTGCTCTAATATCGGTAATCGGCGGAATTTTATCCTGATTTACAAGAATAACGCCCATTGTATCGTTTCTCATTCTGTTCTGCCCCCTTATGCTTCTATCATACTGTTTTTGACGATGTTTTCGCTGTCTTTTACCTCTGCGCCGCCCTCGACAAGAACGATTCCGCCGGAGCAGTATTTGGAAATATACTTGCTTTGCGGATCCTCCTCAACGCCTATGCGGACATTGTCGCCGATTTTGGCGCCCTCGCCGATAACCGCCTTTTCAATCACGCAGTTTTTGCCGATTTTAGCGCCCGGCATAACCACCGAATCGGTAATTTTCGAACCCTCGCCCACGTCTACCGCACCGAAAATAACGGAGTGGTTTATTTCGCCGTCAATGAAGCTGCCCTCCGTAACGGTCGAATTGGAAATTTTCGCATTATTGCCGACATAGTGCGGCGTGAACGCATGGTTTCGCGAATAAATTATCCATGAGCGGTCGTTTAGGGAGAATTTCGGCGGACTGTCGATAAGATCCATATTAGCCTCCCAAAGGCTGTATACCGTTCCGACGTCCTTCCAGTAACCCTCAAAGCGGTAGCTCATCATTTTTTCGTTGTTGCCGAGCATTTTGGGAATGATGTTTTTGCCGAAATCGTTATCCGAATTTGGGTCGCGCTCGTCGTCCGTAAGATACTTTTTCAGCGCGTCGTAGCTGAAAATATAAATACCCATGGACGCAAGATTGCTTTTCGGCTCTGCAGGTTTTTCGGCAAACTCGGTAATTTCTCCCGTTTCGGGGTTTGTGCTCATGATTCCGAAGCGGCTTGCCTCCTCCCACGGCACGGGCATTACCGCAATTGTCACCGCAGCTCCCGATTCTTTATGTGCTTTGAGCATTTTTCCGTAGTGCATTTTATAAATATGGTCGCCAGAAAGAATAAGTACGTTTTTGGGATTAAATCTTTCGAGAAAGCCTATGTTCTGGTAAATGGCGTTAGCCGTACCCTTGTACCATTCGCCGGCTTCGGCGCTCTGGTACGGCGGCAGAACATATGCGCCGCCGTGCGAACGGTCAAGATCCCACGGCTTGCCGTTTCCTATATATGTGTTAAGTTCCAGAGGCTGATACTGCGTAAGCACTCCTACGGTATCAATCCCCGAATGTATGCAGTTTGAAAGAGGGAAATCTATAATCTTGTATTTTCCCCCGAAAGGCACCGCCGGCTTTGCAACGTGCTTTGTAAGCGCTCCCAGACGCGAGCCTTGTCCTCCGGCAAGTATCATTGCCACGCAATCCTTTGATATCATATATGTCCATCTCCTAAATTTTTAATGTAATTTTTCAAGTCGTAATAAGACTTTATTTCTTCACCGCCTTTTTATCGGACTTTTTCAACAGCATAATCGAATTTGCGTCAACAAATACCGTAAGAGTATATTCCATATCGGAATACGGTACTTTTTTCGCAGTAAATTTCATTTTGCCGATAAGCCTTGAACCGCCGTATTCTGTTGAATTTGAATGTATAATAACTTCGTATTCTCCGCCCTCGGGTACGCCTATTTTGTAAACAGGTCTGTCAACGGGCGTAAAGTTTGCGGCGACGATAACGAAATCGCCCTGCCTTTTGCCCTTTCTGATATATGAAAGAACGGAATTTTCACTGTCGGAATCATTTATCCATCTGAATCCGTCCCAGCTTTGGTCAATTTCCCACAGCGCGCTGTTTTCCGCATAAAAGCGGTTGAGCGTGCGCACGTATTCTTTAAGCTTTCTGTGCCTGTCCGTATCCAGCAGATTCCATTCAAGCTGGTCATCGTACCTCCATTCGAGGAACTGCCCCATTTCACCGCCCATAAATATGAGCTTTTTGCCGGGCATCGTCATAAAATATCCCAAAAGCGTCTTGTAGGCATCGAATTTATCCTCATACGCTCCGAACATTTTATCAATCAGAGAATGTTTGCCGTGAACCACCTCATCATGCGAAAGCGGAAGTATAAAATTTTCGCTGTAAGCATACATCATCATAAAGGTCAGAAGCGAGTGATTGTCTTTTCTGAAATACGGATCCATGCTCATATACCTTAAAGTATCGTTCATCCAGCCCATATTCCACTTGAAATTAAAGCCCAGGCCGTCGTTTTCGGTCGGTGCGGTCACAAGCGGCCATGCGGTGCTTTCCTCGGCAATCATGATAAATCCGGGAAATTCCGTGCACATCGTGCGGTTTAATTTTCTGAAAAAATCCACCGCTTCGAGGTTTCCGTTCCCGCCGTAGATATTCGGCGTCCATTCGCCGTCGTTTCTGGAATAATCGCGGTAAAGCATTGACGAAACGGCGTCAACACGCAGTCCGTCTATATGATAAACCTCCGCCCAGAAATGTGCCGACGAAACAAGAAATGATACAACCTCCGATTTTGAGTAGTCAAAGACCATTGTGCCCCAGTCCTTATGCTCGCCCATTTTCGGGTCGGCATATTCGTATGCCGGAGAGCCGTCAAAGCGCCTTAAACCGTGCGCGTCACGCGGAAAATGCGCCGGAACCCAGTCCATGATAACCGAAATGCCGTATTCATGGCACTTATCGACAAAATACATAAACTGCTCCGGAGCGCCGTAGCGCGAGGTTGCGGCAAAATATCCCGTCACCTGATAGCCCCATGAGCCGTCAAACGGATATTCCATAACCGGCATAAGCTCAATATGAGTATACCCCATTTCCGATACGTACGGAATAAGCTCGTCGGCAAGCTCACGGTAATTGTATAAGCTGCCGTCCTCATGAACTCTCCACGAACCGGGATGCACCTCATAAGTATTCATCGGCAATGAATAAATATCCTTTTTTCCTCTTGAATCAATCCATTTGCCGTCCGTCCACTTATAGCTTGGAATATCCTTTACACGTGAAGCCGTTCCCGGTCTTAACTCCGCCTCGAACGCATACGGGTCTGCCTTGAAATAAATTTCGCCGTCCTGACCCTCTATTGCATATTTATACAAATCCCCCTCACGGATATTGTCAAATACGCCGTACCATATGCCTGTGCTGCCAATCGGTGAAAGCTGCGAGTCCGAACTGCTCCAGCCGTTAAAATCCCCCGAAAGAGAAACCCTTGCGGCTTTCGGCGCCCACACGGCGAAACGCCATGCCTTTCCTTTGCCGTTTTTTACTTGGTGAGGCCCGAGCATTTCATACGTTTTAAAATTATCTCCCGAATTGAAAAGATATGTCTGAAACTCGCTTATACCTGCACGGTTGTTTTCCTGCATTCTGCTTTCTCCTCTCGTTTTTGCCTTATGTACATTATACTACTATTATAGCATAAATGCATTTAGCAGTAAAGCCTAAGTTTTAAATAAATTACTTCCATTTTTTTATGCATTATGCATAATGTGGTGTTTCTTCCAACATATTATATATATTACATTTTTTTAAAAATATTACAAAATTAATAAAAATAATAATAAATTTTAAATTATGTGCGAAAAATGTTTCGTTTTGCTTGTGATTTGAAAAACCGTGTGGTATAATTAGGGATAATACAGCATATCGGGAGAGGAATGAGAACAATCGGAAGATTTGAAAGAACGGAGCTGATTTTCGGAGCCGGGGCGATGGATAAGCTAAAAAATGCGCGTGTTGCGGTATTCGGCGCCGGCGGAGTCGGCGGATATGTGATAGAGGCGCTTGCACGCAGCGGCGTCGGAACGATTGATATAATCGATAACGATACCGTTTCGGAGTCGAATATAAACCGTCAGATAATTGCGCTGACGCAGACGGTGGGCAGATACAAAACGGACGTTATGGAGGAGCGCATAAAAAGCATCAATCCCGATGCAAAGGTCAACAAACACAGAATATTTTTCATGCCCGATACCGAGATGGATTTTTCCGTTTACGATTACATAGCGGACGCAATAGATACGGTTAAGGGGAAGATAGAGATAATAACGCGTGCGGATAAGGCGGGCGTGAGGGTGATAAGCTCCATGGGCGCCGGAAACAAGCTTGACCCGTCGCGGTTTGAGGTAGCGGATATTTATAAGACTTCGGTATGTCCGCTTGCACGCGTTATGCGGCGCGAGCTTAAACTGAGAGGAATAAAAAAGCTTAAAGTGGTTTATTCCAAAGAGGAAAGCGTAAAGCTCAGAGAGGTTATAGAAGAAAACGGCAGACATCTTCCCGGGAGCGTTGCGTTTGTGCCGCCGGCGGCAGGACTGCTTATCGCTGCGGAAATAATTAAGGATATAATAAGCTGAATATAAGGAGAAAGCATATGCTGTCAAAGACATATTCCTGCGGGCTTACGGGAATCGACGGATTCAGCGTCTGTGTACAGACGGACGTATCGAACGGAATGGTTGCGTTTGATATTGTGGGACTTCCCGACACCGCGGTAAAAGAAGCAAAAGAGCGCGTGCGCGCTGCAATAAAAAATTCGGGACTGCGATTTCCGGCAAAGCACGTCATTGTGAACCTTGCGCCGGCGAACAGGCGCAAGGAGGGCACCGGCTACGATTTACCGATTACGCTTTCGATTATAAACGCCACCGAGCAGCTGACGATTGACAAAATCGACAAAACCATGTTTATAGGCGAGCTGTCGCTTGACGGAGCATTAAACCCTGTTTCGGGGGTTTTGCCGATGGTTATTTCGGCTTACAAGAACGGCTTTCGCCGCGCGTTTGTTCCGGCGGAAAACGCAAGCGAAGCGGCAGTTGTCGAAGGGATTGAGGTATATCCGGTGCATAGCTTAAAGGAGCTTTGCGCGCATTTTATGGGCGAGAAGAAAATTCTGCCTATAAAGGTTGACCTTGATGAAATTTTTGCAAGAGAACGTGAAAATCTGCTTGATTTTCATGACGTAAAGGGTCAGGAGCATATAAAGCGCGCGCTTGAAATAGCCGCCGCCGGAAATCACAACGTACTGCTCATAGGCAGCCCGGGAACGGGCAAAACCATGCTTGCACAGCGCATGGGAAGCATTTTGCCTGAGCTGACGTTTGACGAGGCTTTGGAGGTCACAAAAATTCATTCGATAGCCGGCGAGCTGTCCGAGCGGCAGCCGCTTATCACGCAAAGACCGTTTCGCAGTCCGCATCATACCATATCCGCAGCCGGAATGTCGGGCGGAGGTACTGTGCCGAAGCCCGGCGAACTTTCGCTGGCGCATAACGGCGTACTGTTTTTAGACGAGCTGCCGGAGTTCGGGCGCAATACGCTTGAAGCCTTAAGACAGCCTCTTGAGGACGGCTGCGTTACAATTTCACGCGTCAACGCAACGCTGACATACCCGTGCAATATATTGCTTATCGCAAGCATGAATCCCTGCAAATGCGGATATTTGGGGGATTCACGGCGGAAATGCACCTGTACGCCGGCGCAGATAAATCAGTACAGAAACAGAATTTCCGGTCCGCTGCTTGACAGAATAGATATTCAGGTTGAGGTTGACTCCGTCGAGTACGACAAGCTGAGCGCCGCCGCAAACGGCGAAACAAGCGCACAAATGCGTAAAAGAGTCAATGCAGCCCGAAAAATCCAGCTTGAACGCTATAAGGATATGGGTATTCATTCAAATTCGGAATTAAGCACAAGCGGACTTGATGTGTTCTGCCGGTTGGGCAAAGAGGAAAATGCGATTTTGAAATCAGCCTTTGACAATCTCGGTTTAAGCGCACGTGCGCACGGACGTATTTTAAAGGTCGCGCGCACAATCGCCGACCTTGAAGGCGCTGAAAATATCAACTCCGTACATATTGCAGAGGCGATACAATACAGAAGCCTTGACAGAAAGTTTTTTAATTAATAAATTGCTTGAAAAAAATATATATAAATGTTATAATAATAAGTATATTTTTAAGAGAAGGTGGATTTTTGAAAAAATATTTTAAATATGTGCGTCCGTATCTGCTGTATTTCATACTCGGCCCGATACTGATGCTGAGCGAAGTTGCCGGAGAAATCGTGCTGCCGAAATTCATGGCGTCCATGATTGACAACGGCGTTATGGGCAATGCCGGAACATCATACATTTTAACGCAGGCGCTTAAAATGATATGCTTTATAGGCGTTATGATTATAGGCGGCATCGGCGGTCATTATTTTTCTATAAAAGCGTCGGTTTATTTCAGCGCAGATTTGAGAAAGGACATTTTCAAAAAGGTTCAGGGATTTTCCTTTAAGGACATTGACCGTTTTTCGACAGGTTCGCTCGTCACACGGCTGACAAACGACATAACGCAGCTCCAGAATATGGTTCGTATGCTTCTGATTATGGCGATGCGTTCGCCCGGAATGCTTATCGGCGGAATTATTATGGCGTGCAGTATTAATGTACGTCTTGCTTTGGTGCTTACGGTTGTAATGCCGCTGCTTATAATCGCAATTTATATACTGCTTAAAACGGCATTTCCGAAATTTAGATTTATGCAGAAAAAGCTTGACGAATTAAACTCGGGTATTCAGGAAAATATTACAAACGTTCGTGTTGTAAAATCGTTTGTGCGCGAAAATCACGAAATCGAAAAATTCGATAATGCCAACAGTTCGCTCATGAATGCGGCATTGAGCGCAATGCGGATTGTAATTATCACAATGCCCGTTATGACCTTTGCGATGAATATTACAACGCTTGCGGTGGTATGGCTTGGCGGAAATTTCGTTATCGGAGGCAGTATGCAGGCAGGAAGTCTTACGGCGTTTACTACTTATATTATACAGATTCTTATGTCGCTTATGATGGTTTCGATGCTTATTCTGCAAGGCTCGAGAGCGGCAGCCTCGGGTAAGAGAATTTCCGAGGTTCTTGACAACGAAAGCGACCTTAACGATGAAAATTCAAAATATAAGGACAGAAAAGTAACAAAAGGAAGTATCGAATTTAAAAACGTAAGCTTTAAGTATTACGAAACAGGCGAGGATAATATTCTCGATAATATTTCGTTTTCCGTAAGCCCGGGTCAGACCGTCGGAATTATCGGCACGACAGGTTCGGGAAAGACTTCGCTTGTGCAGCTTATTCCGCGTCTTTACGATGTAAGCGGCGGCGAGGTTCTTGTTGACGGAATAAACGTAAAGGATTACAGCTTAAAGAATCTGCGTGACGGCGTAGGCATGGTTTTGCAGAAAAACGTGCTTTTCTCCGGTTCGATAGAGGAAAACCTCAAATGGGGCGATGAAAACGCAACGCATGAGGAGGTAAAAGCCGCGGCAGGCTATGCGCAGGCGGACGGCTTTGTGGAGAATTTCACCGACGGCTACGATATGGAGCTGGGGCAGGGCGGAGTTAACGTTTCGGGCGGACAGAAGCAGCGTCTTTGTATAGCCCGTGCGCTTTTGAAAAAGCCTAAAATTCTGATTCTTGACGACTCCACAAGTGCGGTTGATACCGCAACGGAGGCAAAAATCCGCGAAGCGTTCAAAACCACGCTAAAGGATACGACAAAGCTTATAATCGCACAGAGAATTTCCTCGGTTGCCGGGGCGGACAAAATTCTTGTGCTTGAGGGCGGAAAGCTTGTGGGCGAGGGTACGCATGACGAGCTTATAAAAACCAGCCCCGAATACCGCGATATTTACTATTCGCAAGCGGATAAGGAGGTGTCTGCATAATGCCACCTATGGGCCCTCCGGGCGGTGCGCGCAGAGGCGCAATGTCCAAATCAAAACCAAAAAACACAAAAGCGGCAATAAAACGGCTTTTCTCCTATCTTAACGAGGATAAAGCGAAAATAGGCACGGCTTTTCTGTGCGTGCTGATAAGCGCGGCGGCAAACCTTGCCGGAACATATATGTTAAAGCCTATTATCGACGGACTTGTCGAGGACGTGAGCGCAGCGGTGAGAATACAGGCGCTTGCAAAGGGCGTGGCGGCTATGGCTGTCATATATTTAAGCGGAGTTGCGGCGACATATCTGCAATCGAGAATTATGATAGGCGTTTCACAAAAAGCGCTGAAATCTATCAGAAACGACCTGTTCCGAAAGCTGCAAAAGCTTCCCGTGCGGTATTTTGACACGCACACAACGGGCGATGTAATGAGCCGTTTCACAAACGACGTCGATACGATAGGTGAAATGCTAAATTCAACGCTTGTGCAGCTGTTTTCGGGAATAATAAACCTTACCGGAACGCTTGCGCTTATGCTGTATACAAACATTCCGCTGACGATAACGACCATTGTAATGACGCCGATTATGGCAGGCGTGGGCGGACTGATTGCGTCAAAATCGAGAAGATACTTCACAAAGCAGCAGACGGCTCTGGGCGAAGTGAACGGTTATATAGAAGAAACCGTCACGGGGCAGAAGGTTGTTAAGGTGTTCAATCACGAGGATAAGGTAATAGACGAGTTCGGCGATCTTAACGATAACCTCAGAAATACACAGGTAAAGGCACAGTTTCTGGGCGGAATTATGGGGCCGTGCATGAATGCGATGGGTCAGATAAACTATACGCTTACGGCAACGGTCGGCTCGATAATCACCTTTATGAGCCGCGCCGGAAAGGGACTTCCGTTTTCGGATCTGGGAGTCGGCGGACTGGCGGTGTTTGTAAACTTTTCAAGGCAGTTTTCAAGACCTATAAACGAGCTCTCGATGCAGCTTACAACGGTTATGTCCGCGCTTGCCGGTGCGGAGCGCGTATTTGACGTAATGGACTGCGAGCCAGAGCGCAATACGGGCAAAAACCTTACGCCGGAACACATACGCGGCGACGTTGTTGTCGAGAATGTGACATTCGGCTACAATCCCGATAAAACAATTCTTAAAAACGTTTCGATATATGCTCATCCGGGTCAGAAAATTGCGCTTGTCGGTTCAACCGGCGCCGGAAAAACAACCATAACCAATCTGATTACGCGTTTTTATAATGTGGATTCGGGAAAAATCACAATTGACGGAATTGATATAAAAGATATAAACTTAGACTGTTTAAGACAGAATATCGCAATGGTTTTGCAGGATACGCATTTGTTTACGGGTACGGTGATGGAGAATATCCGTTACGGCAGACGCGACGCAACCGATGAGGAGGTTAAGCGTGCGGCGGTTACTTCAAATGCGCATATGTTTATAAAAAATATGCCCAATGGTTACGATACGGTTTTAAGCGGCGACGGCGCTAATCTTTCGCAGGGGCAGCGTCAGCTGATAAACATAGCGCGCGCCGCGCTTTCAAAAGCGCCGATTCTCGTGCTTGACGAAGCGACAAGCTCTGTCGATACGAGAACGGAAAAGCACATAAACGAGGGCATGGATGCGCTGATGAAAGACCGTACAACGTTTGTTATAGCGCATAGGCTTTCCACGGTGCGCAATGCCGATGCGATTATGGTTCTTGAAAACGGGGAAATTATCGAAAGAGGAAGCCATGAAGAGCTTTTGGAACAAAAAGGACGGTACTATGAGCTGTATACAGGCTTAAAGGAACTGGATTAAAGAAAGGAGAAACCAATGAAGGTATACCAGCTTATATACACCTCGGTGCGGCACAGTCTGTCAGACAGTACGCTCGGACTGGCAAATCAGCCCGGACTGAGAGTTTATTCATGTTCACAGGGTATTACCGAAAACAACATCGCGGAGATAGTGAAGTTTGCAAGCTATCGTCTGCCGAAAAACGATAAAACGGTGTATTCGGAGGTTACGGGAGATCCGCAGGTACCGGAAATGTTTCCTAAATGTTTCCGTACGCTGCGCCTGTCGGACGGACGCTATGCGGCGATACAGACTGTTTTTGCCGGAATGGACTACCAGGGACAGCCGGGAAACTTTTTCGCCCATGCGCTTGTGTTTGACGAGCCGGACGCGGACTTTTTTCCGGAGAGGTATTTTAAAAGCTCCGCTTTTAAAACCTGTCTGACGGCAAAAGAGGCTGAAAAGGAGATTGTGCATTATCTGCCGCAGCTTGACGGCTTAAAGCCGGAGGAAAGCACAGATAAGCGAGTAAAGGAGTTTATCGCATCGCATAAAAAAGAGGTGTCGTACCTGCTTGATGCGGCGCTTGAGGTTCTGACCTCGGAAACGGTAAAGCATATGTGCATTTCGACCTCCTCCGAGGAAACGACGGAAAATTATCTGCTTTCGCTCAAATGGCTGCTGCCGCGTGATATTTCGATGTATTGCGGAATATCTACCTATAATATATACATTCCGTCGGACAGACAGCGTCAGATTGTTTTCAACGGCACGATAAAGGGCAAAAACAATATTACCAAGCAGTCAATCGACACGCGCGGAAACTGTATGTATATCGATATGGACACCGCAGACGTTTCGCAGACGGAGGAATCGGAGCTTCTCGGAATCGGCGTTGATGCGCTCCGAGAGGAATATTCGAAATACGGATTTTCAACGGTGGTGCAGTTTAAGGACTGGCTTGCCACAAGGCGCGATATTACAAAGCCCGGCATGGGCGCAAAACTTTTGGCATTTAAGACCTCCGCAGGCGGCGAAGCGTTCGGAAAGCGTGTTTCGGAGCTGTACGATAAGATAGACGATGAGGATATGCGGGCGGTAAGGTTTGAAATACTCAAAGTCACATATGATAATATAGAATGGTTTGAAAACAAGTCCGACATAACGGAAAAATACTTTGATTTGTGTATAGACAAGCTTTGTGACGGCGAAAATTACGATTTGTATGATTTGTTCGGCGGCGGCACGGATAAAGCGGAGCGCGCGGAGCTTTTGAGGGCAAAAATCCCCGGCTGCATGGCAAAAATCAAAGCCGGAACGGAAACCGCCGGCAGCAAAAACACATATATATTCCTGTCGCTGCTTGCGCAGATTAAAAACGAGTCGGGCGGCGGAACATGGAAAGAATTTTTCAAAAACGACGCGGATATGCTGACGACATTTACGGAAATGGCGTCAATGATTATAACGGGTTACGGCGTACACGCATTTACGCCGCCGTCGGACTGGACGCAGGACGACCTTGACGAAACGGTTGTATACTTTGATTCGTCAACGCGTGACGATAAGGTCAAGGAAAGCTGTTTAAGATATATTATACGTCATGACGAAACGGACTGGGGAAAATACGGAATAACCTTTGTACGGCACAAAAAAACTCCCGGGGAACAGGCAGCGGATATGCGCCGACTGAAACGAATGCTCAAAAAAACGGGTTATATCCCGTATCAGAATAATTCATATACGGATTTGCGGCATGAGGTAAGCGAGGATATGTATTCGGGAATACCTCCGCTGCTGCTGTCAAGACTGCTTGACGCGTATTACCAATGGCGCAGCGCCGGAGGAAATCAGTCGCAGTCGGAAAAGAAAGCGGAAAAGCTTTGCAGGCTTATTCTTGAACTGAAAAAGACCGAGAAAAGCTGTTATAATTATATTTTCCCGAAGCTGGGACTTGAAATTGCAGAAAGCAGCGGTCATTTTCATGAAAAGATAATAAATACGGAAACGATGCCGCCGAGCTTCTGGAACTGGTTTGTGATAGGCTTTGAGCGCAGTGAGGGCAATGACGACAAAATTCTGAACTACACAAGGATTTTTGAAGCAAACAAGCGCAAGCTGCTAAGAATGAGCGAGGGAAAGCACGTTATAAACGCTTTCAGAAAAACGGGGATTTGAAATATGAAGGGAGTTACTGAAAATGAATAAATCAAAGAAAATTTTTGCCGCATTTGTTATAGCGGTAATGGCATTATCGGGAGCGGCGGCAGTGACAGCGGCGTCGCCGTCACCCTCACCTACGGCAACGGCAACCGCAAGACCGAGACCGGATTCAGGCTCATCGCAGACCTCCGGTTCGACAAAATCGGACAATTCACAAGGCAGCTCAAACTCAAAAAGCAGCGGCACGGAGGCAGAAAAAACTCCTGCCGTAAACGTAACCCCCCCTCCTGCGGTTGAAACGGCTTCACCGCAGACGGTATCGAATAAAAAATACACCACAAGAGGCGGTGCGTTCGGATGGTTTTTGCTGTCGGTTATCGTTAATGCGGCTTTGAGCTTTGCAATCGGAAACAGATTTTATAAGATGTCAAAGAAAGATACACGAATTGTATCGGAAATCCGCGCATTAAGACGTGACGTCGAGGAAAAATTTGAAGCGAGCGTCGGAAATATCGCCGAACAGGATATTGATATTACAAATTCCAATCCGGATTATTCCTCCGATGCGGACGGCATAAAGGCGCATACGCAGACGCCGGAGGAGTCGGAAACAGCAGAGGAGATTTTCAAGAAGTGGGAAAAGCAGCTTTCCGCACAGCGTGCCGAAAGACGTGCCGCAATCCGCGAGTCGGTTAAGCCGAAGTCAACCGAGGAGGTCGTGAACGAGGAGGACGAGCATCAGGAGCATGATGTAAAGGCGTATAAGCCCAGACGTGACATGAGCTTCGAGGAGGAAGATACGGAGGATTTTGACGAGGGAGATTATGAGGACGAAAACGGCGGCAAGCTTGACTCGATAAAGAGCAAGGCAAAAGAACTTATAACGGATATATTCCCTTTTAAAGATGAATAAAAAGAGGCTGTAAAAATTTTACAGCCTCTTTTTTTACTATGATAAAAGCTTTATTGATTTATTCAAACCGTATTTTCCTTTGCTTATTGTAATAAGAACGTCTTTGTCTTTCATTGATTTTATAATCGTATAAGCTCTTGATTTTTTTATACCCAATATTGACTGTACTTCATCATCGGTAATAAAACCCTTCTCGTTTATATAATCGACAATAATCTGTTCTTGTTCGGTAATCGTTACAAATATGATATTTTCCGTGCTTGCATTTCTGTTAGGAAGCACCATTGTAAAGGTATTGTCCGTAGTGATTATATCCGGCTTAACTTCATCGTCTGCGTACAAGTCAAAAATTCTCTGAATACCTGTTCCGTATGCTTCAATATGTTTTAATCTGTAAAAGATATTTGCAAGGTTTTGATTTCGTGTCTGCGACACACCGCGCATAATATCTTCTTTGGATAAACCGCTTACCAAACCGCCGAGCGAAACAAATTCTATTCTATTATCAAAAATATTTATAATGATACTTCCGCTGAAGCTGTAATCTCTATGAACTATTGCATTCAGCAATGCTTCTCTCAATGCCGGTGAGGGGTAATCCTCTTTGTCAATTCGGTCAAGCCCCTGAAAAGATGCGGCAGTATGATTGCAAAGCTCCAAAAATTCATAACAGCTGCGAAGCTGTCTGAACAGTGAGCCGGAAAATTCTTTTCTATCCTTGAACACCTTTTTGTCATTTCCCTCAAAAATTGCAGCTTTTATGGTATGCTTACATTCATCGGACAAGAGAGCCGCAAGGTTTGTAAATAACCCGTCATCCGAATTTACAATTCCGAGCGAAACGTATTTTTCTTTGCTGAAATCTACTTTTTTTGCCGCAAATTCATCTGCTGCTTCTGTAAACCGCAAATTTTGGTTTAATGAGCGTCCTTCTTCAAAGCAATCTTTTTCGGACAGCTTTATCATCTGACGTATTTTGTCGACAGATGCAGGCGCAGACGATGCTCCCTGACGGATATACACGCCTTCCGGACGCATACCCTTGGATTTCAGAAAATACGGCTTGTTTGTTCCTTCCGATACAATAATTTCGATGATACGCTCGTTTTCGTTTACCGTATATTTAATGAACATTGTAACATCGGGAGAAATATTATCCCGTATGGCGTTTGTAACCTGTGTATAACAATCGTCAATATTTTCTATACCGATAGATTTCCCGTCATCATCAACGCCTATAAGGATTTTTCCTCCGGCCGTGTTAGCAAAAGCCGTTACTGTTTTTAAGATATTATCTGTATATTTACTTTTAAATTCGGTTGTTTCATTTTCAATCATTGCAAAAACACCTCTTTCATTTATTATTATACCCAAAAACGAGTGGAATTTCAAGTGGAAATTCCACTTTTTCCACTTCCGGAGTGGAAAAACAGTGGAAAAAGCGGAAAATCCGCACGGATTGCACCTCAAAATATACACAAGTGGAAATATAGCCACTCCGATAAAGTACCAAAATCAAGATTTAACGATTCATAAGAAATATTTTTTTACAATATCTTGCTTTTTTCAAAAAAGTGTGCTATAATAACTGTTGCCAGACTAATTTAATAGAAAATTTAATAAGAAGATTGCACATTTTCCATACTTTGCATCATTTTCCACATCTTGCAGCATTTTTTTAACAGATCATTCAGTATTGTTGCATTTACATAAAAATGCAAATTCCATCTGGTACTGTTTGACTGTGTAATTCATAAGGGTGTAGTTTAATATGCTATAAAATGAATGTGCGATTAAATGATTATTGGATTAGTTTGGCGACTTTCGGAGTTTGCGTTTTTTGCGCGTTGACTTCGGTTGGCGCGTTTTTTTGATTCCGCGGATTTTCCTTTTTTTCGGCGGATTGTGTGCACAAAAACTCTCCCAAAAAATCCAGTTATTTGCAGCACGCTCAAAATAACGCGCAATTTCGGTAAACATACTGCTTTTATAATATAAGAGAGATTCCCAAAGAACGGATATGGTTGTGGGATGTGAGAGTTTGAGCGGAATATGGTTGTGTGGCGCGAGAGTTTCCCCGAAGCAGTATGTTTTGTCGTTTTTCATCTTCTAACAAAAGGAGCTGTAAAAAAATGATTTTTTACAGCTCCTTTTCAAGTGGATAGAAAAAATGTTCAGAACGGACAAACTGAACCCGACGGCGTATATATATACTCCGAGTGGTTCAGTTTGTTCGTAGCAAAAATGCATTTAAAGTAAGAAAAATCGAGCAAAATGCAATTTTTGACAAAATATAAAATTTTATTCTAAAATCACCTTTTTGCGATCTGGACTTTTTTTATTATTCCAAGTCCTCCGGCATATTCCACGAATGATATACATCCTGAACGTCATCGTTATCCTCGAGCTTTTCGAGAAGTCTCTGCATATTTTTAATCTGTTCATCATCCGTGAGGTCGGTGGTGGTCTGCGGAATCATGCTTACCTCCGCCGAAGAAATCGTGTATTTGCCCTCAAGCGCGTCTCTTACCGCGCCCAGCTCATCGGGGCCGGTCGAAATCTCTATTATTCCGTCCTCAACCGAAATGTCCTCCGCACCTGCTTCAAGCGCGTCCATGGTTATTTCGTCCTCGTCAATTTCCTTATCCTCGTCCTCGATAAGTATCACGCCCTTGCGGTCAAACATAAAGCTTACGCAGCCGCTCTGTCCCATATTTCCGCCGTATTTTGAAAATGCGGCTCTTACGTCTGCGGCAGTTCTGTTTCTGTTATCGGTAAGCGTTTCGACAATTACGGCAACTCCCGACGGGCCGTAGCCCTCATAGGTAATGCTTTCGTAGTTGTCGCCCTCACCCGAGCCTGCCGCTTTTTTTATTGTACGGCTTATATTATCGTTAGGCATATTGTTTGAACGTGCCTTTGCAATAACGTCTTTCAGACTGGAATTGTTGTTCGGGTCGGGGCCGCCCGCTTTTACCGCAACGATGATTTCACGCGCAATTTTCGTAAAAATTTTCGCGCGCTGCTGGTCGTTTGCACCCTTTTTACGCTTTATCGTACTCCATTTAGAATGTCCTGACATAACATATTATCTCCTTCGTATAATAAATATAGTAGTTTTTAGAGTTCCTCTCCAAGAACTATGGTATAATTGTTTAGATGCTGTGGATTGGTTAACATCTCCTACCACTTGATGGTTTAGTAAAGGCTCCAACCACAGTCTCTTTGCAGTTTGTTAATCAGTTAGATACCGCCAGACGGTTTATGTGGAACGAGGTTACAAGTGCAACGAGTCCCTGTGGGTCTAAACAGCGTCATATTACTTTTTCAGGAGGTATCCTTATGATTTTCATTGGTATTGATGTAGCAAAGGACAAGCACGATTGTTTTATTGCTAATTCTGATGGCGAGGTGTTATGTGATGTATTCACTATCTCTAACACTCTTACCGGTTTTAATGACCTACTTTCCAAACTCAAATCTTTTTCCAAAGATTTAAGCAAAACAAAAGTAGGACTTGAAGCCACAGGACATTACAGTTACAATCTGCTTGGATTTTTACTTGACAACGGTCTTCCTACCTATGTCTTAAATCCTTTGCACACCAATCTCTACCGCAAAAGTCTGTCCCTCAGAAAAACCAAAACAGACAAGGTAGATGCTCGCACAATTGCTTCTATGTTAATGTCTTGCAAAGACTTAAAGCCCTACACAAGAGCATTATACCATAATGAAGAACTAAAGTCACTAACAAGATACAGATTTGATAAAGTTTCAGAGCGAGCAAAGCTGAAAAC
>JABLTK010047449.1_pt1 | contig 39385 bp, 31 predicted proteins | sample 7160131 | NCBI WGS metagenome assembly JABLTK01 (sample SAMN14651221, study PRJNA627086) | human gut metagenome | isolation source: feces | host: Homo sapiens
AACCGTACACTTGGGTTTTCTTCCCATAAAAATACCTCCAAAGTAGATTTTGGTTATTTACCTTGTCTACTTCAGAGGTATCATATCATGATGGTGGGTGCTTTCTTTTCTTTTTTTGCTTTTATTTCTTAGGCCCGCTGTTGCGTTCCCAAAAGACGCCGTCTTCGTATCCCTGAATAGCAGGGTGCGTTTCTGCCATGGCAAGGCGCTGCTCCGCCCAGACACAATATTGTTCGTTCATTTCTATATCGATAAAATGACGTCCCAGCTTCTTTGCCGTTACTCCCGCAGTCCCGGAACCCGCAAAAGGGTCCAGAATAATATCCTCGGGGTTGGAGCTTGCCAGGATAATTTTTGCATACAATTTTTCCGGCTTCTGGGTGGGGTGATCTGTATTTTCCGGCATGGACCAGAAAGGAATGGTTATGTCATCCCAGAAATTAGAAGGGCAGGTATCGCGATATTTTCCTTTTTCCGTCTCCACCCAGTCCTTGGGTGCGCCGTCCACACGATAACTTGCCAGCACCTTTCTGCGTTGCTTCACCGCATCCACATGGAAAGTATAATCCTTCCCTTTTGTCACATACCAGATGTCCTCCATGCCGTTCTTCCAGTTATCCGAACAGCCTCTGCCTTTTTCCCGCTGCCAGGTAATACGGTTTCTTACGGTAAAAAATTCATTTAAAACCCCGCCGATAATCAGGCTGCTTTCCCAATCACAGCACACATACATGGATGCGTTATCCTTCAGAAGAGGATAAACCGCCTCCACCCATTTACGGGTATAGATTTCATATTCGGAAGCATCCTTCTTGGAAAAAGTATTCCCGTGGTAATGCTTCGTCAGGTTATAGGGCGGGTCTGCAATCAACAAATCCACGCATTTTTCCGGAAGGAGCGGCAAAGTGACAAATGTGTCACCACAAATTGTCCTGTTGATAATCGCTGACACATCTTGTACCGGTTCGGTTATTCGGAGGCATCTTTCCAGGTAATTCCTTCCCTCTTCTATACTTGTCTTAATCGTTTTATTTCGTCCGCTCATACTTTATTACTGCCCCGTTCCTGTTTTTCTGTCTCCCCATTCCTGCTTTTCTGACGCCCCGTTCCTGCTTTTATGTTTCTCCGTTGCTGCTTCTATGTCTGCCCCATTCCTGCTTTTCTGACATCTTGTTCTTATTTTACTGCCGCCTCGTTGTCGGTGCCTGCGCAGTGCTGTCGTAAACTTTGCCGCCATAAAGTTCTTTGCAGATAGCATCGTACTGTTTATACATTTTCTGTACTTCATTTTCCAGAATGTAATAATGGCGGATGTAGGGGATAAGCAAAATCAGCACTACCACGGCAAGCAGCAGTGTGAAAAGGTCTGCATTTATCAGTGTCATCAGAAGTGACAGGATTTCCAGTATGGCAAACGTCACCGTCACAATTAAGTGTATCAGTCGTTCATGCTGAAAAAAAGACACCTGTGTCAGATGCTCCTGTCGTATGAGTTCCAGTTCTTCCTTGGATTTATCATGCTTTTCCAAGATTTCTTTAATCAGCTCGTCCATAAAATGTCTGTAGGTTAAAATCCTTTTCTCCATAGATACCACTGCCTTTCTGCATCTTATATCTTTTCTTATGCAAAACTATTGTCTTGCAAAAATCTTTCCGTTATCAAAGCATAAAACTCTGCCTTTCACTTCATCACTTCTTCTCTTACTTTACCACATTTCCATGTTTTTGTCATAAGAACTTGCTTATCTGTCGGCAAATCAGGCTTTTTTAAGTTCCATCGCCTGCCGCCTATGTATCTGAACTTCCGGCTAAATGCCTATGCCGCCGGTCTGTATTACATAAATTTTATTTATATCCCGCAACTTAAAAATTTATATCTCGGTCTTGTGAAGTGGACAAAAAACATGTATTATAATCAAGTGGTATAAAAATATGGGTCGATTACCCATAGAAAAATAGAATATAAGAAAGGTACAGGTAGAAAAAATGGGTGGCTTTTTTGGTGTGGCCGCAGAAGAAGACTGCGTATTTGATTTGTTTTTCGGAGTAGATTATCATTCTCATCTGGGTACCAGACGAGGCGGAATGGCTGTGTACGGCAAGGATGGTTTTAACCGTTCCATACACAACATAGAAAATGCACCGTTCCGTACAAAGTTTGACAAGGATATCCAGACCATGAAAGGATATTACGGCATCGGTTGTATTTCCGATTATGAACCCCAGCCACTGATTGTCCGTTCCCATCACGGAACCTACGCACTGACTACCGTAAGCAAAATCAATAACACGGAGGAACTGGTGAAAAAGCTTTTCGACAAAAACCATTCCCACTTTCTGGAAATGAGCGGAGGTGACATCAATGCCACCGAGCTTGTCGCTTCTTTAATTAACCAGAAGGAAAATCTGATTGAAGGTATTCAGTACGCTTTGGAGTCCATTGACGGCTCCCTGTCCTTACTTTTATTAAATCAGGCAGGCATTTATGCCGCCAGAGATAAACATGGCAGAACTCCGGTTGTGATTGGCCGCAAGGAAGGGGCTTTTTGTGCTTCTTTTGAAAATTTTGCCTATAAAAATTTAGGTTATTCCGATTATAAGGAATTAGGTCCCGGCGAAGTTGCCGTATTGACACCGAAAAACTGTGTTACCCTGGTTCATCCCGGCAAGGAAATGAAAATCTGTACCTTCCTCTGGATTTATTATGGCTATCCTGCCAGCTCTTACGAGGGCCTGAGTGTAGAACAGATGCGTTACAACTGTGGTGCAAAAATGGCGGCCCGCGATAATGTCCGCCCTGATATTGTTGCCGGTGTACCTGACTCCGGTACCGCCCATGCCATCGGTTATGCTAATGCTTCCGGAGTACCTTTCTCCAGACCTTTTATCAAATATACACCGACCTGGCCCCGTTCCTTTATGCCAACCATCCAGAGCCAGCGTAACCTGATTGCAAAAATGAAAATGCTCGCCGTACAGGATTTAATCAAGGACAAGAGTCTGCTTTTAATTGACGACTCCATCGTCCGCGGTACACAGCTTAGGGAAACAACGGAATTTCTTTATCAGAGCGGTGCAAAAGAAGTGCATATCCGTCCGGCGTGTCCGCCTCTTCTTTATGGATGCAAGTACCTGAATTTCTCCCGTTCTTCTTCGGAAATGGATCTGATTACCAGACGTGTTATCGACAGATTGGAGCACGGCAATGTAACGGACGAAGTGCTGCAGGAATACGCAGACCCCGAGTCCGAAAAATATGAACGCATGGTGGAAGAAATCCGCAAGGAGCTGAATTTTACTTCCCTCCGTTTCAACAGACTGGATGATATGCTGGATGCTGTCGGCATCGACAAATGCAAACTCTGTACCTACTGCTGGGACGGCAGAGAATAATGCTCATGCAGGCACTATGCACCGCTGTCGGTAGGCATTACTATTGACAGTACCATTGTAATAAAAGACCCACTACACGGCTGTAGGCGACCATTCCGTCGTCTACGCCGTTTAATTTTAAAGAAGTTTCCACAAACACTGCGTCTTCATACACCTGCCGGTCAATCTGCACCTCTGCCATATACCTTTCGTAATCTTCCCCAACAGCTTCATAAAAATCATTATTCACATAGTTGAGCACACTTAAATACCCGCTATATTGAAACAGCAGATCGTCCGAAGAAATACCTGCTAAAAATCCGATAAAATTGGCTTCATCCTCCTGTATATATCCTTTCAGGTGCGCCAGCTCATGGCACATGGTCACCGGCAAATTGGTAACATATGCCACCTTGTTGTAATTTGCTTCCATGGAAAACGGGAAATAATACCCCAGCATGTACTGCTGGCTCACAAAATCCGAAAAATAAAGCGGTTTGGGCATAGGATAAAAGCCCTGCAGCGCATCATAGGTTTCGCCCAATGCCTGCATATCCGAAATTGCCTTTTTTCTCATGTTTCCTTCGTAAATGATTTCGCCTTCTTCCGTACGCTGCATCTGCCCGGACAATTCATTGCATTTTTCCACCAGCATATTCCGAAGGGCTGTCAAATCCTGTAACGTGTAGGTGCCTTTTTTAGTTTCAGCAGTATTCCCGGTATCCGTGTTTTCATTTACGTCATCTGTGGCTTTTTCTATGGCAAAATACTTCTCACTGAATGGTGTGGCATGGTACAAAATGGTGCAGTTCAAGGTCATAAGCACCAAAACTGCCAGCAGCACCCATGCAAAGAAAGTGTAAAAACCACAGCAGAGTTTGTCAAAACGCCCTCTTCCACGGGTGACACTTGGACGGGTCACATGGGGTGCTCTTGAACTTTTATCCTGTTTATCCACATGGCGCGCCCTGCATCGCCTTATTATCCACCTGAATGCAGACGCAATCATCAGTATAACGGCCGCTATTACCAGAAATACTCCCGCCACAATCAGCCATTCCCCTACCGAAAACGGAAACAACCCTGTTAATCTTCCGTAGGTATTGACCCACACCGGGAAAACATAGCGGATGTACCAGTCACAAAAAGCCTCCGAACTCCATGCGATTATATTCAGGAGCACTACCATTCCTACTATAATAAAATATATTTTTGTTTGTGTTTTCCAATTTTTTATCTTCTGCATACGTTATCTCCGAAAAAGTGAATAAAAATATTTAAAAGAGTGGTTGAAATCTCAACCACTCTCCTGTATAATCTACTTAAAGGTAATCGGATGCAGTTCCGATTTGCCCACAGTTATATTGTATCAGAAATAAGCACTCAAACTTTCGCGTGGATGGGTGCTTATTTCTTTTCGTTATGGTTGTCTATGTACGACAATGCCGCAAATATTACTAACAACAATGTAAGAATTTCTGTTGTGTTCATATGGCATCACCCCCTCCGTTTTCACTGAGGGCATCATAACCGAAACTCACACCCGAACCTTTTTTCAATTATACGTACATATTTTACCATATGCATGATATTTCCACAATAGAAAACGCTCCTTTTATCAGTATTTATATTAACCAAATTTCGATAAGCAAATTTAGTTATTATGACGATTTTCTACATCCCCACCTCGGAAAATGTCCGGATGGGTTTCATATTTTCTGTGCGTTCGCCGATGAATTTATCCATCAATACCGTATCATACCAGCGATTGAACTTGTAGCCGCTGCTTTCCAGACGACCGGCAAGGTGATAGCCCATTTTTTCATGAAAGAACATGCTTCCGTAAATGCTTTTTTCTTCTTCGGTGGGCGGTACCGTAATCAACGCAATGGTCTTTACCACGCCCTGCTTCTGTAAAATGTTCTCCAGCTTGGTATAGAGCAATCTCCCCAATCCGTGACCTTTGTAATCATACCGCAGATAAACCGTCATTTCAGCCATCCAGCCGTAAGCCACTCTGGGGTGGTAGGCTCCCGCATAGGCATAGCCGACTATCTTTCCGTCTTCTTCGGCTACCAGATAGGGATATTTTTCCAGAGTATGGACAATTCTACCCTGAAACTCTTCCACGGAAGGTACATCATACTCAAAGGTAATAGCTGTATTTTCCACATAATATCCATAAATTTTCAGAAGCTCCACGGCGTCTTCCACCCTGGCAACACGTATTGTTACAGATGAACTCATGAGTTTAGCTTCCTTTCAGACAATTTTCGCTATTATTATACATCGAAAACTGTCCGGTATCCATTAGGCAAAATCACGTTTTTTGTTCATATATAAATAGATAATTTTTAAAATCAGGATTTCCACAGCAAAAGAAACCGGGACAGCGAGCGCTCTTTCAACGGAAATATTTCCCTGCGTGATGCTGGCACTCTGGTCAAGTACAATGAACAGACTGCAGATTTTCCGAACTTTTTCCGGACAAATCAACAGTACTGAATTCGCAACTCCCTCCAGCAGGACAAAACGAATAAATGCCACTATTCCGCCCCATATCCCGCTTCTCATAATCATAATGTAAAAGACCGCCGCGCAGCACCAGTGCAGCATAATGAGAAAAATAAGCAGAAGCTGCAGCATCACCTTTCCGGTAAGCGGTACGGAAAACAGGCAGAAATATATAAAAGTCAGAAGTGTAACGGTAATGGCAGTCATGATGCCGCAGGTGCTTATTTTGGCACCTAAAATTTCAAGCGGATGATAGCCTCTCATATATTCGTAATAAATGGTTTTTTCCTTGAATTCTCTTCCGATATATACAGCAATAATGCATATCAGAAAAATCAGTATGTAGAAAAATGCAAAGTGGGCGGTTTCCAGCACCGCCTCGGAAGATACTTTTTCTTCTGCACTTGCAAAGTCAAAAATACAGACCGCAAAGCTGCCGACACATGCCCAGATGACGTATTTCATAATGGAAAAGGAATGCCGGAACCGGTATAGTTCTACCTTCAACAAATTTTTCATCGCTGCACCATCCTTTCCAGATAATACTCTTCCAGCTCAATATTCTCCTTCAGAAGTCTTGTTATGGTAAAGCCCTGCCCGATAATTTCACCGGACAATAAAGCAACATCCGCATCCGGCAGCTTAATTCTGTAAAAATTACCTTTATCCTCTATTGCATTTTCCTCTGATATTTTCCGCAAATAAGGAAACAGTCTGTCGTTTTCGGTTGTTCCAATCTGCACATATCCATTTTCTTTATTCAGCAAATCTTCCTTTCGGAACTGGTCTAAAATCCGCCCTTCCTTTATAAAAATGAAATCCGTGGACAGTTGACTCAGTTCCCCTAAAATATGGCTGGATATCAGCATAGTGATATGTTTTTCTTCACAAAGTTTTTTCAGAATATGCCGCAGTTCCGCAATGCCCTCCGGTGCCACGCCGTTCATGGGCTCGTCCAATACCAGCACTTCCGGCTCTGTAATCAGTGCTCCTGCTATCCCCAGCCTCTGTTTCATTCCCAGTGAAAACTGAGCGACTTTCTTTTTTCCGGTATTGCCGATATTTAAAAGCTCCAAAATTTCCTGCAGCTTCTTTTCATCCGTTTCCCCTTTAATGCCGCCTATAATTTTCATGTTTTCCATGGCTGTCATGCCATGATACAAATAGGGGGCTTCAATCATAAAGCTCATCTTCTGCCGGTATTCTTCTATGGTTCTGTTCCCGGAAACTGTAATTTCTCCCGCGGTAGGCTGCGCCAGACCAGCCAGCATTTTGAAAAAAGTTGTTTTTCCGGCTCCGTTGGGACCTATTATTCCGTATATATGCCCCTCTTCCATAGAAATGGAAAAAGAGTCAACCGCCTTTACATTATGGTATTCCTTGGAAAGGTTTTTCGTTTCTAACAGTATTGCCATCCTTGCCTCCGTTTGGGTTGTAAAACCATTTGAACTATCGTCTGTTTGGAGTGTTATAACTTATGCATTTTCCAATCTCTGTGCTTTTGATTTGTGGGATTGATAAAGATAATATTTTAATATCTTGTTTATATCAATATTACCCTACCGCAGAAGGAATTTCAACCAATGAATTCCTTTCCCATTTTAACCATAAAAATACCCTCCTTACTGGTTGTCCAGTAAAGAGGGTACATATCAATGTTTTTATCGGCGCCGGGGTTCTTAAACGGCTGTTGCTCGTTTATTACTTTATTTGAATATTTCTACCCAGTATGCAGTGTAAACGTACTGGCCGGTTTCCTTCCCGTCCTTGTAAACAGGGCATTTTTTATAGAATACACTGATTCCGGTTAAACCATAAATATCTCTTGGAGCGTCCAGATTTGCCTTATGTCCTTCAGAAGCTAACCAGGCATTAAAAATTCGTTCCACGCTGGGTGTTTCTCCCTTAATATCAGGGTTACCCTGGGCAATATTTTCCGAATAGCTTGTTCTTCCGCCGTTTGGTCTTGCATGGTCCCATAAATAGGATGTTTCCGCTGCTCTCATGTCAACATAATCATTCATGGTTTCACTTGTCATTTTCAAGGTAGACTGGTTAATGGAAGCACGGTATTCATTCACAAAGTTCAGCATTTCCTGTGCTTCTTCTCTGTTGTAATGACCCACTACCATTTCTTTGCGCAAGGTGCCGTCGGCATCTTGCACATCAATATAGTACACACTGTCGACGCCATCCGTTGTCAGCATCTCTATTTCTTCGGTGGCAAGCACATAACCGCACTTGGTACAACGCAGTTCCTTAAGACCTGCCACACCGACATCCGGCTGTTTGGCAACAACCCATTCGCCGTCGTCATGTGCGCCGGTAGGGTCTACATAGGAGTCCACATAAGTATCCTGACAACGTTTGCAGGTGTGCGTGGTGTAACCCTGCTCACCGCAGGTAGGCTCTGTTACGACATCTTCGTAATCGTGGCCAAGGGCAGCGGTTTCACTGTCGGTACAGGTATAACCGCAACGCTTACAGGTATGAGTGGTGCTGCCTTTTTCCGTACAGGTAGACTCTGTTACGACATCCTCATAATCATGGCCGAGAGCATCCGTGTAAGTATCCACGTAGCTATTGCCGCACTTACAGGTATGGGTGGTATAACCCTTTTCCGTACAAGTGGGCGCCGTTACCGTGTCTGTATACTGATGCACATGGTCTAACGCCGGAATCATCTTGGTTTGCGTTTCCTCACAACGGATGCACTGTCTCTTCATCAGACCCATGCTGTCTTCCGTAGGTTCTGTAACGGTCTCCCATTCCCCGAATTCGTGGCCGAGGGCATCGGTATAATTATCTTTAATCTGGTGACCGCAGTTAATGCAGGTACGGGTAGTGTAGCCTTTTTTCTCACAGGTAGGCGGTGTTACTACCTCTTCTCCGAAAACATGGTCCAGCGGATCCAGCTGTTCTGTATAACTGTCACCGCAGCGGCTGCAGGTATAAAGAACTTCTCCCAAGTCATCACAGGTTGCTTCTTTTACCACCTTTGCCACATAGTCGTGACCAAGGGCAGCAGGTACGTAATCAATATATTTATGTCCACAGGAGGTGCAGGTATAAGTGGTGATTCCGGGCTGTTCGCAGGTAGGCTCCGTGGTTACCACTGCTGTATACTGATGCACATGGATTTTTACGGGAATTTCTTCCGTCTGCTCTTTATTGCAGCGCTTGCAGGTTCTTACCTGTTCACCGGTTTCGGTTTCCGTTGCTTCTTTGGTGACTTTCCATTCTCCATAGTCATGACCGAGGGATTCTACATAATGATCTCTGTATTCATTTCCACAGGCACTGCAGGTATGGAGCGTGTAGCCCTGTGCATCGCAGGTGGGCTTCACAATAGTGTCCACATAACTGTGCTCTGACGGGTCAGTGAAATTACCCATATAGGCATCTCCGCATCTTCTGCAGAGGAAAAGAGAATGGCCGCCGTTCTGACAGGTAGGCGGAAATACTTTTTCTTCATAATCATGACCCAGGGCATTCGTATAGGTGTCCACATAACTGTCACCGCAGGCACAGGTATGGGTCGTATAGCCCTTTTCCGTACAGGTAGGCTCTGTTACCACTTCGGTATATTTATGCACATGGTCCGTAGTCGGAATACTTTTGGTTTCTTCTTCCTTACAACGCTTACAGCTTCTCTTGGCAAGACCTGTTTCCGTTTCCGTTGCTTCCTTCACCGTTTCCCATTCGCCAAAGTCATGGCCGAGGGCATCGGTATAATTGCCAACGTAGCTGTCGCCGCACTTACAGGTAAACGTGGTATAACCCTTTTCCGTACAGGTAGGCGCCGTTACGGTTTCTGTGTATACATGCTCATGTTCCTTCCTCGGGATTTCACGGGTTTCTTCTTCACCGCAGCGTTTGCAGCTTCTCTTCTCCAGACCTGCTTCGTCTTCCGTTGCTTCCTTCACCGTTTCCCATTCGCCGAATTCATGACCGAGAGGTTCCGTATAATCACCGGTATAACTGTCGCCACACTTCTTACAGGTATAGGTCGTATAGCCTTTTTCCGTACAGGTGGGGTCTGTGACAACCTTGTCATATTCATGGTCGCAGACAGCTACCTTTACGTGGCAGAGGGAAGTCACGCCGTTTGCGGTTACCTTAATGTCTGCTTCGCCGTAATTCTTCGCCGTCAGCACACCGTTTCTTACGGTTACTACCTTGGTATTGGTAGAAGCATAGCTTAAGCTCTGGCTGTAGCCTACGACATCCGCAGCAAGCTGGGCGGTTGCTCCCTTGTCCATGGTAATGTTTTCCGTTTCAAGAATAACTTTGCTTTCTTTTACGGTAATGCGGCACTCTGCCACAACGTCATTTGCCGTTGCGGTAATAGTGGTTTCACCTTCGCCGACTGCGGTTACTTTACCGTTTACAACTGTTGCCACTTCCGGGCGGGAGCTCTCCCATACGGCTTTCTTCACAGGGCCGTCAATGGTTGCCCGAAGGGTATAGGTATTGCCTTTTTTTGTATATAATGTGTACTCTTTCTGACTGAGTGTAATGGTCGGTTCATAGGCGCTGACCGTTACTTCCACGGTGTCGGACACGCCGTTTGCCGTTGCGGTAACGGTTGCGGTTCCCACGCTCTTAGCGGTCAGCTTGCCGCCGCTTACGCTTACCACTTTGCTGTTGGAGGTCGTCCACCTTATGGTATTCCTTCTGCCTGTTACCTGATAAGAAAGAGTACAGGTTTTGTCTGTTCCTTTGGTTTTCAGAGAAATTTCTTCATTATAAATTTCCATGCGGCTGTCTTTTACCGTTACTTCGCAGGTATCCGTGGTATCACGGGAAACCGTTCCTGCTGCCGCATTGCTTAAGGAAATCCGGATGGTTGCCGTACCTTCGCCTACGGCGGTCAGCTTGCCTTTTTCATCCACGGTAACCACATTGTCGTTGGAGCTTTCCCATACGACAACTTCCTTGCTCGTGGCATTGGAACGAATCTGCTTGGTTTCACCGGTATACAAAAGAACTTTTTCTTCGCTGATGGAAAGAGAGTCCTTGATAACCGTTACTTCACAGGTTGCGGACACGCCGTTTGCCGTTGCCGTAATGATAGCCGTACCCGTATTTTTACCGGTTACCCTGCCGCCGCTTACGGTTGCAACCGTCTTATCGGAGGTGGTCCATTTTACAGATTTGCCGGTACCCACAATGGTGGGCGTGAGCTTGATAGCGCTGCCGTTTCCCTTGGTGCCGAGCTGCATGGTATCCATATTCAGGGAAATGCTGTTTTTTAACACCTTTACCACGCAGGTATCGGTTTTGCCGTTTGCCGTTGCCATAATCACTGCCTGACCGGCGGAAACGGAAGTTACTTTACCTTTTTCGTCCACCGTAGCAACTGCCGGATTTAAGCTTGTCCATGTCACTGCCTTGGATGCACCCTTTACGGTCGCCCGAAGCTGTACCGTCTGTGTGGAGGTGCCGCCGGTGTAAATAACTGCCGTCGGTTTGTTCACCTTGATACTGCTGTCCACGACCGTTACCGTACATTTCTTATAGGTAAGGCCTATTCTGGCGCTGATGGTGGTGCTGCCCTTCCGAACCGCGGTCACCTTACCGCTCTGATCGACGGTTGCAATGTTCACATTGTAAGAAGCCCATTTTGCAAGTTCTTCGCTTCCCACAACGCTGAGCTCCGCAGAGTCGCCGATGTTTAATGTTACTCTTGTCTGACTTAAGGAAAATGTGGCAGCACTGACTGTCATACTTCCCACAAACAAAAGGCAGATAAGGGTACATAGTAACCAAATCTTCTTTTTCATCTTTTGTCCTCCTTTGCCTTGTATCTTAAAATGATTCATTTATCTTAGAAAGACCACCACAAAAACTTCTTTGCGTTAATCTTAAAGGTAACTTTTTTCGTACCGCCGTAGTTATCTTTTCCGCGGATAATGACGGTGGCGGTTCCTTTGGCTACGTTGTTCCGGTAGCTTACGATTTCAAACTGGTCAGAGTCCACAACCTTGCCCTTTACTTTTACCGTAATCTGTTTCGGGTCAGTTTTGTCAAGCGTAATGGGCTTGCCGGTGTAAATTTGTGCCGGTATGGTAACCGCCGCTCCCGAAATATCGTAGGTTTTGATGGCATATTCTCCGATCAAGGGCTCGCCTGTGTAGCTGCCCTTGGGTGTAACGGTCACACAGATAACGGTTCCCGCAGGAATAATGTCCTTTTTGTCGATAACCGTTCCCGCCTTACGCACGGTGCCGTCGTCGAGAGTCGTGTCCTCTTTGTAAGTATAAAGCAGGGTCTTCTCGTAATCCGTTCCCGCGTTCAGTACCTTGCCGTTCAAATCGGTTACGGTAACCTTGGTTGCATAGACATTTCCTTTGTTCCGGTACACCTTGTCCGCCGCCGTCAGGGTCAGCCTGCCGATATCCTGCGCCACGATGGTGAACGGCAGAATCTCCTTATAGGTGCCTGTAAAATTGCCCTTTCCTTTAATGGTTACGGAAGGAAGCTTCTTTTCGTTGCTGCCGTCGTTTAAGGCTTTGTTGTTCTTGTAGGTTACGGTGTAGTCAACGCCTTCTTTCAGCTGCAGGACATCGCCGTTTTCTGTCTTGAAGGTAACGGACAGCTCCGGCTTTGCGCCGCCCTTGGCATAAGGCACTTCTGTGGATACAAGCTTTGCCTCCAGCCTGCCGTCCGCATTGGCTGCCATATTAAATGCCTGGATACGGAAGGTCTTTTTCATGGTTCCGGTGTAGCCGTTTATGCCGGTGAAAACAACGGTTGCGGTTCCGGCATTCTGGTTTTTCTGCCACTGTACCGTGTAGTCCTTGTTTTCCGTCAGGGGCTTTTCTTCCCCATTTAACTTCATGGTAAGTGTAAGCTCCGGCGTATGGAATTCGCCATTGTATACAAAGGTCTGCCCGGTAAGTCCCGTTACCTTGGCTTTGCTGATAGCCGTACCGGTAATCTGGAACGCTACGCGCCTTGAGCCACTGTAGCCCGCTTCTTCAATGCCTTTGATAATGGCAAATGCAGTGCCTACCCGGTTGTTATTGCTGTAGCTTACCGTGTAGTGAATGCCCTCTTCCAGTACGGTTTTGCCGTCTTTTACGGTGATTTCCGGTGTCACAACACCGCTTTTATTTGCCGTTACATAAACCTGTGACGGTATTCTTGCCACGGTAACCTTACTGATAAGCTTGACTGCCGGGTTGTCTTTGACAGACGGCAGCACTGTCAGTTTTACGGTTCTGCTACCGGTAAAGTTGCCGTTACCGGTAAGCTCCACGTAGTAGGTGCCCACATCTGTTACGGAGTCAAGTTTTTCCGCACCGTCCGCAGGAGCTGTGTTGTCTGTGTCTGCGGCATGGAGTGCAGGCGCTGCGCTGTCTGTGTTGAGTTCATTGGCTGCATTGTCCGCGGCGGTTGTTTCATCTGTCTTGTAGTAGCTGTATGTAAACTCGGTCTTGTTCTTTAACTGTCTGCTGCCAAAGTACAGGGTGGGCACGGGTTTCTGTGCCTTGCCCGTGGAGGCAATGGAAATATTCTCGGCCCCAAACAACGGTGAGCTGATATCCAGGGGCAGTATCTTAAAGGTCTTGGTATCTTTTCCGGTGTAGTTGCCCTTGCCGGTCACGGTCAGGGTGGGCGCCTTGGCAGCCACCGTTGCATCGTTGGCATTGATGTTGTTCTTATAGGAAACAGTGTAATCCACCTGCTCCTTCAAAAGGACATTCTTGTCATAAACACGCATTTCGGGCTTTATCGCCGTGCCGGTGTAGTCATAACCGCCCTCCCGGAGGCCTGCCACCCAGAGTCCTTCCGGTATGATGCCGTCCTCCGGAGTATCCTCCATGAGAATGTCTCCTCGGTCTGCCACGGAATAGGAAACCGCCTTTTCTCCTTCGTATATGCCGATACCTTTTACGGTAAGCTCATAAGCGCCCACTTCCGTAACCTGTTCCTCATAATATACAACATAATCCTTATCCGGAACAAGGGTTTTCCCTTCGCAGATAACGGTTACTTGCGGGATATGCGTCATGCCGTCGTAAATAATACCCTCTACCTGCACCTCTGCTTCCGACAGGTCGGTACGGCTGTATGCCACGCAGAAAATCTCCGGAGTTTCGCAGCTTTCTTTCAGGGCAAGTTTTGCCTGCAGGGTGCCTTCCGCCGTGGAAGTTTCCTGTCCGATGTAAAGCAGGTTGTCAGAGCCCAGCACGTTTTCCGCCTCTCTGGATTTCACCGCATAAATATTGTAAATCTCATTCGGAAGCAGACCGTCAAAATTCTTTTCCCAATCTGAGAAATCGCCTGCCGGTGCGGCATCTTTGCTGTCGCTGTCATCTGCGGCATCATTCACATTTTCCGGGCTTTCGGCAGCATTTACCGCATCGGTCATTCCTTCCATGCTCCGGACTGCCATCGCCGCCCGGCTCGCGGTGCCGCTCTTAAGTTCCTTAGTGACTACTTTGTCGCCGAACAGATACTGTTCGGTTACCCCGGTCTTTTCTCCAAATAAGGGATTGCCGTAGGTATACAGACCACCCTTACTGTCAACGGCGATGTGCTGCCGGTATACCGAACCATCCACTACATAAGTAGCACAGACTACCGCTTCGACTGTTTCCGTAAAGTCTTCCCTTTGTTTTCCTTCTTTGGTGCCCAACCACTCCCAAAGAGTTCCGTCCTTTTTCACAACCGCAAACTGGGTAAATAAAGTACTGATGGTTGACAAATGAGTATATTCCACATCGGGATATACCAAAAAGCTCTTTATATTTTCCGCCTGAAGCGTGGGTTCCAAATCTGTTTCATCCGCATAGAATGAACCACCGGAAGAACCGCCCTTATAGCTTCCCCATGTATACAGGTCCCTGCTCACTCCGGAAGCTGTGCCCTGCACAATAGCCGCACAAAGCTTTCCACCGAATAAGAACTGAAATTCCGTCACTTTTTTATCCGCCAGAACAGCCGTAGGCAGGTAACTGTAGCCGCCGGTGCTGCCATTGCCAAGCTGACCTGCCTGATTGCGTCCCCACAGATACAGTTTTCCTTCCTTAGTCAGGGCCGCACAGGTTCCGTTCTGCACCGTAAACTCTTTTATTCCACTGATGCTTATCTTTGCCGGTGTATTATTTTTTGTCGAGGTTCCCGCATTTGCGCTTATGCCAAGTTGACCGTATGCATTGGACCCCCAGGCATACAGCTCTCCGCCTGCAGTCAGTGCATACTTGGAACCGTAATTTTCATCTTCATAAAATCCGGCAATTTCTTCCTCCGGTAAAATCTGCTGCTGGGGAATCCACTGTTCGTTGTCCCCTTCTCCTGCCATCTGTCCGTAGCCATAACCCCATATCCAGAGCGTGCCGTTTTTCCGGACAGCCACACCGTTTTCATAATTGAGGTGTACTTCTTTCACGCCGTCCAGGATATGCACCGCCTCTTCCGGCGAAACAACGGACTGGGTGCTGATTTTTCCGGCAATACCGTAAGTATTGTTTCCCCACAGCCAGAGTGCGCCGGATTTCTCTATCGCCGCACAGGTGCCCCGGTAAACGGTAAAGCTTTCCACATTGGTAAGAAGTCTGGTGGGAACCGTCACATACATGGAATTACTGCTGTTTATTTCATTGTAGCTGTTGGTTCCCCACAGGTACAATTCGCCGTCGGTAGTGATTGCCACACCGTTTTTGCTGACGCCGTCTGACGGGAAATACACGTTTGCCACCTTGGTATCTTTCCTGTCAAACTCCACCTTGTAGGGGGTAAGCTGCTTGCTTCCAAGCTGTCCGTTCGCCAGTCTGCCATAGGAGTCCGAACCCCACATACACAGGCTGCCATCCTTGGTAACGGCAGCACACAGCGGATTTCTGTCGTCCGGGAACCGGAATTCTTTTACATTTTCCAGCACCTTGACCGGTTTGTCCTGATTGTCCGTACTGCCGATACCAACCTGACCGTAGTCATTTCCGCCCCACATATACAGGCTGCCGTCCGCCGTCAGCGCCGCATAGGTTACATTTTTATCGTAGGAGCCTCTGTTGTAAACCATTGCGTACACTTGCTCTACATATGCCGAATCTGAAAGCTTCTTTGCGGCATTCGGGTTAATCGTTAAGGTAACGGTTCCCGTTATTTTGTCCACGCCGTCCGGCAGCTTGACTTCTGCCGAATAAAGTGCGCCGTCCTTTTTCACATAGATATTCTGTTTGCCGACATTTAAGTTTAACCGGGTTTCGCCCTTAGAATTTGTCACATTGTTGCCGGTTGCCGCGATAACAGCAGCTCCCGCTACCGGATTGCCTGCTTTGTCCAAAACCCGGACATTGCCCTGATACTGCACATGGGGGCAGTCTCCCCAGCCGAAGTGGGGCGCATAATCCAGGGAAAAATATGCCGAACCCCAGGAAACGTTTTTCTCTATTAACGGCCATTTTTTCGTGAAAATTTTCAAAGTTTCCACTTTTACATCGGCTTCAAAATAAGGCCCTATGTTCACAGTGAAGCAGGTATTGCAAAGGTGTCTGTTGGAAGAACTGTCCAGTACCTTGGCTTTGGCCTTTATTTTCAGCTTTAAGCCGCCCTCCGCTTCTGCTGCCAGGCTTGCAATTTTATCATCAATAAGTTCCAAACCCATCGATATTTTAAGTCCTACCTTAAAGGTCACTTCCACCGTTTTGGTAAGTGTAAGCTCCGGCGTCTTGGAAATATTTTCCACCCCGGTGTTTTTGTTACAACGGAAACCAACAGAACCTGTCAGCGTACCTTCCGCACTGACATTTCCCTCTACGGATAATACAAACTGTACTTTAGCGGAAAATACCAGGCCGGTAAGTCCCAGCGGCTCTTTTATTTCGCCCAGCAGAATATCCTTAGTCCATTCTTTCTCGTCAATCTTTACTTCTGCTTTTATGGTGACACCGTAACTGACACCGGCTTCAATGGTATTGATGTCATTTGCTGTATCCACGTAAATCTTAACAGAAACCGCTCCGCCTATATCACTGAGTTCAATTTTAGCGTTGCTCTCAGGCGGCTTAACCTCAAGGTTTGCCATCTTCCATGGAAAACTCACACCGCCGTACGCAGTGCCGGCTCTGTTGGCCTGCGTTGCAATGCTGTCCGCTTCTGCCGCATAGGTTGCAGTGTTGTCTGCTTCTGCCGCATAGGTTGCAGTGTTGTCTGCTCCTGCAGCTTCTGTTGTGCTTACGGCTGTCTCCACTGCGTAGGTTGCTGCGGTGCCACTGTCGTCATCGGCGGGATCGGCCGCTCCGTATTTAATAAAGGAAATAACATCCTCGTATTCCGGGTCCGCGCCCTGAATGGTAAGAACGGTATTTTCCGCCTCGCCCTCTGTACTCAGGGATGTAACACGGGTAATGATAACATCTTCATCCGTGTAATAATAGGTAAAAATGTCGCCCTCTTTCAGCGCCAGAAAATCCTCACCGGGATTTTTAATTTTCCAGACAAGATTTTCTTCGTCCGCTTCCGAAACCACATTTACCGAAGCATCCGTGCTCTTAGGAATGACCGTTACAGAGTCCGCAAAAACAAGGAAGTTGTTGGTTTCATCCGCATCTAAATTGAGCACCTGGCTCTCCGTGAAATCACTCGTTGTCTTGGCGAAAAATTCCTGCATTTTCCGGGTATAATCATCAGTTTCAAATACCTTGCTGCAGGGACGCAGACTTACATTATCCACCAGAAAGGCTTTTACATGATAATAAGCAGGCAGGGTATCCGCTTCTATGCTGACTGTGACATCCGTGTCACCTGCAGTGACGTCCGCCGTTCCCGTTGCAATCAGGCGGATGCCGTCTTCTTCATAAATGCCCACTACCAGTGTGCAGTCCTCCAGTGCCTGTATGGAAGCCGTTGCCTTGGTGCCGTCCATCACGACTGAATAAACACCGCAGCCGGTCTGCTCTGTTTCCACTTCCGTTTCGGACATGATATCCTTAAAAAGACGTCCCAGGGAATTCTGCGCTTCCAGGGAAGCATCGCCCATATCCAATTTGGCATCGCCATCGGAAACAGAAGCATCATCTCCACTGACATCTGCGTCATTTCCAGGCTTATCCTTATCTCCGTTTCCTGCATCGCTGTCGCCGGGCTTGTCCGCATTTCCGCTGCTGGCATCGCTGTCGCCGGGCTTATCCGCATTTCCGCTGCTGGTATCACCGGCTCCCTCAATATCGCTGTTGTCTGCCTGACCGGCTTCCGTGACCATGGTCCCGTTCTGTGCCGCAGCCGCATATGCAGTCAAGTCTACACTTGAAAAAGAAAGAAGTGCCGCCAGAAACATACTTAATACTCTCGCACCACTTCTCTTTGTAAATATCTTATGCATATTGCCCTCCTCATGTACGTTCCGGTTGTCCGGAACCCTTGATTTTATCCTGATTTTTATATGTATACATTTATAGTACATGGTACTCCGAATACTATATCTCGTCAAGAAACGAAGAGCAATTCTACCTGTTTTTATGATACAAAAAGCAATTATTCCTGCTTTACAAGGACGAATTTTAATCAAACCGAAAGGCAGATTGCATTTATTGTGTCTTCGCCAGTCCGGCACAGCAATGATTTTATCCGCAATGACTTGAAGTTCCGCTTCTTCTCTGGTTTCCTTCACGGTATTGGATGCCACGGACTGGTTCACATCGCACCAGCCGCCCGGAAGCGACCAGGTTCCGTTTTTCTCAAGCACCAACAGAATTTTTCCATCCTCAAGCATCGCAAATTCTGTCCATTTATTCATATTATGTAGTTCTCTCTGTTGGTTGTTTTTTCCTGTAGGCATCTTGCTTTAGTTTTCCTTCTTGCGTGCCTACTGTTTTTTCCGGCTATAGGCACTCTGCTTCAGTTTTCCTTCTTGCGTGCCTACTGCTTTTTCCGGCTGTAGGCACTCTGCTTCAGTTTTCCTTCTTGCGTGCCTACTTTTCTTTTTCCCGTAGGCACTTTGCATCGATTTTCCCTCATTCGTGCCTACTTTTCTTTTTCCCGTAGGCACTTTGCACCGATTTTCCCTCATTCGTGCCTACTTTTCTTTTTCCTGTAGGCACTTTACACCGATTTTCCCTCATTCGTGCCTATTCCCCGTATCTTCCTCATTATACACAGATAAGCTTCCTCATGAAAAGTCCAAATGGGAAGTTTTAAAAGATGTTGACATCTCAACTTCTTTTCTGTATGATGTGAGATGTTGAGAGTTCAACATTTAAGAGCTTCACACAACATAAAGCATGTAGGAACTTCGCTTCCGGAAAGGATATGTATGGTAGACCGTTTTGAAAAATTTTCCCTTGCCATTTCGGAAATATACCGCTATTGGCACAAAATTGCCGCAGATGAGCTGAGTGAGTATCACCTGAAAAGCTCCCATGCCGTATATCTTACAACCCTGTATCGCTATCCCGACGGGCTGACGGCGCCCCGGCTTGCCGAACTGTGCGGCAAGGATAAAGCCGATGTTTCCCGCATGGTTTCCATTATGGAAGCGAAGGGGCTTGTCACCAAGGAAGGCAGCAACCAGAACCGTTACCGCGGAACTTTGAAGCTGACGGAAGAAGGTCTGCATGTGGCTGAACAAATCAGCAAGCGTGCCGCCCTCGCAGTAGAAAAAGCAAACGAAGGCATCACCGAAGAAAAAAGAGTCATTTTTACGGAGTGCCTGGACATTATAACCAGAAATTTACAGAGGGTTTCCGAAGAAGGACTGTAGCCAATATCACGCATGAATTTCGGAAGAAAATATAACTGATATTCAATGTCAATTTCCCTTGAGGAAAATCTGAGAAAGGAATAGATATGAATATTTTGAAGAAAGCTTACTGCCGTATATATCAGGCGGCATTTCGGGCAGCGATTCCCCTGCTTCCCTATCGGGAGCCGCAAATTCTGCATTCCTGCAGGGAACTGCCGGAGGCACTTTCAGGGAACAGCATCAACAACCTTATGATTGTGACGGACAATGGCATTGTAAAGTTCGGACTTGCCGCAAAGGTTACGGCTGTGTTGGACGAAGCCGGTATTTCTTACTGCGTCTATGACGAAACCTGCCCCAATCCGACCGTGAAAAATGTGGAGGCCGCCTTAAAACTTTACAAAGAACACGGCTGTCAGGCACTGATTGCCATCGGCGGCGGTTCTGCCATGGACTGTGCCAAAGCAGTCGGCGCAAGAGTGGCATACCCCGGCAAAACCCTGAACCAGTTGAAGGGCACGCTGCATGTACTGCGGAAAATTCCCCTGTTAATTGCTATTCCCACAACTGCCGGTACCGGCAGCGAAAATACACTTGCCGCCGTTATCACCGACCCCGACCAAAAGTATAAATATGTGCTGAATGATTTCGTTTTAATTCCGAGGTATGCCGTTCTGGATGCTTCCATGACATACTCCCTGCCGCCTTCCCTCACCGCAACCACCGGGATGGATGCGCTGACCCACGCGGTGGAAGCCTACATCGGACGCTCCACCACAAAGGAAACCCGCCAAATGGCGCTTTCCGCAACGAAACTTATTTTTGCCAATATTGAAAGAGCTTACGAAAACGGCTCCGATGAAGAAGCCCGTTCCAATATGCTGCTTGCCTCTTACCGGGCAGGATTTGCTTTTTCCCGGTCCTATGTGGGATACATCCATGCCGTAGCACATTCTCTCGGCGGGCAATACAATGTGCCCCACGGACTTGCAAACGCGGTCATCATGCCTTATGTGCTGGATGCTTACGGCTCCAGCGTGTATAAAAAATTGCAGCAGATGGGCTGCGCCGCAGGTGTATGCACGGAGGAAGACTCTCCCGAAGAAGGTGCTAAAAAGTTTATCGTCGCTATCCGTTCCCTAAATGAGCGGATGCAGATACCCACTTATATAGAAGGGATTCAGGAAAGTGACATTCCTGTCATGGCGGCTCATGCCGAGAAGGAAGCCAATCCTCTCTATCCCGTTCCGAAGTTAATGACCGAAAAAGAGTTGGAAAACTTTTACCGGGTTTTACAACCGGCAAAAAATATCTGAATTTAAGGAGTTATCATGGACAGCACACAAATCGACGACATCTTACAGTTACAACGTGATTTTTACGACAATGGTGCCACCATTCCCGTCAGTTTTCGTAAGAAGCAATTAAAGAATCTATATCAGGCGGTTCAAAAATACCGGCCGCAAATAGAAGAAGCCCTGAAAAAGGACCTTGGGAAAAGCAGTTATGAGAGCTTTATGTGCGAAATCGGGCTGGTATTGTCCGAAATCAGCTACATGATACGTCATGTAAAGAAATTTTCCAAAAGAAAAACCGTCTACACCCCGCTTGCACAATTTGCTTCCCATAGTTATGTGCAGCCGGTGCCTTACGGCAACACCCTCATCATGAGTCCGTGGAACTATCCTTTTCTGCTCTCCATAGACCCTTTAGTTGATGCCATTGCGGCGGGAAACACCGCTATTATAAAACCCAGTGCTTACTCTCCCGCCACTTCAAAGGTTATTGAGATGCTGGTAAAGGAATGTTTTTCTCCCGCCCATGTGTCGGTGGTAACCGGCGGCAGAGCCGAAAATGCGGCTCTTTTAGAAAAGAAATTTGATTTCATCTTTTTTACCGGCTCCCAGAACGTTGGCAGGGAAGTCATGCGCCACGCAGCCGTTAATCTGACACCGGTTGTGTTAGAGCTTGGCGGCAAGAGCCCCTGCATTGTGGAGGAAAGCGCCGATATCCGTCTGGCTGCCAGACGCATTGTTTTCGGCAAATACTTAAACTGTGGGCAGACGTGCGTAGCTCCCGACTTTATCCTCTGTCACAAAAGCATTCAGGACAAGCTGCTGCAGGAACTGAAATTACAGGTAGAAAAACAGTTTGGCAGTGATCCCCTGGCAGATAACGATTACGGAAAAATTATCAATCAGAAGCACTTTGACAGACTGTGCCGCCTATTACAATCCGGGGAACTATACCTTGGCGGGGAAACCGATGCAGAGGCTCTCCGCATTGCGCCTGCTATTATGACACATGTGACTTTTGATGACCCCGTCATGCAGGAAGAAATTTTCGGTCCTGTTTTACCGGTCCTTACTTATGAGAATTTTGAGGAGCTGATGCTTCTTCTGAAAAAACGTCCCAAGCCGCTGGCGCAGTATCTTTTCAGCAGCAATAAAGCACACATCCGCCGGGTAAACGAGGAACTTTCCTATGGCGGCGGCTGCATCAACGACACCATCATCCACCTTGCCACTTCAGAAATGGGCTTCGGTGGCGTGGGAGAAAGCGGTATGGGCGCTTATCACGGAAAAGCCGGTTTTGATGCTTTTTCCCATCAGAAAAGTATTGTGGACAAAAAGACCTGGCTGGATTTACCCATGCGTTACCAGCCGTATACCAGTAAGCTTTACCGTAAACTTTTGCAGATTTTCCTGCGGTAAACCTGACATAAAAATTGCGGAAAACTATTTACATATCAATATTATCCTCGCGGATTTTCGCCCGGAACCAGAGAAAGGAAACCCTATGAGCATTAAAATTATTGTAGACTCAACAACCGATTTAACCAGCAGCACCAGAAACCGTGTAGCGGTAGTACCTCTTACCGTCTGCTTCGGTGCGGACGAATACATAGACGGTGTCAATCTGACACACAAGGAATTTTATGAGAAGCTGATTGAAAGTGACACTCTTCCCACCACCAGCCAAGCGGCGCCTGCTGCTTTTATAAAGGTGCTGGATGAGGTCCTGAAACCGGATGACAGCGCTGTCATTATCACACTTTCGTCCAAGCTTTCCGGCACTTATCAGAGTGCAGTGATTGCTGCCTCCGACTATGAAAATGTCTACGTGGTGGACAGCAGCTCCGTTGCCATCGGCACTTCCATTTTGACCGAATTTGCTCTTCAGTGTCTGGAGGAGGGCATGTCTGCCGCAGAAATTGCCGAAACATTGGAAAAGAAAAAAGAGGATGTCTGCCTGATTGCCATGCTTGATACCCTCGAATACCTGAAAAAAGGCGGCCGGATTTCTCCGACCGTAGCCTTTGCCGGCGGACTGTTAAACATCAAGCCGGTTGTGAATATTGAAAACGGAGTCATTAATATTTTAGGAAAAGCCCGCGGCTCCAAGCAGGGCAACAATCTCCTGGTTCAGGAAATCCAGAAAGCCGGCGGCATCGATTTTTCCCTGCCCATTCTTTTAGGCTACACCGGTCTTACGGATGTGCTGCTCAAAAAATACATCGAAGACAGCAAGGCTCTTTGGGAAAACGGCACGGAAAATCTGCGTTACACCTCCATTGGCAGTGTAATCGGAACCCATACCGGTCCGGGTGTCATCGCTGCCGCATTTTTCCGGAAGTAAGTTTTACAAATTGCAAACCGCATATAACGGAATGTTTTTCATCCATCCCTGGTCTGTGTATTTCCTTACAGAGAAGCGCACTGCTTCCCGGGGATGGAATTTGTCACAATAAGCTTTCAGGCTTTGTGAACGAAGGTTGGTTTCCGCTTTTACTTCAATCGGAACAATGTCTTTTTCCTTCTGTATCAGGAAATCCTGCTCAAAGTTTGCATTCTCCGTTCCGTAATAATAGGGAGTGTATGGGGTATCCGCTATCAACTGCTGCAGAACATACTGCTCTGTAAGCGCTCCCTTAAACTCTACAAAAATGTCATTGCCCTCTAAAATAGACTCTGCAGGCAGTTCACTCAGTGCTCCCAGAAGCCCCACATCAAGCACAAATAATTTATAGGCACTCATACTTTTGTACGCTTTCAAAGGCATATGGGGCTCATTCACACGGCTCACTTTATAGACAAGTCCGCAGTCAATAAGCCACTGAATGGCGATTTCATAGTCGCTGCTGCGTGCTCCCTTTTTTATCTGTCCGAAGAAAAATTTCTTATTTTCCTTTGCAAGCTGCATGGGGATGGAGTCCCAGACCATCCGTATCCTCGGCAGTGTTTTCGTGTCCACATGTTTGCCGAAATCGCCTTCATACTGCCTTACAATGTCACTCTGTATCCGGCGGACCTCCTGATAATCTTTCTGCACACTGAAAGCTTTTACTACTTCCGGCATACCGCCCGTGTAATAATAATTTTTCAGCCAGAACAAATATTTATCGGAAAAATTATCGATTACTGTGTAATCTTTGGTCGCAAGGGCATCCGCTAAAGGCTTTTCTCCCATAGCGCATAAGAATTCGCGGAAATTCAGCGGATACAGGTCCAGTATATCCACCTTGCCAACCGGATAGGAAACACCTTCATGAATAGCAACCCCCAAAAGAGAACCCGCTGCTATGACATGGTACTCCGGCGCTTCTTCACAAAAATATTTCAACGACTCCAGAACCTTGGGAGTGTCCTGAATTTCATCCAGAATAATAAGGGTATCTCCGGGAGTAATTGTTACACCCGACTCAATGTTCAGGTTCATAATAATTCTCTGTATATCAAAGTCCACCTGAAAAACATCATCCATACGCTTATTATTATAGAAAGAAATATACGCCACCTTCTCGTAACAGGTTGTGCCGAACTCCTTCATCAGCCAGGTTTTTCCTACCTGTCTGGCTCCCATAATAATCAGAGGCTTTCGGTCTTTTTTTTCTTTCCATGCCTGAAGTTTTTCCATCGCAAATCTGAGCATAATGACAACCACCTTCCCTATAAAGCAGTATATCACATTTTTGGGCGGCTATTCAATGGCAATTTCGCATTTTTTGTTACCTGATTTATGCCATTATTAACACTTTTTGGCACCTAAATTCCATGTAACTCAACATTTTTTCGCACCTCATTTATGCTGTGCTCAACACTTTTCGTTACCTGATAAGACGCAGGTATTTCTTTGCTCCTTCATCATAATTTCACTGTGTAAGAAGCAAAGTCTGAGGATATACTACCTCAGTAACCTCCATGCAGTCTCCTCAGACTCTGCATGGAGCTAATGCAATACAAAGACGCATTGAAATCCTCCCCATTTATCATATATCCCTCATATGGTATGTGGCTGCGGACTTGGTTAGCCCTTTAATCCTCTTGCCTGTCTGTCCATATCTTCTACAACGATGTCGTAGATTTCGCCGAGGGATGCGCAGTACTCCAGCACCTTCCAGGGTTCGTTGGTATGGAAATGAATTTTAATCAGTTCGTCGTCGCCAACGGCTAAAAGGCAGTCGCCCTTGAAATTCTCTGTGAAGTAATCGCTGATGACATCCTCGTCTAAGTCGTGTCCTTCAATCAGTAACTGTGTATCATATCTGAATTCTATCATGGAAAATCCTCCTGAAAATTTATTTTACCTCTGTATTATAAAGGCTGGTGATGCTGTTTGCAAGCGCTAACCTATGCAATACCCGGCGGCTTTCATGTCCCGCCCGGTCTGTATATAATGCTGCGCGCTTTCTTTAAGTCCCGCTATTTCCTCCGGTGTAAGCGCCCGGGTAACTTTGGCGGGTCTGCCCATGACCATAGAGCCGTCCGGAATATTCTGGCGCTCCAGAACAAGGCTCCCTGCTGCCACCAGGCAATTTTTCCCGATGACGCTGCCGTTCATGACGGTGGCTCCCATGCCAATCAGGGTATTGTCCCCTATTTTACAGCCGTGAACAATGGCATTGTGTCCCACTGTGACGTGGTTTCCGATAATCGCCGGGTCCACGGGTGAAGTGTGGATGGTGCAGTTGTCCTGGATGTTGGTGCCGTTTCCGATTACAATTTTATTGTCATTTCCCCTGAGTACCGCATAGAATAAAACAGTACTGTCCTCGCCAATCGTCACGTCCCCGATAACTACCGAGTCTTTGACAATGTTGGCGGATTTTGCTATGGTGCCGGTTACATTTATCATAAGATATCCCTCCGTAATGTATATCCTTTCCTTTTCGCTCCGATATCGAATTCCGTTCAGCCGTTTAACAGCTTCTTCCGCTCCTTGTAGTCCGGCATGATTTCCGCCACCAGCGCCCAGAACGCCTTTGAATGGTCGGGATGGGCAAAATGGGCAAATTCATGCACCACTACATATTCAATGGCTTCTTTCGGATAAAAAATCAATTTGCTGTTCAGTGTGATTTTGCCGGTCTGCGGCTGGCAGGAACCCCATCTGGATGTCATAGCGCGGACGGTCCAGACCGGATACGGCGCTCCGTAAGGAACAAACTGCGGATATGCCCAGTCGATGATTTCCGAAAAAGTCTTCCGGGTGAAGAAACGCATCCATTTTTCCATCATATTCTTCTTATGGGGATAATGGTCGGGCCATTTTGTCCACAGCACAAGGCTGTCACCCCGGAAGAAAATCTCTTCCCGCCCGGTCTGAGAAAGCGTTTCCCCCGCTGCACCGGCTTCTTCCACTACCAGGGTATAATCGCGCCCCAGCAGGCGGAAGATTTCCCCGGTTTCATAATTGTGGGGCCGGTCGCCTGTTTCCTCCCGGCGCTTTTCCACACGTTCAAGTGCTTCTAAGATAAACGGTGCTTTGCTTTCCACAAATTTGTCCACGTAGGCTGCCGGAACCCGCCGGTGTGCAGACACCGCTACCTCCCCGTTGCTCTTGATGCGCAGATTGATGTATTTTACCTGTTTTCGGGTGAGCACATAAGAAATGGTATAGGCTGCATCTTCTGTTTTGTAATAAATATGTCTGATTTCCATGTATGTTATTATACTCCTTTTTCTCCGGATTGACATTCCCAAAATGCAGTTCTATAATGCCAGCAGAAAGGATTTTTTAAATGAAAGAGGTAAACGAAAAAGAAGCACAGTACCGGAAAATGACGGAGACGCCGGTAGTAAAGCTGATTTTGGAGCTGAGTCTTCCCACCACCGTCAGTATGCTGCGGCAGGGCATGGGCAGTGTTTCCACCATGGCTCTTAACCGGCTCGCCGCTCCTTACGGGGATGCCGCCATTGCCGCTTTGAGCGTCGTTGCCCGCATTTTTAACTTCCTTTACAGCGTGGCGCTTGGCATTGCTCAGGGCTTCCAGCCTGTTTCTTCCTTTAATTACGGCGCAAAAAAATATCCCAGGGTACGGAAAGCATTTCTGTTTACCCTGGGACTTGGTACCTGTATTATGTTATGCTTCGGCGTGTTGGGATTTATTTTCGATAAAGAACTGATTGCCATGTTTTTACAAGATGCGCAGGCTGCGGACATCGCTGTCTACACCCTGCGCCTGCAGTGCGTCACCCTTGCCTTCGTGCCGGTGTGCATCTGCGGAAATATGCTCTTCCAGTCCATCGGTCTTGCCGGAAGAGCCTCCTTTTTATCCTCACTGCGGAGCGGACTGATTTTCATTCCCACCCTGTTCCTTTTAACACCGTTCTTTCACCTGAAAGGCATCGAATGGTCGCAGCCCGTTGCGGATGTGCTTTCCGCCGCCATTTCTCTTCCTTTTATTTGGAAGATTTTGCAGCAGCTAAACGTTTCGACGGACGATAAATCATCAGTGCAATAAAAATCAACAATGCCGTTATGGAAAGGCTTAAGGGATATGCCAGCATAATGGTCGTAAAGGTGCGATGACTTGGGAACACCACATAAATCCAGAAAATTCTCACGGCGCACACCCCGATTACCGTCAGAATGGCGGGCACTAAGGAAATGCCGAAGCCTCGCAGATAACCGGACATGTTTTCATACAACATACTGAACGTGTAAGCTGCAAAGATAAGCACCAGCCGGATGTAGCCCGTTTCCACAACCTGCGGGTCATTGTTGAACAGCGACAGCAGGAATTTGCCGGACAAAAGTACTATGAGGATAGTGGTGGCAGAAGCAATGGCATCTTCTAAAATGCAGAGAAGCAGTGTCTTTTTGCAGCGCTTCAGATTGCCCGCCCCGTAGTTTTGCCCTACAAAGGTTGTGCACGCCTGGCTGAAGGAGTTCATCACATCGTAAGCAAAAATTTCAATATTGAATGCCGCACTGGAGGCCGCCATAACAACGGTTCCCAGACTGTTGATTGCGGATTGGATAATAATGTTTGCCACCGCAAAGACCGCACTCTGAATACCCGCGGGCAGACCAATCTTCATAATTCTTCCCAGAATATCCCCATCCACGCGCAAATCCTGTATATTCACATGAATAACCTTGTCCGAATGCATCAGCTTGATAAACAGAAACACCGAGCTTATCACATTGGACAGCACCGTGGCAATCGCCACGCCGTTTACCGTCATTTTCAGCACAATAACAAAGAATAAGTTGAGCAGCACGTTCAAAACACCGGACACAGCCAGCGCTGCCAGCGGCATCCTGGTATCACCCACACTTCTGAAAATCGCCGCCTCAAAGTTATACAAAAGGATGGCGGGCATACCTAAAAGGTAAATCCGTATGTAAAGCAGCGCATAGGGGTAAACCTCATCCGGCACGTTTATCAGCCGCAGAAGGTTTCCGATAAACAGTTGTCCCACCAGCGCCACCAGTACGCCGCCGATGAGCGCCATTAAAATAGAAGTATGTACTGCCTTGTGAATAGTCTTTTCATCGTTTTTTCCCACTGCATTGGCAATGACCACGTTGGCACCCAGTGCAATGCCGATAAACAAATTTAAGATAAGACCGATAATGGGACTGTTGGCACCGACCGCCGCTACCGCCACCGTTTTGATATCCCCGGTGAAATTTCCGACAATCGCAATATCCGAGGCATTAAAAAGCTGCTCCAGGATGCCTGTTGCAGCGACGGGTAATGCATACATGGGAAGTTTGTTCCAGATAGACCCGTGCAGCATGTCAATTTTCTGTTTTTGTACTTCTGTCTCCAATTTTCTCACCTGATTTTATGATTGATTTTTACTATTTTATGCTTTTATGCTTTCCCTATTACCGTTTACAGGGGTAATATGGTATAGTAGAATATTAGATAAAGAAGTTTTTCTTGTCAAGAGATTTATCAAAGGACACCCTGCTAATGAAAAATATATTTTACAAACAACGGGAGGATTTTCTTAAGACTCTTCCCGAAAGAGATAAAAAATTTACTTTCCCGGATGATGTGGAAGAAATAAAAAATGTTCCCTATGCCTCAGACGGACTGCCTGCCCACAGGCTGGATATTTACCGTCCCCGCAAGGCCGGCGGGCAAAAGCTTCCCGTGATTGTGAATGTGCACGGCGGCGGCCTTATTATCGGCTGCAAGGAATTTAACCGTTATTTCTGTGCCAATCTTTGTAAAAAGGGATATCTTGTTTTCAGCGTGGAGTACCGGCTGGTGCCGGACTGCCTGTTTTTTGACCAGTGCCGGGACGTGTTTGCCGCCATGGATTTTATCGGTGAGCATCTTGCGGAATACAGCGGTCTGCCGGATCGGATTTTTGCGGTAGGCGACAGCGGCGGCGCCTGCCTGCTGACCTATTGTCTGGCCATGCAGAATTCCCGGACGGTAGCAAAAGCTGCCGGGGCAATGTCTTCCCCGGCTTACGAAGCGGCCGGTGCGGATTTCGCCCCGTCATTCCTTCCTGTAAAGGCGGCCGGCTTCATCAGCGGCATGTTTTATACCACCCGATTCGATAAGATCGGGCTTTTCCTGCCAAACTACCTGTTTGGCAAAGGTTATAGACACAGTGCCTTTGCCCCTTATGTCAACCCGGAGCATCCCGACATCATAAAGGCTCTGCCACCCTGCTACCTGGTGACAAGCCATAAAGACCATTTGCGAAACTACACGTTGCAGTTTGAAAAAGCATTGTCCCATTACCACATGCCCCATAAGCTGCACGATTTTCCGCCTGATAAAAAATTAGTGCATGCATTCAGTGTATTTGAGCCATTTCTCGAAGAAAGCGACGAAACCCTGCAGGAAATAGCCGAGTTCTTTCAGAGCATTGACTAAGGAGGAATTTTATGAATTACGACGAGTCCGTTTTTAAAGAAAAAGCAAACCGGAGAGCCCGGCGCATCTGGCTCATCTTCGCTATTCTGCTTTCCGCAAACTATGGTGCCGATGTGGCAAACCATTTACAAAGTACGACCTATTATTTCATCTTTCTGGCGCTCTGCTGGCTGCCCATCATCATCGGCGAAATTTTACTCCGTGTGAAGGGCTTTGCCTCCGACCTTTATAAATTCAATCTGGTTATCGGGTACGGCATTTTTTATACTTTTGTGCTGAGTACCACCGAGTCGCCCATTGCCTTCACTTATGTTCTGCCTGTGACAAGTCTTTTGGTCCTGTATAAAAATAAGAAATTCATGGTAGGCTGCGGCATTGTAAACTCCCTGATTATCGTGGGAAGCGCCGCCTACCGGATGATGCTGGGATTTCAGTCCGCTTCCAACATGAAGGACTACCAGCTGGAGCTGGCCTGCATTATCCTCTGTTACGTCTGCTATGTAATGTCCATCAAGCACTTAAATGAGTCCGACGGTGCCATGACCGACAGCATCAAAGCGGATCTGCAGCGTGTCATCACCACTGTGGAGCAGGTAAAACAGGCATGCAACACCATTATGAACGGCGTTACCGTGGTTAGGGAGCTGGCTTCCGAAAACAGCCACGGCGCTACCATTGTGGTAAACAGCCTGCACAAATTAAACGAGCACAACACAAATCTGCAGGAAAGCACGGCCTCTTCCAATCAAATGACTTCCGATATTCATGCCCAGGTAAACCATGTAGCGGAAATGATTGATCAGATGGTAGCTCTCACGACCACTTCCATACAGCACGCAAAGGTGAGCTCCGCGGATTTGGCGGACCTGGTTACCACTACCAACACCATGGCTTCCCTTTCCGGGGAGATTGAACAGACCCTGCAGAACTTCAAGGCCGAATTTGCCATGGTAAAAAAAGAAACCGGTATTATTGAAAATATTACCTCCCAGACGAACCTGTTAGCCCTGAACGCTTCCATCGAAGCTGCCCGCGTCGGCGATGCCGGAAAAGGATTTGCCGTTGTTGCCGAGCAGATACGTTCCTTAAGTGAAGAAACCAAGACCTCTTCCGGTCAAATCAGACAGGCCTTAAAACATCTGGAAGACACCGCCGAAAAGATGACGGCTTCCATGGAAGAAACCCTGCGTTTAATCCAGCTTACCCTTACCAAGGTGACACAGACCGGCAGCAGCATGACGGAAATCGCTTCCGACACCACGCAGATTGGGGAAAACATCCAGGTTATCGACAGTGCCATGAAAGAAGTCGAAGCCTCCAACCTTCATCTGGTTGACAATCTGAAACAGGTTTCCGGCATTGTGGGCGATATGACAAACTGCATCGCCGACTCCAACGAAATTAATAACCGTATGCTCAGCAAATACGATGAATCTGCCAACAATATCAATTCCATTGAACTGGTTATCGAATCGCTGATGTGTGAACTGGGTATCGGTGGTTTTATGGGCATGGAAGATATTCTGCCCGGCATGAAACTGATGGTTACCATAAAGAATACTAAGAATTTTTACGGAGAAGTGCTGGCACGGGAAAACAATACCTTATCCGTTTCCCTTACCGAAGCTCCCGACATTTCCGACGTTACCGAGTGTAAACTACAGGTAACCGTGGGCAATGTGCTGTACTGCTGGGATACCGCGAAAATCGTACATACGGCAAAGGAGCTTTCCAACCACTTTACCATTAACATTGAGTCCCGTCCCAAGATTAACAACCGCCGCAAATACCCGCGGCTGGATGTTTCCAATACCTGCACCATTACGCCTGCGGACGGCACTACCGTCATCGAGGGCAAGCTGGACAACTTAAGCGCCAACGGCTTTGCTTTCCTGACCCACGACAACTATTTCGCCACCCACAAGGGTGCCGTTATCACCATGAAAATCCACAACTTCGACCTGCCCCAGCACGATGTCCTCGAAGGTCGTGTCATCCGTTGCACCAACAACGAAGGACTCTACATCGTAGGCTGCCAGATGCCCGGCGATGATTTCCTCATCCGGGATTATGTGAAGGAAAGGCTGTAGAGGGATTATTTTTTAATATTTATAGCCCCATTGCTGATTTCTCTAAACTTGTTTTCCGGATTTCTGTTCCAAAATTTTTGGATATCAAAGTCATGATTTAATAGTTTCTTTTTGAGATTTTTCTCGACTATTAAATCATGCTTGAAATCCTTATTCGATTTGCTCCCTAACAGTTCTTTTATCTGCTTAATATGACAGCTCCGAAGCAATTCGTCCTCCAGATTATTTACCTGCGGTATGCAAATCAGTCTGCTTACTTCCTGACACCTGCTCAGTTTATTCATATTCTTTCTTAAAATCTCTATATTTCCCTCATCCGTGTCAAAAACCAGAATTACAGTCGTCCCCTTTTTTAATTGCATAAGACGTATGGCTGTAATCTCTTCCTGCACCACATTAAAAACTTCTATTTTTCCCGGAACAATGCATTCCATTTCTGTTTTTAATACGGAAAGAAGTTTTCGTTCATCTTCGCCTTCTACATAGTATTGATAATAACCCTTCTTTTGCATATGATTTCCCCTATATTGTCTTTTGTCAGCTGCTTGCCAGATCGTATATTTCGTCCATTTTGGGTGCCACAGAAAACAAATCATTTTCAACGGCATTTTTTATACAATCCGTGTTCCTTTTCAACAAAGAAGAGGCACTTATGCATTTTATGGGATTTTCCTCATCATTCATATCTTTTTGCAGGAAAATAAAGGAGTGCTTAGGCAATGGCAGGTCCAATATATCTGTATTGTGAGTCGTAAAAAATAACTGTTCATTTTCATGAAGTTTGTTAATCATAACCGATAATATGGCTTTTTCCATATCGCTGTGTATATAGGAAAATTTTTCATCACAATAATAAAAGCCAAATTCCCCCTCTAAAATGGAAGTGAGCACTCCGGCAATTTCTATTCCCGCCTTTGTTCCGCTCGACAATATATTGGGCTCTATAACCTTTCCGTCCTGAATAATCACGGACTTGTCCACATAACGTATAATATAGGTATTATCTACCTCATCGGATTTTTCCACCTTCAAAATAGCCGGGTCCAATGATTTGAGGATTTTATCCAATACCCTCAAAAAACGCTCTGCATTTTTGGTTGTATATATCCCTTTCATGCTTTCCGAACTGTCAAACGGATACTCAAACATCCAGGATAAATCCTGAATTTTTTCCAGTTCCTGAATATAGGTTGCCGCTTTTGCTTCTTTCTGGGCCTCTATTTTTTTGACACAGGTTTCATAACTGTCCCTGAGTGTTATGTCTGTGGAATGAACCGTTACATCTATATTGGAAAGGGAATACTTCTCTCCGTTCTTCGGTCTTATGACCGTTTTTACTCTATATAGTACACATTTATCTGTAACAAAATCCATTTCGAAAGATGCATTTTTATCTACATCACAAATTACATCTGTCAGACTTTCATATTGCTTTTTATCTATAAAGTTAAATATCCTCATTAACATTTTGCCTATGGAGGTTTTACCCGATGCATTTGCTCCCATAATAATATTTACTTTTTTATATCTGAAATTTGTTCTACCGGGCAAAAATTCATTTTCAATGTATGAACCCACTATCTTTTTAGGATACGACATGTTCATGTGAAAGTTTCGGAAACAGATAAAATTATCAATTTTAACATCCATTACTACCATATCACATTTCTCCTTTTGTATTATTTCGGATTTCACGAAGTAATCTCCCTTCTATCATACATCATAAATTTCAAAAAAACAATTACTATTTTATATATATGTAATATTTTGGGATAAAATGCTTTCTTCTCTTTACTTGACAAATAATTCAAAAGAAATAATTTTTTTTATGTAGCCAAAGAAGTTACAAACTCTACACAAACAAAGAAGAAGTGTGAGAAAACAAATTTCTCATACACTTCTTCCTTGCCACTAAAACGATAAATCACAAAGATAACCCCTATTGTTTGCTAAATATATAATTGATTATCTCTATTGTTACGTAAAGATAATTTCTAAATTAAGTCTTTATCTTTCCTATATTTATAAATTTTACTTTCCTTGTCTCAGTATTTCATAGGCTGTTACTACATGACGTATAGCCAATATATCACTTGAGTTCAATTCTACTGTATTTGACCCATCTTCTCCCTTAAACCTTATTGAGCATTCTCCGGTATCGTAAATAGATTTAATAACATCAACGAAAGAGTCTGATACAGAAAAGTCATATTTTTCACTTACTATCCCATCATTAAGTGCTTTACGCTTAACATCTGAATATGGTATATCATATTCATATTTTTCTTCATCTATTTTTAATGCTACATTATCTAAAAAAATCCAATCATCTCCCTCATACGTAAATACACATCTTAAATCTACATCTTCGCCTTTTTGTGACATATATAAATACATTCCATTGCTTATCTCGCAATAATATTTTTGCTCATCTGACTTACGCAACATATAATTAGCATAATAAAAAGAAACATCATCGAAATCGTCATATGAACGAACTAAACAATTTTTTTTTGCAATAGTTTCAATTTCTTCTTCCGAATATTTCGTGACAGACTCTACTACAACAGTCTCTTCTTCTATTGGAACATTTTTCTGTTCCCCACAGCCCATAGCACATGCCACACATAAGCACAAAATTATAAGTATTATCTTCTTCCTCATATTCCTCATATTGTATTTTCTCCTACTTTTTACTACTTTTTGCTATATAAGTATAACACAATGCCTTTTTTATTACAATATAAAAGTAGCAAGAAAGGATAAAAAGTATGAACGAAAAACCATATAAAATTAAAGTCTCTGTTTCTTTAGATGAAGATGTAATAAAAGTAATAAAGGAATTAGCGGAAAATGATGATAGAAACTTTAGTTCTTATATTAATAAAGTTCTAAAAGAGCATATCCGTTATACAGAAAATAGCACTAAAGAAAATTAAGATTTTGTATTTATGCTTATAAGTCTGAAATATTTAATTTTTAATATTTTCTGCAGATTGTATGTTTTTTTGTAACCAAATAAATGTCAACTAAATTTTGAAATTATTGTTTATACCCGGAAATCTGCTACATATCCATATAGTCAAACAAACTCATCTGCGTATCCAGCCATTTTTCCTGCTTCGCCTGATGAATAACATCTTCCGGGCGGCTTTCTCCTACCAAAAATGGTGAATTCGGATTGTGATGTTTTCGGTTTTCCCTGACCAAATCGGCATTATCGTTGGCGTAGCAGTAGCGGCATAGGTGTCCGCAGGTATGATATGCCCCAATGTCATTGCCCAGAAAGCAGGCGCACTCCGTTCTTTTGGGGGCTTGCTTCGGAATGCGCAGATGCCCTTTTAAGGCTTTCTCATAAGTCGAAACGGTCATACAGCCGTTGCAATCCACTCCAAACCTTTCCAGTCCCCTTCCTTCCGCACAACTCTTTATCACAAAACCATGCTTCTTGCCTATCTCTGCAAAATGCTCCCCTATTGCCAGTCTGTCTTTTTTCTCAACTGCCTTTACCTCCGGGAAATTACGCAGCACCTTTTCGTATAAATCTATAAAACTGATAACACAAGTGTGCGTATAGCCTTCCATTTTAGCTGCCGTTTCCTCAAACCACTGCAGGTGGAATGCAAGAGGGTAATCGTCCGATATGAAAATCGGGTCATATCGCCAGCCGATGCAATCCGCTCCGACCATCCGGGAAAGCTTCTGAAAACTTTCTATCACCTCGTCCTTATCCGGAACTCCCGGCTCAATTTCTTTTCCATACGGCGTAATCGTCACAAACCAGTACTGCCCATATGGTTTCAACAAATCCATATACGGGAACATCGGCTTGGGATTTTTGGTGCAAAAGGTAATCAGATCCACCACTTCCGGCGACAAATCATACCGGGTTACCTGCAAGGGATTGTACGGATTGCGGACAAGCACATACTCTTCCTTTATTCTGTTTGCCAGCCATTCACTGTAAAATGCGGGAATGTCCGTGCGCATACCGGTCTGGATAATCATGTTTTCACCTGCACAATTCTTTCGTCTTGTACCTCTAAAATAATAAATTCTAAAAGTCTGCAAATTACCGGCAAGTTAGATACCTTGAGAATACGGCCTTTTACTTTAGCTGTGTATTGCCATGGCAAGTTACCGGCAAGTTAAATTTTTTTATTTTATCCCTCAACAATACTATTTCTAAGCTAAAGGAAAAGAAAAATGTCTCAGACCCAGTAATTACAAGAGTTTGAGACATATAAAAGGAACTACTAGTGGCCGGACTTCAACACAGGACAACTACCCGCCCCTCCGCATAGAAAGGAGCTTGTTGGACACTGACTTGGGGTGTGTAAACGAAATGTAAACACTAATAATACTCTATATTATCTAACCTTAAATTTGTAATAAGTAAACCCTTCTTTAAATTTTTTATATTTTTGTTTACATTTACAATCTGCCGGACACTCTCGTACTTCTAAGGGCGCATTTATACCCTTTTTTTCCAATATTGTTTGTATAGCATTCACAGCATTATCAAAATACGTTGTATTATCAATATTCGGATTGTCTATTATTATTTTTACCAAATATGGATTGAAAGATAACGGTTCGTGCATATCACATATAAGTAAATGTTGTCGAAATGCACCTTTTTGATATTCAAACTGCATAGGTATTAACTCTGTAAAATACCTTTCTTCTTCTGGCGTTGTTTCACTCCATCTTATAGGATTATCTTTTGTGATTTTTACAACCTTATCCTTTAAAGTATCAAGGATATTTATACTATATACAAACGTTACAGGGCCATAACTATTCAAATCTTTAGCTCTTGCATGAATATCATCCGAATCAAAGAATATATCAAAATATACTCCTAAACGTTTATCAAGGTCATCTGTTTTTTGTGGCGTTTGAGTATAATTAAGTTCTTCCACTGCACCTCTTGATAACAAACCACCTTTTAACAGAAAGGAAATAGATGTAGCAACAGTATTTGCATGGTATAAATATTCTACTTCGTTATCTATTAATACTTGCTTAATTTGCGAAACTGTAACACTCATAAATCAATCTCCCCATCATTGCCGTTAAAAACAAGTTATTAATCAAAAAATAAACTATAGGTGAAAGTTAATTGCCTCCACTGTATATATAATATTCTCCATCTACTTTTATTATTTCGTAAACTGTTCTTCAAAATCTTCGTGATATTTTATTTGAATCAATTGATAATCTGTTACGTTAATCCCTATCTCATATTCATTTTCTATGATTTCTTCAAGTGTTTTGGTAACTCCTAAGTCTGTTTTATTACTAAATATTATTTGAAAATGGAACGCCTTATCTCCTATAACATCCTTATAAAACTCTTCCATTTTATCCTGTAATGTCCGTTCTGCCATATCACTTTTCATAAAATTCGGAAAACTGTCAATAAATAATTGTTTATTATGTTGATTAATAACCTTTTCTATTAATTTATCTGGTATTGTAGCTTTCTTTAAAAAACAAACCACAACAAATATAATACTCATTACAATTAAAACGATAATAAGCACAATAATCTTTTTTCTTTTCACGTCTAATCCTTTTTCCCGTTTGTATTACATATAAAGCGGGATTGAAGGAAGTGCCCCCTCGGCGTCCACACTGCATTGGATACATTCTATCTTTTATTCCTCATGTTTGGTTCAAATTCCACGCATGCCTATTCCTGCCAACATGTTTTTAATTACTTGTACTATTGTCATAAGCATTTCTCCTGTAATAATGAACTAAAAGTTGTCTTTTTCCCTACCAAATGAGTTGCCCACATGACAAAGCAACAAGATAAAGCAATTTCCAATATAGCTATTGCTGATGTAATAAATATTATTTTTAATAAGTCTTATTCCATGGTTTCCGCTCAATTATCTTAGGTAATTCGTCATATAACATCTTATCTAAATACATAGCTGCTTCTTTTATAGTATCATAGTATTCAACCAATTTCGCACGCTTTAAATATGATGTTGTAAAAATATTATGTGCCACATCCCCACGAATAGAAACTATATCATCAACTCCTGTCAATGGGAAGTTATCTATATCAAAGGCACTCTTTTCTATTCCAAAATAATTTCCAAACAAAGTCATAACATTATTTAATTTAGGAGTGTTTAAATGTCTTGTATCATACAAAATCAATTCATTATAATACTTTTTCCAATCATCATAATACAATATTGGAGATAATTCATTTTTCTCCTGCTTAACCGCATTTGCTATTTTCTTTTGTACTGATAGAGGAAATTTACTTGGCACATTTATTCTATCTGTAATTATTTTCCCTGACTCTCTCGTTACTGACTCAACATATACTTCAAAAGCAGAACATAAAAAAATTAATCCTGCTCTTGTTAAATGGTCTAAACCTCTTTTCCCTTTTCCATGATTTTTATTTAATTCACTATCGTAAGTAGCTAGCAATCTATTAACTTGCTGCAAATTATCCTTAAACGCAGAAAACGCTTTTGATGGCATATGATATTTCTCCTTTTTATATATAACTCGAATTATTATTAATCTTTATTTTTTATATCTTCCAATAATTAAATTATTTTTGCCATACCAATAAAAAATACTCCAGATATCATACTTGCTATTTCTATAGTGAAAAAGAACCAACTGAATCATTTCCATTAGCCATTATAATAGCAATAAGTGTACCCACCACAATAATTCCTATACCAAGCCGATGCACCTTGCAACTACATTACTCTTTCTTGTAACTGTATTGCTAATATTACCCTTTTCTGCCACCTTATTTTCAAAAGAAACACAATTTCCTAAAAGACTTTCATTTTTGCTCAAATGCGCTCCACATTTTGGACACTTTGTTGTCATAACTTCATTCTCTTCATTCTCCATTACATTATTTGTAATATTATTTCTCCTAACCTTTTTTATAGTTTACGCTTTCTCTAACTATTCGTCAATGAATGACATTTATTTTATTAACGTGTTATAAGAACGCCTAGAATTTTAACTTAAGCCAACCTGCGGAACGGGTACACCTGCGAGGCTTTATCTTTATGTACCGCAAGCACCGCATTACTACCAACTCTATCACCAGCCACTACGAGCATTACTGCAAGCAGATAGGCATTTCCAAGAAAGGCAATCACAAGGTGAGAAAGACCACGTTAACAAAGGGTGAAGATAATCCTAATATTAGCTTAAAGGACACCAAGGAATTTGCTGGACACCGGGACGTAAAGACCTTTATCAATCATTACTGCTTCTCCCGGTACTCTGACAAGCAGAAGCGGCAAGAACTAGCGAAAACCCTTAATGTTTAGTATCAACTGTGTGGCAAGACAAGCACACCGCAGGCTCAATAAATCACGATTTTACACATTTTTATAAACGTGCAAACAAGTGTAAAAATTTTACACATTTCTACACGCATACCCACACAACAAAAAAAGCGAGAAACACAGCATTTCTACCGATTTCTCACTTTTTATTTTACTGCTGGTGGCCGGACTTGAACCGGCACGGTGTTGCCACCGAGGGATTTTAAGTCCCTTGCGTCTGCCTATTCCGCCACACCAG
>JABLTK010128204.1_pt1 | contig 39332 bp, 53 predicted proteins | sample 7160131 | NCBI WGS metagenome assembly JABLTK01 (sample SAMN14651221, study PRJNA627086) | human gut metagenome | isolation source: feces | host: Homo sapiens
GGAACAAGTATCACACCCTCAGGAGGCAATCGTGAACGCAAGAAACGAAACCATAAAATCAACCACAACACTGGATTACTACAACAAAAACGCAAAAAAATTCATCACCGGCACCATATTCGTAGACTTCGGCACCATACAGAATCACTTCCTGGACAAACTGCATCCGGGAGCGGAAATCTTGGACTACGGCTGCGGTTCCGGCCGCGACACAAAATATTTCCTGGAGCAAGGATACAAAGTCACTGCCATAGACGGTTCACAGGAACTATGCAAACTTGCAAGCGAATATACAGGCATTCCGGTAAAACACATGCTGTTCCAAGACCTGGATGAAAAAGAAGCCTACGACGGAATCTGGGCATGCTCGTCAATCCTTCATGTTCCGGCAAATGAACTGCGAGACATTATAAAGAAGATGGCAAACGCTCTTCGAGCCCAGGGAATCATTTATACATCCTTCAAGTACGGGACATTTGAGGGCGAACGAAACGGCAGATATTTTACGGATATGACAGAAGAGACATTTGCAAAATTGATTCAGGACATGGATGAATTAGAGATAGAAGAACAATGGATTACATCAGATGTACGTCCGGGGCGGGGAGAAGAAAAATGGCTCAATCTAATTTTGAGAAAAGAATAGATACATATGAGATCGAATCTACGAATGTAATGACCGGGGACAGAGACCGGAGCCGGTATCTATATTATCAATTGAAAATGAGTATGGCAAAGGCGAAGCAGATTGATATCATCGTCTCATTTCTGATGGAGTCAGGTGTGCGGATGCTCTTAAATGATATGAAACGGGCGTTGGACCGGGACGTGAAGATCCGTATCCTGACGGGGAATTATCTGGGGATCACACAGCCGTCGGCCTTATATCTGATTAAGAGCGAGCTCGGTGACCGTGTGGATCTGCGCCTGTATAATGAAACATCACGCTCATTTCATCCAAAATCTTATATCTTTCATTATGAATCTTCGAATGAAATATACATCGGATCATCGAACATTTCCAAAAGTGCATTAACTTCAGGAATCGAATGGAATTACAGATTCAGTGATACACTGGACAAAAAGAATTATGAGTTGTTCTATGCTACATTTGAAGATCTGTTTCTGAACCATTCGATCATTATAGATGATGAAGAATTAAAACGATATTCCAAGGCATGGAAGAAGCCGGCGGTGTCGAGGGATCTGGCGAAATATGACACAGCAGAAGATAATGAGGACAGGAATACTGAAAATGTCCGAATGTTGTACCGCCCGCGGGGAGCACAGATAGAGGCACTGTATGCGTTACAGGAAAGCCGCATGGAAGGGGCGGCGAAAGGACTTGTATATGCGGCCACGGGAATCGGAAAGACATACCTTGCTGCATTTGATTCGGCAAAATATGAACGGGTGTTGTTCGTTGCACACAGAGAAGAAATCCTGAAGCAGGCGGCGGTTTCTTTCAAAAATGTGCGGAACTCGGAGGATTATGGATTCTTTGACGGAAAAGAAAAAGATAGGGATAAATCCGTCATTTTCGCATCGGTAGCGACACTCGGAAGACCAGAATATTTGAATGAGACATATTTTCCGGCGGATTATTTTGACTATGTGATCATTGATGAATTCCATCATGCGGTTACAGATCAATACCGGAGAATCGTAGACTATTTTCAGCCGCAATTCTTACTGGGATTAACAGCAACACCGGAAAGAATGGACGGGAAAAATATCTACGAAATCTGTGATTATAATGTGCCATATCAGATTTCATTAAAAGAAGCGATCAACAAAGGAATGCTTGTACCATTTCACTATTACGGCGTGTATGATGAGACGGATTATTCCGGACTGCGGATCGTGAAGGGGCGCTATGATGAGCAGGAGCTGAATCAGGCTTATATCGGAAATGAGAGAAGATATGATCTGATTTACAAATATTATCGAAAATATCGTTCTTTGCGAGCAATCGGATTCTGCTGTTCCAGACAGCATGCAGAAGACATGGCAAAAGAATTCTGTCAGAGAGGAATCGCATCCGCAGCCGTATACAGTGGTGAAAATGGAGCATATGCCGAGGAGCGTAACGAAGCTATCCACAAATTGAAGAACGGAGAGATACGGGTGATCTTCTCTGTGGATATGTTCAATGAAGGTGTTGAAGTCATAGAAAGAAACAACAAGAAATGCCGTATTTATGCGGCTTAGAGGGCAATATATACATTTCGAGATTGAAAAAATCTCGATTTTTTTATGCCAAAAAGTAACGCGCATATGTGTATTGATTTTAAAATAAGGTACAAATGCGCGAAAACATAGTTAGTAATGCAGAAACTCTATTTTATAAAAGGGAATTGCTTTTGATGGATAAATTTGATTTGAAATTCTGGAAGTAAGGACCGTTTGTTCATATTCTGAATGGTATATGTTAGAAATAATTGAACTATTCATAACTATTCACAACTATTCATAAATAACAAGTTGAAAAAGATGAGGAAAAATGGTATATTAATCTGTATCAGGAGGTGCAATATGGCAGAACAAGATAATTGGGTAGGGATAGAAGAAATAGCCGAATACCTTGGAGTAAATAAAGACACCATACGCAATTGGATTAAAAAAAGTGATATACCGGCTTGCAAAATAGGGCGGAAGTGGAAATTTAAAAAAAATGAGGTTGATGCGTGGATAAAAAGCGGGAAAAGCGCAATCAATTCATAATTGGAGGAATCAAGTGAAAAGAGATAAAAAAGGACTTTCCGGTACTTTTGCATTGAATAAATTAGAACCTATTCATCGCTGGTTTTCTTATATGGAAGGCTATTCAAGCATACTGGTAGAGAAAGAATTGGAAAAAATTGGTTACGATAGTATAGAAAAGTTATACGATCCATTCGGTGGATCCGGAACCAGTTTATTAGTTGCATCCGAGCATGGAATAGAACCGTTTTATTCAGAAACAAATCCGGTTATGTCATTTATTTGCTCTACAAAAATAAATGGCGTTCGTAAGGCGAAACAAGATAAAGCTATTTTAGAAGCAATAAAAGAAATATATGAGCAAATAGAAAATATAATTTTTGTCTATGAAGCAGAAAAAAAATTTGATGGATTTGAAAAATATTTCGAGAATAACAGATTGTGTGAAATATTACAGATTTTAGATATTATAAATGCTTGCAATAATAGTGTAGCACGAGATATATCAAAGGTCGCTATAGCGGGGGTGGCGATACAAATCTCGGAAATGGTGCGGCAGGGAGATTTAAGATATGCTAAGGAAAATGAAAAATCTAAGATAAATCAAAACGTTAAGGAAGTGGTATTGGATAAGTTACATGATATAATCGAGGATATTGAAAATCCAGATGTAAATATTGCATATGATGTAAAATTAGCTAGTGAGGATTCTAGGAAAATTACATTTAAAAATCAGATAGATTGTGTGATTACTTCACCGCCATATTTAAATGGGACTAACTATATTAGAAACACTAAATTAGAACTTAAATTATTAGGGTTTATAAATGATGAATCGGATTTGCCAATATTACATGGTAAAGGAATAATAGCCGGAATAAATAGCGTATCAAGTAGAAATGGAGTAATAGATGTATTAGAATGCGTGAAGCCATATGTCGATCAATTGCAGCCGATAGCATATGATAAACGTATCCCTTTAATGGTAGCAGGTTATTTTAGAGATATGCAGGTTGTTTTAGAGCGATTAAGTGTGGCGTTGAAATCAGATGGAAAATTTATAATGGATATTGGAGATTCACAATTTTCTGGTGTGCACATTCCTACGCATGAAATTCTCGAGACAATAGCAAGGGGCTATGGTTTTGAAAAGTATGATGAAGAAATATTAAGAACAAGACATTCTAAGAATGGTACACAATTATCTCAAAGGGTTTTGCGTTTTGAGATAAGAAAGTAGGTTAGGATATGGATATAGAGAAAGAAGCAGCATATTTTATAAAAGAACTTCCATATAAGCAAGGCGTTTATGCTGGTAGAAATTGGGGACATGAATGGCATTCTTTATGTTCTTATCATGGTAAATTGAAACCGGCCATTGCACATTTTCTTGTATCTGAATTTACAGAAGAAGGCCAGGTTGTTTTAGATCCGTTGTGTGGTGTTGGAACTATTCCGTTTGAAGCTGCATTGCAAGGAAGAAAAGGTATTGGAAATGATCTTAGCGAATTAGCATATTGCGTGAGTTTGGCAAAGCTGAGTAAACCTCCTTTGAAAAAGGTGTTAAAAGAGTTAATAAAACTTGAAAATCACATCGATGCTTTTAAAGAAAAAAATAAATATGAACAATTGCCATACAAGCAATTTGGTTTAAATCATACGTTAGAGGAATATTTTCAGAAAGATACCTATGTGGAAATCATAGCAGCAAGAGAATATTTACATGATAAATTTGAACTATTAACGCCAGAAAAAGCCATGGTGTATACATGCTTCTTGCATGTGCTGCATGGGAATCGTCCTTATGCGTTATCAAGAAATTCACATCCATTGACGCCATATGCGCCAAAAGGAGACTATATCTATAAAAATGTTATTGAACATATTCGTGAAAAAATAGAGAGAGTTTATAGTGTAGAAGAATTTGGACAATTTAAAAAAGGAAGGGCGATTTATGGGGATTGTAATGATATAAAAAATATAAGAGCAGATGCGATAATTACATCACCTCCTTTTGCAGATTCAATGAAATTTTATACACAAAATTGGATGCGCCTATGGGCTTGCGGATGGGAACCAGAGGATTTCAAAACTGCAAATGATAAATTTATCGATCAAAAGCAAAATCAAAATTTTGACATATATTATGATTTTTTTGAAATGTGTTATCATAATTTGAAAAAAAATGGCATATTAATTCTTCATCTAGGTAAAACAAAAAAAATAGATATGGCTGAAGAACTTTCAATTAGATCTAGGAAACGATTCACAGAGATTTACAGAGCAGATGAAGATGTTACTAATATTGAAAAACATGGAATAAAAGATAAAGGGAGTACAGTTGCTCATCAGTATCTTTTTTTGCAAAAAAAATAAATGCCTGGTTTAGACCAGGCAGATATTTTTATTTGTTATATAATTCATTAGCTTGGCGGATATATGCTTCAGATATTGTTGTAGATACACTGAAGAAATCAAAACCGGTATCACGTAAAATTCGATTTCGAAGACTTATAACCTCGTTCATATAATGCGCAAATTTAACAAGCAACGAATCTACTTTTACAGGATCATGTAGAGCTGCAATGGCAGCAGGATTATATGTAGGAGGTCCTGCTAATATGTCGTATGGTATTCCTGTGTAAATCGATAACTCATGAAGTTTAGCGTCACTATAGCCGGGAAATTGAGAAGGCCATGTACCAGATTTTTGACCATTACAATCATGGCAAAGTAAAGTAGCATTTTCAGTGTTAAGCGGCCATAAGTAATACACTGGTAATGTATGATCAAGAGGTTTTTCCCGGTTATCGGTTACATGGCTAAGATCTGCACCGCAACAAAAGCATTTGTGATGGAATCTTTTTTCTATTGCCGCACTATCAATTTTAGGAGAGCCAGCAATATCTAGTAATAGGCGTCTTCTCTGTGAGGCTTCTCTGTGTTGATCGGTTAATCTTGTGCCATTTTTAATTTCGTTGTATGCTTTTTTACATAAGCGACATTCGCCTTGATGACCAGTATTTCTTGCACTATGTCTATCAAAATCTTCAATAGGCTTAAGTGTATTACAGACGATACAATATTTATATTCTTTAGCCTCTGCAATGTAATCATCATGGTATATTGTAAATTGACCTTTAGCTACGGAAACAGGATTTCCATTTTCGTCATTAACATCCATTGAATAATCATAAAAAACAGTTTCACCACCGGCTTCATGAACATATCCACATTGTGGACAAACTATACGAAAATCTTCAGTTATCTCATCTTCTCGGACAAATATAAAATTGGTACAGTAGGGATTTAAACATTGAAATCCCTTGAAAGCTACATCACCCATGCCTTTAACATGTGGAGCACGTATCTGGTTTGTTTTGTTTACATTACTATATTTAGCTCGTCTAGGCATAAAAATCCCACCTTTCTATAAGATTTCAATACTATTATATCAAAAATGTACAGATTTTGATATAATAGTTTTTAAAGAGGAGGCAACTATTTATGGCTAAAGGTGTAATTTACATATTAACAAATCCGTCCTTTCCGGAGTATGTGAAGATAGGATATGCAAAGGATTTGGAAAAACGAATGAACCAATTGAATAGAAGTGAAACAATTCCATTTGCATTTCGTGCATATGCGGTATATGAGGTAGAATCAAACCTTACAGACCTTGTGCTGCATGATTTAATTGATAAGTTGAATCCGGATCTGCGATCGATAGAAAACTTTGATGGAAAAGAGCGTAAGAGAGAGTTTTATGCAATGTCACCGGAAGATGCCTACAGTTTATTGGAGTGTATTGCAAAGATAAGCGGAACGGAAGATCGTCTGAAGAAAATGGCTCCAGAAGGACATGAGATTCTTGATGAGGAAACCGCAATGGAAGTTTCAAAAGAGGCTAAAAGGGGCCGATTTAAATTCGGTAAGTATGGTATTCCAGTTGGCGCAGTGATTAAATATATTAATGATCCTTCCGTTGAAGCAACAGTAGTTGATGATAGTCATATCTCATATAAAGGGGTAACTACTTCTACATCGGCATTAGCAAAGGAATTATTAGAAAGTGAATATCCGGTCCAAGGTACGGCGTATTTCACTTATGAAGGTGAAAAATTGACAGACCGACGCGATAGAATGGAAAGAGAGTGAAAAGGAAAGAGGCGATGAAGTGAGTGTTTTCTGACGAATACAAGAGGATGATCGAGAATATGAATCGAATTACTCAGAGTGTGCCAGTAAAATTGCAAAACATGTTTCAAGAAAATCTGCAGTTAAGGTTTATACTAAGTCAGGACATTAGTACAGAACTGTCAAATAGGTTAACAGAGATTAAAAGTCAAATGAAAGACTTTTCTAGAGTTTCAGAACAACTTTCCGAGGTGATTCCTTCATTTCAGCTTTCGGAAGAAGTTCGAGAATTTATCCAAGAAGCTAAGGAAAGTGAAAGTTTATCTGAGGAAGAATTCGAAAAAAGATATGGTGAAGAATTCGAAGTATGCAAGGTTTTGGGCAGTAATGGCTGGGTTGTTTCTGGACATAGCAATCCAAGATATATAAAGAATTGGTATAGAGCACTTATTGAAGGAGAACCGGATAAAATTATATGTTTTTTTGAAGAAGATGATGGTCGAGTTATAAAAAATATCACTGCTACTCTGGAACAAAAATATGATGATCCGGTAAATAAAAATTATTATTCTCGAGGAATGAAAGCATTTCAAGATAACGACTACATGACATCTGCAATGTATTTGGTTGGTTTATTAGAAGCAAGAGTAAATGCATTGGTTCGGTTCCCGCCAAGAGCAAAATATAGAGAGAAATATTCTGATAAAGGTTTTGTTGATATAAAACAGGAGCAATTTGCAGAAACCAATACTTTTTTTACTAAGAGATATTACTTTTTGGATATATATCCTTCATTAATAGCTTTTTTGAACCGGTTATTTGTAGATGGAGAATATACATTTGAGAGGGGTGTGGAACCACCATACATAAATAGAAATTGGTTATTGCATGGAAAATGTTGCAGAGAAATAGAACGGTTTGAATGTATACAGTTATTAAATGCTCTTGAAACAATAGAAAATGTTTTAGGAAATAAAAAGAAAGAGGGTGACCTTAGTGACAAACAATATGGAGAGAATGAGGTTTGAGATTGCTAGGGCCATTATAACATGCTTTCCGAAGGATTATATCGAAATGGCTTTTGTCGGTGGCATGTCAGAAAAAGAATTTGTAGATGAAATTATAGTTGAGTTTATAAAATACGCCTTCGATAATTCTCAGGAAAAGCATCCACTTAGATATTATGTACCATATGGAGTAGACGAAAATACCGATGAGAGAATGATTTATACCAGGTTGCTTAAATACTGTCAGAAGTATCGTGATCAGGAGTATGACGAATTTAAAAGAAAGGGCGTCGATATTGAGGAACTTAAAGCGAAAAGTATGCAGACAATGGATGAAAAAAAGGAAGGCTATTCAATTACTCCTATGCAATATTTCGAGATGACGAATATTCACGATATGACTGCATTGAAGGCATTTGTTGAAAATAGACTTTCGGATGTCAAGAAAGTGTCGAATACCTCTTTTAAAGAAATGCTGGAAGATTATGATCGGAATGTTGAAGAATGGAAAGAAAAAAGACTTGAAAGTGATTATAATATGGTGTTTTACTCATTAGCCTTTTTTACTATTGATTGGAAATATGGTTTTGAATTTGCATATATGTTAGCTAAGAAAATGGAGCAATTAAAAGTAAAAGAGATAGATAAGAATTTTTTCTCCATTCTGTGTGCGAGAATGACAATACAGTCTTTTCTGGGATGTGAAGTTGGAATTGATAGCAGAATGATTAAGCCGCGACAAAAAATGATTGATATACTTGTGCCGGAGGATCTGAAATGGTCAGATGATTTCGAAGTTGATCAGAGGTGTTATGCAGAATTGCTTGTGATTATGGCCCAGCTCAATAATGGTATCAAATTAGCAAATGGCAATACGCTACGTGAGCAATTTGCTAAGGAGACTACGATGGAAGATTGGGCGTCCTTTTTTAAAGATTATGATATGTTTGGAGCATGGCATAAAAAGGAATTATCGAATAATAGAATTAGGAATATGAGAAAAGTTTTAAACCAGATACATAAATAACAGAATTCCGGATTTTCGTTCCTAGGAAATTTAAAACATAATATGATAATCTATAATCACAGCAGGACCTACTGAAAAAGAAAGGATCAGGTGATTATATGGAAGAAAATATAATGGTAAAAGAGGAAATGCCTGTGCAGGCATCAGGTTTTATAGAACAAGCAGCGCGTGATATTTATGCGCAGCATCCACATGAAGTAAAAGCAATACTTTTTGGAGCCGCCTCATTGATTTTAGGATTTGGAGCATGGAAAGAATATGAATTAATTCCTAAGTTAACTATCAGAGAGGAGGTTTAGTATGAGAACTAAGTTAATATACTCAAATCAAGAAAATCATCCAGGCTATGGAGCTGGAGAGGGAGATACGGAGAGATACGAGTATCTATGCCCTTGTGGAAAGGGAAGAGTCATAGAGGAACATGATAATATTCCTGGCTTTAGGGATCACGATGTGTGGCTACAGTGTCCGGAATGCTCAAAAAAATACAGACTTGATACATCCGGAGGAGTACGAGGTTGGAAACTGGTCGAACTTGAAAATGAATAAAATCAAATTGACAACAGAACAGATGTTCGATATAATAACTCTAGGTTCGCTACCTGGAGTTATTATATTTTGTTAAACAGGCCGATCAATATTAATCCCGGTATTGGAGGTGTGAATGACAATGGAATTGGAAGAATGTATTAAGGATGGATTTGATGATTCCTTAAGAGACTATATTCGCTCTGAAGAATATGTCTCAGCAAAGCAGCAGGAAGGAAGATGCTTGGTTTACTTAGAAAGTTTACTTAATGATAGCCAGAAAAATGCACTTCATGTATTTCTGGATACCACAACAAATACGAACAGTATGCTTATTTCGGAAGCATATATGCATGGAGTTGTGGAGGGTATAGCCTTAAGAAAAAAAGTAGTATCAGAATAAGTTGTAGAAGAAGCCGGCTTTGATTCCCTTTTGAGCTGGTTTTTCTTTGTAGATTTGGAGGCATTTATGGCAGCATTTAAAGCAGGCGATAAAGCCTATATTGTGGAAAGTAACAGAATAGTACGGGAGTGCACAGTCAAACGCGTGACCGGAAAATTGATTATTATTAGATTTGAAAATGGTGGTGGAATACAGGTTAGTGAAAATCGGTTATTTGATACCAAAGAATCAGCGGCTGCAAGTATCCAAAGCATAAAATCAATGCCGCAAAAGATTAAGAGGAATGGATTTCATTCACCATATGATTACTGGCATTAACAAAATGGCCCGACTGGTAATTGCTTACTAGCCGGGTTCTTGTTTTGATGATAAGTAATAGCTTATCATTCATAAGACTTTGATTTGCCATATGTGATGCCTCTTTTGAAAGCCTGCATAGCGAAGTCGTCATTGATGGCTTGCATTTCTGAAAAGAGCTGATCAAAAATGGGCTGTTTGGCTGGGAAAAGAGTGCTTCGAAAGTCATAATACATTTTGTTGACTTCCTGAATTCGTTTATTGTATTCCGGGGATTCCACGTAGTCTCCCATGATATCTTCTATGGAATCCTGCAGATGATTTACGTCGATATCGTTCACGACTAACCTCCTAACATGGTGCAAAATTAACATTGTTGCTAAAAGATGAAGAATAGTTTGCATCATCAGAGGATCCTCGCTCGCGAGAAAGTCGTAGATATGTTCTTCTGATTCTATAAGAATAAGTACAAAATTTTGATATTTTATCTGGCGGTCCAGTGCTGCTTCTTGAGAGTATTGGATCATAGGTGATTGCAGCAGGTAGAAGTTTTGTCTCAGTAAAGTAAGAAACGAAATTCTCTAGAAACTGTTTAAAACGCTCTGCTATAGCATGAATAAATTCACGCATGTTTTCATATAATTCTTGCATACGAGATGCAATAGAATCATTAATAGCTTGTACTAACCCGCCAACTCCAGCAAATAATTCAACCATATTATTTGCTGCATGAGCGATTGGAGAAACACTACTTTCAATAACAGCATTACTTACTTCTAAGGAATCCTCCAGCAATTTTGAAGGAAGACTGTCTGAGATAATCTCAGCGGCTTCAGATGCAGCTTGCAATGCGGGAGAATCATAAATAGTAGTACATGCTTCAACAGCGGAAGTGGTAGATTCAACAATTGAATTATCCAGCATGGAAGATGCCATATTGCAGGCAGTCATTGCACCTTCTAAAGCTCCTGTAGGAATAGAAGCAGCAACTGAACTAACAGTAGCAAGTGCGGCTGACATTCCGGCAACATTTACAGACTGGCTAATTCTATTGCTGACAGCTAAAGTTTCTTCCAATCCATCTATATGAGGAACAGCAATATTCGGAATAATCACATCGTACATATCTTGGCTCAAAATTTCACCACCTTTCTCAAATGTATTTTTCTATAATGATATTATACACCACTACATATAGTGTTTCAAGCGTAATAAATGACTGATTACACACAATATATGGTAAGATATCAAAAGCTTGTCCACAGCATATAAGGTGAGGAAAAGGACACAGTGCAAACTTATGTAAAAAAGTATGGCACCGGTCCTTTTAGTTTATGCTGCTTGGAACAATTCAATCATTTGCAACTCGAATGGTTCGTATTCGATTGGGCCATATTGCATCCATTTCTGATAGTATGAGTAAAGGTACATGGAAGCCTCGCCAGATACATCAAAAATTATTGCGACATCCCAAGGAGATTCACACTTTGCAATATTGACAAGTGGTGGAGGAGCAATGCTATATTTTGCAAAAAAATTAGCTTCAGCTTCTTTTTCTTCATAAGAAAGATCATCATTCTCGAAATGTCCAAGATATATGTGTCCTATCTCATGAAAAATCGTCCATCGTTGTCTTTGATTGCTGTTAAAGTCATTATAGAAGATAAACCAGCGATACATTCCAGTATCGGGCATCTGTCTTAATACAGAAAAGCCATCGGAGCTATACTCCATAGCAAGTCTGAGCTGATGATCTGTTAGAGAAGAGTACGGAACAAGTGTGTAGTATAATTTCCGGGCAATCTCATAACAGTCAATGGGATAAGATACAACCTCGCATTCTTCATACATGAAAAGAACCTCATGCTTTATCTGGTCGTATCTATTGGCGGGTAAAAACAAAAATAATCATCCTTCCTGGTCATCTGACTCAAAAAGTGCATTTACCAACTCTGTTTTCTGTTTTCTTGTCATATACTGCGCGTTACGAGCGATCAGCCGATGAATCTGGTAGTATTCGCTATCAAAATCACTTTTTTCTTCTGTTCCTAATAAGTAATCAGAAGTGGTGTGTAGCGCATTTGCGATATTAGCAATGACCGGTCCTTTAGGGGTTCGATCTCCGCTGATATATCGTGACATGGAAACTTCAGTGACACCAACTTTGTCAGCAAGCTCTCTCTGTGTCAATCCGCTTTTTTTCAATAAATCAGCAATCCTACCTCCTAAGTTATTTTCGTTCATTGTATTTACCTCTTTCTAAATATGGATTTGCATATGCTTTGCATGGCTCTTTCAGCTCTGCGTCTTTTGCATTTTGCAGTGTATGGCTTACTTTCTTTTTTATGGGGATTTTCTGCTTACTTTCTATCGCATATGGTGTGGCCATCATACCAAGCGATCCTTTCTATTATATACAGCCCCGATGATTTTAATTCAGCACCAACTGGTTGTTGCATTAATGACTGGCTCTATCTAGTCCTGCACTACAGCAATCACGCAAATACTCTTGCATTCTCTTTTGTAGTTTTTATCATTGTTCTTTCTCGTTTGTTAATGAGGATTGCTTCTTCATTTACCGAAAGTATAACAGAACTTACCAAATGTGTCAATAGAAAAAATAATTGGAAAGTGCGAAAATGCCGAAGAAGCCTGTAAATAAAGGGAATTCCAGAATGAAAGTAAAAACAAATGGTAAATTTTGTGTTGACAACTTACCGTTTGTTTAATATAATCTGTGTAAACTTACAGAAAGGAGGAAGCGAGATGAATGTTCGAATGCTTAAAGCAAAGCGCGTGGAGCGCAACCTTCGTCAGAAGGATCTGGCAAATGCTCTTGGAATCACAGAGAAAGCAATGTGCCATAAAGAATGTAGCGAAGAGAACAAGTTCAAAGCGACAGAGATGTTAACTCTGGTTGATGAGCTAAACTTATCGTTCTCGGAGTTTGATGCTATTTTTTTTAACCATGAACTTACCAAACGTTTAAGAAGAACAGCTCAAAAGCAAACAAGTGGAAAGCAACAGTAAAAGAAAAAGGAATGGAATCAACCACCTGCCCTGGAAAGCTAACGGAAGATGCACATTCCCAAATCAACTGAGAACAGTATACCATAGCTGTTCTGGAAAGGAAAGAAAATTTTATGGACAAGATTTTTATTTGTTCTCCATATAGAGGAGACGTCAAAAAGAACATCGAAAACGTAAAACGTTATTGCAACTATTTTTCATATGAAGGAATTCCGATTGCACCGCATTTATATTTCACACAGTTTCTGGATGAAAAATATGACAGATATAAAGGAATGCGTTGGGGTAAAGCGCTTCTGGCTGAATGTAAAGAAATGTACGTTTTTGCTGATGAAGTAACTGAAGGCATGATTGAGGAAATTCAGGAAGCACGTAAGCTGCATATTCCAATTAAGTTTTATAACTCTGATATGGAAGAAATCAATTACGATGCGCTGATTATTAATGATCGCATCGGCGTGGGATATAAGCAGATTATTGAAGAAACCATAAATCCGGATGGAGGAAAACATATCTGTCCATATGCAGGAAAGTGTAGCAAGAGCTGTGCGAAGGAGCCTGAGAAAAAGGAACCGGACAAACCTGTAGTAACTGAGAATAATGGAAATGATTGGAGAGCTAGACTCTTAGCTCATTTCAACAGAGGACATTAAGGAGGTAGCGGCATATGACACCGATTGAAGCAATTAATAATGTAGCAAAAGCATATCAGGATTTAGCAGTTGTGCTTCTTGCAGTAGCGGATAAGACAGTAGGAGTTCCAGCAGGACAGGCTATGAAGGTAGATTCGGAAGAAGCTCCTGGAAGTAAAGAAAATAAGAGAGAGGAAAAGCAGGCTGTAAAGAATACGAAGTCAGTAGAAAAAAGTATCACGATTGAGCAGGTACGTGCAGTCATGGCAGAAAAAAGCCAGGCCGGACTTACTTCTAAAGTGAAGGAACTGCTGGAAAAGTACGGAGCCAACAAGCTCTCGGCGGTTAACCCTGATGATTATGCAGCTTTGATGGAAGAAGCTGCGCAGCTTAAATAGGAGGTATTGACATGAGTGATTTTAATAGAGGTGACATTGTGTTTGTAGAGAATCCGATGCAGACACCACATGGACATGTAGTAGCCGGTAACCATCCGGCGGTAGTGATTCAGAATGATGCTGGAAATGAACATTCCAATAACCTCATCATTGCATACATCACATCCCAGCTTAAAAGACTGGAACTTCCGACACATGTTGTCCTTCAGTGGTATGGCGGACTTAAGAAAGTGTCTGTAGTACAGACTGAGCAGCTTGCCACCATTGATAAAGGTGATGTGATTTCCGTCATTGATCATCTTACTGATGCTGATATGGCAAGAGTGGATAGAGCTATTATTGCATCGCTTGGATTGGAGGTGAGTGCTTAATGCCACCAGAGGTACATTCGGTCCTCGGTGCATCGGCTGCGGACAGATGGATGAATTGTACTCCATCTGCCCAGCTTACAGCCGGTATGGAGGATGAGACAACAACTTTTGCTGCTGAGGGTACAGCGGCGCACGCTCTCTGTGAATGGAAAGTTCGTAAAGCATTAAAGATGAGAGCTGGAAGAAGACCAACCAGTGATTACTGGACAGATGAGATGGAGGAATTCACTGATGATTATCGTGACTTCGTCATGGATTTGGTCGGACAGGCAAAGCAGCATTGTAAGGATCCGGTGACACTGATTGAACAGCATTTAGATTTCTCTTGCTATGTGCCAGACGGTTTTGGTACGGGAGATTTCCTTTTGGTAGCGGATAAGGAATTGAATGTTGTGGACTTCAAGTATGGAAGGGGTGTGGCTGTGTACGCAGACCACAATCCACAAATGATGCTTTATGCGCTTGGTGCGTTGAATTTGTTTGATTGCTTGTATGACATTGAGCAGGTAACAATGACGATTTTCCAGCCAAGATTATCAAGTATCAGTACTTGGACCATTACTGCAGCAGAGCTTTATCAGTGGGCAGAGGAAGTATTAAAACCGAAGGCAGAGCTTGCAGCCAAGGGAGAAGGAGAGTTTGTATCCGGATCCTGGTGCAGATTCTGTAAGGCGAGAAATACGTGTCGTGCAAGAGCTGAGAGTTTCTTGGAGCTTGCCAAGATGGAGTTCCAGCCGCCTGCACTTTTATCTGATGAGGAAGTCGCAGAAGTGATGGAAAAAGCAGACGAGCTTAGTAAGTGGGCCAATGATGTGATGGCGTATGCGCAGGCAGAAGCTATCGAGAATGGTAAACATTGGAATGGTTATAAGCTGGTGGAAGGCCGGTCAGTTAGAAAATTCTCGGACGAGGCTAAGGTGGAAGTGGCAGCAAAAGAGGCAGGTTATACGGACATTTATAACAAGTCACTGATTACGCTTACAGCTTTTGAAAAACTTATGGGTAAGAAAATCTTTGCTGACGTTTTGGGACAGTATGTTACAAAGCCAGCAGGTAAATTAACGCTCGTTCCGGTGAGCGATAAAAGACCGGAAGTATCAGTAAACACAGTAAATGATGAATTTCAGGAGGATTAGAATTATGGCTAAGATTATGAACGGTAACAGAGTAGTAACTAACGAGGTAAGACTTTCTTATGCAAATGTGTGGAAGCCAAAGAGTATCAATGGATCAGATGAGAAATACAGTGTTTCTCTTATTATTCCAAAGAGTGACACAGAAACCATTTCTCTTATCAACAAGGCAATTGACCAGGCAATCACAGATGGTATTTCAAAGTTTGGTGGTAAGAAGCCTAACAAGGGAGCGCTTAAGCTGCCTTTAAGAGATGGTGACGTTGAGAAAGACGATGAGGCCTATGCCGATTCTTACTTTATTAACTGTAATTCAAAAACAGCACCACAGATTGTTGGTCTTGATAGAATGCCTATCACAGATGAGACAGAAGTTTACAGCGGCTGCTATGCAAAGGTATCTGTGAATTTCTATGCGTTTAATACAAATGGAAATAAGGGTATTGCGTGTGGACTTGGTAACATCCAGAAGGTCAGAGATGGTGAGAGTTTAGGTGGCGGAAGAGTAACTGCAGCAGATGACTTTGGAGCCGCTGACGATGATGAGTTTTTAAATTAGTATCAGCTTCTAATTGAAAGAAGCAAAGGAAGCCTGGAAGGTGATAAGCCTTCCGGGTATTTCCGATCAACCACTTACGAATTAAGAAAGGTGATAGAAAAATGAAGAGATTAAATATTGATATCGAAACCTATAGCGAAGCAGATCTTATGAAGTCGGGAGTCTATAAATATGTAGACAAGTCATCCGGCTTTGAAGTTCTGCTTTTTGGTTATGCAGTAGATGGTGGAAAAGTAAAGGTAATTGATCTTGCAAACGGGGAGAAGCTGCCGGAAGAAATTATAGAAGCACTTAAAAGTCCGGATGTTTTGAAGTATGCATTTAATGCACAGTTTGAGAGAGTTTGTCTTGGTGAATATCTTGGAGAATATCTGAGTCCAGAGAGTTGGCGCTGCACGATGGTAGCTTCTTTGTATTTAGGGCTGCCGGGTTCTTTAGCTCAGGTAGGTGCAGTTCTTGGAGTGGAAAAGCAGAAGCTGGAAACAGGAAAAGATCTAATTAAATACTTTTCAGTTCCATGTAAAGCAACCAAGACAAACGGAGGAAGAACCAGGAATCTTCAGAAGCATGATCCGGATAAGTGGCAGCAGTTTATTTCCTATAACGCAAGAGACGTAGAAACAGAAATGGAGATATTCGATAGAGTGAACATGTTTCCGGTACCTGACTTTTTATGGAAGCAGTATGCAGAAGATCAGCGTATTAACGATTTAGGAATTGAGCTTGATATGGATCTAGTTGCACAGGCGATTCAGTGTGATGAAGAATCCAGAAACAGATATCTAAAGAGAGCACAGCAGCTTACTGGACTTGAAAATCCCAATTCTCCTATTCAGCTCAAAGAATGGATTAACTCAAAAGGTGTTCCTATGGACAGTCTTGCCAAAGCAGAGGTAGCAGCAGTTATGGATACCGTTTCTGGTGAGGTAAAAGAAGTATTGGAACTTCGACAGCTTTTATCGAAGTCGTCCGTTAAGAAGTATGTTGCTATGCAGACGTGTCGGTGCAGTGATGGAAGGGCACATGGATTATTGCAATTTTATGGCGCGAACAGAACTGGCCGCTGGGCTGGCAGGCTGATTCAGGTGCAGAATCTTCCACAAAACCACATTCCAGATTTGAAGGTCGCTAGAAATCTTGTAAAGGCAGGCTGCTTTGAAGCTGTGGAACTATTGTATAATTCTATCCCGGATACTTTGTCTCAGCTTATCCGTACAGCCTTCGTACCAAGAAGTGGTTGCAAATTCATGGTCGCGGATTTTAGTGCGATTGAGGCCAGGGTGATTGCTTGGCTTGCTGGTGAGAGTTGGAGACAGGAAGTCTTTAAAAATAATGGTGATATTTATTGTGCATCAGCATCGCAGATGTTTGGAGTTCCAGTTGAAAAGCATGGTGTGAATTCTGAACTCAGACAAAAAGGCAAGATCGCGGAGCTTGCGCTTGGTTATGGTGGTGGTGAAGGTGCTATGAAATCAATGGGCGCTCTTGATATGGGGCTTACAGAAGATGAATTAAAACCAATCGTAGATTTCTGGCGTCAGTCCAATCCAAACATTGTAAAGCTCTGGTGGGACGTTCATAAATGTGTCATTAAGGCTGTAAGGGATAGACAGCCGCAGGAATATAAGTGTTTGCAATTTACTTATGAGAAGGGACTTTTATTTATTCACTTGCCAAGTGGTAGACGACTTGCTTACGTAAAGCCGAAGATTTATCGCAATGAATATGACAGAGATGAGATTTCCTACATGGGTGTAGATGCTTCAAAGAAGTGGGGAGATATCAGCTCGTATGGTCCGAAGTTTGTGGAAAATATTATCCAGGCCATGAGTAGGGATATCCTGGCTGAAGCCATGAGTCGTTTGCTTGCGGCTGGATACAAAATTGTTATGCATGTACATGATGAAGCAGTTATTGAAGCTCCGATGGATGCTTCTTTGGAAGATGCGTGTCAGATAATGTCGAAAGCTCCAAATTGGACGCCGGGGCTGATCTTAAATGCAGCAGGTTATGAGTGTGAATTTTATCAGAAGGATTAGGAGGCACTTATGAACAAGGAGATAGACTTTGGCAATCATATAAAATTTTTGCGGAAGAAATCAGGTATGACACAAGTTCAACTTGCAGAAAAAGTAGGAGTGTCAAAGGGAACGGTAGCAATGTGGGAAGTTAATAAACGAGAAACATCTTTTGAAATGTTAATAAAGCTGTCCAAGCTATTTGATGTATCAATTGATTTCTTAATTAGAGGATACGAATTTAAGGAGGATTTTTTATATGAATGAGGCAATTAGAGAGTTAAATGCAATGAAAGCGCGGATTCCGCAGCAGACGTATCGCACGATCATTGGTCAGATGAGAGCGGGTGACCTTGGCGGGGCGACGGTAGGAATCAATCGATTAAAGAAAAAACTTGCAAAGGAGGATGCAGCAAATGAGAATTGCAGTCGGAAATAGTCGAATGGACAAAAAGTGGAAGAATAAGGATATGAGCTGGGATGACTTTAAGCAGAAGTGTTCACAGACAATTCGCACCACTGAGACGGTAGCAGAGTACAGAAAAATGAGCAAGCCGGCACAAGATAATGCGAAAGATGTCGGTGGATTTGTTGGTGGGGCCTTAAAACAGGGAAAGCGTAAAAATGGATTTGTAGATGGACGTTCTATGTTGACGCTGGACCTGGATCATGCAGTTCCGGAGGTATGGGATGCGGTGACGATGATGTTTGATTTTAAGTGTTTGATGTATTCCACGCATAAGCACACACCAGAAGCTCCAAGAGTGAGACTGATTATTCCTCTTTCCAGAGAAGTATCTGCAGAGGAGTATGCTCCGGTATCCAGAATGGTTGCAAAGGATATCGGAATGGAGATGGTAGATGATACTTGCCATGAGGCTGCCAGACTTATGTATTGGCCATCGACTTCATTGGATGGTGTCTTTTGGTTTGAGTCTCAGGATGGTCCGATGTTAAATCCGGATGATATCTTGGCCCGTTATAAGGATTGGCATGATACCAGCGAATGGCCAATGAGCTCACGTCAGTCTGAGATTGTAAAGCGTACCATTGCAAAGCAGGCAGATCCTTTGGAGAAAGAAGGAATGGTGGGAGCTTTTTGCAGAGCTTATTCTATCCAGGAAGCAATCGATACTTTCATTCCGGATATTTATAAGCCATCTGCTATGGCAGGTAGATATGATTATACTCCTGCTGATAGTAGTGCTGGTGTGGTTATTTACGATGACAAGTTTGCATATAGTCACCATGCAACAGATCCGGCATGTGGGCAGCTTATGAATGCATTTGATGTGGTTCGTATCCATAAGTACGGGACATTGGATGACAAAGCAAAACCAGATACAGCGCCATCCAAGATGCCATCTTTTAAAGCGATGGTTGATTTCGCAATTAAGGATGAGAAGGTAAAGCTGCAGCTGGCAAAGGAGAGAGAACTGCAGGCAGCAGATGATTTTGATGATGGTAACGATGTAAATTGGCAGACAAAGCTGGAACTTGATAAGAATGGTGGTATAAGTGAATCGCTGACAAACTTTGTGACGATTTTAAGATGCGATCAGCGACTGCATGAGATTGCCTACAATGAACACTCTTGCGGCATTTCAATTCGTGATGCAGAGTTGTTACCTTGGGATCAGTTAAAGCCAGGATGGTCAGATGCTGATCTTGCATCGCTTACTGCATATTTGGATCGCGTATATCACATATTCAGCCCTTCTAAGCTGAAGAACGCATTGCTTACAATTACGGCAGAGAGATCCTTCCATCCGATTAAAGAATATCTGGAAGGATTACCGGCGTGGGATGGCAAAAAGCGCCTGGAGACGTTGCTGATTGATTACTTAGGTGCAGAGGATAGTTCTTACGTGCGTGCAGTTACAAGAAAGACATTAGTAGCAGCGGTAGCGCGTGTATATGAACCGGGAATAAAGTTTGATACTGTTTTGGTACTTTCCGGACCACAGGGAATTGGAAAGAGTATGTTCTTTGCAAAGTTGGGTGGTATCTGGTTTTCAGATTCTCTTACCATCTCAGATATGAGAGATAAAACAGGAGCAGAAAAGCTGCAGGGCTTTTGGATTATGGAAATTGGTGAAATGAATGGTATCAAAAAGGTAGAAGTGGAGACGGTTAAGAGCTTTGCTTCTCGTCAGGATGATAAGTTTCGAGTGGCCTATGGCACTGTAGTAGAAAGCCATCCGCGCCAGAGTGTAATTTGTGGAACATCAAATAGTCAGCATTTCCTTCGTGATGTTACTGGTAACAGACGTTTCTGGCCAGTGCAGGTGACTGGAGAGTGCTCTTTGCATCCTTGGAATATGGACAAGCACCTTCTGGAACAGATCTGGGCAGAAGCCTTGACCTTATACAATGCCGGCGAAGAACTGATTCTGAAAGGAAATGATGCAGAGATGGCCGCAGAGAAACAGCAGGAAGCGCTCGAAAATGATGACCGAGAAGGTCTTGTGCGAGAGTATTTAGATAAGCTCTTACCGGTAGACTGGGCAAAGTTATCACTTTCAGAAAAGCGTATGTATCTGGCTGGAGATGAATTTACCACACAGAATCGTGCAGGAGTTGCACCAAGAGACAAGGTTTGTAATCTGGAGATCTGGGCGGAGTGCTTTGGCAGGGAACCGGCGAATATTAGAAAGCAGGATAGTTATGAGCTTAATGCGATTATGGCAAAGCTCGATGGCTGGAAGCGTTATGACGGGAACAAATCCGGAAAATTGTCATTTAAGGATTATGGTTCACAGATTGCTTACGTAAGAACAGCAATAGCAGATGATGACGAGGCGCTGCCTTTCTGCTAAGCAAGGTGGTATTGCCGTTAGGCATTTTCGTTGCCAAGAAATGAGCAATAGAAATAGCAATAGCAATGGAAGAAAACAAGTAAATATCAGGCTTTCTTCTATACTATTGCTTATATTGCTCATTGGTATATGAAATGAAAATGAGATATTAAAAGATACGTGATAGTACGTGTATATAGCCTATATATGTATATAGAGTTTTGAAGCCTTTGGAAATAGAAATCGGCAATGGAGGTTTTATGAGAGAAAAAGAAGTAGAGGCAGCACTTGTAAAGGCTGCAAAGAAAAGGAATGGTCTGGCACTAAAGTTTGTAAGTCCTGGTCTTTCTGGTGTCCCGGATCGGTTGGTGTTAATGCCGAATGGAAAGATGGGATTTATTGAGCTGAAGGTGCCAGGTAAAAAAATGAGAATTTTGCAGGAAAAGAGAAAAAGCCAATTAGAAGCATTAGGATTTTTGGTTTTCTGCATTGATAGCAAAGAGAAAGTTGAGGTGGTTTTAGATGCAATCATACAAGCCGCATGATTATCAGGAATATGCTACAGAGTTTATTATTTCTCATCCGGCCTGCGGATTACTCTTATCAATGGGCCTTGGAAAAACAATCATTACACTGACAGCTCTTTGGCAGTTGGTACTTGATTATTTTGAGGTGGGACGAGTACTTATCATAGCACCGCTTCGAGTGGCAAAGGATACCTGGCCAAAGGAAATCGCAAAGTGGAATCACTTAAATGGATTGACGTATTCCGTAGCAGTCGGTTCTGAAAAAGAAAGACGGGAAGCACTGAGCCGGCCGGCATTTATCTATATCATCAACAGAGAAAATGTTACTTGGTTGATTGAAAATGGATATTTCCATTTTGACTGTGTTGTTATTGATGAGCTTAGTTCCTTCAAGAGCCATCAGAGTAAGCGATTTAAGTCGCTCCGGAAGGTACGACCGACAGTAAAGAGAGTGGTTGGCCTTACAGGAACACCGACACCGAATGGACTGATTGATTTGTGGGCTCAGATCAATTTACTAGACTGTGGCGAGAGACTTGGCAGATTTATAGGCGGCTACAGAGACAGATACTTTATGCCGGATAAAAGAAATCGTGATGTGATCTTTTCTTACAAACCAAGAGAAGGTGCAGAAGCTGCTATTTATGACAAGATATCAGATATTTGTGTCAGCATGAAAGCAACGGATCACTTGAATATGCCGGAGCTTATTGTATCGAATGTGGAAGTGGAGATGAGTGAAAAAGAACAGAAGCAATATGACAGTCTGCGTGATGATTTGATTTTACCACTGGAAGGTGGCGACATTGATGCACAGTCAGCGGTCGGACTTTCAAATAAACTTCATCAGATGGCAAACGGTGCTGTCTATGATGAAAACGGTAAGGTCAGATGGATTCATGATAGAAAGTTAGATGCCCTGGAAGATTTAATCGAAGCAGCCAATGGAAATCCGGTAATGATTGCATATTGGTTCAAACATGATAGAGAAAGACTGATGGAGAGATTTCATGTAGTACCGATTGATAAGTCAGAGGATATCACCCGATGGAATAAAGGTGAGATACCAGTTGCAATAATTCATCCAGCAAGTGCAGGTCATGGACTGAATCTTCAGGAAGGTGGCTGCCATCTCATATGGTTTGGCCTTACTTGGAGTCTTGAGCTTTACCAGCAGTGTAACGCAAGACTGTGGCGCCAGGGCCAGAAGAATACAGTGACTGTGCAGCATATTATCACCAAAGGAACGATTGATGAAGACGTTTTACTTGCTTTGGAAAACAAAGATGTAACGCAGGAAGCGTTGCTTCGTGCAGTAAAAGCAAGAATCTCACGAAAGGAGTAAAGGATTCATGAAAGGATACGTGGAAAAGGTAATAAGCGATTATCCCCAGATGGTGAGAGAACGAGAGCACTTAAAGAAGCAAATTGAGAATTTTGAGTTCCTTTCAGCAGATGAACTTATCAGTGCTATGAGTTTCTCTCATCCAGATGGGGAACGAGTGCAAAGTAGTGATCTGTCTGATAAAACAGCTCGCATTGCTCTTGGGTACCGGGATAAGTTGGATCGGATCAATGAGGAATTGATCGTGCCCATGCAGAAAAGATATTATGCCTTAGATGTGGAGATAGAATTCCTGGAATCAGCAATCAGGCATCTTCCAGACGATTTGTTTCATATCATGCAGGGGTTGGTGATTGAAGGGCGCACCTGGGATGAAGTTTCAGAAGAAATGTTTATAAGCATTACAAAACTTCAAAAACTGAGAAAATCTGCAATTGATCATCTTACAAGAACATATCAGAGAAGAGAATCAGAACAAGTCAGAATATTACTAAGCTAATTTTTGACCTGCTGCAAGCATATTGTGGCGGGTTCTTTTTTGTTTGTCTCTGACATTTATTTGAAAATCATCGTGGAATTTAATATCTTGAATGGCTTTGTTTAGATTTGGTCTATTTCGATGGGAATGAAATGGATCAGAATAGTTATGTTTGTGTGAAATTCTACAAGTAGAAAAGTTTGGGTATTCTTCGTGCTGAATACACCAGTAATGTTTGGTATTTTTCGATTGAAGCGTTATTGAGAAGCAGCCGGCAAAAATAACATTGAAATAGCTGTGGTCAATACTCTGAATCTCTTTTTGTGTAAACAATTAGTTCCTCCTTTGGATACCAAAACGCGAGTTACAAAAATGTAGCATGATAGCCGAATACGTATTTTTATATAGTCAAAATAATGGGTAACATGGAATGAAATATTCCTAAGAGTTAGCATCTGCCGGAATTACAGGATCCAATTCGACAATGAACTTACCTTGATCGTAAGATACGATTACATGGTCACCGACATGGTAACCAAGATTTGATAACCGATCGCCTTGAAGATTTATTCGGGGAATGTTTCTTTTTTGGACTGGTGCTTCGTATATCTTTAAGTGTCTTTCTTTCATTGGCGCCTTCCTTTCTGGCTACCAATGCTACAGTGCTAGTATATCATTTGGTTGTCGAATTGAAAAGCTGAAAATGCTATAATAATTTGAAATAGAGTTGAAAGGGTGATAAAAATGAGACATAAGGAATTATACAAAGATGTAGAGATAAAGAGGTTTACCGCGCTAGAAACAGTGGAGTATTTGAAGCCAATTGTAAAAATAGAAGGAGATACTGAAGAATGGATAGATAATGAGTCGGATGTATATTTATGGGCTCTATTGGGGAAGAATGATTCGAATTCTAAATATGAATGTTTACAAGTAGGTGCAAGTATTGACGGAAGAAACGAAATAAAAGATGATATTTGTAAAATGAATGATTTAAATTGTCCGGTCCTCGAATCAGGACGATGTGTTTATACTCAATTTTATGCCGATGTTTATTTTGTCCCAAATGAAAAAAATGTAGATAAATCGAAGTATCTGTATCGTAAAATTAGAGAAGATTACAAAACATTGATATTTTGCAAGATTGACATCAATAAATATCTTAATGTCGATGATACTGAAATAGAAAACAATCATGTAAGAGAGATTTTTAATTTGTCGAAAAGTTATTATGCAGAAACAAAATTTGCATTTGATACACAGTCTATATATTGGAATGCCTATCGATCTGGAGTAGGAATGGAAACATTAAAACAGTTAATACCGAAATCGTAGTATTGCCGATATTGCTATTGCTGAAAGCAACTCTTGTGAGAGCATTTTCAAAAAGTCGGTAATGTTTTTCCAAAATAGCTGTAATATTATTAAACTGCAAAGAATTGTAGAAGGCCTACTGGAGATGTTCCAGCGGGCTTTTTTCTTTGGTGTGGGTGCGGGCTTTATCCTTTCACCGCACTCGGTACATAACAGAAGGGAGTGTGAAGCGAATGCCAAACAGAGGACCAGTACCATGCGCCCATCCAGGGTGTCCACGTGTGGTTCCATATGGACAGCGCTATTGCAGTGAACACATCGCCATGCATCGTGGCGATCGGAAGAACTCAGGCAAGCGTGGTTACGGAAGTAAGTGGCAGAAGGCGAGAGCCAGGTTCCTTGCAAGACCAGAGAACATCTTTTGTGTTGAATGCAAGAAGGAAGGCCGGCTTGTAAGAGCAACGGTTGTGGATCATATTGTTCCGCATAGAGGTGATCACAAGTTGTTCTGGGATGAGAAGAACTGGCAGCCGCTTTGTAAGAAGCATCATGATATAAAAACATGGAATGAAGATGCAAACCCGACGTACACGTTTTAGTGCACCGGGGTAAGGGCGGTCTGAATCTCTACAGGGTGAAAGCCTGAAGACCGATGCCCCCTCAAACACGCATTTTCGCGAAATTCTCATAAGGGTATTAAACTCCTGAAGCAGTAGACATACTTATGCGCTACAGTTTCGGGAGTTTTTGCTGTAATTTTGTTACCTGACTTTTGCACCAAAGTTGTGGAAAGGAGCGTCAAATGACAGAGGAACAGAAGCTGCAGATACGAAAGCTCCGACAACAGGGGCTAGGGTATCAGGCGATAGGAAAAATGGTAAATCTCACAAGAGACTCCGTTAGAAGCTATTGTAAAAATCATGGGCTTCAGGGAGTAAGACTTGCAGTTGAGATGAATACCAAGGAACGAATAAAAAATGGAGAGGCTTGTGCCTATTGTGCGGGGCCTATAAAGAAAGCGAAAACGGGAAGACCTGCAAGATTTTGTTGTGAGGCTTGCCGGCGTAGCTATTGGAAAGTACATCGCGACGAAGGAAAGAAAAGTGAGAAGGCAATCTATACGATGGAGTGTAAATATTGTCATAAGATTTTTGAGTCCTATGGGAATAAGACTAGGAAGTATTGTTGCCATGCACATTATGTTTTGGACCGTTACGGTGAATTTATTTGAAAGGAGTAGCGTATGCAGAGCGCAGAACTTAAGACATTAAAAATCGCTGACTTAATTCCAGCGGATTACAATCCAAGGAAAGCATTAAAGCCTGGCGATAAGGAATATGAAAAAATTAAAAAATCCATTACGGAGTTTGGTTTTGCAGATCCATGCGTAGTAAATAAGCGTGGATGCGAAGAAGGAAAATACATTATTGTTGGAGGACATCAGCGGGTTACCGTTGCTGCAGATCTTGGATTTGAAGAAGTTCCATGTGCCATTGTTGATCTGGACGAAGAACATGAAAAAGCGCTGAATGTGGCGCTAAATAAGATTACCGGCGAATGGAACAAGGAACTGTTAGCAGATTTGATTTCTGATTTGGAAGATGCCGATTTTGATACAGCATTTACCGGATTTGATCCACCGGAGATTGAGCAGCTCATGAATTCCGTCCATGATAAGAAAATCGTGGAGGATGATTTTGACGTTGATGCAGAACTTGAAAAGCCAGCAATTACGAAACAAGGTGATTTGTGGCTTTTGGGTAATCATAGATTAGTGTGTGGGGACTCAACGCTTCCGGAGACCTATGATTTACTGATGGATGGGAAAAAGGCAGGACTTGTCATAACGGATCCACCTTATAATGTGAATTATGAAGGTAGTGCAGGAAAAATAAAAAATGACAAAATGGAAGAAGATCAGTTTGAGAAGTTCTTATTTGCAGCTTATGTGAATATGGAACAGAACATGGCTGATGATGCTTCCATTTATGTATTTCATAGTGATTCACATGGGCTGGCTTTCCGTAAGGCGTTTGAGGAGGCTGGCTTTTATTTATCTGGATGCTGCATATGGAAAAAGCAGAGTCTGGTACTTGGTAGATCACCTTATCAGTGGATTCACGAACCTTGTTTATACGGCTGGAAGAAGTCCGGAAAACATCAGTGGTATGCCGGCAGATCAGAAACCACAGTCTGGGAATATGATAAGCCAAAGAAAAATGACCTTCATCCAACTATGAAGCCTGTGAATCTTATCGCATATCCGATAAAGAATTCTTCTATGAGCAGCGCAATTGTACTGGATCCATTTGGTGGTTCTGGTAGTACGTTGATTGCTTGTGAACAGATGGACCGTATTTGCCATACCATTGAATTGGATGAGAAGTATGCGGATGTAATTGTGAGCCGATTTATTGAACAGGCACAGACCGATTCTAAGGTAAGACTTATTCGTGCTGGTAAGGAATATTCGTATGCGGAAGCGGTAAAAATTTCTTCTGAAAATACAGAAAATTAGCTTGCAATTCAGGCCAGGTAGAGTGATATATGTACTACCAAAACGAAAGGAGAATTGCACAGATGAAAATTGAAACACATGTAGCAGACAGAAAAACACTTGTAAATCAGATAGCGCAGGCCATTGGTGAAGAAGCAAAGTATCTTGGAGCACCGGGATTTGCTTACCAGGTTGGTCCATATACGATTAACAAGCAGGCAGAAATTGAGGTGGATGATACAGAAGCCGACATGGACCTTTTGAGAGAACTTGTTCCTGGGGGAGCACTTGATGATGCCGAGGACGAGAAGATTGCAGCACTTGAGATATCAGTGCCAACAGAAGGACATACGGTGACAAGCATTATGAATTTGCTTCACCTTTTTTGCAGCAGAGAGAAACTTTTAAATCGCTGTGTCGGAAATGCACATAACTTTTTGATGAATAAGAAATTTATAAATGCCCTGGATGATCAGGTACCGGAAAGTTTGGAGGATTATTTTACCAAACAGAATGCAGCCGGTGGAGAAAAGATCAATCAGGGCTTAATTATTTCCCAGGAAAAGATAACCGTAAGATTTCCATATTCGGAAGATGCAGATACCATCAAAGCCTATACAGATTTGGTCGGCTTAATGAATCAGATGGCGCTTGCTCAGAAGCGAGTGCTTAAGGATAAATTTCATTCGAGCAGTGAAAAATATGCTTTTCGGTGCTGGCTGGTGAGACTTGGAATGGTCGGTGACGATTACAAGGTAACACGAAAGATTTTGCTTTCCAACATGCCAGGGAATTCTGCATTTAGAACTGAGGATCAGAAAGAAGCGGCAATTGAAAAGTTAAAAGCGAAGAAGGGAGAAGAAAAGAAATGTTCGGAATATCAGACGCTGTAATCGAAAGATTAAAGAGGGAGTATCCTGCGGGGACCAGAGTTGAGCTGGTCTCCATGAATGATGAATATCGAAAGTTAAAGCCTGGTGAGCAGGGCACTGTGATTGGAGTGGATGACATTGGTACCATTCACGTGAATTGGGATTGCGGTAGTTCATTGGGAGTTGCTTATGGTGAAGATAAGTGCAGGAGGCTATAATATCACCAATTTAGAAGGCTGATCTTTGTAAGTATTATGGTCTCTTTATTACTGGATAATATGTGCCTTTAGAGTTAATGTATGTACTACCAAAAGCAAAGGAGGCACATAGCCATGATGAAAGAAATTGAAATTTTAGAGGAAGCAGCAACAAAAGGAACCAGATATTCAGAGATTAATGTAAACGCCACTTTCGGAGCAGACTATTTTTACAGCAAGGAAGCAGGAAACGACCTGATCAATTTTGCTGAGGTGATTTGGGATTATGACATTGATGAGATTTTAGAAAATTGCAGAAGATTTGAAATCACAGAGTTTACAATCTCAAGCACCTTTTCAAGCCTGATTATTACATTAGCAGAATTTGAAAAGCGAGGATGCAAATTGCAGGGATTGGTTGAGATAAACAGCCGACATGATGACTGGAAAGCATGCTTTGAAGGAGAATCAAGAAAAGAAAGAATTCCAGCGCTTAAGATTAGCTTTTCTTAAAAGCAAAAGCCAGGAGGCCCGGATGGGCTTTTTGGTCGTGGTAATATACACAATTATTCATGCACATATTTGTTAGTTATATGGTGCAGATATGAGTTGATAATAGTGCCAAGTAGAGCGAATATGTACCTACCGAAAGGGCAAACAAAAAAAACGGAGGAACAAAAGAAATGACAAACGGATGGCACGAAGGAACAATTGGAATTCCACAGAAGGATGGAAGCAGCAAGATAGCACATTATTGGGTGAAGGCTTTTGAAGAAGGAAGCGAATGGGGAATTAACGGAGGCAAGATTAGCAAGCTATCAATCAAAATCGATGGAGAGTGGGTTGCAAACTACGACAGAGGTTGGGATGTAAAGCCGGCAGACGATGACGAAGCTGCACAGCTTGCCTACTGCATTTTACTTAACGAATACAATTAACTTGGAAATGAATATTCCAGGAAGCGGGCCAGGAGGTCTGTTTCTTGTTACACAGATAGATTGGACCGAGGAGGTCCTTTTTTAGTACAGAAAAGAGGTGAGACCTATGGCTACAAGAGGAAGAAAACCAAAACCGACAGCAATGAAGGTTCTGGAAGGAAATCCTGGAAAGCGTCCGCTTAATTTTGCGGAACCACATCCAGAGAAGAAATTACCAGAATGTCCGGAATGGCTGGAAGATGAAGCAAAAGCGGAATGGGAGCGATTGGCAGTCCCTTTGTATAACCTTGGTCTTTTAACGGAGCTTGATATGGCGGCATTCGCATCCTATTGTCAGGCTTATGCAAGATGGAAAGAGGCCGAGGAATTTATTTCTCAGCATGGAAGTATTGTAAAAACGAAAACTGGATACTGGCAGCAGGTGCCACAGGTATCCATTTCGAGAGCAAATCAGGCGATGATGATTAAAGCAGCAGCGGAATTTGGTCTTACACCTTCCGCAAGAAGCCGGATCATTGCCGGCAATACAAAGGCAGAAGATGCAGTTGATGAGATGGAAGCATTACTTGGAGGTGTTCTATGAGCGAGTTTGTTTATAAGCCATCCAAGTTTATGCTGTCAACATCACACTATGATAAACAGAAAGCAGATAAGGCGGTACGGTTTATTGAAAACCTGTGCCACACCAAAGGTAAATGGGCCGGAGAGAAGTTCCTACTTCTGCCCTGGCAGGAGCAGATTGTTCGTGACATCTTTGGAATTGTCAATGAGCAGGGATACCGGCAGTTTCGAGAATGCTTTACGCTTATCAGTAAGAAGAATGGAAAGTCTGAGCTTGCTGCAGCGATTGCACTCTATTTGCTATTTGCAGATGGTGAAGCATCACCTGAAGTCTACGGAGCCGCAAACGACAGAGCACAGGCTTCTTTGGTATATGACGTTGCAAAACAGATGGTTTTAATGACACCGGCGCTTAATAAAAGGGCCAAGGTGCTGGCAGCGAATAAGAGAATTGCCTGTTATGCCAATAATGGTTATTACCAGGTATTGTCCGCAGAATCTGCAACAAAGGACGGTATGTCAATTTCAGGTTTGGTCATAGATGAAATTCATGCAATGAAAACACGTGATTTATACGATGTACTGACAAAAGGATCTGGTGATGCTAGACAGCAGCCCTTGTTTTTTATCATAACCACAGCAGGAACCAATAAGGAATCTGTTTGTTACGAGTTGTTCTTAAAGGCAAAGGATATCTTAGCAGGGAAAAGAGAAGATCCTTCTTTTTATCCGGTTATCTATGCTTTGGATCCGGAAACGGATGATTGGAATGACGAAGAAACTTGGTATAAGTCAAATCCATCACTTGGCGAGACAATCAATATTGATCGTATGCGTGATGCATATAGGGAGGCGTTGCAGAATCCGGCTGATGAGGCAACCTTTAAAAGACTGCGACTTGGTATTTGGAATTCAGGAGATGTTGCTTGGATACCGGATCATGTTTATGCAAAGGGCGATGGAGTAATTGATTTGGATGAGCTCTATGGTAGGGATTGTTATGCAGGACTTGATTTATCCAGTACATCGGATATTACGGCTTTTGTTTTGGTATTTCCACCAAGACGTGATGATGAAAAGTATGTCGTGCTTCCTTATTTCTGGCTTCCAGAAGATACACTGGAGAAGCGATGCAGGAGAGATCATGTTATGTATGATACATGGGCCGCACAAGGCTACATCAATGTAACATCCGGAAATGTAATCGATTACCGGTTCATTCAGGATTTCATTGAAAGAACATGTGAAAAATTTCATGTGCTTGAGATTGCATACGATAGATGGAATGCAACGATGCTGGTTCAAAATCTCCTGGATGAAGGATTACCTTTAATTCCTCATGGCCAGGGCTATAAAGATATGAGCCCGCCTTCGAAAGAAGTATATAAGCTGCTTTTGGAAGGGCAAATTCTTCATGGTGGAAATCCGGTTCTTCGTTGGATGGCAGGTAATGTCGTTATGGAAGAGGATCCGGCAGGAAATATTAAGCCGACAAAGGCGAAAGCAGTAGAGAAGATAGATGGTATTGTAGCCATGATTATGGCGATGGGACGAGCAGTAATTAATGAAGGTAGTACAGGCAGTGTCTATGATGAGCGCGGCCTGTATTCTTTTTAGACCAGGAGGTGTCATATGGGAATAAAGAGTTTGTTTGGATTTGGACAGGCAAGAGATAAGCCTACAAATAAAGCAGCAGATGCAGGATATTCATTCTTATTTGGACGAACAACCAGCGGAAAGCCGGTAAATGAAACCACAGCAATGCAAACCACTGCAGTATATGCTTGTGTTCGTATTTTATCTGAGGCGATTGCTTCATTGCCGGTCCATGTTTATCAGTATAAAGATGGCGGTGGGAAAGAGATGGTAATTGACCATCCGTTATATCAGGTGCTCCATGATGAGCCTAATCCGGAGATGACTTCATTTGTGTTTCGAGAGACGCTGATGAGTCATCTTTTGATTTGGGGAAATGCCTATGCACAGATCATTCGTGATGGTGCCGGCAGAGTGCTTGGTTTGTATCCGCTTCTTCCCAATAAGATGGATGTGCAGCGCGATGATAAGGGTGAGATTTACTATGTCTATTCCAGAAGTAGTGATGAGAATCCAAACTTCAAAGAATATGGTGATATTAAGCTCAAGAAGGAAGATGTACTTCATATTCCTGGCCTTGGTTTTGATGGACTTATTGGGTATTCGCCTATAGCAATGGCAAAGAATGCTGTGGGAATGACGCTTGCTTGTGAGGAATATGGAGCCAGTTTCTTTGCAAATGGTGCCAATCCAGGAGGCGTGTTGGAACATCCTGGAGTACTTAAGGATCCAAGTAAGGTCAGAGATTCCTGGAATGCTGTGTATCGTGGAACCAGTAATGCCCATAAGATTGCTGTGTTAGAGGAAGGAATGAAATACCAGCAGGTTGGTATTCCTCCGGAAGAAGCACAGTTTCTTGAAACAAGGAAGTTTCAGATCAATGAAATCGCTAGATTATACCGTATTCCTCCACATATGGTTGGTGATTTAGAAAAATCGAGCTTTTCCAATATCGAGCAACAGTCATTGGAATTTGTAAAATACACCCTGGATCCTTGGGTTATCCGTTGGGAACAGAGCTTACAGAAAGCACTCTTGCTTCCGGGAGAAAAGGGAAAGTATTTCATTAAGTTAAATGTGGATGGCTTGATGCGAGGCGATTATCAGTCTCGTATGAATGGGTACAGTATAGGCCGTCAGAATGGTTGGCTTTCTGCAAATGATATCCGGGAAATGGAAGATATGAATCCACTGCCTGATGAAGAAGGCGGAAATTTGTATCTGATCAATGGCAACATGTGCAAACTTGCGGATGCAGGTATTTTTGCAGGAGAGCAAAAGCAACCGGAGGAGATCGCCAAGCAGGAAGGTCTGTCGCCACAAGAAAATAGAAAGAGAGGTAAGCGATGAAACGTAAGTTTTGGAATTGGGTAAAGAATGAGGGCGAACTCGAATCAACGAGGACGCTCTTTTTAAATGGAGAAATTTCAGATGAGACCTGGTATGGCGATGAAGTGACTCCACAGCTTTTTAAGGATGAGCTGAATGCGGATAGCAGTGATATTACTGTTTGGATTAACTCTCCAGGAGGAGATGTATTTGCAGCAGCTCAGATTTACAACATGCTTCGTGATTATAAGGGGCATGTCACAGTTAAAATTGATGGCCTGGCTGCATCTGCCGCATCGGTTATTGCGGTGGCCGGAGATACCGTACTTGTCAGTCCAGTAGCAATGATGATGATTCACAACCCGGCGACACTTGCAATGGGAAACACCAAAGATATGGAAGCCGCCATTGCAATGTTAAATGAGGTGAAGGAATCCATCTTAAATGCTTATGTGGATAAGACCGGTCTTTCCAGAAACAAGCTGTCAAAGATGATGGATGATGAGACTTGGTTCAATGCCAAGAAAGCAGTAGAGCTTGGATTTGCTGACAAAGTATTATTTGCCGCAGAAGAAAAGCCTAAGAAAAAGCCGGAAGAAGAGGAGGATCCGGATGAGAAAGAAGAAGGAAAAGAACCAGAGGAAGATGGTGAAGGCGACGAGGATGAGAAAAAGAAGAAGTTTCCATTTCAGAATGCATATGCCTATTCCAGAAAATCGGTTGCAGATTCCTTTTTGAATAAGGTGACAGATAAGGCACCGGAAACAGTACCTGTAGACCAGTTAAGAAAGAGACTTGATCTCTTAAAACGATAGGAGGATTTTACAATGAGTAAAGTATTAGAATTAAAGGAAAAGAGAGCAAAAGCATGGGAGGCAGCAAAGGCATTTTTAGATTCCAAGCAGGGATCCAATGGACTGATGTCTGCGGAGGATGCAGCAACTTATGACAAGATGGAAGCAGAGGTTGTTGATCTTGGAAAAGAGATTGACCGACTTGAGCGTCAGGCTGTGATTGATGCAGAGCTTGCAAAAGCAACAAGTACACCGATTACAAATAAACCAAACACCCAGCCGGGAGGTGAAACAAAGACCGGTAGAGCTACAGACGAGTATGAGAGAGCGTTTTGGAATAGCATGAGAAACAAGAATTCTTATGAAATCCAGAACGCTCTTTCTATTGGTACGGATTCCGAGGGTGGATATCTGGTCCCGGATGAGTATGAAAAGAAGTTAGTGGAAGCCCTGGAGGATGAAGTATTCTTCAGAAGCCTTGCAACTGTCATCAAAACATCATCTGGAGATCGTAAGATTCCGATTGTTACTTCCAAGGGAGAAGCAGCATGGATTGATGAAGGCGGTCAGTTTCCAGAAAGCGATGATAGCTTCGGACAGACTTCTATTGGAGCACACAAGCTTGCTACAATGATCAAGGTATCAGATGAGCTTCTTAATGATTCTGTTTTCAATATTGAGCAGTACATCTCTAAGGAGTTTGGACGCCGTATTGGAACAAAAGAAGAGGAAGCCTTCTTCATTGGTGATGGTACCGGAAAGCCGATTGGTATTTTCAATAAAACCGGCGGTGCTGACATTGGTGTGACAGCAGCTACCACAAGTATCACCTTCGATGATGTGATGGACCTTTATTACAGCCTTCGTGCACCTTACCGTAATAAGGCAACCTGGCTTCTGAATGATTCTACAGTAAAGGCAATTCGTAAGCTCAAGGATGGCAATGGAAATTATATCTGGCAGCCTTCTGTAAGAGAGGGAGAGCCGGACAGAATTTTGAATCGTCCTTATCGGACATCTATTTATGTTCCAGAACTTGCAGCAGGAAACAGAGTTATGGCCTTTGGTGATTACTCTTATTACTGGATTGCAGATCGCCAGGGACGTAGCTTTAAGAGATTAAATGAGCTCTTTGCCACAACCGGCCAGGTGGGATTTTTAGCATCTGAGCGTGTCGATGGCAAGCTAATCCTGTCTGAGGCAGTAAAAACACTGGATGTGAAAACTGCCGGAAAGTAGGTGGATTGAATGTTTGTAACGCTTGAGGAAGCCAAAGGGTATTTGAGGGTGGATTCATCAGACGAGGATAGTTTTATACTTTGCCTGATGGAAACTGCAAATGTCCTGATTAGAAATGTAACAAGACGGACTCCAGCGGTACTTAAGAAGCATGAATCAGTTGTGCGGACAGCGGAATTGTATGTGATTGCTTATCTTTATGAGCACAGAGAGGAAGCCGATCATAAGGCTATGACGGAGACCGTGAAATATCTGCTCTTTGGCATACGGAAGGAGAAATTTTAATGATCGAACTGATGCGTGACCGGATCACGATTCAGAAAAGTTCCGTGAAAACAGATAAGATCGGAAATCATACAGCAGTTTGGGAAGATGTGTATTCCTGTGCTGCTTATGCCAATAACCTGTCGGGAAAAGAATACTGGGCAGCAAAGCAGTTGAATGTCCAGTTTGAACTGGACTTTATTATCCGGTACTGCAGTGAGGTGGCAGCCCTGGACAGCGAGCATTACCGCATCAGGTTCCGTGGGGAGCTTTATAATATTACGTTTATTGATAACGTGCAGTATAAAAACAAATCTGTCAGGATTCGTGCGGAACGGATGAAACGGTGAGGTGAATTGGAAATGGCAAAGAAGATTAAAGCGGATGCCCTTGCATCGGAAGTCATGAAAGAACTGGACGATTATTCCAGTTTGACTACGGAAGTGATGAAGAAGGCGGTCAGGAATGCCGGAAAAACAGTCCGGGAGGAGATCGCAGACACAGCACCGAAAAAGACCGGAACTTATGGAAAAAGCTGGACGGTCAAAAAGACAGGGGAAGACAGTAAGTCTCTGCAGGTAATGGTACATTCCAAAAACCGATACCAGATCGCTCATCTTCTGGAGTATGGACATGCAAAAAGGGGAGGCGGCCGGGTAGCAGCAAGACCGCATATTGCACCTGCAGAGGAGAACGGAATCCGCCAACTTGAGGAAGAAATCGAGAGGGGGATCCGGAATGGATAATTTGGTTAAGGTGATGGAAGAAACCGGGCTGCCATTTGCCTACGACCACTTTGAAGAGGGCGAAGCACCGGAGCCGCCGTTTGTATGTTATCTTCTTCCGCAGAGTAATCACTTTTCTGCGGATGGGAGGGTGTATCTGAAGATTACGGAAGTCCATATCGAACTGTATACCGACTGTAAGGACTTGTCGGCAGAACAGGAAGTGGAAGCCGTGCTGGATAAGCATGGCATTTTTTATGAGAAATCCGAAGTATGGATTGAAAGCGAAAAGCTGTATGAAGTCCTGTATTCATTTGAGATGGAGGTTTAGACATGGGAAATAAAGTAAAATACAATCTGAAAAATGTCCATGCGGCAAAGCTGACGGAAACAGTAAGCAGCAGTGGTGAAACGACATTTTCTTATGAAAGTCCAAAAGCGATCCCCGGAGCAGTCAGTATCAGCCTGGATGCGGAAGGGGAATCCACACCGTTTTATGCAGACGGCATCGTGTATTTCCGTTCTGTGACAAATAACGGGTACAGCGGTGACCTGGAAATTGCATTGATCCCAGAGTGGTTTCGGACAGAAATCTTACAGGAGAAGCTGGATGGAAAAGGCGTGCTTGTGGAAAGTACCAATATCGGGGAAAGCGTGAAGTTTGCCCTGTTGTTTGAATTTGATGGGGATGTGAATAGTATCCGCCATGTGATGTATAACTGCACGGCGTCCCGACCGTCTATCGAATCTGAAACAAAAGAGGACACGATTGAGCCGGGAACAGAGAAACTGTCACTGACGGCTGATCCGAGAAGTGACGGATTGGTAAAGAGCCGCACCGGAGATACCACGGATGCAACGACATATGCGAACTGGTATAAATCTGTGTATATTCCGTCAGAAACAGCAGGCAGCAGTGCGAAAGGATAAGGTGAAAGGATATGTTAAAAAGAGAAATTGAAATCTGCGGGAAAAAGATCCCGTTCCGGTCATCTGCGACCGTTCCGAGACTATACCGTGCAAAATTCAAGAGGGATATTTTTAAGGATCTGTCAAAACTAGAAAAATCCTATAAAGGTAAGACCGAAGATGGTGATGAGTTCCAGATTGATGATCTTGAGATTTTTGAGAATGTTGCATATATCATGGCCTACCATGCGGATAACAGCATTCCGGCATCCATTGATGACTGGCTGGACCAGTTTGATATGTTTTCTATTTATGAGGTACTGCCGCAGATTCTGGAACTCTGGGGCGATAACCTCGCGACAGAGGTGGCAGCAAAAAAAGGCCTGGCAGAAGTGAACGGCAAATGACAACGCCCCTGTTCCTTCTGCGCAGTGTAGAAATCGGAATCTCCATATCGGATCTTGATCTGCTGACGGTGGGGGTGGTGATCGACATGTGGACAGAAAAGGCAAATGATGGTGTGAAATATAATAAGATCGCCACGCAGGACGATTTTGATAAATTTTAAAATGTATTTTTTATGCTCGGATCAATCCGGGCTTTTTTCTGCCCTGAAAAAGGAGGTGTGTGCAGGTGGCAAGCAGGATTAAAGGAATCACGGTTGAGATCGGAGGGGATACTACCGGCCTTGACAAAGCCCTGAAGAATGTAAATGCAACAATCAGGACAACCCAGTCCTCATTGAAGGATGTCAATAAGCTGTTGAAACTGGATCCGGCAAATACTGAGCTGCTTGCACAGAAGCAGAAACTTTTAAAAGATGCCATCGGCTCTACCAAAGAGAAACTGGATGCTTTGAAAACAGCACGGGAACAGGCAAAGCAGCAGTTGGAGAACGGGGATCTGGGACAGGATAAATATGATGCCCTTCAGCGGGAGATCATTGAAACGGAACAGGAACTCCAAAAGCTGGCACAGGAAGCAGTAAATTCCAATGCTGCCCTTGCAAAGATTGAAGAGGTCGGTGGAAAGCTGGAATCGGTTGGAAATAAAATATCCGGTGTCGGAACAAAAATGCTTCCCGTTACGGCTGCAGTTACCGGGCTTGGAACAGCAGCCGTTAAGACTACGGCAGATTTTGATTCTTCCATGAGCCAGGTACAGGCCACGATGGGAATTACGGCAAATTCCATGTCAAAGGTGGATGGACAGTCCGTAAATACGATGGATACCCTGCGTTCCCTGGCGAAGCAGATGGGAGAGAAAACAGCTTTTTCTGCAAGCGAATGTGCGCAGGCACTAAATTACCTTGCTTTGGCAGGTTACGATACACAGCAGATGTGCGATACGCTTCCGACCGTATTAAATCTTGCATCAGCAGGAGATATTGATCTTGCATCAGCATCGGATATGGTAACGGATGCCATGTCAGCCCTTGACATGCAGACGGATGAAGCAAATACAATGGTTGATCAGATGGCAAAAACGGCATCGACCACAAATACATCCGTGGCACAGCTTGGGGAAGGAATCCTGACCATTGGTGCGACTGCTAAATCTGTAAAAGGCGGTACGGCAGAATTAAATACAGCCCTTGGTATTCTGGCAAACAATGGTATCAAGGGAGCAGAGGGAGGGACGCATCTTAGAAATGTGATCCTTGCATTACAGAGTCCGACCGATAAGGCAGCCGCCTGTATGGAGAGTCTCGGTCTTCAGGTTTATGATTCGCAGGGAAATATGAGGAGTCTGAATGATATTCTTTCTGATCTCAATAAATCTATGGATGGCATGACCTCTGCCGAAAAGAATAATATCATCAGCACAATCTTTAATAAAACGGACCTGGCATCTGTAAATTCCCTGCTTGCAAATACCGGGGATACCTGGGACAGCCTTCAGAAGTCCATTACGGAATCTGGAGGTGCTGCACAGCAGATGGCAGATACACAGCTTGATAACCTGTCCGGTCAGATCACTATCTTAAAATCAGCGGTGGAAGGTCTGGCCATTTCTTTTGGAGAGGCACTCATGCCTGTGATCCGGAGCCTTGTTTCCAAGATACAGGGATTTGTAGATAAATTGAACAGCATGGATGAATCCCAGAAAAATCTGATCATCCGTGTTGCGGCGGTGGTCGCAGCTATCGGACCGTTCCTGATCATTCTTGGAAAAACGATCTCAACCGTAGGGACCGCGATGAAAGGCTTTTCTTCCCTTGCCAAAGGGATCGCAAGTCTTGGAGTAAAGATCGCAGGAAGCAGCGGTTCGGTAACCGGGCTTGCAAGCGCACTTGGGGCGGTAGCGGGGCCTGTACTGGCGGTAGTTGCCGTGGTAGCCGTTTTGGTAGCTGCGTTTAAGCATCTGTGGGATACCAATGAGGGATTCCGAAATGCCATGACGGCAATCTGGGAAGATATTGTCAAGAAAGTACAGGCATTTGTTGCGGGGATTAAGGAAAGGCTGGCAGCCCTTAATATTGATTTTACTGCAGTGGTAAATACACTGAAAAAAATCTGGAATGGTTTCTGTGAGCTTCTGGCACCTGTGTTTGAAGCGGCCTTCAGTGTCATTTCAACGGTTCTTGGTACAGTCCTTGATGTACTGACGGGACTGCTTGATGTGTTTATCGGACTTTTTACAGGAAACTGGAAGCAGATGTGGTCGGGAATTAAGGAGATATTCTCCGGCCTATAAGGGAATTCC